>JAEEGG010012601.1_pt1 | contig 18211 bp, 14 predicted proteins | sample 9134161 | NCBI WGS metagenome assembly JAEEGG01 (sample SAMN16246543, study PRJNA631951) | gut metagenome | biome: gut microbiome; feature: rumen; material: CR-attached | host: Bos | place: Iran: Karaj | collected 2018-10 | reverse complement strand
CAGCTGGCGCCGCCCTTCCGGGAGTTTTCATACCATTCCCGGCCGTCGGGAGTGGCGGCTTCCTGCACGGTATGGAGCATGCCTTTCCAGGCAGCAGCGGCAGTTTTTTTATCTCCCAGATACGAGGCAGCCAGAAGCTCCATGGCAAAGCCCTTTACGGTATGACCGTAGTCAGAGTGCTTGGCATTGGGGCCGGAGCATTCCGGTCTCTCCAGACAGCCCCGGAATGAAAGCCCGTCCTCCTTGAGATAATGCTTCTTCATGCTGTTAATGACGGCGGCGATGTTTTCCTGAAAGTCAGCCATTTCCGTTTCCGGAAGGAGCCGCCAGATAAGCAGCATATAGGCATTCAGCTGATCCAGCGCGGCCACGAGTTCCTTTTGATCGGTCTTTTCAGAGGGGCTGTCCGCGAGCACCCATTTCATAAGCTGAGTTTCCCGGTCGTAGTAGTTACTGAAGAGATACTTTTCCGTATTGAGGATGGCGGCGATAACCTTGGGATCGTGGGTGAGGTAGGCATTCATGGCCAGGCCCACCAGAGCATAGGCGAGATCCTGACTGGTGCGCTGATTTTTTTCCGGAGCTCCCTTTCCGGAGCTGTCAATGACGGTATAAAACACCCCCTCCGGATCCCGGGCATATTCCAGGAGGTAGCGGACGCCGGCCTTATGGAGTCTCAGGCATTCGGGGTTTCCGGTCAGGTTAAAAAGAGCGCCGTACGCAAAGGTTTGCCGGGAGATCATTCTGACAAAGTCCTGTTTCATGATCTCGGGCATTTTACCGTCCCGGGAAGGAGCGTCATCCGGGCAGACAAAGCTTTCCGGAGTGATCTGGCTGCCGTCGTTGCAGCGCCAGGTGGGAAATTTGCCCAGAGGGTTTCCGAATGCTGTAGTGTTAAGCCAGTACTTTTCCAATACGGCCGCATGTTCCTGCCATTCCTCGGGGGACGGAATGTAGCCCCGGGTTTCCGCGGCTTTGGCTGCGCCGGCCAGAACGCTCATGGAAAGAAGGGTAAGAGCTAAAAAGGGGCGTAAAAGCTTCATGATGACACCTGTATGTTTGCGGGGAGAGGAGATTATTTGCAATGCCTGCTTTCAAAGATTTTCCGGAGGACTTGATCAGGTTTTATCACAAAAGCTTCCGGTACTGGAATTTCCCGAGGCATTTTTTGGGAGATTCCGGCGTTTTGTTTCCGGATCGCGGAGGTTTTGCAGCATTTTCATGAAAGCTGCCGGAAGCCGCAGCGGGAAATAAAAAACCGGCGCCATTTTGAGTGACGCCGGGAAGAGAGGAAATTTTGGAAATCGGTTAATCGGAAGTCAGGAGAATCTTATCAGGGTTCTCTCTGACCGGAACTGTTAGCAGCGCTCGCCGGTAACGTAGCTGAAGCAGTAGGCGCGGGTTACGGGAGCCAAACGGTTAACTGCAACGTATTTGTTAAATAATCTTCTCATTTTGCTTACCTCGTTAAATATGTTATGGGGTACCAAAAGCCTGCGGCGCGGAATCCGGCATTACTTTACGTAGCTGAAGTAGTAAGCGCGGGTTACGGGAGCCAGACGGTTAACTTCAACGTGCTTGTTAAATAATCTTCTCATTTTGTTTACCTCTTGTTAGTTAATTAAGGCATCCGGTTGATTCCGGGTTACTTCACATAGGCGAAGAAATAGGCGCGGGTTACGGGGGCCAGCCGGTTCATGTCTGAAACATGTCTGTTAAATAATCTTTTCATGGTCTTTTCCTTTGTTCTTTCCTAGTCTTAGCGTTACTTGCTGTTACGTAAACCTTTTTGAGATCCCTGGGGATCCGGAGTTACTTCACATAGCAGAAGAAGTACTGGCGAGTTACGGGAGCCAGACGATTGTCTGCAACGTATCTGTTAAATAATCTCTTCATTTCGTGTTCCTCCGAAACTTTTTCTTTGCTCATCTCGCTGAGCACATTTTCATAATAGTGATATAGAGCACAGAATGCAATAGCTAAATGAAACAATTTTACAAAAATTTTTAATGAAATTGTTTTCAAGTTTCTGAAAACAGTTTCAAAATTTGCGAGTATTTTAGGACTTTGTTCAGATTAAACCTTTAGATTATAAGGTTTTGCCCTTTTCGTTGCTGCCAGATTGCAGACCTGCTGGTACTTTTATGAAAGTTTTGACCAAAATAAGACGGAAATTCATAGAAACAAAATTTCATAAAGCTGCGCTAATTTGAGAAGAAGATCACGCTGATTAAATAACCGTGGCAAGCTCTGTTGTTACCCCTGGAGAGAGGCAGAGGGAGCACAGGGGGAGAGCCCCCGGGAAAGCAATTATGAAGGGAGCAGTTTTTTTTGCCGGGCGGTTTCGGGAAAGCCGCAGAGATCGAGACTTAGCCGGACAGGGGTTTCTGTTCCGGCATGACTGGCTTATGCGGCATCTTTTCCTTCCCGAGCTTCCTTCAGCAGAAACGCCGCCTGAAAAACGCAGATGAGGGCAATCAGGATATAAAGAGCGTAAACAAACAGCCGCCCATGGCTGGCATACGGGGTGCGGCCCTGATTGGGGGTCATGATCCCGGAAAGATGTCCGGCAATGTTTTCCCCCAGAGAACCGGTAATGACGCCCCGGCTGTCAATGATGGCCGTGATGCCGTTATTGGTGGCCCGGAGCACCGGCTTCTGAAATTCCATAGCCCGCATTCTGGCGATGTTAAGATGCTGCACAGGGCCCTGAGTGCCGGTAAACCAGCCGTCATTGGACAGTGTGACAATAAAATTGGTCGCTGCCTTTATCTGTTCCCGGAGTTCATTCCCGAAGATGATCTCATAGCAGATGGCGGAGGCTCCGTTCAGTCCCATAACCTCAATATTGTCCTGTTCCGGAGCGCCGGGATTGAAGGAGCTCATGGGCATATTAAACATCGGCCCCAGGCGGCGGAGAAACTGCCGTATCTGCCGGGGAATGTATTCTCCCACGGGAACCAGATGCTTTTTCTGATAACGGTTTTTATGGAGCAGCTGATAGTTTTTGATCCCCTGAGCATCCATCATGCCCAGAGCAATTACGGCGTTATAGAATTTGAGACCGTGATTGGCATCAGGATCGTCAAACCCCAGAGGCGATTCCTCGTAATACTGGATCCCGGTAATAAAGCCGATGTTTTTATCTTTCATGTAGTTGTCGAGCTCGGAAATCACGTGAATGCCGTTTTTGTCGTTTTCCAGATCGTTTTCAAAGGCCGGCACTGCAGATTCCGGCCAGATCATAATATCTGTGTCCGGAGCGTTGTTTGAAAGCTGGTAGTAGGTTCTGATAATGGGAATGACATTTTCCGGCCGCCATTTGGTTTCGGTTTTGATATTGCCCTGAATCAGGGTGACCCTGACCGGATTCAGAGGGGCGGTGAAGGACAGGTCAGCCGCGGCGGCCGCAGCGGTTACAATGAAGATGCCGGCGGTGATGCAGACAGGATTCCTTTTGGCCAGGGAGAGGCTTATGCTCATGCTGAGAGTCACCAGAAGCAGGGTAATGCCTTCTCCGCCGATGAGAGGGGCCAGATTTCCCAGAATGCTGTTAGTCTGGGTGTAGCAGAGCCAGTCCCAGGGAAAGCCGCTGATAAACCAAGCATTAAAGACATCCGACATGCTCCAGAATACCGGAAAAAGCATCAGGTAGCGGAGCCAGAGGGTTGTTCGGATCAGCTTTACAGAGATCCAGGCTCCCAGAGCCGGCAGGAGAGAAAAGTACATGCAGAAAAATACAATGATCCCCAGGGCCAGAACAACGGGCATTTCTCCGAAGGAGGTCATGACATTGAGGATCCAGCTCAGGGATACTGTATGAAAAACCGTTCCGAATATCAGCACGGCAAAGAATGCTCTTTTCGGGGTGCTTTGTTTGATAAGAATGATTCCGAACAGAACGAGTCCGATAACGGTCAGGAGCCACTGACCCGGAATTTGCTGCATAAAGCCCAGGCTGGCAATGACTGCTGCCGGAGGACAGCCAATCAGCGCTGCCAGCTTTTCAGGGGAATATTTTCCGGAAGAGCCGTCTAAGCAGCATTTCCGGATTAGCTTCTTAATATTCATAGGGGGATATCTGTTCCAAAGCGGAATAGAGCCGGGATGCCGCGCGATCCCGGAATTCAAGGCGAAGGATTACTCCTCTTCCCGGGGATTTACGGTCATCTGGAGCAGATGGATGCTTCTCTTGTCTGCGGACAGCACCTTGAAATCAAAATTTTCAATTGAGATGGAATCGCCCTTGGCCGGGAGATGCCCGAAGGCATGCAAAACCATGCCGCCTATGGTGTCATACTCGTCATTGGTGAAGTCAGTGCCGAACTTTTTATTAAAGTCCTCGATGGGCGTCAGGCTCAGGATATGGTACAGGGAACTGTTTATCTCGGTGATGTTTTCCGGAGCATCATCCTCTTCGTCATATTCGTCCTCGATTTCTCCCACGATAAGCTCCAGGATGTCCTCGATGGTTACCAGTCCGGACACGCCGCCGTATTCGTCCACCACAATGGCCATGTGATAGCGGCACTGCTGAAATTCCTTGAGGAGCTTGTCCACCCGCTTGCTTTCCGGGACAACCACCGCCGGCCGGATGATGTCCGTTACCGGAGCGTTTTCATGAGTGACGATGTATTTCAGGAGATCCTTTACCAGGAGAATGCCCTCAATATGATCCTTGTCTTCATGGATTACCGGATAGCGGGAATTGCCGGATTCAATGATCTTGGGTATTACATCATTAATGCAGGCGGCGGAGGGCAGGGTGTTCATCTGAGATCTGGGAATCATGATATCGCGTACCCGGAGCTCCGAGATTTCAAAAACTCCCTCCAGCATATCCTGGGTGTCTTCGTCGATAATGTCCCGTTCCCCGGCTTCGGTGATAATGTCTGCCAGCTCGTCCTTATCGTTGGGTTCGCCCTTGAGCATATGACCCAGACGGCCAAGCCAGTTGCTGCGTTTATGCGGATGCTGATTTGCTGTGGCGGAGTGCTCTACGCTACGCTCGTCGCTCATAATGTTAACGGTAATACCGCTCCTTGTGCGTTTACTAAAATTTCAAAACTTGCAAATTCATAAAAAATTTCGGCTTATTATAAACCTTTTCCGGGACGGTTTTCGGGGGAATGCCGGGAAAATGGGGAAATGCGCCGTAAAAAGGCAAAGCCGGGAAGGAAAGCAGTCAACACGGAAATTGCTGCTTTCGTGAGCTGCCGCTTTGCTATTCTTCATCATCCCGGTAGGGATCCGGAAAGCCCAGTTCCCGGAGCGCGGCGGTTTCCCGGGTTTCCATTTCCCGGGCCTCTTCATCCGTAATATGATCAAAGCCCAGAAGATGCAGGGTGCCATGCACCACCATGTGAGCCCAGTGCTCCTCCGGAGTTTTGTTTTGCTCCCGGGCTTCCCGTTCTACGACGCTTTTGCAGATCACAAGGTCGCCGAGGTAGTTTTCGGGAAGCTCCTCCCGGGCTTCGGGCGGGAGATCCTCCGGAAGCTCATAGGGGAAGGAGAGCACATTGGTGGGTCTGTCCACGTGCCGGTACTCCATATTAAGAGCGTGGCTTTCATCCTCTTCGGCAATCCGGACGGTCATGGAGGCGTTATCTGTAAGATCCCGGGCGGCGGTTTCGGCGTATTTCACGAGATCTGCTTCCTCCGGAAGTCCGGAAGTTTCCTTAACGGCAATCTGATAGTCTATGGTAATCATCTTTAGTTAATCCCTGACAAGCTCGCCCCGGAGGGTGTGAGCCATAACATAGGTAATTTTCACATTTCTGAAGGAGCCGATAAGCTCCGGATCCCCCGGGAAGTTCACCGTGCGGTTGTTGTCGGTGCGGCCCCGGAGCTCCTGGGCGCTTCTTACTGAAATCCCGTCAATAAGCACCTTCTGGACGGTATCCAGCATTTCCCGGCTGTAGGTCTGGGCAAAGAAGTTAATGCGGGACTGGAGCTCATAGAGGCGTTCCTTTTTTTCCGCGAGGGGGACATTGTCCTCCATGGCGGCGGCCGGGGTGCCGGGGCGGGGGGAGTAGATAAAGCTGAAGCTCTGATCGAAACGCACCCGGTCTATAAGATCCATAGTGTCCCGGAAATCCTGCTCCGTTTCGCCCGGGAAGCCCACAATGAAGTCGGAGCTCAGGGAGATATTCGGTCGCGCTGCGCGCAGCTTGCTGACCACCTCGAAGTATCTTTCCCGATCGTACTTCCGGCCCATAAGCTTCAGGATTCTGTCCGAGCCTGACTGCACCGGAAGATGCAGGGAATTTGCAATACTGGGGAGATCCCGGAAGGCGGTGATGATTTCGTCTGAGAGATCGTGGGGATTGGAGGTGGTAAAACGGATCCGTTCCACTCCCGGAATTTCAGCGGTGAGATAGAGAAGCTCGGCAAAATTGCAGATCTGTCCTCCGGCATAGACGCCGCAGTAGGAGTTCACATTCTGTCCCAGCAGGTTGATTTCCCGGATTCCCTGGGATACCAGAATTTTTATCTCCTCAATGACTGCTTCGGGAGACCGGCTCATTTCCTGTCCTCGGGTATAGGGCACGATGCAGTAGGTGCAGAAGTTGGAGCAGCCCTCCATAATGGTAACAAAAGCAGAGGAGCCCTGCCGGCCGGCGGGGGAGGGCAGGAAGTCAAACTTTTCAATAGCGGGGAAGGAAACATCCACGAGACGTTTGCCGGTCTCCTGCACCTCCTTGATCATGGATACCAGGCGGTGAATGGTCTGAGGTCCGAATACCACGCTTACCATGGGGGCTTTGGCCAGCGCCTTCTGGCCATCCTCGGAGGCCACGCAGCCCCCGAGGCAGATCACAGCCTTTTCTTTAAGGATCTTCTGGTGCTTCCAGCTGAAAAGCTGATTGTATACCTTGTCCTCGGCCTTTTTGCGTACGGCGCAGGTGACCAGGACTACGATGTCGGCGGCGGAAATCTCTGAGGTTTCCTGCCAGAACTGCGCTTTCAGAAGATCCCGGATGCGGTCGGAATCATATTCGTTCATCTGACAGCCCCAGGTCTGGATATAGAATTGTGTCATGTGATGCGAGTCTGCCTCTGTAAATTTAAAAACGCCTTATTATCGCAGAATTTTCCGGTAAAGAGTGAGCAAAGAGAAAGTTTCCTGAAAAGGGAAGACAGCGAAGGCGGACAATACGGCAAATCAGATAATGCTCAGCAGGAAAGCGGAAATGAAAAAATAATAATTGGAAACTGCAAAGAAGCTAAAGAGAGTGGCAGGGGTACCAGGGATCGAACCTGGGGATGGTGGAATCAGAATCCACTGCCTTACCACTTGGCGATACCCCTATTCACTTTTTGCTTATTGGCAGGGGTAGCTAGGATCGAACTAGCGTATGACGAGATCAAAACCCGTTGCCTTACCACTTGGCGATACCCCTACCCCTGCACAGCAAATCTGGTAGCTACGACTAGAATTGAACTAGTGACCCCCGCATTATGAGTGCGATGCTCTAACCAACTGAGCTACGTAGCCACGAATAATTCGCTTGTGAAAGCGGTGTGAATTATCGGGGTTACGGGCCTGTTAGTCAACACTTTTTTGCAATTTTTTCTGAAAAATCGGTAATTGACTATTTTTTGAGCAGTTTTTGGCTGCTTTTTGACCGCTGGCGGCACCTGACGTAGTTATTTCCGCTGATTTTGCAGCGTTCTCAGGCTGTTTTTCAAAAGAGGCGTCATTTTCCGGATCGGATTCTGAAAAGTCTTCCGGGATTTGTTCCTGTTATTTTCCGGTTCCGGCCAAACAAAAACCCCGGAGAGCGGATCTCCGGGGCTTTGAAGACTCAAAAAGGCTTTAGGAAATCAGACATTAAACAGGAAGGTGATGACGTCACCGTCCTTTACAATGTAATCCTTGCCTTCGGCCCGCATTTTGCCGGCTTCCTTGGCTCCCTGCTCGCCATGATAAGCGATATAGTCATCGTAGCTGATGGTCTGAGCTCTGATAAAGCCCTTTTCAAAATCGGTATGGATCTTGCCGGCAGCCTTGGGGGCGGTGGCTCCCACCGGGATGGTCCAGGCTCTGACCTCCTTGGGGCCGCCGGTGAAGAAGGTCTGGAGTCCCAGAAGCTTATAGCCGGCCCGGATGACGCGGTTAAGTCCGGGCTCCTCGATGCCCAGACTTTCCATGAATTCCTTCCGGTCGGCATCGTCCATGGTGGCCAGATCGGCTTCGATGGCGGCGCATACCGGCACCACGACAGAGCCCTCGGCCGCGGCGATTTCATTAACGGTGTCCAGATAGGGATTATCAGAGAAGCCGTCCTCCGCAACATTGGCGATGTACATGGTGGGCTTAAGGGTCAGAAAGCCGCATTCCCGCACCAGAAGCTTTTCTTCGGCGCTAAGACCCAGAGAGGTGAGCTTTTTGCAGTCATTGAGGACCGGCAGGCATTTCTTAAGAATTTCGGTTTCCTTGATGGCCGCCTTGTCGCCGCCCTTGGCCTTTCTTTCGAGTCTCTTAAGAGCCTTTTCGCAGGAGTCCAGATCCGCCAGCGCCAGCTCGGTGTTGATTACCTCGATGTCGGCGGCCGGATCCACCTTGTTGCTTACGTGAATCACATTGGGATCATCGAAGCAGCGCACCACGTGAGCGATGGCATCGGTTTCCCGGATGTTCATGAGGAACTGGTTGCCCAGACCTTCGCCCTTGGAGGCTCCCTTAACCAGTCCGGCGATGTCCACGAATTCCATGGCAGCCGGCACGATTTTCTGGGGATGGTCTATTTCCGCCAGAGCGTCCAGCCGGGGATCCGGCACCGGAACGATGCCGGTGTTGGGTTCAATGGTGCAGAACGGAAAATTTTCAGCGGCAATTCCCGCCTTGGTAAGAGCATTGAACAGTGTGGACTTGCCCACGTTAGGAAGACCTACTATGCCGCAGTTAAAACCCATTTCGTACTCCTTTATTTGGTTGCCGTATTGCCGGTTTTTTGAGATTGCGTTGTTGTTTACTTTGCTGCCTTGAAGCCGTTAAGACGGCTGGTGGCCCGGGACAGATTCTGCCGGAAAATGAGATCAATGCATTCCAGAGCCTCATCCAGGGTGTCCTCGATCAGCTTTTTTTCCGCCGGAGCCGGAGATCCCAGCACAAAGCCGATGACGTCGCCCCGTTCCGCGGGCTTCCCGATGCCGATTCTGAGCCGGCAGAAGTTCTGCGAATTCCCCAGACTGGAAACAATGCTTTTAAGGCCGTTGTGTCCGCCGGTGCCGCCGCCGGCTTTCAGTCTGGCGGTGCCGGGGGGCAGATCCAGCTCGTCATGCAGCACCAGAATTTCCTCCGGGGGGATTTTGTAAAAGCCGGCCAGGGCGGCCACGCTTTTGCCGCTGAGATTCATAAAGGTGGTGGGAAACAGAAGCCGCACATCATGACCCATAATATCCCCGCGGCCGGAGCGTCCGAAGAACTTCGGATCATCTCTGAGAGAGATGCCGTGCCGGTCAGCCGTCATACAGAGGAGATCATACCCGAGATTATGCCGGGATTTTGCGTATTCCGGGCCGGGATTTCCCAGTCCCACAATAAGTCTGATTGAATTTTCTGCCATACTCTTAAAATTACAAAAACAGGGATGCCCGGGGCACCCCTGTCTTACTTGCCTGAATAACCGTTATCCCAGCTGTACCGGGAGATCCTTGCTGGTGCGCACGATTTCGTTCTTTTCGTTCAGATAAACCAGACTGGGTTTATGGGAAGCAACTTCGTCTTCTGCAAAAATTCCGTAGGCGCAGATAATCACCCGATCTCCCACGGCGGCCATTCTGGCAGCGGCGCCGTTCAGGGAAATAATGCGGGATCCTCTTTCGGCGGCAATGGCATAGGTGTGGAACCGGGCCCCGTTTTCCACTACATAAATGTCGATCTGCTCATGCTCCGCAATTCCGGCGGCATCAAGAAGATCCATGTCTATGCTGCAGGATCCTTCGTAGTTAAGCACGGAATGGGTTACCCTGGCCTGGTGAAGCTTACATCTGAGTAAAATTCTCTGCATTTATTCTGCCTTCCTGTTCTAAAAGTTTGGTTAATGACGGACTACGGAATCTCCGTAATCAATGCAGCGCACACATCCTGAGATGCCTGTCGTGATTCCCGGTGCTCAGAAATCGTGCGTCATTATAGCCGATAGCGCTGTCTAAAGTGATAATTTTTTTGACATTAATCAAACATTTTTCTGCGAGTTCCTGAAAGAGAGCTCCGGGGGCCGGGAAATCTTTTAAAGAGCGGAATTGCCGGGGGAAGGGCGGGATTAAAGCGGAATCCCGGATCAGAGGCTTTTGAATACATTTTCAGCATAAATTAGAAGCTGCGCGGGGTTTTCGTAACCACCGGGGCGAATTTTTTTGTATTAAGGCCGCTCAGGCAATAAAATGACTTATTTCCAAAGAGGAGGATTTTTGCGCGAGCTTGGCCGGGGAACGTCCTCCGGTTCCCGAAGCTGCCGCTTCTGTCCTGCGGGCAGGGCAGGCGGCCGGTTATGAGGCTGAGCAGGGATAAGCTCTGGCTTATCGTTTACAGGGATTTACAACGATGAAACTATCCAAGCTGGCATTATCGCTTATTGCCATTTCAGGTACCGGGTACGCCTCGTTCAGCATGGCTGCCGGCGGCATTGAAGTACTCCGGGTTATTGATGAAAATCAGACCGGAGCGGCTACTTCATGTCTGATTATGAATCAGGGCATGGACAACCCTGACAACACCCCCAAGGTTCTGGCATCCTATATTAAGGTTCTCAACAAGGCCACCGGCAAGTATGAGGAGCCGGAAGCCCTGATTAATGACCGGTCAGTGTGTCTGTCCGGCCTGGCATTCGGCACGGAGTATCAGGTCACCCTGAAGGAGGGCATCAAAGCCGCCAACAATACCCGCCTCCCCAAGGATATTTCCGTTGACTTTACCACCATCGATCACCAGCCCACCGTGAACTTCCTGCCCGGAAACATTCTTTCCCGGGCCGCTAATGAAAAGAAGGTGGCAGTGGAGAGCGTCAACATGGATAAGTTCCAGGTGGCGCTTTACCGGATGTCCTCCAGCGACCTGGCCAGCTACGTTTCCCGGGCCACTGATTCTCTGGAAGACCGCTGGGGCACTATTGAGTACCTTAAGTCCCATGGCAAATTTCTGGGCGCAAAGAAGTACTCCCTTAACGGCAAGCTGAACGGCCGGCAGATCACCATGGTGGACCTCCGGGAACTGGGAGGCAATGTTGATTCCGGCATTTACACTCTTCTGATCACTTCAGAGGATATGGTGCCCTGCGACAATTCCGGAGAATGTCTTTCCGAGCTTGATGACAAGTACAGCGCCCTGATGGTGGCCAAGTCGGTGGTGATTTCCGATATCGGTCTTACCACCTATCAGAAGAGCAGCGGCATTGACATTGCCGTGAGATCTCTGTCCACTGCCAGGCCTCTGGCCAATGCCAAGGCCTCGCTGGTCAATGCCGCCAACGAGGTTATCGCCACGGTGATGACCGGCAAGGACGGCTATGCCCACTTTGCCAGAGAGGCGGTAAGCGGTGAGAATGCTCAGAGACCGGTACTCCTGAATGTGGTTAAGGACGGTGATTTCTACAGTCAGGATCTCCGCGCTAACCCCCTGGTGATTGAGAATGTGAAGACCACCTCCGCCGCGCAGCTCAATCCGGAGTTCAATGTCTATGCCTATACCAACAGAACTCTGGTGCGTCCGGGAGAGAAGGTTTACTACGAGGCCATTGTCCGGGACAGCAAGCTCAAGGCGGCTTCCGTCAAGGCTCTCAAGCTTATGATCTACCGTCCGGACGGACTTCTGCAGAAGGAGGTTACCCTGTCAAATCCCGCCAGCGGCGCCTTTGACTACGAATTTGAATTTGACAGCAATGCTCCTTTGGGACCGTGGCGTTTTGCGCTGGGCTTTGATAAGAAGAATATTCTCAGCACTGCCAGGGTTACGGTGGACAACTTCATTCCCTCCAGCATCGATCCCAAGATTGTCACCAAGAAGACCGTAATTTCCAAGAACGAGCCCGTGGAGATTAAGACCAAGTACATCTATGACGCTCCGGCTCCGGGAATTGCCATGTCCGGCAGCTATATTCTGCTGCCTGACAACCATCCCTCAGAGAAGTACAAGGACTATTACTTCGGCCCAAATCAGAAGGAGCTGGAGAATCTCAGGAACTACGGCGGTATTAATGATGTGGAATCCGGCAGCGACGGCGGGATTTCCATCAATCTCGGGGATCTGGAAACCTCTGACGATTATCCCCAGAAGATCGATCTCAGCCTGAACTTTGTTGATCCCAATTCCAAGATAATTACCCGGGTGAAGAGCTACAAGCTGAGCTTCCCGGATCCTCTGGTGGGCATCAAGACTGATTTCAGCAAGGACGATGTTTACAAGTCCGATTTCAGCGTCATTCTGGCGGATCAGGCCGGCAAGCTTTACAGCGGCAAGGTAGATTATGCCATTTACAAGAGAAATATTTCCTATCAGTTCGTTTACAACAACGGCTCCTGGAACTATTTCCAGAATGAATACCTGACTCCGGTCACTGCCGGGGTAATGAATCTCAAGGCCGATACCTCCGGACGCATTGCCTATACCTTCCAGGACGGCAATTATGTGGCCAAGCTGACCCACGGAGATCGGGAAACCTCGGTGAACTTCTATGTGGGCTCCATGTCCTGCGAGAATCCGAAGTATCCGGACAGATTCGAGCTCTTTACCGATCGGGAAAGCTACAAGGTTAACGACACGGCCTACTTTGAGTTTGACAGCTCCTACAGCGGCTTTGCCGATCTGGTGCTGGACAACGTCAGCGGCGGCAGCATGTTCCACTACGAGGTCAAGAAGGGCCATAACAAGCTCCCTCTCAAGATCACTCCTGATTTTGTGAACGGCACCTACGCCATCCTTACCACCTACGCCGCTCAGGAAAGCAAGCATCTGGGTTCCCGGAGATCCATCGGCGTGGCTTATGTGGGCATGGACAAGTCTGCGGACACCCTGAAGATTTCCGCCGAGGTGCCGGAGGCCAAGCCCAATAACGGCGTGGATATCCGCATCAAGGTGGACAATGCCGACAGCAATACCTATGTAACCGCAGCTCTGGTGGATAAGGGCATTCTCAGCATCAACAATCAGAAGGCGCCTTCTCCGGACGGAGCGCTTTACAATCAGAAGGTGTTCAGATCCCAGATTTTTGATCCGTATTCCTATCTCATGAAGAGCGTGGATCACAACGGTCAGGGCTACGGTGACGACGGCGCTGAGGATCTTCCGGCGGAAACCCCGTCTCTCAGCAATATTACCAAGGAGCTCCTTTCCTATTATTCTCCGAAGGTAAAGGTGGAGAACGGGTATGCCACCGTGCATTACGACCTCAATGCCATCAGCAGCACCGCCTCTCTCATGGTAAGCGCCTGGTCTCCCGACAAGCTGGGCTCCTATGCTCAGGATGTCAGGATCCGGGATTCGGCCGTTTCCAGAATGAATATGCCTTATTACCTCCACAAGGGGGATACTCTGAAGGCTGATTTCTCCATTAATAACGTTTCCGGCAAGGAAGCCTCCTACAGCTACGAGATCACCTGCTCCGGCACCCTGAAGTGCAGCGACAAGGGCAAGCTTTCCGTTGCGGACAAGGCGGTGGTTAAGGCCCCGGTAACCATAGATGCCATGCAGGCCGGAGACGGTTTTGTGGACATTAAGGTTACCTCCGACGGCTACAGCTTCAGCACCCGCAAGGAAGTTGCCGTGCTTAATCCCATGTCCAAGATGCAGGAGAACCGGGTGGTGGCCATCAATCCGGGCAAGAGCGAAAAGGTTACCTTTGATAACGTATTTGCCGACGGATCCCAGGCATCTGCCAGATTCGGCAAGTTCCCGCTTTCCGATGTGAGCAAGATCGTTTCCGGTTTCCTGGACTCCGAGACCATGTACGGCGATGTGTTTGACAAGAGCGCTGCCGGTCTTTCCATTATTTCGGTGCTGTCCGAGATGGAAAAGAGCAAGAAGGGGAATCCCAAAGAGCTGAACCGGATGAAGAAGTACATCAATGATACCGTGGCCGCAGTGCAGTCCCGGATTGACATGTACGGCGGCATTTCCGGCTACTTCCAGTCCTGGAAGGAGCAGAGATACGCTCTGGCTTATTCCGCTCTCTTCCTGACCGAGGCCAACAATGCCGGGTTCAATGTCAACCGGACGCTTCTGGGCAACCTGAAGAACAGTCTCATTGACATGCAGAGCGATGACAGCGACAACATCGCCGCACTGTCCATGTACGCCCTGGCCCGCATGGGAGTAAATGTCAAGACCAATGCCATCTACAAGTTTGACAGCATCTATGAAAAGCAGAAACCCGAAATCGAGTCCTTTGCCTACTATGCTGACATCTTTGGCATGTACGGCGACACCGAACGCCGGAGAATGGCTGTTGAGAAGGGCGCCGACGTCCTCAAGGCTGTTAATGACAAGTACAACATTGTGACCAACAGCTACCGGGTTTACGATGACGTGAACTTCTACAAGGAGCTGCTCCTGTATTTCCCGTACCGTCTTAACAGCGTGCCTCATGATGCTCTGGCTCTGATCCGTTCCTCCATCAATGCCGGAAATTCCAAGAAACTGAACGGTCTCTTCTCCTATCTGAATGCCGGCGGGTATCTTAACAATGCCAGCAAGGCCATTTTGGTGGATATGTCCGAGCACAGCAAGACTCCGGAGGCCAGTCAGAGATACTCCCTGAAGAACAATACGGTAACCGTGTCCAATTCCTCCTCGGAGCTGGCTGTGGCCACCGTATCCGTCAGCGATTATGTAGCCGCCGAAACTCCCTATAACGGCATCGTGCGCTTTACCCAGCGCTACTATGATCGCAGCGGCAAGGAGATCAAGGGCCCCATTAACCTCAAGGTCAACGATGATCTTCTGGTGGTGAACGAATTCAGCTTCAAGAATGCCTTCAGCGGCAACCTCGCCTTTGAGAGCAAGATTCCGTCCAACACCATGCTGGTTAACACCCTGACCCGGGAAGACATCAAGAAGCGCTATCCGGCTCTGAAGGCTGAGCAGTTCGGCTATCCCGACGTTACCAGAGGAGATGCCGGCCTTGTGGTGCACCAGTCTGTGAATAACGCCAAGGTGATCTCCTTTGCCTATGTTCTTAAGGCAGCTCACAAGGGCGTATCCGTGCCTCTCATGAGCAGCGGCTACATCTCCAGACTGACTGACAGAACCTTCAATGCCTACAACGAGACTGCTTCCATTACCGTCAAGTAATACCGGAAGCTTTCTCCTGGAAGGGAGCTTTTTCTGAAAGGAAAAAGAAAACGAAACTCCGCCTCCGGGCGGGGTTTTTTATTGGGGGCTGTAATTAAAAGCAAGGGTGGCAAAGATTTGAAAGATGCTAGGAAAGAGCAAGGTCAGGGGCCGGGCCCGGCCCCTGGGTAATTAATCGTCAAGTCTTTCGCGGGCTGCGTTTTGGAAGAAAAGTCCCAGAGTAAGAAAAACCAGGATATAGGAGTAAACGTAGCTGAAGCTGAGAATATTGCTAAGATCAACACTGTGAGACAGGGCCTTCCGGAGTCCCTCGATAAGCTGCAGGATAGGGTTTAATTTCATGGGCTCGGCGATATAGGAGGGAAAGCTGTCAAGAGTGAAAAACACTCCGGAAAGGAAAAAACCGATTCTTACAATAATTGGCCAGATTTTATCAAGAATCGGGTAAAAAACCGCCATGGCTGACATGAAAAGACCGGCGGAAAAACCCAAAAGCACTGCGGTTATAATGCAGTAAATAAAAAGCAGCGCATCGGTGATTTCAAACTCTATGCCGTATAATACCGCCAAAATAATCACTGCAATGGCAGACTGAACGTTGGTAAAGAAAACAAACAGGCACCGCGAAATCATGATATCCAGGGGAATAACGTGGGGAAATGAGAGAATCGCTGAATTTGCCTGAATGGCGGACATGCATTTTGAAACGCTTTCAGTTACCACATAGAAAATGAAAAAACCGCATAGACAAAAATATACGATATGAAGTCCCTTTTCAAACTGCAGTCCTGAAACGAGACGTATCGCTATCATAATTCCGACGCCGAACACATCTCGTAGCAGGGCCCAGAAATATGCTAGCTTGTCTGTGCCGTAAAGGGTGTAGGTTTCTCTTAAAAACAGAGCTTTAATCACCGTGAACATGCAGTGACAGGCACCCAGGAAATTTTGGCGGAATTTTAGTTGTCTACGTGATAACATTGCAAAAAACTTTAATAAAAATATAGAAGCATTACAAGGAGGCAATGCCGGTATTAACTGTTAATTTAATTTTAAAGCATGATGATATTAAAATAAATGATAAGTCCCCGAGCGGCAAAAACCGAGATGCTTTCAAATCGAAATTTATCATTATTTAATCCGCATTCGTACTTTGCAAAGTTTATCACAAAATCAGAAGCTCTTAAATACGAGACACGCTATTTTGCGAGGATGACTGGGAGGGGAATGCCGGAAGGCGGTCTGAAAGCAAAAAACCGGGAAACCCCGGTCTTGTGTCGCAAAGCCCCCGGAACAATACTGCTTCCAGGGCAGCAGGAAAGGCGTGACCTCAGGAAAGGGACTACAGCGCAGCCACTCCGAGAATCATTACAGCCATCAGAATCGCAAAAATAAGAAAATCGCTTGAATACTCAAGCACCGTGAAAAAAACATCAGAGTTACTGTCATTCATATCCGCTGCTCCTTTTTCGGAAAGCCCGAAAAAACAGTTAAAAGACAAATATGAAGATCTTGCTTTCCCGAAGAGTCAAGGCTCGCTGGGTAACTTTGTGTTTCAGTTCCGTGATGATCATTATGTAGTAGTAAAGCAGCGATATCACAAAGCAAAAAAAGAGAACACCACCGCCTGATATGATAATTCTCCCACAGAAAGCATCTCATGTGAACAAAGTCAGTTTGGTTCTGTAACCTATGTCCAAGTTATTTTGCTTTAGTGTTCATTAATATTAAAAACACAATATATGGCGGGGTATGTATCATGGTTGCACCGGATATCGTGCTGCGAAAGAAAGGAGAATTACCGCATAAAGCTATTCCGATAAGCATCCCATACAGGTTCAGGCAGGGAAAAATCAGAAACAGGGAAATGGGGATTGTCAGCTGTAAGCCGACCAAACTTGATTAATGTCTGAAAAGTATTAATAAATGAGAAGGAGATCAAATTACGCTAAAACGGAAAAAGGCTCATAAGAGCCTCTTCCTGCTTTTTTAAACCGTATGATACCGACCTTTGGCGTCTGGTCAGTACCGTCAAGCCGTCAATACCATCAAGCTACGATGTTAATGTTGGATCCGAGACGATCTGAAGGCACCGCGCCGGCAGCATTTACGTGAACGCGAGATCCGCCTGAAGCCAGAGTTCCGGGATTGGTCTGGGCGGTATCCTGAATAAGCTTGAGAGCCATCTGACCGTCGGCTTCCTGAGCCTTCTTAGCGAGAGCTACCTGCATGGCTTCCATGCCGTAGTTGTCTGAACTGATTGATGATGCATCCATGACAGCATCCTCCGAGTTTGTTTAATTTAGGTACAACTCAACACATTACATTCTAGCATTTTCTGACCTGAGCGTCCGTCTTTGGCCCTGAGGCGGGTGCTGTTTTTACGACAGGGATCACGGTTAACTTTTCATGCCATGAGGCATTCATGATTTCCCCTGAAAAACTGTCTCTGCTGCCGTTATTTCGTATGAAAAAATGTAAATTGCTTTGTCTCTTCGTTTGAAAAAATGTAATCTGAAGAAAAAGACAGAGAGAATGCACGTGGCGGAAAATGGAACGACAGGCATACCAAAAGCTCCTTGACTGGAAAAAGAAGAAGGACAGAAAGCCTCTTATCCTGAACGGAGCGAGACAGGTGGGGAAGACTTGGCTTATCAAGGAGTTCGGATCCCGGGAATATGAGAATCTGGCTTACATAAACTGCGATGAAGTTACCGCAATGAAAGGTGTTTTTTCCGATTTCAATACGGAGAGACTGCTGCGGGTTTTTTCCGCCATCTCCGGTGTTACTATAACACAGACTCCGTAAATATTAGGTAATGCATCCTTGCTGCTGTCATGGCAGATGTCAGTATAGTTGAGCATTCAGTTTCTTAATATCATTAGCCATATCGACCCCCATCTCTTTCATCAGTTCGG
>JAEEGG010012594.1_pt1 | contig 18217 bp, 7 predicted proteins | sample 9134161 | NCBI WGS metagenome assembly JAEEGG01 (sample SAMN16246543, study PRJNA631951) | gut metagenome | biome: gut microbiome; feature: rumen; material: CR-attached | host: Bos | place: Iran: Karaj | collected 2018-10 | reverse complement strand
CCCGTTTTCATAGAACTGCCCGTTCACGTTGAACTTGTGGCCTTCGATGCTTTCGTTCTTGTGCATCTTGCCCCATTCCTGCGTGTGGCTTTCGAACGGGTAATCGACGAGAGGTGTGACTCCGTTGACGTTGTGAAAGAAAAATTTCGAAATGTCGGCAAGCTTGCTCTTGGTCGCTACATCTCGTACAACGTAGTGTACTTGGTTGAAGCCCGGTTGCAGCATCTCGACATTGACTTCTTTACGGTACGAATTGGGGAGGTAAGGCGTAATGGTGATGGGCTCGTCATTCAAGGTGAGTGCGAAAACCCAATTGGCCGTGGCTTTACCTTTTTGCTTGAGATCGTAGTTTATTCTCAATGCATTGGCTTTGATTTCTGCCGAATCGGCGGGAATGATTTCCAAATCGCTTGTGGTGATGATTTTTTCGGGGTTGTAATTCTTGCGTCCGTTGAACTTTGCGATTTGCACCCAGTAGTTGTTCGTAATCAAGATGTTCTTGACGCCGGTCATGTCCATTTCTCGCTCGAACACGTCGCAAGTCGTAGCTATGCGGTGCTCTACAGCCTTCTTGTGGTAGGTGTGGCTGTCCCAGCAGTCCAGTCCGCGGATGTAGTAAACTTCGCCCTTGTACTTTTCGATGAGGTCTTTCATCTGCGAATCGCTCATCTGGCGGGCGTTGTCGTAATGGATGGACGAAATTCCGTAACCGACAAAGTGCCATGGACGGCCGTAAATAAAGAATCGGTCCGCTTTCGGCTGTTCCTTGAGCCATCCGAGAATTTCGTGTTCTTCGATGGTCAGGTGATTGCGGTTGTACATGATGTTGTTGTTAAAATCATTTTTGTAGTGGAATGTCCAACCGGTAAAGGCTATTGCTACAATCAGCATGGCGATAATGGCATTTTTGCCATTCTGTTCCGTGCTTCCTGTCGGGGTCGCAAAATATTGGACCATGTGCGTGATGGGGAGTGCCGCGACAAAAGCCATCGACGGGAGCATCACGAGGCTGTAGCGCTGGTTGATTTCGATGCTGAAATCGCCGGAAACGTTTTCGAGGATGACATAAGTCTGGAGATGATATAAAAGCAGGAATGCGAGAATCTTGAGGTAGTAGAAATCCTTTTTCCTGGCATCGTTGATGGCGCGGAAGAGAAGGTAAATAGTACCGAGGACGAATAGATAGTTGAAGTAGCTGAGGAACGGATTCTCGAGCTCTCCGTTGCTCTTGAGAGGCTTGGTCATCACTTCCCAGTTTTTCGCGAGGTCTTCAAAGAAGTGACCGTGAGCCTCGAATTCGCCGCCCTGGAAACCGAACCCTTGGAAGTAGCTTATGGTGAGGAGCGCCGGTACGGAGAAAATCGAAAGCGTGACGAAGAAAACCGGAGCCTTGGAGCTTTTCTGGTCGAACAGTTTCGGGAACGCGAAGATGATGAATGCAAAGAGGCAGAAGATTGTTTCTTGACGGGTCTGCGCAAAGAAGGCGAGGATGAGGGCGAGGAGCGCCCAATGCTTGACGGTGTTCCTGTCGTAGGCCCACTTGAATACGAGGAGCGAAAGTGCGGAGAGGAAAATGTAGAGCGGTTCGACGGACATCGAACGGAACTGGAACAGCACCGTCGGCTGGAGCGCCATGAGGAGCGATGCGAAAAATGCCAGGAGCGGCTGCCTAGTCCATGCGACTATGGCAAGGAACATGAGCAGGAACGAGAGCGGCAACATCAAGAACTCGGCCGTGAAAATCCAGCGGAGGTTTGTTCCGAATAGCGGCATCCCGAGGTAGTAGAGGAACGAAAGTCCCTTGGTCTTGAAACTGTTAGACTTGGATTTGCAGGTGAGTTCGCCGTTTTCGAATTCGCCCTGGTTGCAGGTGCCGGATTCGTGGTTGTAGTACATGCTCTGCGCGACGGACATAAAGACGCTTTCGTCGCTCTGGACTCGGTGGCGAGCCTCGATTTGCGTCCCTGCGAAAATGGATACCGCGACTGCGAACACGAGCACCATGATGCTCACGGATTTCTCGGGGAGTATTCCCTTGATCCATTCCCTGAAGTCCTTGCTGAGCAGGCAGAAAAGGACGATTCCTGCAATGAGTTGCACGCCGAAAAGCGGGAGGGGGAGATTCAAATCCAGTTGCTGGATGGTGTCCCTGTGCTTTATGTTCGGGGCCAGGTATATCAGGAAGGGAATGGCGATTGAAACAACAAGGCCCACGATTGTTTCGGGGTGGGCCATATTTTTGAGAATTTGATTAATAAAAGATTTCATGGATTAAAATATAAATAAAGCAAAATTTCCTATTCGACCTTGTTTTTCCTTTCGTGAGTCAGTTCGAAACCGACCGAGAGCTGCAGACCAAGGCGGCCCGCAGAAACGCGGAACATGGTATCTTGGTCGCTAAACGATTTACGTACGGAAGAATAGTTATAGTTTACTTCAAGACCGAAATTGTATGGCAAAAGAATTCCTACGCCGACATTTGCAAAATAATGGAAAGGACGTTCCCACCAGCTTCCGTCGCCAGTCAATGGTGCCATTGTACCCACCCTGGTTGTTAAATATGGAATGACCGGCCATTCTTTATGATACGCTCCAAAGGAAATTCTTCCCCAAATTGGCAGGAATGCCGGTGTTATCGTGTGTCCGTTGTCTTTCTGGGCGCTCTTGAAACCGAGACCGAATGCATAGCGTATTGGCGCAAATTCCGCCAAAAAGAGCATTTCTGCGCCTCCGACAATCACATAGTCGGAGTGCCATTCCCTTTCTTCCTTGACGTCTTCGACATTCTTTTTGATGGTTACGTCGGTAGGGAATTCAAACTGAACCAGGGGGCGAAATTCCAAGGCGTTGGCCGTACTGAAAATACAAAGGGAGAGTAATACGGTTTTTAGATATTTCTTTGTTAATAAAAGTTTCATTATTTAGTCTCTTCTCGTAATACAGTATAAATTAGAAAATTTTTATAAAGGAATTGAAAAAAGATAGTTTATTTTTGTATTTTTGGATAAAATTAGCTTGGAAGAGGTTTATATGCTAAGATGGACAACATTGTTTGTTGTGTTTTTTACGTTTTTAGCCAATGCCGCAGTTGAACATGGAATCACGTTCCCGATAACCGAAACTGCACAAACATACAGTGCCGATGACAATTACTACGAATCGTCAAGGCCCGGTGTTGTTCGTTTCAGCTATACGCCGACAAAATCGGGGCTATGCACAGCATCCTCTTCTTATAAAAACAATTCGTTCACTAGATACATCTACTATTATGGAACGGACGATACTTTCTCGGATTACGAGGATTACGAAGCTGGGTACACTCCGTATTATGCGTTTAAGTGCAATGTTGGCAAAACCTATTATCTTTCTGTTGTTGTAGGTTCTTCTAGCTACTATTCCGAATATTTCGATATTAAAGTGGATCGGCAAGACGCTGCAATCGTCTCTGTTCAAGGCCGGACTTATCCGGATACGGTTGCTTTGAACTCCCGCATGTATATTTCTGTTTCGTTGAATAGCGATGAACGTTTTGTCGGTTGGCATATTGATGAAGGAACGGGTACTTTCGTCAATGAAAAATCTTCGAGTACGTACTTTACTCCGACTTCGGAAAAAGTCAAGCTTTCGTATGTCGTCGAAAAGGGCGTAGTGTATGAGATTACAAGGACGGAGAAAAAATACAACCCGTACGACCATTACTATGCAACATCTCCGAGCTATGGCGTCCGGTTCTTTTTCGTGGCGCCTAAAGACGGTGGATATGTCATTAAATACAAAAAGGACAGTACGGAATACAGCTACATTCAACGTTACAGGACGAGCGCGTTTTCGAGTTATGACTTTTATAAAAGCGTAGTAGATTCTCTTTCGGATTCGCTTGCTCTTAGGGCTGGGGATTCCGTCTTTTACCTCGTGACATACTCCAATACAAGAGATTCCCTGATGTCTTTCAGCATGAGCTATGATACTGTTCCTGTTTTTAAGCTTACTGTCGAAAGTTCGTCCCCGGAATGTTCTACAAAAGAATCTTCGCCGTTTGTGCTTCAGAATACAGTCGCTTATGTTGAAGCTGTTGCCAATAACGGCTATCGCCCTGATGGATGGACTTTTGTAAGCGGCTCGCACAAGTTTAGCGATTCCACGGCATTCAGCATCCGGGATACGATTGTATCGGATACAAAAATCAGATTGAATTGCCGAGAAGCAAAGCTTATCGATGTTACCGATAAACCGAAAACGTATGTCCCCAATAATGATTTCTACGAAACATCACCGAACAGTGGCATGAGGTTCCGCTACGAGGCTCCGACTTCAGGCATATATGTATTGCGTTACCAACCGAATGGCCTTTACGGCACGTACCGTTATCATGAGAACGATTCTACGTTTAGGACGTCAAAAAGTTCTTTAAACACCTCGGTAAAAACTTCATTTAATCTCGTGGCGTCTTCTGATGGCGAACGGTTTTATTCAAGCGTAATTCCTTATTCGATTGGTTATTGGGATGACTCTGTTTCCGTGGTGGCTCTTCCGGCGGGAACCGTCAGAATTGATGGACAGACTGCGATAGATACGCTTGCTCGGGGCGATACCCTGATGGTTACGGCACCCTTGGATTCCGGCGCTCATTTAAAGAACTGGACCATAGTGTCTGGAAAAGGTTCGTTTATTGATGGCTCGCTTCGTTCGACTGGTTTCATTCTTGAAGAAAGCGCTGTGATCAAGCCCGTGACATCGACATTGCCACTCTATGAATTGACTCAAAATTATAAGGGCTTTACCTTTAAGGATAATAGCACGCAATCTAACAGTAGAACCTATGGCATTCGTGCGTATTTTGACGCTGCCGCAGATGAATTGTATGTCCTGCAACTGAAAACGGATAATTCGACGTACATATATAACTATACAACTGATTCTACGTTCTTCTCTTATAGCAGCTATCTTTGCAATAATGCGAAAAATTGCAGGTATTCTTTATCTTATACTACTGACGGAAAACGGTATTTTCAGTTTATTCCATATTCAATTGCCAATTCGAGCGATTCTATTTGGGTGAGGGTTGTAAAAAGGGTAAAACTGCGTACCGATACTTCTGGTATAGGGTATGCGTATGTAGGTTCGAATAACCGTAACTACGATTCCACATACATTGCCGGTGATACTGTTCTTATAAGGGCGGCGACTAATACTACAGGGCAAAAATTCAACCATTGGAGTGTCGTTTCGGGTTCATGCAAAATTATGGATTCGACGGAATCATCTACTTATATAGTTCCTAATGGGGATTGTACGGTCAAGGCCCACTTTGTTAAGGGTACTATGTACAAAATTACAGATGTAGCCACAAAATACATACCTGCTGACCATTATTATTCTGTATCGTCGTCCTATGGTGTGAGATTCTCGTTTGTTGCTCCGACTACGGATACCTATACGTTTGTTTTCACCTCTGTAGATATGCCTATGACTATCGAGCGCTATTCATCGAGCGATTTTTATAGTTATGTGACAAGGGTTTATAACGTGAAATCAAGGTTTGAACCGGTTTCGCTCTCTGCCGGGGATTCCGTGTTCTATATCGTGAAATCCTATTATTATGCGGATTCGGCGAAGTCGTTCTGGGTGAGCTATTCGCAATCTAAAATCGGTATTAAGTTGACGACGGATGGTCATGGCAAGGCTATTCCCGATACGGGATATTCGTCGGCATGGAGCAATGCCGCTTATCCTATCACGGCGGTGGCTGATTCTGGGTTCCGTTTTGACGAGTGGTTCTTCTCATCAGGGAGAGGAACTATCGATGATCCGTATGCCTTTAATACGGTTGTCTTTGCGGCTGAATCTGTGACTGTAAAAGCCACGTTTAGGCCTGGCGATATTTATGAACTTACGACTAAGGAAGATATCTACAATTTCCAGAGACACTATTTCTCCGAGACAGAAAAGGGAACGGTATTCTTTAGCTGGACACCCAGTGATACAAGCCACTATTTGCTGAAACTGGATTCCGTCAAGGGATCGTGCACGTATTATGGCCTGGATTCGCTTTTCTCTGCGGCGGGTACTACTTATAAGCTTGAAGGTGGTGTGACTTATATCCCGCTCAAGGGGACTCCCGGTAAAACCTATTATCTTTCCGTGTCCGACTCGTTAAAAACGGTGGCGCGCGATAAGAATTTCACGACGCAGTTAATTGTTCCCAAAGTCATGTATGTCGAATCGACTCGTGGACGCACTGTCCCCGAGGACTATGTCTATGTCGCTCCGGGTCTTGATACGGCTGTGTATGCGGTCCCCTATGGTGGGTTCATCTTTGACTCGTGGAGTCTGGTTTCCGGAACTGCAAAGATAGACAATCCGCAAAGCTCGAGTATCAGGGTTGAACCGCAATCGGACTTTTGCCATATCAGGGCTAATTATGTCTTTGATTCGACGACTGTTCCAGAACTGAAAGTTACAAATCTTGACTTGAGCAATTATCCCGGCATTTGTACCCAGGTTTCTGTCGTAGACAAGAAAAACGGAAAGCCTATCGTGGGACTGGATTCTTCGGATTTTGCATTGTTCCAGGATAGTACTTCTGTGTCTGCACAAGCGACGACGATTCTAAGTTTTACTGGCGTATCTGTTGCGCTTGTGGTCGATGAAAGTGGCTCTATGGCTACCAATGACCGAATTGGGGAAGCGAAAAAAGCCATTCGCCAGTTTATCAACGAAATGGGCCCCTATGATAGAACGGCAATTGTTGGCTTCAATGGTGGAACGAGTACAAGAATACATCAGACAATGACTTCGGACAAGTCTCTTCTTCTGGCTGCTGTGGAAACGCTTAGGGCTTCTGGTAATACGAATATTAATACCGGTGCAAAGGTGGGTGTCGAGCAGGTTATCGGTGAAACGAACCCGACAGCGGTGATTGTTTTCTCGGATGGTATAAATCTGTCTGAGAACGTGACAACGGCTCAGGTGGCGGAACTGTCAAAGAGCTTGGGTACGAACGTCCATACGATCGCCGTCGAAACGACAACAAATTCTACTTTGCAGGAATTGGCGGATGCGACAGGCGGTACTTATACGGAGGCTCCGAGTGCATCGCAGTTGACGGGAATTTATACGAGCATCCGTAGCGTGGTCCAGTCGCGCTATGTCCTTTGCTACCAGAGCCCGGATACGGTTTGGAACGGGGATACGCACTTGGTAGAAGTTACAACGAAGTTCTTGGACAAGACCGCTTCTGATACGGTTTCCTGGGATGAAGGAAATCCGCCGCCTGTTGTCGAGCTGACGCCTTCGACTTGGAATTTGGTGGGTGTCGAACAACCGCAGAACAAGAGCTTGACCATCGATGTCTATGTGTATTCCAAGACAGGAATTACGGATGTAAAGCTCTATACCCGTGATGTGAACTTGTCGAACGGTTCATTCAAATCGTACAAGATGACTCAAGAAAACGATAGTCTTTGGCGTTATGTAATTCCCGATAGCATGGTGCGGTATCCGGGCATCGATTTCTATGTCGTGGCGACAGATTCCAATAGCCTGACCGGGAAGACTCCGGCGGTGGCGAATCCGTCGAAGGAACCTTACACGATTCCGGTGAAAAACGATGTGCCTGTTGTCAAGATGGATTCGCTTGCTTGCGTCGATACCGTGGGTGGCCACGGAGTGTTACGCTTTAAGATCACCGATGACGACAAGATTGATCACGCGACGTTCTTCTACAAGGATACGATGGCGGTTCTCTTTGACGAACTCATGATGACCGAGGCTAACGGATACTGGATTGCGTCTGTTCCGTCCAAGGCCTTTGAACGTAACATTATCGAGTTCTATGTCCGTGCGGTTGACGGTGTCGGTGCATCGGCTCGCTGGCTTGCGAAACAGAATACTCGGATTGCCGCGTGTGCTCCGAAAGTCATTACGGATATCCCGGATATCATCAAGATTGTAAATGCGGATAATGCCCAGGAAAAGATTGTATATGAAACGGAAAAATTGAATCTGACCCTTGTGTCAGAGGATTTCACCGAAGCTGTCGATACGGTTCAGGCGAAACTTTCCTGCTTGATTTCGGGCGATGTCGAAAGGAATATCAATCTCGTGGAAAAGAGAGCCGGTTATTATGAAAACATCGATCCGATTGTGAAGAATGGAGAAACGGCCCTTAAAGGCGATGGCGAAATTTCTTGTGAAATCCACGATATCCTTGTCGCTGAATACATGGATCCGCTTTATGGCACCTATGCACGTGATACGGTCTATATCGACTTCTCCGTTGTCGATGTCCCGGATACCATCAGGATTGTAAATGCGGATTCGACACAGGAAAAAATCGTAATCGAGACGGATAAGTTGAATTTGACTCTTGTGACGGAAGATTTCTCGAACAAGATCGATACGGTCCGTGCGAAACTTTCTTGCTTGATTTCGGGCGACGTTGAAAAGAATATCAACCTTGTGGAAAAGAGTTCCGGTTATTATGAAACTCCCAGCCCGATTTCGAAGGATGAAAATCCTGCCGTTAGAGACGATGGAACGATTTCGTGTCTCGGTCGCGATACTCTAGTTGCCGAATATGTGGACCCGATTTACGGTACCTATGCGCGCGATACGGTGTTCATCGACTTCTCCGTTGAAGATGTCCCGGATACCATCAAGATCGTGAATGACGACCCAGCCCAGATATCGATTGACCGTGAGACAGAAAAACTGAAACTGACCCTTGTGACGGAAGATTTTACGAAATCGACTGATACCGTTAAGGTCAGGCTTTCTTGCCTTGTTTCGGGCGATGTCGAAAATAATATCAATCTCGTTGAAAAGAAATCCGGTTATTACGAGACTCGTAAGGCCATTTTGAAGAATGAATATGATGCTAAAGTTGACGATGGTGCGATTTCGTGTACCGGTCGCGATACTCTTGTCGCCGAGTATAAGGATCCGCTCTACGGCACCTATGCGCGCGATACGGTGGCTATCATAAGAGATTCTATCGATTTCGGCTACAGGTTCTTGGATAAGGACGGCAAAAAGGATCTCGATTCTGTCGAAACGGGCGATTCGGCTAAGTTCCGCATCCGCTTGACCGCATACAGCAACTCCATTCATGTCAAGGACACTCTGAATGTGCTCTTGCTGACCAACAAGGGCGATTCTCTGTGGGTCAAGGCTATAGAAACGGATGTTTATTCTTCGACGTTTGAATATAAAGGAACGTTCTTCTTTGCCTACGAAAAGAGCGAACTCGAAAGTTCAAGACTCGATGCTTTGTTTGATATGGAATCCACCTACAATCGTGTCATCATTACAGCTAAGGTCAAGGGCGATAATCTTGGGAAGAAGCGGGATTCCTTGGTGGTGTTCTCGAATTACATCCCGGCGGATTATGCCGAAATTTACGATGCCGATAAAGACGGTAAGGCCGATTCCATCCGAGTTCATTATGTCGCTAAGAACAAAGATGGTATCGAGGGTATAGATACCCTGTATTGGAACAAGGCGGGTGGCACTTGGCGCAGTATCGCCAAGAAGAAATTCCGTGAGGTGAGCAAAGGTTCCTGGTTCGAGGCTAATGTCAAGAATCCGTTTGATTACGGTGCTACGTCTGCTGACGGTGCAAACGAACCTTATCTCAGGTTGACCAAGCCCAAGGGCGGTTTCTCGCAAAAGGTGAAGATCAAGGATAAGATTGGAGCGGTACCCGTGAAGGCTGTTAAACGCCCCGGTATGATTTCTATCGAGGACTATATGGAATGCTCGAACGAAGTGCCTCCCGATACGTTGGTAATCACTCTGTCTGAACCGGTCAAGAATACCGGCAAGGAAGAAAGTGGGAAAAAAGCTGCCTGGAGAAAATTGTTTACCTATTCGGCAGATTGCAAGGATACAAATAATTATTCGCTGAATATTACGGAAATGATCAAAAAGGATTCGGCTGGTCTTGTTTGGTCGTTTGTGTTGGGCGACCACAACATCATGACGGATAATTGCATCAGGACAAACCCCAAGGCGTCTTATGTGGATGGTCAAAAGAATTCCATGGGACGTGGTGGAGTGGAAATTGAAGGTGGTAACGGGAACTTGTATCTGTACGAGGTTGTCGCAACACCTGCGGTGAGCGGTATTGGATCGAAGGCCGAATGGATTGCCCCTAAAAAGCATAAGTGGAGCCGTGTCCCGGATACGCTTTCTGTGATTCGCGTCGCCAGTATCATGCCTTACAAGGCTTATGTGAATATCTATGACGGGTACTCGAACGTGGTGGCGTCGTTTACGAGAGAATTCGGCGAAAATGGCGAAATGAAGGAAGAAATCCGTGGAAATGACGAAAATCATGCCAAGGTAGGGTTCCTGCACTGGAATAACCGTTCCGACGAAGGACGTAAAGTGGGTACCGGAGTCTATATCTGGCGTATCGATTTCAAGTTCAAGGACGGCCATTCCGAGTCCCGATTGGTAAAAACTGGCGTGAAAAGAAAGAAATAAGCTAGTTTTATAATTATAACCTTGAGAGGGGTTCATAAAAAAACTAAATTTGGGTCGCTTATTTCATGGGCGGCCCTTCGCCCTTTCATTCGAAAGTGAGGTTAAAAAAGTGGAAGACAGGTTAGTTACAAAAGCAGCTGACAACGTCCGTATTCTTTCTGCCGCGATGGTGCAGAAGGCCAAGTCTGGGCATCCGGGTGGAGCTATGGGCGCCGCCGATGCCATAACGCTTTTGTTTGCCGAATTTTTGCGCTTCGATCCGGACGATGCCAACTGGATGGCTCGTGACCGCTTCTTTATGGATCCGGGGCACATGAGTCCGCTCCTCTACTCCGAATTGGTCCTCACGAACCGCCTCACGCTCGATGACGTGAAGGACTTCCGCCAGCTCGGCAGCCGTACGCCGGGACATCCTGAACTCGATGTCGCTCTCGGTATCGAAAACTCCTCGGGCCCGCTCGGAATCGGTCACGGTATCGCTCTCGGTTCTGCTATTGCCGAACGCTTCATGGTCGAACGCTTCGGTTCGATTCTCGAACACAAGACGGTCTGCCTCGTTTCTGACGGCGGTCTCGAAGAAGAAATCGCCTACGGCGTGGGCCGCATTGCCGGTCACCTCAAACTTTCGAATCTCATTTTCTTCTATGATGCAAACCAGGTTCAGCTCAGCTGCAAGACCGAAGACGTGATGGACCACGACTTCATTAAGCAGTACGAATCCTGGGGCTTCCGCGTGATTGAATGCGACGGTAGCAACATCGCTGAGCTCCGCAAGGCTTTCAAGGCCGCTTGGGCCGAAACAGAAAAGCCGACCCTCGTGTTCGGCCACACCACGATGGCCAAGGGCGCTATCGCCGAAGATGGAAAGAGCTATGAAGGTGCTGTTTCTACGCACGGCCAACCGCTCAACGCTGCCGGTGCTTCTACTTCTGCTACGGTTAAGAATCTCGGTGGCAATCCGGACGATCCGTTTCAGGTGTTTGATGACGTGAAGGCCGGCTTTGAAGCCCGCGCCGAAGAACTCCGCAAGCAGGTCGCCGAATGGAAGAAGGCTAAGGCTGCATGGAACAAGGAAAACGCCGAAAAGTCCGCAACACTCAACGAATGGCTCTCTGGCAAGGGAGTCAAGCTCAACCTCTCGAACCTCCCGATTAAGGAAGGCGTTGCCACCCGCGTCACTAGCGGTACGGTCCTCGGTTACCTCGCCGAAAATTACCACAACATCATTTGCAGTTCCGCTGACCTTTCGAACTCCGACAATACGCAGGCTTTCCTCGACAGAACGGGTATCTTCCGTGCTGGTGATTTCAAGGGTGCTTTCGTTCAGGTCGGTGTTGCTGAACTCACGATGGGCGCAATTGCGAACGGTATCGCCCTCCAGGACGGTCTCTATCCGATTTGCGCAACGTTCTTCGTGTTCAGCGACTTCATGAAGCCCGCTATCCGTATGGCCGCTCTCATGGGTCTTCCGGTCAAGTACGTGTTTACGCACGACAGCTTCCGCGTGGGCGAAGACGGCCCGACGCACCAGCCTATCGAACACGAAACGCAGATTCGCTTGCTCGAAAGCCTCACGAAGGAAAACGGCAAGGCTGAAATGCTCGTGCTCCGCCCGGCAGATGCTTTTGAAACGCTCGCTGCATGGGAAATGGCTTTCGAAAACAATGACAGCCCGACGGCTCTTATCCTCACTCGCCAGGTCGTGAACTCGCTCCCGGGTGAAAACCGTTACGAAGCCGCCAAGGCTTGCCGCAAGGGTGCCTACATCGTCAGTGACAACACTGCTGCCGGCAAGAATCCGGAACTTACTTTGGTTGCAAACGGAAGCGATGTGCTTCTTGAACACCAGGCTGCTGAACTCCTCCGCGCCGAAGGCAAGGCCGTTCGCGTGGTCTCCATGATCAGCCCGGCTCTCTTCCTCAAGCAGGACAAGGCTTACCGCGACAGCGTCATTGCACCGTGGACTCCGGTGTTTGCAAAGTCCAGCGGTCTTCCGCTCCTGTTCGCTCAGGTCGTGGGTGGCTTTGGCAAGGTCTCCGGTCTCGAACGCTTCGGCGCATCTGCTCCGGCAGGCGTCCTCGAAAAGGAATTCGGCTACACGCCTGAAGCTGTTGCCGCAGCCGCCAAGGAATACCTCGCCGAGTTTGCGCAGAATGTCGCTGACTTCAAGAAGGCGAATGCATAATTAGCGCTTGAAAGAACGTTTTAAAAACGGTGCCTAACGGTGCCGTTTTTTTTCACAATGTAATTTTATGGTGATATTCGTCGTATTTCGTTTAAAAAAGCTATATTCAACGCATGATTTGCCCGTTTTGCAAGAAAGACAACGACAAGGTCGTCGATAGCCGCGTGAGCGGTTCTTCGATTCGCCGCCGTCGCGAATGTTGCGAGTGCGGTCGTCGCTTTACGACCCGTGAGTATATTGAACTCCAGCCGTTGACTGTTATCAAACGCAGTGGTGAACGCGAACCGTTCCAGCGTGAAAAACTTTTACGCGGTATCATGAACTCCTGTAAAAAACGCCCGGTTTCTATTGACGATATCGAACAGCTTGTGACGCGTGTCGAGAATTCGCTCCAGACCTCCGAAAGTTTTGAAGTCAGTTACGATCAGATTGGCAATCTCGTGATGCAGGAACTCAAAAAACTTGATGCCGTTTCGTACGTCCGTTTCGCTTCCATCTATCGCGAATTCAAAGAAGTGGGCGAGTTCGTCGATCAAATTAAGACGCTGGATAAGTAGACGAAAGAAAAGAAAGTTTTTCTATTTTTGCGTCATCCTGAACAACGTGAAGGATCCAGTCAATTCCAATGAAAAAACTTCTCCAATCCGCCAATGAAAAACGTGCTCCGTTGTTCGATGTGACGGATGCTTTCCGCGTTGTGAACGGAACTGCTGACGGCTTTCCGGGCCTCACTATAGACAAGTTTGGCGACCGTTTCCAGATGCAGTTTTTTGGACCGGAACTCCTCACGAATAAAACTGAAATTGTCGAAGCCGTCGTAGCGCAGTTCAATCCCGTTTGCGTTGTCGTGAAGGAACGCCTCTCGAGTTCTGGACGCTCGCTGGAAAACGCTCCGATGGAAGTCGTGGTGGGAACTCGCGAAGATGCCGTAGGCGTTGTGCGCGAAGGCAAGGCGAAGTTCCATGTGGATTTGATGGATACTGTCAATCCGGGGCTGTTCCTGGACATGCGCCATGTGCGTCTCGAAGTGGAATCTCGTTTTCGTGAAATGTCCGGCTCATCTTCAACGCACTGCGAAAATCTACGTTTCCTCAACTTGTTCAGTTATACGTGCAGTTTTTCTGTGCATGCCCGTTTAGGCGGCGCCGCTGTTGCGACAAACGCTGACATCAGCGGAAAGATTCTCGACAAAGGGCGTGAAAATTACGCATTGAACGGGCTCGATTTGCGTCCGGGAGAGTTTTTCCGCGGTAACGCTATCGAGTATGTGCGCTGGGCAAAAAAGAAGGGACTCCGTTTTGACGGTATTGTGCTTGACCCGCCGAGCTTTGCGCGCTTCAAGGGCTTTAATTTTAACGTACGTGAACACTTGATGGAACTTGTTGCTGAATGTGCCGAAATCCTGAGTCCAGGTGGCTTTTTTATGGTGAGTTCCAATTATAGCGAATTTAACTTGTCTGCGTTTTCGCGAAATGTCCTTGCTGCAGTCGCGTCCGTTCACCCGCAGGCGAGGACTGCGTGGAAAAAATCCCAGGATATTGATTTTGTCGGCAGTGGTTCGACGAAGGATTCTTGCTTAGTCGCAACACTCGTTGAAGTTTAGTCCTCTCCGCCGTCCATTTCAATCTTCAACTCTTTCAATTTACGCCAAAGCGTCGCACGGCTGATGCCGAGTTTCTTGCAGACTTCAGTCTTGTTTCCTTTGCAAATGCTCAAGGCGTGCAGAATGTGCCTGCGCTCCATTTCGTCGAGCGAGAGAATTTCTTCTTCGGCAGGTTCCGGTGTGTGCGTCAAGTACTTTGTCGGATTGTGCGTCAAAAGTCCTGCGCTGTCGGTTTTTCCTGTAATTGGAACAAAGTTTATAGGCTTCCCGATTGGATTCTCGGCCGACTTTTCGACGTCTTCAACTTCTTCGCTTTCTTCACGAACAACGTTGTCGCGATTGTCTTTCAAGTGCGGAATGGCAACCGTCTTTTCGCGGGCTTCTATCTGAACTTCTTCGGGTAAATCTTCAAGCTTGATGATACCGCCTTCCGAAAGCACGATGGCATGTTCCACGATGTTTTCAAGTTCGCGGATGTTGCCAGGATAGGGGTACTTCGTGAGCGCGTAAAGAGCCGCTGGTTCCAAGTCACGGATTTCCTTGCCCTGTGCTTCCTTGCTCTTTAATATAAAGTAACGAATTAAGTTCGGAATGACAGGCTTCCTGTCGCGGAGCGGCGGAAGTTCCAAGTGGAACGTGTTCAAGCGGTAGTATAGGTCTTCGCGGAACCGTCCTTCACGCATGGACTGCTGCAGGTCGCGGTTCGTCGCCGCAATAATGCGGATGTCCAAATAGCGGGCATCTGTTTCGCCCACGCGCCTGATTTCGTGGCTTTGCAAAAAACGTAAAAGTTTGACCTGCGTTGCTAGAGAGAGCTCGCCGACTTCGTCGAGGAATAGCGTTCCGCCATTGGCGGATTCGAACAAACCCTTCTTGTCCGCGGTAGAACCCGTGTATGAACCCTTCTTGCTTCCGAAGAGTTCGCTTTCGACGAGGTTTTCAGGAATGGCTCCGCAGTTGACCGGCACAAATGGTTCGTTCGCACGTTTGCTGTAACGGTGAACAATGTTGGCAAGGAATTCCTTGCCCGAACCGGACTCGCCGGTTATGAGTAATGTGCTGTTTGTCGGAGCGACTTTATAAACTGTCTTTAAAATTTTTCGCATCTCGGGCGTGTCGCCGAGAAGGCTGTCCAACACTTGGGATTCCATGAGCTGCGTGTTGGATTTGTTTTGCTGTTGTGCTTGAATCTTGCTTGCCGTGTTTTCGAGAAGCGACAATGTGATAGGCTTCTTGAGAAAACTGCTCGCACCGCGAGTGATGGCGCTGGCTGCTCCCTGCCAGTTGCGGTCATCGCACAAAACAAAAATCTCGATATTGGGCTGACGCTCTTTGAGGTAGCTGATCATGTCCATATTATCGAGCATTAAAAAAGGAACCTCGATAAACGCTAGGTCTATCGACGTCTTTTTTACAAGCGGCATCAAGGTCTTTTCGTCGGAGCAGACTAGGAGGTTCGTCCCGGCGACTGACCAGTTGCGCTGTAATTCATCGACAAATTTCCGATCAAAATCAGCGATCAGGATATTCATCATCTATGCGATTACGAATGGCTCTTGATAATCTCGTCCACTTTGCTGCGCAGTTGCTGGAGATCTAACGGCTTGCTGAAAATAGCCGCAACATCGAAATGCTGTGCTGTCGCCAAATAGTCTTCGGCAGAGGTACGTCCACCACCGCTAATCGCAATGATGCGGTCGCTTAAACCCATGCGGCGGAGATCAAGAATAACTTCAAATCCATCACCTTCCGGCATGATGATGTCGGTGATGATTACATCGTACGTGTTCTTCTGGTAGAGCGACTTAGCTTTCTTGCCATTGCATGCGGTATCGACAGAGTAACCCTTCAATTCAAGAGCGGACTTCAACATGAGGTTCAGTTGAGCGTCATCGTCAATAATAAGTATTGTAGACATCAAGCCTCCATTTTCTCGATTCTTATAGGCCAATATAGATTAAAAATAGTACCTTCGCCCAAAGTTGTCTGTACCGTATAGCCTGCTTTACCTTCTTTTAGCAGTCTAAGTGCCGATGATAGGCCTAAACCGAGACCTTCACCTGGTGCTTTAGTGGTAAAGAAGGGCGAAAAAATGCGTTCCAGCGTCGCCGTGTCCATTCCGGTACCCGTATCCCCGACGGTGATTTTGGCATAAACTCCGGCATCGATTTGCGGGGCGAACGGCGTGATGAGGGGTTCCGAGAGCACTTCTCTTTTCAATGCTATCGTGAGAACGCCTCCGTTTTCCTTCATGGCGAATATAGCGTTGTTTGCAAGGTTGCTGATGATGCGGTCGAGTGCCGCCACGTTTCCGACAATGCGGATATCCTTGTCTATGTTGTCTGCTTTGACCTTCACGTTCGGCGGGAGTGTAATCCAGAGCTTCTTCACCACATCGTCGATAATCATGTAGGGGGCAAATTCGGTGGCCGCTTCGTTTTCGGATGTCTTTCCGCGGATGGTATTCAAAAGTTCTTCGAGCGATTCCTTGCCGCGTTTGGCGGCCTTGCCAGCTTCTTGGATGAACATGTATGCCTGGCTGTCCTTGTCGAGCACTTCGAGGGCCAAGTCGCAGAATCCGATTTGCGAACCGAGAATGTTGTTGTAGTCGTGAGCAAAGCCACCGCATATGGTTCCCAGTTCTTCGAGCCTGGAGTGGATATGCTTTTGTTCTTGCAACATGTCGCGCTCTTTCTCGAGGCGCATTTCTTTGGTGATGTCAATCTTGATGCCGATTATTTTGTATGGTTTTTGCGGTGCAATAATCGGGATGAACATGTTGTTGAAAATGGATATATCCTTGGCATTTCCTTCGCGGACAGCCTTGTTGTAATCGTCTTGTTTTAAAATCTTGATGGTATCCCCTTCGTCTAGGGAATCTTCACTCGCTTTGACGATTTGTTCATAAGAAATGAAACTTTGCGGTTCGCCGGTATTCCTGGCCAGAAGTTCCTGCGGAAGAATTTTGTCGTCGGGTTCCGATGTCTGCAAAAGGTTTCCGCGTTCCTTGATGTCGTTCTGGTTCTGCGTCATGAATACGCCTTGCTCGTTCTTGGACCAAAAACGGAAGGGTAGGGTACTGATGAGCGTGTCCAGGAAACTTTTGCTTTCATCGACTTTCTTTTTCCAGATGTTAAGGCGTTCCTGATAGCGGATCTGGTCTAGCTGGTATTCCTTGAACTGTTCGTCGCGGCTTTTTATTATTTGCTGATAGTGCAGCGTGTTGGAAACATCGCTAAAAAATAGGACATTGTAGTTTGTCGTTAACGATTGACGGATTTGGAATATCCTGGCATTGAAAATATGGTCTTCGTGGTCGATGTTGACTTTTATTTTGTTGTAAGTAGCCTCGCGCGTGGGGTCCGATATTTGCGAGAATATAGATGATACTTTCTTGTTGAAAATGCTTTCTTGGGTCGTGTGAAGAATGCTCAATGCTGCCGTGTTTGCGTATGTAATGTTTCCGTTGGAATTGAAATAGAGCATGCCGTCTGTCATTTTATCCCTAAGTTTTTCCATAAACCACGACGTGCTTTTGTTCTTGAACGAGACGGAGGTAAAATATTGACCGCAAAGAATCGCCAGAAATATGGAGATGAAAGAAGACCATTTCATAAACTGATCGAATTCATTGAATTTAGATGCTATAGGAATGACAATGTCGAAGAGAATGGCCGTTAATGAGAAAAATGAAAAGGACCCCAACATGTAGGTGCTGACTTGGTGTGGAAGAGAAGTGTCGCTGGATTGTACGATGCTGCGGAGAAGATTATATCCGGTAACAATCAGGCAAGGGATGACAAATATGCCGAAGAGTAATGTGTAAAAGAAAAAAATGGGCCTTTGCACAAAGGGCTTGTAACCCAAAATATCGAAGTTTGCGATGTAAGACGGGTCTTTGATGAAGATGATGGTCGATATTATGACGGCTAGAGCTCCGA
>JAEEGG010012592.1_pt1 | contig 18218 bp, 18 predicted proteins | sample 9134161 | NCBI WGS metagenome assembly JAEEGG01 (sample SAMN16246543, study PRJNA631951) | gut metagenome | biome: gut microbiome; feature: rumen; material: CR-attached | host: Bos | place: Iran: Karaj | collected 2018-10 | reverse complement strand
GGCATCACTATGGCTACCCCTTGCCAAACACTTGCGAAACTGCTGCCATCCGGGTGCCAAATATCAAGGTTGCCGTATGGGCTCCGGAGGTTATCGTAAAAAAAAGTTAAAAATGAACATAGGTTCATCGGGCTACGAACATATGTTCATTGGCCAACGAACCTATGTTCATCGGCTCACGAACCTATGTTCATATTTCCCCGTGTTGCCGTGGGGATATTCATAGGTCTTCTGGCAGGCAGATGGAGATTCACGACCCAAGGGCTGTATTGAGTCAAATTGATTCATGGTCAATTACATGGAAATTCATATGGACCCAAACGCGAACGACCATGTGGGTAGTTTGACACGAATGGCCATATAATTATCCATTAATTATGGTTGCGGAGTGGGGCTCCCGCTGAAATGGCGGAAAGCGCAGATGTTTTCTTGCTGCCGTTGCTGCGCTTTCGGCGGGACTCTCATGGGGTACAACAACAAAAAAGGTGCTCCGTTGGGGGGCACCTTCTTGGCTAATGCTTGCTTGTCGCGCCGCGATTATTTCTTTCTTGCCTTGGTGGCATTCTTGACGGTGGCCTTCTTGGCAACGGTTTTCTTGGTGGCTGCCTTCTTGGCAGCTGCTTTCTTGGCGGTGACGTTCTTGCGCTGGCATTGTGCGGGGGTGACGCAGGTGCCGGTGGCGCGGCAGACAAGGATTTTCTCCTCGAGGACGTCGGCTGCGGAGTCGCTGATGTCGGGGCGGGTCTTGATGACTTTGTAGGCCTCGAATTTCATCGTGCGGGAGGTGTTGCCCACGTGGGTAATCTCGCCGTAAGCTTCAATATAGTCGCCGGCGTAGACGGGGGCTTTGAATTCGACCATGTCGTAGGCGCAGAAGAGGCCTTCGTCGCCGTCCTGGATGATGAGGAGCTCGGTGGCCACGTCGCCAAAGAGATGGAGCATGTGGGCGCCGTCGACGAGATTGCCGCCGTAGTGGGCGTCCTTGGCGCTCATGCGGAGGCGGAGCATAGATTTTACTGCCATGTGTGATTGTTTTTAGTTGTGATGTAATGACAAGACGGGAGCTTGCCGCTTATTTCTTGATGATGAAGTCGACGAAGATGCCGGGGGTCTTGACGAGTTCGGGGGCAATTTCGCCGGCTTTGACGATTTCCTGTGGTTCGACGATAACGGTGTCGGCAGCGGTGGCCATCATGGGGCAGAAGTTCTGCGAGGTGCCCTTATAGACGAGGTTGCCGGTTTCGTCGCAGATGTTGGCACCGATAATGGCCACATCGGCGTGGACGGGGAGTTCGAGGAGGTACTCTTTGCCGTCGATGGTGATTTTCTGCTTGCCGTTTTCGACCACGGTACCGAGGCCTGTCTGGGTGAGAACGCCACCGAGGCCTGCACCAGCGGCGCGGATGCGCTCGGCGAGGGTGCCCTGGGGGCTGAGCTCGACCTGGAGCTCGCCGGCGTTCATCTGGTCGATGGTATTGTTGTTGGTTCCGATATGGGTGGCGATAAGTTTTTTCACCTGACGGTTGGTGATGAGTTTGCCGACGCCCACTTCGGGATAGGCGGTGTCGTTGCAGATAATGGTCAAGTCCTTCACGCCTTTTTCAACGAGGGCGTCGATGAGAGCGATGGGGTTGCCCACACCAAGAAAACCGCCGACCATCACGGTCATGCCGTCGTGAATTTTTTCAGCTGCCTGCTGTACAGATACGAATTTGTTCATAGCTATTAAAGTTTATTTGTTTTATGCAAAATAGTTGAACGTCTTGTATCATAGCGTTTTTTTGCCATTGAGGGACGTTCGCGGGTGTTTTTTTTACGAAATGCAAATATAGCAAAACTTTTTGAATGGCGTGTTTTAATCGATTTTTTTAAAACTTGTGGCAACAGCATACTATTTTCCAAACAATTGCGTTATGGTGTGGTAAAAAGTTTGCACAGGTACGGAATTTATGCGTACTTTTGCATCTTCAAAACCAGTGTATATATGAAAAGAATCGCTACACTTTTGGCCGTACTCATGGCAACATGCGCACTCACGCAAGCACAGGAACAGCAGTCGCCCGACGGCACATGGAAGTTTATGGAGATTACCGGAAGCAACTACCACGGCTATGCTTTCCCCAACGACTGGGAGGTCGACGTGACTGTGGAGAGCCAGGACGGACGCTATACCCCTGACGATATCGACATCGCCAAGGCCGAGAAACTGATTCAGAAAAACCTGGCATACCTCAACCGCAACCATGAGAACCAGGAGGGCCGCTGCCCCATCATCGACGAGCATATACGCAAATACGAACGCCAATATGTGGGCTTCACCGATGTGCACGGCTACCGCATCATCTGGGTCAACTTTATCTGGGACGAGTCGCTGAAAGGCAAGTTGGGACGCGACATCGTGCTGACCGAGGGCGGCTGCGGACACTATTGGCACATCAAATGCAACATCGACACCGAGAAGGTGTACGGCCTCGAGGTCAACGAGGCGGGCGATGTGAAGTATCTCCCCCGCGTCAAGAAACCAGGTCCCCGTATCAGCAAACCTAAGAACGCCAATAACCCGCAGCGCATCCGCAAGACGGGCATCATCCACACCCAGGAAGAGAAGACTTTCTAGCACATGCTGAAATTCTATATACTGAGGTTCCTCAAGTTCGGCGTGGTCGGGTTGTCGGGAACGGTGATAGATTTTGGCGTCACCTATCTCTGCAAGGAAATACTCAAAATCAAGAAACTTGTCGCCAACGCCATCGGGTTCACCCTGGCGGCCACGAGCAACTATATCCTCAACCGCATCTGGACTTGGCAGAGCACCTCGACGCAGGTGGGCGTGGAATACCTCAAATTCTTCGGTGTGTCGCTGGTGGGCTTGGGCATCAACACGCTGACGATATGGCTGCTCAACGACAAGCTCAAATGGAACTTCTGGTTCTCCAAAGTCTGCGCCACCGGCATCGTGATGCTGTGGAACTTCTTTGCCAATAATTTCTTCACCTTTGCCGGCTGCTGAGACATTCCGGCGTAACCCTTCCGTTGCCATGAAAAAAGCCGCCGTCATCCTGTTGCTATGCTGCTCCCTGCTGGTGAGAGGGCAGGTGTGCATCCAGTTCGACGAACCCGACCGCAGCCGGTTGCCGCTCATCTCGCGCACGGTGTCCATCGACCGCGTGGAGGGCACGCACATTACCGCCTACGCCAACCCCGAGGAACTTGCCGCGCTGGCAGCCCTCGGCTACAACTACACCACGACAGTGCCCGCAGAGCCACCCAAGAGCTTGCTGATGGCCACCTCCGTCGACCAGATGCGCGAATGGAACCGCTACCCGACCTACGAAACCTATCTGGCGATGATGCAGCAGCTGGCCGACTCCTTCCCTACCCTGTGCCGCATCGACACCATCGGCCGCTCCGTTCAGAACCGCCTGATACTTTGCGCTGTGCTGAACAACTTTGAGTCGCTCGATGATACCTACAAACCGCAGTTTTTCTATTCCTCCACCATGCATGGCGACGAGGTGTGCGGATACTATCTGATGTTGCGCCTCATCGATACTCTGCTGCACGGCTACGGCACCAACGCCGAATACACGCGCCTGCTCAACACCACGCAGATTTACATCAACCCTCTGTCCAACCCCGACGGCACCTACATTGGCGGCAACGACAACATCGGAGATGCACAACGCTACAACGCCAACGACATAGACCTCAACCGTAACTACCCCGATCCTTTCGGCACGGCGCCGCTGTACCCTGAGCAGGTGGAGAACACCGCCATGATAAACTACCTCGGAGCCCACAACTTCCGGCTGAGCGCCAATCTGCACAGCGGAGCGGAAGTGCTGAATTATCCGTGGGATTCGTTCACCTCGCAAGAGAGAAGCCACCCGCAGGCCCGCTGGTGGCAAGAGGTGTGCCAACGCTTTATCGACACCAGCCGTGCCGTCGACAACACCCATTTCCGTAGCGAGAACCGCAAAGGCTACATCTGTGGCGGCGACTGGTACGTCATCAGCAACGGACGCCAGGATTATGTGAACGTGGTGCACAACTGCCTGGAGATGACCATGGAGGTGGCTGTGCGGAAGTTGCTGTCCTCCGAGCAGCTGGACGTCTACTGGCAATTCCTGCAGCATCCACTCGTCAACTATATCAAGGAAATCCACCATCTGCCCAGCGGCGAAGCGGTTTCTGCCGTAGCGACGCCGGCATCCTTAACGGCTTATCCCAATCCCACCGGAGGCAGGGTTTGTCTGGAAAACGTTGCTCCCGATGTGGCGATTCAGGTGTGCGACGGCTTTGGACGCACGGTGCTCTCGACCACAGCCGCTGACGGAGCCGTTGATTTGTCGTCGTTGCCACAGGGGTTCTATCTGCTGCGAGTGGAGGGAAAGATACTAAAAATCGTCAGGCGGTGAGCTACTCGCATGTGTCGGTGGCTATCCCAATGATGGCCGAGTTGGCCAATCTGCCCATGATGCTGCGCCAGCTGCGCGAACAACGGCATCGCGATTTCAGCGTCTACTGCTGCGTCAACCAACCCGAAACCGACCGTTCCGAAACTTTCGAAGAAAACCAAGAGACGCTGCGTCTGCTGGGCGAGGTGAACGATTTGGATCTGCACCTCATCGACCATTCCTCTCCCGGCTGCGGATGGAGCGGCAAGCGCAAGGGCGTGGGGTGGGCACGCAAGGAGCTCTTCAACGCCATCGTCAGCGAGCAATCGGAGGAGGAACTCATCGTCAGCATGGATGCCGACACCGAGTTCTCCCCGACCTATCTGGAGGCGGTGCTTCACGCTATGAACCGCCACCCCGAGTGGTCGGCCCTCAGCGTACCCTATTACCATCCGCTCAACGGCGACGAGCTGCAGGACCGCGCCCTGCTCCGCTACGAATGCTATATGCGGCACTACCTCATCAATCTCCTGCTCATCGGCAACCCCTACGCTTTCAGCGCGCTGGGGTCGGCCATGGTGTTCTCTGCACACGCCTACCGCAGAGTGGGCGGCATCACGCCGTTGCAAGGCGGGGAAGATTTCTATCTGTTGCAGAAATTTGCCAAAACGGGCGTCGTAGGGCGGAAACTCGAAGAATGTGTGCGGCCACAGGGACGCATCTCCCACCGTGTGCCTTTCGGCACAGGACCTGCCGTCGCACAGGGTGTCTGCACTTATGGTGATGGCGGCGATATGGAATGCGGCTACCCTTTCTATCCCCACGCCGCATTCGCTGCCGTTCGGGAGACCTTCAAAATGATGCCGCGTCTCTACGACACCGATGAGGAGACTCCCATGAGCGCCTTCCTACGCCAACAGCTGGACACCGACAATCTCTGGGAACCGCTGCGCAAGAACTTCAAGACACGCGACCTCTTTGTCCATGCCTGCCACGAGCGTGTTGACGGCCTCCGTATCCTGCAGTACCTCAAAACGCAGCTGACTCCGGGCACCTCCGACAACGCCGAGTTTGTCTCTTTCTGCCAACAACAGGGGATAGCCGTGCCACCCGATTTCTCGTTCGCCACCTCGCCCATTGGCGAGATTGACGCCCTCCGCGACGCCCTGTTTGCGCTGGAGATGCACCTGCGATAGCCCTCCGACTCCACATTCCTCCCCTTTGGCCACATCGCCATCCTGGCAATCACATTGATATCTGTGCAATTGATGGACCTAACATTTTGTTAATAACACTTTGTTAAGTCAGAAAAAACGCCAGTACCATTTGTTCTCGAAATTGCAGATAGTTCATTCCATTACATTCAAGAGAAAATACAAAAATGCAAATTTTCTTGAATGTAATAGCAATGATATGGGAGTTGACCCTAAAATTCGCGTGATAGAAATAGGTAAAGAGGGGCAAATACTGCTACATGTTATCTCGAAACAGCAATTGAAACATGCTTTATAAAACACTGGTTTTATACGTTATAAAATAAAAAAAAGAGGTTTGCAAAAACCTCTTTCCGTGGAGTATATGAGAGTCGAACTCATGACCTTTTGACTGCCAGTCAAACGCTCTAGCCACCTGAGCTAATACCCCGTCTCAAATGAGGTTGCAAAAGTACGCACTTTTTTTTATTCGACAAAATTTATTTTTGTTATCGCTGAAAATTAGTGCATTTGCAACCGCCTTATGGAACGCATCACGGCCGTCGAAAGGTTATAACGCCGCTATTTTGATGCATCATATCCACATGGGGATTCGTGTGAGCATCATACACGAATTGCCGTGAATTATCCGTGAATTATGGTCGCGGTAAGAGATTAGTGGCTCCAGTCGATGTTGTCGAAGGGACGGTCGCGGTGCGGGAAGGGGGAATCGTCGTCATAGTCGCTGTCCTCGTCATAAGTGTCGCCGCTGTCATCGTAATCATAGTCATCGGGGTCACTATCGTCGTCATAATCGTAAGCGCCACCGTTGCCGTCGTAGCCGTAGCCACCGTCGTAGGGGTCGTCGTCCTGCCGTTCGGCGGCTTGCTGGTCGGAGAGGGCTTGGAGTTTGCGCAGCCGACGGGTGCCTATCTTCCACAGCTTGATGTCGAACCAGAGGAAGACGATGAACAGCACGCCCGACATGGGGGCGCTGTCGCCCATGCTTTGTGGAATCATCAGCAAGGCGTCGAAAGTGCCGTGCAGCAGCATGGGCACAATGAAGGCCAGCAGGAGGTTGCCCACGCGGCGGTCGGGGTGGAACTTGGCCAGGGCGAAATAGTAGCCCATGGCGACGCCGAAGAGGAAATGGCCGGGCACGGAGAGCAGGGCTCGCACGGTGCCGGTGGTCATGGCGGCGAAATACTCCTCCTGGCCGAAGACATAGCCGATATTCTCGAAACAGGCGAAGCCCAAGGAGACATAGGTGGCGTAGACGATGCCGTCGAAATACTCGTTGAAGTGGCGGCTACGCCACACGGCGAGGGCGAGGAAAAGCAACTTGCAGAGTTCCTCGCTGCATCCGGCCACCACATATCCGGTATAGATGCCGCTGACGACAGGCATGCCGGGGTCGAACATCTGGAGAAATTGCTCCATCAGGATGGCGGGGAGGATGCACAGGGCGCCGAAGAAGAATGCCTTGAGCAGCATGCCAAGGGGCTCCTTCTCGTTGCGGTCCTTGATATAGATATAGACGGAGAGGACGATGACGGGAAGAACGGCGATGGCCAAGAGGTGGATGTCCATGAAACGTTTTTTTGCTACGTCGCCAGGCGACGGGAAATTGTTTTTGCAAAAATACCAAAAAACTTCGTATATTTGCACTTTATTTCTAAAGTGCTAAAAATCTTTTATCATGGCGGCTAACAGATTGACGGTTGGTATATTTATTCCCTGCTGCATCGACCAATTTTCGGTGCAGACGGGCAAAAACATGGTCGGCTTGCTGGAGCGGATAGGGTGCGAGTGCGTCTACCCCGTGGAGCAAACCTGCTGCGGGCAGGAACTCTATATGAACGGCGACCGCGAAAGCGCACGCCTGCTGGGCGAGCGGATGATTGACATGTTCGACCCCTTCGACTATGTGGTGACCTGCAGCAGCGGCTGTGTGGCCTACATGAAGAAGAACTTCGAAGACCTGTTCCGCAACTCGTCGCGCCACAACAAGTTCCCGAAATTCATCGACAAACTGTGCGACATAACCGATTTCCTCGTCAACGTGATGCACTATACGCCCGAAGGGGTCGAGTTTCCCTACCGCGTGGCGTTTATGGACCACTGCCGCACGCTGCACGACTACGGTCTGAAGGAGGAGCCGCGACAGCTGCTGCGCGCCATCGGCGGTCTGGAGCTCGTCGAGGTGACGGACGGCGGCGTGTGCTGCGGCTATGGCGGCAGTTTTGCCAACTACTTCGAGCCCATCTCCACCGAGATGGTGCGCCAGAAGGTGGACGCCTATGTGCGCGCCGGTGCCCAGTATATCGTCTCCACCGAGCCCACCTGCCTGATGCACATGCAGTCCTACATTGACAAGGAGGGCATTGACATCCAATGCCGCCACATCGTCGACATTTTGGTCCCGTAGGCGCTATGCGCTACCGTTCCTATTCGCAATATTTCCGCGACCTCTTCGGCGGGCGGGTACAGAAACTGTCCATCGATGCGGGTTTCACCTGTCCCAACCGCGACGGGCGGATTTCCACAGGGGGCTGCACCTTCTGCAACAACGACGCTTTCACGCCCTCCTACCTGCGCTTGGCCGACGCGGCGCCGCAGCCCAAACCCATTGCCCAACAGATAGAGGAGGGCATCCTGTTCCACGAGTGGCGCTACCACAAGCCGCTGCGCTACCTGGCTTATTTCCAGGCCTATTCCAACACCTACGCTCCCCTCGAGGTGCTCAGGCAACGCTACGGGGAGGCGCTGGCGCACCCCAAGGTGGCAGGTCTGGTCATCGGCACGCGCCCCGACTGCGTGGACGACGAGAAACTGGACTATATCGCCTCGCTGGCACGGCGATGCTATGTGGCGGTGGAATACGGCGTGGAGAGCGTGTACGACGCCACGTTGGCGAGGGTGCACCGCGGCCACGACTTCGCCTGCACGCGCCGCGCCGTCGAGGCCACCGCGCAACGGGGCATCCACGTGGGCGGACATTTCATCTTGGGGCTGCCCGGCGAGACGCGCGACATGATGCTCAACGCCGCCGCTGTTATCAACGCGCTGCCCTTCGACACCGTGAAGTTCCACCAACTGCAAATCCTCAAGGGCACCCCGCTGGAGCGCGAGGCGGCGGCGCTGCCCACGGGCTTCACGCTGCCCGACTATATCGCGCTGGTGTGCGACCTGCTGGAGCGGCTGCGCCCCGACTTGGTAGTGGAGCGCTTCGCCGGAGAGGTGCCGCCGCGCTACCAAGCCGTCCCCGAACGCAGCTGGCGCCGCGCCGACGGCCGCCTGATACGTAACGAGGAAATCCCCGTGCTGGTGGAGAAAGAACTGGAACGGCGCGACACCCGCCAGGGTTGCCGCCTTCGGTGAGCGGCCCCCAAACTCAGACAGTGATGCAAAAACTCAGAGGCAACTCAGAGGCAACTCAGAGGCAACTCAGAGGTAACTCAGAGGTAACTCAGAGGTGCGGCCTCGGAACCCCCATGGCGAACCATAGGAAGACCATAGGCAGGCCCTTGGAGAAGCATCCGTGGCACCTCGCCGAGGGATAATCGGAACTTTTTCGTATTTTTGCAACCATGAAAATAGCACTACTTGGATACGGAAAAATGGGCAAAGCCGTTGAGCAAGTGGCCGTTGAGCGTGGCCACGAGATGGTGGCCGCCATCGACAACGGCGCTGAGTGGGACGCCCGCCGAGCCGACCTGGGCCGCTGCGACGTCGCCATCGACTTCTCCATGCCCTCCACCGCCGTGGAGAACATCTACAAATGTTTCGACTTGAACCTGCCTGTGGTGGTGGGCACAACGGGCTGGTACGACCGTCTGGACGAGATGGTGGCCGAATGCCAAAAGCGCAACCAGGCGCTCTTTGTGGCCTCCAATTTCAGTATCGGCATGAACATCATGTTCGACCTCAACCGACGGCTGGCACAACTGATGAACGGCCGCACGGAGTACTCCGTCTCCATCGCCGAGACACACCATGTGCACAAACTCGACGCTCCCAGCGGCACAGCCATTACCCTGGCCAACGACACCATTGACCGACTGGAGCACAAGAGCCGTTGGATACAGAACGGGGAACTATGGATAGGCGCCGACAACCAAGTGGACCGTCAGAAGAGCGTGCAGCCCACCGACAGATCCTCCCTGCCCGCCGACACCATTCCCGTTCTCTCGGTGCGTCAGGCCGAGGAGCCAGGCACCCACACGGTGGTGTACGACGGCCCTGTCGACACCATCTTTCTCAGTCACCGCGCCAAGAGCCGCCAAGGGCTCGCCCTGGGTGCCGTCCTCGCCGCCGAATTCCTCCACGGCAGACACGGCTACTTCACCATGACCGACCTGCTGGGATAAGCCCCGCGGGAAGAACCTCAAAACCTGCCATCCCCAAACCGAAACACTCCTTATCACTGCATGACCGCTAACAGACACAAACCGATGAAGCGCCCCGTCGCCGTGCTGCTGCTTGCCGTGCTGCTGCTGGCAGCCATGGTGGGGTGTTCCATGATGGGAGTGGTGCGCTTCACGTGGCAGGAGATGTGGCATTCGCCCATATTCTGGCAACTGCGGATGCCCCGCATCGTGCTAAGCGTCATGGTGGGAGCCACCCTGTCGGTGTGCGGTGCCGCCTATCAGTCCGTGTTTCGCAACCCACTCACCGACCCCTATGTGCTCGGCATCTCGTCGGGCGCATCGCTGGGCGCAGCCATCGCCATCATCGCAGGACTGCAGGCCTACCTCTGGGGCATAGGCAGTTGCGCCCTGCTCACCGCCCTGCTCACCGTGCTGTTCATATACCGCATCGCCTCCATCGGCAATCGCATGCACACCACCACCTTGCTGCTCACGGGCGTATGCCTCACATTCCTCATCACCGCCGTCATATCGTTCCTCATGGTGCTGCACCACGACAAGATGGAGAGCATCATTTTCTGGACGATGGGCAGTTTCGCCTCAAGCTCATGGTTCGACGTGGCACTTGTAGCCCCAGTGACGCTGGCAGGAGTCTTCATGGTGCTCTACCACAGCAAAGACCTTAACCTGCTGCTGGCAGGCAGCGAGACCGCCCAAGGACTCGGCGTGGAGGTCGAGAAGGTGAAACGCCGCCTACTGTTCTTCACGACGCTGATGGTGGCCTTTGCCGTATCATCCTGCGGCGTCATCGGCTTTGTGGGACTCGTGGTGCCCCACTGCGTGCGACTGGTGACAGGCCCCGACAATCGCAAGGTGGTGCCCTACTCCATCTTTGTGGGAGGGCTGTTCATGCTAATGTGCGACACGCTGGCACGCACAGTGCTCCAACCCAGCGAACTGCCCGTGGGAAGTCTCACCGCCTTGGTGGGCGCCCCGCTGTTCATCTATCTGCTCTATAAAAACAAGAAACGCATATAAACCCACCGCCCATGATCACTCTGTCGCACCTGTCCTGCTGCTTTGGCGAAAAGCAGATTCTCCACGACATCAATTTCCATGTCGGAGAGGGTGACTTCTACGCCATCTTGGGAGCCAACGGCTGCGGCAAGACGACCTTGCTGCGCTGCATCGCGGGACTGCTGACGCCCAACAGCGGCGAAGTGAGTATCTCCCCTTCGGGCGGCGAGGCAACCGAACGCCCTATCGCCTCCTTCTCTGCCCGCGAGTTGGCACAACGCATCGCCTTTGTGCGTCAGCACGCGCAGACAGACTTTGAGTTCTCGGGCTTCGAGACGGTACTCATGGGGCGCAACCCCTACCAACGTCGCTTGCAGAACGAGTCGCAAGCAGATTGGGACATTGTGGAACAATGTATGCGCCACACCAACACATGGCATCTGCGCTTCTCACGCCCCCACGAGATGAGCGGCGGAGAACTGCAGCGCGTCATGATAGCCCGTGCCTTGGCGCAGAGCACACCTATCATACTGCTCGACGAGCCCACCTCCAATCTCGACATTGCCCATCAGTTCGACATTATGGAACTGCTCTGCGACATTAACGCCCGCGAGCACAAAACCATCCTGCTTGTGGTGCACGACCTCAACCTGGCGTTGCAGTACTGTCCGCAGGCGCTGCTGCTCCACGACAAGGGCATTCTCGCCCACGGCGCGACATCAGAGGTGCTTGCGCCCGACAATATCAGCACGGCCTTCGGCGTCGAGGCGGAGCCGCAGCAGGGACACCTCTCTCTCCGTCCTATGACGAAACAATTGTAAAGGAAACAATATTATACGCTATTCTCCGTTTATATTGTCAACGTTACTAACCCTAAAAACACACCATCTATGGAACTTCAATTCTTCCGCTGCAAACATTGCGGCAACATCATCACCCATCTGAACAACAGCGGTGTCAACGTGGTCTGCTGCGGTGAGCCCATGGAACTGCTCACTCCCAACACCAACGACGGAGCAGGCGAGAAGCATGTGCCTGCCGTGACCCGTGAGGGCAACATGGTCACCGTCCGCGTGGGCAGCGTGGAGCATCCCTCGGTGGAGAACCACTATATCATGTGGATAGCCCTACAAACCCGCAAGGGGGTGCAGGTTCACTACCTGAAACCTGGCGAGACGCCTGCAAGCCAATTCCTGCTGGCACCGGGCGACGAAGCCGTGGCGGCCTATGAATACTGCAACCTGCACGGTCTCTGGATGACTTCCCTATAGGTATTTGTCGGGTGCGGATGCACTCAAGGTCAACGAGGTACGTCGTTTCGGCCGCACGCCGCCGCGATGTGCCTCTTTACTTTTTTTGTTATATTTTGTATTTTTTGTATTTTTGCAACACTGAAAAGACACGGACACCACGGGGGAAGTGTGCGGTAAGATTTGAAAGATAGCGTGTTCGGTCGCTATAAAACTGCATAACAAAACCTAAAATAAATCCATCATGTACAACAGATTTCAAGAACACTTACAGAGTACGTTGGCACAAATCAAGGCCGACGGTCTCTACAAAGAAGAACGCATCATCGAGAGCCCCCAGGGTGCCGAAATCATGGTAAAGGGCAAGAAGTGCCTCAACTTCTGCGCCAACAACTACCTGGGCTTGGCCGACAATCCTGAACTCATCGCCGCTGCCAAGAAAGGCATGGACGCCCGTGGCTACGGCATGGCCTCTGTCCGCTTTATCTGCGGCTGCCAGGACCTGCACAAGCAGTTGGAGAAGAATATTGCCGAGTTCTTCGGCACCGAGGACACCATCCTCTACGCTGCCTGCTTTGACGCCAACGGCGGCGTGTTCGAACCCCTGCTGACCGAAGAGGATGCCATCATCAGCGACGCCCTCAACCATGCCTCCATCATCGACGGCGTGCGTCTCTGCAAGGCACAGCGCTACCGCTATGCCAATGCCGATATGGCCGACCTCGAGGAGCAACTGAAGGCCGCCCAGAAGAACCGCTTCCGTATCATTGTCACCGACGGTGTCTTCTCGATGGACGGCAATGTCTGCCCGCTGGACAAGATATACGAACTCGCCAACAAGTATGACGCCATGGTGATGGTCGACGAGAGTCACTCGGCCGGCGTGGTGGGCAAGACAGGTCGCGGCGTCACGGAGCGCTACAACCTGCGCGGCAAGATTGAGATACTGACGGGTACCCTCGGCAAGGCCTTCGGCGGCGCCATGGGCGGTTTCACCACAGGTAAGAAAGAGATTATCGACATGCTGCGTCAGCGCAGCCGTCCCTACCTGTTCAGCAACTCAATGGCTCCCGGCCTCGTGGCTGCGGGCATCCGCATGTTCGAGATGATGAGCGAGACCAACCAGCTGCAGGACAAACTGCACGAGAACACCGACTACTTCCTGCGCCGCATGAAGGAAGAGGGCTTCGACTGCAAGCCGAGCGAGAGTGCCATCTGCGCCGTCATGATATACGACGCCGCCAAGAGCCAGCAGTACGCTGCCAAGATGCAGGAGGAAGGCATCTTCGTTACGGGCTTCTACTATCCCGTCGTGCCGAAAGGCCAAGCCCGTATCCGCGTGCAAATCAGCGCTGCCCACGAGCATGAGCACCTCGACAAGTGCATCGAGGCCTTCAAGAAAGTGCGCAAGGAAATCGAGGGCTAAACCGACAGCACGAGTGCGTGAGCCTTTCACGCAGGCGCATCATAGCCAAAGGGAGTCCATCGGGCTCCCTTTTCCTTTGCCTTGCCGCCGTGCTGCCGCTGCTCCGTGGCCGCCGTGAGGCCGGTGCGAAACCGTCCCTCGAGTGCCCGAAAACGACGGAAAATGGTAGAATCCTCTGGGGCACAGTGGCTGAGGAGGCATTTTTTCTGGAAAAATTTTTGTGCGCGGTTTGCTTCTTTTCGCTATTTTTTGGTATATTTATTACTGGGGACAACAACTGAGTCAACAAGTTAGACAATCTCCTTCCGTCCCCGACCATTCCCGTACCATTTCCGTACCAACCCCGTACCAACTCCGTACCAAGTCCGTACTATCTCCGTTATGCCTTGTGGGTGCTGTGCGTGTTCCTTGGGGGCGCTTAAGGGGTGCCTCCGCTTCACCCTTGGGGTGCCTATGGGGTGCCCATGGTTTACCCCTGCTCCGGCTATGTTCTACCCCTGTTCCGGGCACCAGAGGAATTCTACAAGAAGTTCAAAATGAACGAAATGTGGAATTCTTTTTTTTATGTATATTTCAGTTTTGGACACCTTTTGGCCATCGTTCGTATCACCGTCGATCAGGAAGGCTTCGAGTTAAAGAGTGCGAAAGAATAATTACTAAATGCTCTTTGTGCGTTCCCAGACTTCGCATTTGCGGTGGCGGACAAAGCAGAAATCGCATTTGTCACCACCCTGGCAGAGAGTCTGCGTGCGAATGAAATCAATATTGTGCAGGTTGCCGTAGTTGATGATGTCGCTGCGGCAGAACATGGGGCCGAAGCGTTCGAGCAGGCCGTATTTCTCAAAGATATGGCGGTAGAGGCACTCCAACGTCTCGAAATGGTAACGGTCCTTGGGGTCGTCGGGATGCCACACATACCTCCAGCCTTTGCCGGAGCTGTATTTGAACCCCAGCGGAATAATCTTCCGCATGGCTAAAAGAAAGAACGGCAGCCGAGAGAGTTTTATGTACATCTCTGGTGTGAGAGCAGCCCACATGTGGGTTGAGATGATTTCATAGGCTTCATCAGCCGTCTTTCCGTGTGCCTGTAATGCCTCGTCGATGGCGATAGTGGGTAGGATGTTGCACAGATGTCCATAGTTCCCCTTGTCGCACCACTCCCTATTTTCTGTTATCAGCGTTTCCATACGGTACAGCACGCCAGCCTGCACCTCCGGCTCCAACCCGTCAAAACAGACCTTGTAGCGGCCTACGCGAATCATCTTGATGGGTGTATACTTCTTCATGGCGTATGGCTATTTCTTCCCCACGAGTATGGCAGAACCTTTTAGTGCCATCCAGGAGGCCTCCCAATGTGACATAAACAGCCCCTTGGTGGTGTCGATGAGTTCCACCCGTTCGTAGCCCATGTTCTTCAAGCGCTGCACGAACATCTGCATATCGCCGTACTTCTGGCGGGAGAAGATGTCGTGGACGGCAAAGGTACCGCCTTTCTTCAACACGCGGAGCGTTTCCATCAGGACTTCCTGACGGTTAAAGCTGGGAATATTGTGATACACATAGTTGCTGCACACCGCATCGAAGGTTTCGTCGGCAAAGTCGAGTTTCAGGGCATCTCCCTTTGCAAAGGTGGTGTTGGTCACGCCCTCGGCTTTGGCGTTCTCCTCGCACAGGGTCTTGCTGAAAGAGGAATACTCTGCACCCCAACGGTCTATACCTGTCATTCGCGCCTGCGGGTTGCGCTTGGCGATGGCAATGGTCAGTGCACCGCTTCCGCAGCCCACATCTAGGCCGCATCCGCCTTCGGGTAGTACGACCTTTGCGGCTACTCCGTCGATTATCTGGCGCGACATCTGCCGTTTGCCATTGTATGAGAAGGCACGATACATCAATATCATCCACACAGTCATCAAAAGCAATACGACTGTGAGAATGAAGAATACTATTTTCAGTATGTTCTTTAATAAGCCTGCCGCAAGCAGACCGCTCATGCCGAAGACAAGGAACAGCACCAGACATCCGACACATCCCGCCGCCGTTCCCCAAATCATGCCTTTCGGCATCCAGTTTTTATAATTAGGTTTCATATCCTTTTATTTGAATATTATATATCTCGGCACACGCTTTTTGTATTCTCGGTAATCATCTCCGAATGTTTTCTCGCAATATTGTTCTTCACCCAGTATGGTGCCGTGCATAGCCCAAACATAGGGAATGAGAACCATTAGCAGCCACAGCGAGGCACAGGCAGCCACAATACCGAGAAAGCCTATGGTGAAGACAACGTACATCGGGTTGCGGGAATAGCGGTAGATGCCTTTAGTGATGAGTTTGTCGCGGTCGGCGGTACAATATGACCAAAATGACCAGACGAACATCGCCAATGCGATGACATATACGATGCCGCCTACAGCGAACCAAACCGTTCCACGCTTAAACGGCACGAATACGGCTACGACGATAAACAGCATCTGGAACAGGCTATTTAGCATTGCGAAACGTTTTGTACGGACGTCGTACCACGAAGTATCTACGGCTCGTTTGCCACCCTCTTTAAAGATGGACATGCAGATTATCTGCAATAATATCATTCCCACGGCGGGAATCCATGCACCCCATAATGTGGGGTGGAAAGTTGTGAAGAAGTACATATTGCTTAATGTTTATGTTTTACGAATATGTTTTAAAGGTTCCACCCCAAGGCTCCTTGTTGCAGTTCTTGCATCTTCTTGTAGAAGCCACCCGAGGCGGTAAGGTCAGCAGGAGTGCCGCATTCCGCCACACGTCCGTCTTTCAGCACCACAATCTTGTCGGCACCGGCGACAGTGCGCATACGGTGGGCGATGATGATGACGGTCTTGTCCTTGACCAGACGCGACAACGATTCTTGGATGAAAGTCTCGTTCTCGACGTCGAGCGACGCGGTGGCCTCGTCGAGCAGGATGATGGGGGCATCCTTGAGGAAGGCGCGGGCGATGGAGATGCGCTGCCGCTCGCCGCCGGAGAGTTCGCTGCCATTCTCGCCGATAAGGCTGTTCCAGCCGTCGGGCATCTTCTCGGCAAAAGCGTCGACATGCGCCAAACGGGCAGCGGCGATAACCTCCTCGTCGGTGGCATCCTTGCGGCCGATGCGGATATTCTCCAGCACGGTGTTGTTGAAGAGTGTGACATCCTGGAAGACGATGGAATAGAGGCTCATCAGCGTCTCGGGGTCGATCTTGGAGATATCCATCCCACCGACGGTGATGGTACCGGAGGGAATGTCCCAGAAGCGGGAAGCCAGCCGTGAGACGGTGGTCTTGCCGGAGCCAGAGGGACCGATGAGCGCCGTCACTTCACCCTGTCGGGCGGTGAAAGAGACACCGTCGAGCACGGTCTCGGAGGTGTCGTAGGCAAAACGGACATCCTTGAACTCGACATCGTAACCTTTGTTGGATAGCACCTCCACGCCCCGCTGCTCCTCATGGGTAAGGATTTCGTCCATGCGCTCGCATTGTATGCCTAATGAGACAGTGGCACCCAGGTTAATCAAAGAGCCGGACATGGGGTCGTAGAGACGGGAAGCCACCAGCAGGAACATGAAAAAGGTAAGCACATTGAGACCTCCTGCCGCCAGCAGGTAGGCACCCGTCAAGGCAACGGTGGCGATGCCCAGCTTGAGGACCATCTGGCCGCTCACCACAAAGTAAGCGACACCAAGTTCGGCTTCTATGGCGCGTTTCTCGACGAGGTCGATGCGCGGGAAGAGGTCAGCGAGATACTTCTTCTCGGCATCATTGGCGCGGATGTCCTGAAAGGCCTCCAGCCCTTCTTGAATGTGATCGGCGAGGGCGACCTTGGCCTGAACGTTGCGGCGGTTGTAGCGGTTCTGGAACTTGGCAGAAAAGAGGACGATGGCGATGGCTATCGGGATGACCCAGACGGCGGCGAGAGCCATACGCCAATCAAAGAAGAAGAGGCTGATGCCGATGAGGGTGGTGGAAATCATCGAGCCTATGAGTTCCGGCACCCAATGCGAAGTGCCCGTCTCAATGGTGGCGGCGTCGGCCATGATGGTGCTGGTGAGGTCGGCGAGGTCTTTTTTGCCGAAGAAAGAAAGCGGCAGACGGCGCAGTTTTTCGGCCAAAGCGATACGGCGGCGACCGCTTTCGAGATAGACGGAGGTGAACTGCTTGTTGTATTTGACGAACTCCATTGCTGCTATTGCCACGAGGCAGAGTGCGATTTTCCACACATATCCCCAGGTGTCTAGCGGGTTGCCTTCCATTAGGTCTTTCACCAGGAAGAAGAGAAGTCCGACGGGCAGCATGAGGACGATGTCCATTCCCGCGCTGGCCAGGCATGATTTCACGAGGTCGCGTGCACCCTGCTGCGAGAGGGCATATTTATGACGTAGTGTATCGATGATGCTCATTTCAAATTCCACTTTACAGATTCGACATATTGTTTCCACATGGCGGCGTACTTGCCCTCTTTGGCGAGCAGCTGGCTGTGCGTTCCTTGCTCGACGATGCGCCCCTCTTCGAGCACCTAGCTGCCGTCGGCACCCGTTACCGAGGAACGGC
>JAEEGG010012586.1_pt1 | contig 18222 bp, 18 predicted proteins | sample 9134161 | NCBI WGS metagenome assembly JAEEGG01 (sample SAMN16246543, study PRJNA631951) | gut metagenome | biome: gut microbiome; feature: rumen; material: CR-attached | host: Bos | place: Iran: Karaj | collected 2018-10 | reverse complement strand
AGGCTTATACAGCCTCTACATTTCTTGTTGCCACAACGTCCACGCCGGTGCCGCAGACATTTTTCACAACAACATCTCCAATATGGACAGGTGCATGCATTACTGCTGCATCAATCTCTTTCATCACTTCATCAATCTTATCCTTTGGGATGTTTGACTGAGTCTTTACTGAAACTCTTGGCTTATTTCCGCCTAAAATGACTGCGGTAGATGTAACTGTACGCTCAGGATGAGTTACCTCGTTTCTAGCATATTTATCACCAATGCCACAGGTGTTTCCTGTTACAGATGTAACCTCACCATTTTCTAATTCTACTGTAATCTGGCATCCCATTGGGCAGCCGATACATGTTAACTCTCTTTTTTCCATTTTATCTTCTGCCTCCTACTCATTCTCAATCTTTACTGTAATTTTCTTAAGACCTGGCTTTTCAGCAAGCTTATTCTTAAGAAGAATTACCTGCTCCATTTCGCCTGGTGCCATGATTCGTTTTTTGTTATGCATTACTCTTTCATCATCGAAGTAAACGCTTACGTAGGAATCCTTGAATACTGCTCCTACTCTGAATCTTACTGTGAGCTTGTCGTCCATTCTATCTACATCGATTGTAGATGGAACTGTGTAGCGGGCACCTTCTGTTGCAACGATTTCGATTTCATTTGAAGAGCCTTCTGCAAGCTCGCCCTTGATAAATTTGGCAGCATTCTTACCAGCTCTGTCTGCTTCCTCTGAAACGTAATCAACAAGGTCATGTACGTGAAGTACGTTGCCACAGGCAAACACGCCTGGAATATTAGTTTCAAGGGATTCGTTTACAACTGGGCCGCTTGTGATTGGGCTCATCTCTACCCCTGCATTTCTTGAAAGCTCGTTTTCTGGAATGAGTCCACAAGAAAGAAGTAAAGTATCACAGGTGTATCTTTCTTCTGTTCCTGGAATTGGCTTTCCGTGATTGTCAACCTGTGCAATAGTAACAGCTGTAAGATGCTCCTTACCCTCGATATCTACAACAGTGTGGCTAAGCTTAAGTGGAATACCAAAGTCATCCAGGCACTGTACGATATTTCTCTTTAATCCACCTGAGTATGGCATAAGCTCGGCAACAACCTTTACCTTTGCCCCCTCAAGTGTCATACGACGAGCCATGATAAGTCCGATATCACCTGATCCAAGGATTACAACCTCACGACCAGGCATATATCCTTCGATATTAACCAGTCTCTGAGCTGTACCTGCTGAGAAGATACCTGCAGGACGATATCCTGGGATGTTCAGGGCTCCACGAGGCCTCTCTCTGCAGCCCATTGCCAGGATTACAGCCTTGGCAGGAATCTGGAACATTCCGTCTTCTCTGTTCATAGCTGTTACTGTCTTGTCTGCTGCGATGTCCATAACCATGGTGTTGAGCTTGTACTCGATACCAAGATCAAGAACCTGTTTGATGAAACGATATGCATATTCAGGACCTGTGAGCTCCTCTTTAAAGGTATGAAGTCCAAAACCGTTGTGTATACACTGGTTAAGGATTCCGCCCAGCTCGTGGTCTCTCTCTAAGATTAAGATGCTGTCATTGCCAGCTTCCTTAGCTGCTACAGCTGCTGCAAGGCCAGCAGGGCCGCCGCCTACTATTACGATATCATATGTCTTCATGACCCGCTTACCTCCCCTTTAGTTCTCTCAAGGACGATGTTTGATCTTCCGCCGCTCTTTGTGATCTTCTCATAAGGAATACCCAGCTCGCGGTGAAGGATTTCCATTGTTCTTGGTGAGCAGAAACCTGCCTGGCATCTTCCCATGCCTGCTCTTGTTCTGCGCTTTACGCCGTCAAGGGATCTTGCTCCAAGAGGTCTGTGAATGGCATCAAGGATCTCTCCCTCTGTGATGGACTCACATCTGCAGATGATGGTACCATATGCAGGATTCTCTTTGATAAGAGCATTTCTCTCTTCTACTGAAAGGCCTTCTGTCTTCTTAACGCCCTTGCGGGTGCTGATCCAGTTAGCTTTCTCCTTAAGTCCCATCATGTCCTTCATCATGTTGCCTACCATCTCGCCGATAGCAGGGCTGCTGGTAAGTCCGGGAGACTCAATACCTGCACAGTCGATGAACTGAGGTGCATCTTCAACTTCCTTGATGATGAACTCGTGGTGCTCCTCATGAGCACGAAGTCCTGCAAAGGATGTGATGACATTTCTGATAGGAAGATTTCTTACGTGATCACCAGCCTTGGCAATAAGATCATCGATGCCTGCAGCTGTTGTGTTGTTTCCTTCCTTGTTCTCAATATCAACAGCTGTAGGTCCTACGATGAGGTTGCCATGTACAGTAGGTGATACAAGAACGCCCTTACCAAGCTTGGTTGGCTGAGGGAATATTGTGTGCTTAACATGTCCGCCAACGGTCTTATCAAGCAGGCAGTAGTCGCCTCTTCTCTCGATAATGTGCATCTTGTTGGCACTTACCATGTTGTGTATCTTATCAGCATAAACACCGGCAGCGTTAACAACGTATCTTGTTACATATTCACCGTTGTTGGTTCTGATATGCCAATTGCCGTCTTCGCCTTTTTTGATATCTTCAACTTCTGTGTTGAAGCGGAAATCTACGCCATTCATGTTGGCGTTCTCAGCCATAGCGATATTGAGCTCAAAAGGACAGATGATTCCGCTGGTAGGAGCCCAGAGTGCTCCCTCAACATTCTCGGAAAGATTAGGCTCCATCTCAAGAGCTTCCTCTCTGTTTAATATCTTAAGCTCCTTAACGCCGTTGGCGATTCCTCTGTTGTAAAGGTCATTAAGTCCATCAAGTGCTTCCTTGTGGATACATACAACCATGGCTCCATTCCTCTTGAAAGGAATGTCCAGGTCTCTTGCCAGGTCAGTCATCATCTCATTGCCTCTGACGTTGAGCTTGGCCATAAGTGAGCCCTCAGCTGCGTCAAATCCGGCATGAACGATAGCGGAATTGGCTTTAGATGTTCCTTCACAAACATCTTCACATTTCTCCAGTACGCAAACGTTAGCTTCATATTTTGAAAGCTCTCTTGCGACTGCGGATCCGGTAACACCGGCTCCGATCACGATCACATCGTACAACATAATAATCTCCTTTTTTGATAAACTCCGATGAAAAAGGCGAGAGAAAGCATACTGTGTTCCCCACAGTCTTGTGCTTACTCTCGCCTCCACTTCATTATCCAGTTATTACAATAATACTACTTTTCAGACTTTGTGCAAGCACAAATTCTATTCGATTAGCCCATGAATCCTCTAAGTGCATTGAAAAGAAGAGAAGCTACAACTGCACCACAGATAGGAGCCACTGCAGGGATCCAGCCATATGACCAGTTACCGTTCTTCTTGCCAAAGTTAGGAGCAAGGCAAAGGTAAGCCAGACGAGGAGCTGTATCTCTTGCTGCGTTCATAGCGTATCCTGTAAGTCCACCGAAGGAAGCACCGCATGCAACGATTACGCCGTATACGAGAGGCCATACAACACGGTCTGTTCCAGCAGGAATAAGAGCCAGTGTGAATACAAGTACGAATGTAGCTACGAACTCAGAAAGGAAGTTCAGAACCTGGTTAGGGATTGAAGGTGCTGTGCAGAAGCATCCGCGAACAACATCATCATTAGCTGTAGCCTTGATGTGATCTCCGTAGAGAACCATAAGGATAGCTGCACCGCAGAAACCACCGAGCATCTGAGCGATGATCTGTCCAAGAACTGTACTCCAGTCACCTGATCTGATAGCAATACCGATAGTAACGGCAGGGTTGAATGCTGAAGGGCATCCTGTGAAGTTGCTCATTGCAAAAGCGGGAACCATAACTGCCATTCCCCATCCGATAAGGATGTGAACTGCTCCGCCACCCTTAAAGCCTGACTTCTCCAGTGAAACGTTACAGCAAACGCCATCACCAAGAAGAACCAGAAGCAATGTTCCGATAAACTCACCAATGTAAACACTCATTTTAAATTACCCCCTTAAAATTTTTTATGTGAATTTTTATCCTCACCTAAATTATGTATCAGTCCTTAGCCCATCCAAGAGTTGTGTTAACGGCTTTCTTCCAGCCCTTAATCTTCTCTGCGCGTGCTTCCTCTGTCATAGCAGGCTCAAACTCTTTGTCGATAGCCCAGTTCTTGATAACGTCTTCTTTGCTCTTCCAGAATCCAACTGCAAGACCTGCCAGGTAAGAAGCACCCATAGCTGTTGTCTCAACACATACAGGACGATGAACAGGAGCGTTGATGATGTCTGACTGGAACTGCATAAGGAAGTTGTTCTTGCAGGCTCCGCCGTCAACCTTAAGAGCATTGAGCTTGGTTCCTGAACCCTCTTCCATAGCGCCCAGAACGTCATAGGTCTGAAGTGCAAGTGACTCAAGAGTAGCACGGATGATGTGTTTCTTGTTGACACCACGTGTAAGACCAACAATAGCTCCACGTGCGTAAGGATCCCAGTAAGGAGCTCCAAGTCCTGTGAATGCAGGAACTACGTAGCATCCGTTTGTATCGTCAACAGCAGTTGCAAAGTACTCTGAATCAGGAGCTGTATCAACCAGCTTAACCTCATCACGAAGCCACTGGATAGCTGCGCCTGCTACGAAGATTGAACCCTCGAGAGCGTACTCAACCTTGCCGTCAAGACCCCAAGCGATAGTTGTAAGAAGTCCGTTGTTAGGGAACTGAGGCTTTGTGCCGATGTTCATAAGCATGAAGCAACCTGTTCCATATGTGTTCTTAGCCATACCTGACTCGAAGCATGTCTGTCCGAAGAGAGCTGCCTGCTGGTCGCCTGCTACGCCTGCGATCTTGATAGGGCCGCCGAAGAACTCAGGATCTGACTCGCCATACTCTGTTGAGCTTGAAGGAAGTGCCTTTGGAAGCATGCTCATAGGTACTTCGAGCTGTTTGCAAAGCTCCTCATCCCAATCAACAGTGTTGATGTTGAACATCATTGTTCTTGAAGCATTTGAGTAATCAGTAGCATGTACTTTACCCTTTGTCAGCTTGAAGATGAGCCATGAATCAACTGTACCGAAGCAGAGCTCGCCTTTCTCAGCCTTCTCGCGAACACCCTCAACGTTGTTAAGGATCCAGCGAAGCTTTGTTCCTGAGAAATAAGGATCGAACACAAGACCTGTCTTGTTGTATGCAGCATTGTCGATTCCAGGATACTTGTCGATAAGTTCCTGCTTCATGTCTGCAGTTCTGCGGCACTGCCAAACGATTGCGTGATATACAGGCTTTCCTGTAGCTCTTTCCCAAACGATTGTTGTCTCACGCTGGTTTGTGATACCGATTGCAGCGATGTCCTGAGAAGTTGCCCCCACCTTCCGCATTGCTTCACGTGCAACTGAAAGCTGTGTCTGCCAGATTTCATTAGCATCATGCTCAACCCAACCTGGCTGAGGATAATACTGAGTGAATTCCTTCTGTGCAACTGAACACATCTCACCTTTCTCGTTGAAAAGGATACATCTGTTACTTGTTGTACCAGCATCCAGTGCCATTACGTATTTTGCCATTACTAAACCCTCCTTTTTCTTGTGAAAGAAATAATATATTAAAGCCCCGTCGCTTTAACTTCACCTTCTCTAAAGTACCCCTACTTTAAAGTGCCCAAACATCAGGATTGGTGGTGGAAATTGCCAGTGCACCTGCATCAAGTGCATTCATCACATCTTCCCTGTCCGCAATTAACCCCCCGGCTATTATCGGAACTCTGCTGACCTTGTTGATCCGCTTTATCATCTTGGGAAGAATGATTCCCGGCAAAAACTCGATTATGTCCGGTTTGATTCCGGAACTTCTGGCCTGTTTCTCAATATTCTGAAGTGCCAGTGAATCCAATATGAAGTATCTCAGTACCGTGTTGAGCTCCAGCTCTCTGGCGTGGGCTATCAGATTACTCTTGGTAGTTATGATGCCATCCGCTCTGGTATTGTTCTTAATAAAATCAAGGCATACATCCTTGGAGTTATTAAGACCGGTTATGAGATCCACATGTACCATTGCCACCTTGTCAGCCGCTTTGATCTTGTCAACTATCGAAGGGATGGTACATATATCTCCATAAAGTACAAATATGATCTCTACATCTTCAGTAAGAGCTCTGTCTAATCCGTCATCATCCTTTACCGCAGCGATGATGGGATTAATCTCAATCTTGTTAATAAATTCACGGTTTTTCATTTGTGTTATATCAAATAAAAAAAGAGCAGACAAAGTAAAATGAGGTTCCCCCTCATTTAACCCTTACTCTCTTCTCAAGGCTTTCTAATTTAATTATGTTACACCAGGATGTCCAACTCATTGTGTCTTGCGCTCCAAACATTTACCAAAAATCAAAAACTAATTTAAGACTGTCGGCTGTTCTTTACGACATATTCATCATATCTCTAATTTGTGCAAATTGCAAGAGTGTTGTTTATACTTTTTTTATTTTTTGTACTTATTAACAAATATATTGTACAATTTTTGTTAGATACTAATACAAAATGTATATATATTGCACAAACCACTTTAAAGTATTAAAGTTTCCTATCGTCACAATGCGCATGAATGGTTCTAATGACACCAATGTCATGATATAATAAACTCATGAAACACTATGCATATATCGTGAGGTGCGCAGATAATACCTATTACTGCGGATATACTAACGACCTTAAAAACCGCATAGACACACACAACCGGGGACAGGGCGCCAAATATACAAAGCCCCGTCTCCCGGTTGTGCTGGTATATTATGAGGTTTTTAAAACCAAACAGGAAGCAATGAGCAGGGAATGGCATCTAAAGCGCCTGTCCCATCAGAAAAAAAAGCAGCTCGCCGAAGGCTTTAAACCTGAGGTTTGTCCGTAGAAGGACCTCCATCAGGTCCCTTGGCCGTGTTCTCAAGCATCATGCTTATGGCCTCCATGGCTACTTCATACAGTATGGCCAGATCTTTTGCACCTTCGTCATCCTTCTCCGCCAGTTTTCTGTACTGGGTCGTAAAATATGACTTTGCCTGATCAATTGTCGTTTTGCTGATCACATGACCATTGCTAAATATTGTTCCCGTCTCAGCATTAAACTTGCTGGCAGAATATTTGGCCTTCTGGGCATCGCCCATTCCCATTGATTTTGCAAGCGAGTATATCAGGTCTTCTCTTCCCTGTGCCATAATTCCCTCCGAATCTCATCATCATCGTAATATAGTATTCACTGCTATTATTATATCGCACATCATTCCCAAATGAAATGCTATTCTCCCACCGCTTCATAAGCAGTATAAAAGGTCTCAACGCGGTCAAACCTGTAGTAGGCATCTCCCTTAATGGAAGCCAGACTTCCCGGATCCAGACACACCTCGTCTATGTTCTGGGGGATCATCCACATGCAGTCTACCAGCTCAGTGCCGTCAAAAAACAGCACGTAGGCATCCACCTTGACCTTCTTATCAGACTTGTTCTCTGCTGTCAGAATGGCTGAACTTCCATCAACGGTGGTATAAACAGAAATGTAGTTCGCCATGTCTTTTTCATATGGGTCCCTCTTGGATATGGAGAACTCGTAGGCGTCGGGTTTGCCTCCGCGAAGGTCCTTCTTGTCAAACCTTCCCTCAAATACAAAGACGCTTCCATCCCTTACAACCTCAACAGTCTTATCAGAGGTCGCCATCTCATTTCCATCCTTGTCCCTGGCGGTAAAAGTGCACTCGTATCTGCACAGCTGCCCCGTTTTATTCTGAAGCACCAGCACCGGATTTGCATTGTGATCATCCTCCCTGAAGTACTGGGCAATCAGAAGTGTTCCAACGGGCAGGCCTCCGTATGAAGGCATATCATCATCAGATGGTGCCACGCTTACTATTCCGCCCTTATTCTTTTCCTTGGGATCTATACTGTCCAGACTCTCGAAGATGGTTGGCATCTCCTCATCAGCTGCCGGCTTTTCAGGCTCTTTTTCCAAAGCCTTATCCTCCTCTTTGGTGTTTGTATAATACACAACATCCTCCTGGTCAGGCTCTGCATCAGGCGTAACTACAGCAGGCTTCTGCGCCACTACATCCTGCGCAGCATTATCCATAAAGCTGAAGTCTAGTCCAAGGTTTGAATAGTTATTGATTATTATGCTCTGGAAAACATTAGGCTCACCTTCAGCTCTTTTGGGGAGAGAAAAACCGAAGGTATTCAGATACATTATGATGGGGAGCAAAACTCCGGCACAAGATATAGCCAGTATCCTCACAACAGGAATAGACTTCTCTTCCATGGCGAGCCTGATGCCCATAACAAGGGACACCAGAGAAGGAATGATACCCACCAGAAAGAAGGAGCTGATAAGCCCTATTATTGAGATGATAAGAGCTATTGTAGTTATATGCATGAAAGTCCCCCTAGTTTTCTGTGCATATTTTACAAAAATAATCAGAAATCAAATGTCAATACTTGTATATAGAATATTTTATACTACAATATATTGTAGTTAAAGGTGTTGTTTCAAAAGTTTTTGTGAGGAGGTATGAAATATGACTATTGCTGCGCCTATGGAAGCGCTTGATATCAGCGTTATCCGCAACATTCTTCGTTCGATGATTAATGAGCACTGGTCTTTAGCTGAGGCTCTTGATGAATATGACGTTCCGGACTATCTTCGTGAGGAGTACGAAGCGCTCATAGAGAAGTGCTTCGTTGACTGATATTTAAGATTTCCTGATCAGGTCAAGGCCTACATCATAGACCTTACCTGACACGGCATCACCAAGCCAGTCCGCCATAGAGATTCCATTTTGCGTAAACAGCGTAAATTGTGGCTCTCTCACACTTGTATGAACTGTCCCGCCCATGGTAATGAGCGGGATTTTCCATTCATTGAGGAATATTCCGAAATGAGGAGTTATGTCTTTTAGCTCCTCCACCATCAGCGTTAATTGTCTAAAGTATTCTTCCTGCACATCTGCATCCGTCTCATATTTCCTGTTAACAATGTCATTGTAATATGCACTGAGCAGATAATCCCTGACAGAACTGGAATAAAGCAGCTTGAACCTCTCTCCGTAGTCTTTATAAAGAGCCCTGTACCAGTCAAGGGTGATATTGTCGGTAAGAATTGGCTTCCACAGAGATTCCTTGGCCTGCCATATTGTCCTGGCAGTCTTTCTCCACTTTCTGTACAGAAGCTGTCCGCTGTCAGAGAAAAGAGTGATGTTGCGCGCCTTGGGATAATAGTCATCCACAATCTCTCCAGCCAGCGCAGGCACAGCAAAAGCACCGGCGGAATTGCCGGCGATAAGAAGTGTTTTGGGATTTGGGAACAGCTCTTTTGCCACCTTCATGCTCTCAAGGAAGTTCACATAGCCATGAAAGTGCAGTATCTGCTCGCTCCCGTCCTCAGCGGTATACGGATAGTCGTGGTTGCCGATGTGAAAATCTCCGGTGGCATAGGTGATAACCACGAAGCTCCAGTCCCTGAAAGGGTTGGCCTCGTTTTTGATATCCGTGATGCCCACGTTGATATTCATGATCTGAGTGAAGGGTCTTAGATTATTCCAGTAGAAATTGGGCTGATGAGAGGCTACTTTACCTCCTGTCACGGGCCTTGCGGCGGTGTATTCGTTCCATGCCACCCCGCCTCCGGAAAAGAATATGCAGAGCTTCTCAGGGTTCGCCAGCTTTACATATATATAGTACTCAGACCCGTCACCGGAGAGCCCCTTCTCAAGAGGCACCCTGTACCAGGTCATCTTCATCGGGTCATCAGGCAGATCCTCCGCCATTCTACCGGGCTTCTGGATAGCCCTTCCTATGGAATTCTCAACGAAATCCCCTGCCTTGGAGGCAAAAACGATTCCCCTATTAAGATTTGCCTTATTAATCCTGTTCTTGCGACTCATATGTTAAACATTTTCTCCGAAGCATTCTTAAGATCTCTGAATCTGAATATGACCAGAGCAGCGATCAGTATCATATAGGTCATGATGCTGGCAACCGCCGGCCATGGGAAAGTATTTCGACCATTTCTGATAAAGATTATCTGAATCAGTGCCATCAGGAAATCAAACACAATATAGAGAATGTATTCGTCCAGGCGAAGCCTTAAGATCAGCGCAATCAGATTGGTGGCCAGAGCTAGCCCTATAAGCGTCATTGGGATCATCCAGTTGATACTCCAACCGTGGAACCCGGTCTTGACGTCGATGTAATAGTCCACCACGATTGCCACGATAACCTCAAAGGTAATGACCTTGATCAGGTTGTTCCTGAGGTACATGGTTGCCAGAATATCAATCCAGGCAACTAAGAGTCCCAGCATAACAGGGCCGATAAAAGAGAACTTTCCCTCGGTCATGATATTGACGGCGCCAAATATTATCTCAGAGGTTATAAATAAGAAGGTACATACCTTCAAAAAAGTTATGCTGGTGATCTTTCTCTTTTCCAATGTGGGAAAGGACGGATTCTCCTCCCCCAGAACCTCATTGAGTCTTCCCTGACACAGGGGACAGCACTCTTTTTTTCCTCTTATCTTTACATTACATTTCTGACAAATCTGCATTTATCTCACTCTCTTTCAGATCATAGTCATTGCTGCCAAGCTCGATCTCCAGTCCTTCCGATGAAAGACACCTGAAGAAATTCAGCATGGTCTTGTGAGTTTTAAAAGGAGAAACCTCTCCGAATACCATCTTGTCCTTGTAGGTGCAAACGCACACCTGCTGGGATGAAGCGGTCATAAAGGCCGCAAACCTGTCGATATAGTCTGCCACTTCCTCAGGCATCCTGATAAGTCCCAGGTTGGACATAGAAGTGGTAATGCCCCTCTTGGCTGCGGCATCGAACCTTCCGATGGTGAAATCCTTAATGGGAAGCGGCACCATCTTGATGGCCAGATTGTGCTCTAATGACGAGTAGGAATTCATGGTGCTCTCAATGTTTTCAGGCGAGAGCTTCTCCTTGAAATCCCTTGCAACCTGATCCGTAATGCTTGAGAGCTCTCCATTATAATCCATGGGATTGTAATCAATATTGATAACGCCAAAGAAATTTCTGGCGGTTCCGCTCTTGTAGAACTGGCGAAGGTTAACCGGGACACTGACCACCACATGCCTCTTCATCTGGTGACGGTTCATACCCTGAATGACCGCCTTGATGTAGAACGCCACGCAAAGCACTCCTACAGTAGTATTGTACTTGTGTGCCAGATCCAGGAACTTACTTGCCGACACAGTGCCCTCAAGAAGATGAGGCAAAAGATTATCATCCAGCTCTCCACTGACCTGATAAGCCCTTACCGACTTCATCTCCCCCAGCTGCTTAAGTCCCGTCTGCTTCTGGTAGTTGTCCGTGAAGGCATCCACATTTTTCTCCTCAACGGAGAAATCATCAGAGGGCTTTATGTTTTCACTAAGGTTATATCTTATCTGAAGATATCTGGTAACAAGGTTTTTAAAGAACATGAAAGCTCCGGTTCCGTCCGCCAGAACGTGGAACATCTCCAGATTGATCCTCTTGCCAAAATAGTTGACCCTGTACAGAAGGTTCTTTTTCCCTCGAATATACAATGGAAGACATGCCGGAGTATGCTCCTCTTCCACCTTGGCCTTAAGATCGCTGTCCTCCAGGTAGTACCAGAAGATTCCCCTGTGAAGGACGCAGTTAAAAAAGGGAAACTCCTCAATGGTGTCATCCAGCGCCTGCTGAAGGATAGCCATATCCACCGGTTCCTTCAGCTCGCAGGTGAGTCTGAACACCCTTGTATTTGCTCCCTTTGCTGTTGACGGTACAATCTTGGCGGCATTGTCAAGCCTGTACCAGTTAGCTCTTTTCTCCATAAAACTAAATTTCCTTAAACTAGTATGTTATCAGAGTTTTTCAAGTCTCTCTGTGACTATATCCATGTTGCCCCTGCTCATCCTGTAAATAACATCCTCAAGAGATATGAATTTTTTGTTGCGGATGAACTTAAGGTACTTTGTGGTAAAGCGCATCTTGATGCCCTTGCTCTCTATTCCGGAGTTGACCTTGTCCTGAATGGTCGCACAGGTGTCAGCCGGATCGTGGGCCATGTTCTTGCTAAGAATACAAAGCAGCGTTCCTGCAGTCCTTACAAAGCCTTCACAGTTAGGATCATCTGAAACATCGATGGACTGCAGCGCTCCAACAGACCACTTCTTTAAAGTATGATAGATTCCATATTCGCAGTCAAGCTCAACAAGCTTGTCGTTAACGCCGTCGTAGAGCCAGACTTCGTTCCCCTTAACGAACATATCTCTCACCTGGAAGAGGCTTCCTTCAAAGGGAAAAGAGATCCCGGCGCTCTCGCACCCTGTCAGCATAATGTTGGCATTGATCTCCTCTACCAGTGTGTCGGGCTCAGGAATATCCTCCCTCTCCTGCTCCTGTTTATGGCTTTCACTGCCCTTCTGATCAGCATCTTCCCTGATCTCCTCAGCAAACTCCTCAGCAAACTCCTCTGACATATCCTCAGGTGTTGAATCCTGTTCATCCTTTATGTCATCAAACTCATCGCTCTTGCCCTCTATGCGGGCATTCTCAGTGTGCTTGATCCTGTACGGACCAAAGCCGTCTGTCTGCACGGTGAACCTGTCGGTGTTGCACTCCTCAAAAGGTCCTGCCACAGGGAATCTGCTGCGCTTTCTGCCAAAGTAGTCAGTATCGAACATGATCACGCTGCCATCAGGATTTTCAAATCTCTGCTCAGGCTCAAAGGCTATGCCCAGCACATCGGTGTTAATAGGCATAGTAAAGCTCCTTGGCAGATACTCGTAAAGGTTGGTATGAAGCGTATATCTGCCATCCTCCTCGTCTATGTACATGGTGATCCTGTGATCCTTGTCCACATGGGCCGCTATCTCGTTATCGCAGGGCCTTGCCCCGTTGTAATAAGCATTTCCGCCGGTATACACAGGAAGATAGCTGTAATACCTGTCATTGCCCTCTTCATAAGAAGGTAGCTTAGTAAACTGCGAGAAGTACTCCGACGGCGTTGGGAACTTGTTGTAAGGACAGGTTCCGCAGATAAAGTTGTTCAGATCCATGGTGTCGCAGTTCCTGGAAATACAGTAATCCAGAAGGTCCTGTCTCACCTTTTTCTGAACAAAGATATTGTTGTAGAATCTTGCATCTCCGTGAAGAATAGTCATGAAGCCCGCAATCCTTGTAGAGTGCGGCACATGATACGGAGTAAACCTCTCGGTCGGAATCTTCCTGGTCTCATCGGTGGTGCCCCTTCCTACAAAGGTAAAAGAGCCTGTGATGAGATTATGCACCAGCGCCAGTCCCTGGGTGCTGAGCCTGCAGGAAATATCCGATAAAAGCAGGTTGTGATCAATAAGCGTCGGCCCGTGAGAAACCTCAACGAAAATATCTTCACCAAGAGAAAGGCCATTATCAATAATGGTATCCTCCGGCGGAACATTGTCATGCATGAAGTTCTGGGTAACTCTGGTGCCCTGAGCCTGCCAGTCCAGCCACACGCCTCTGGTGCAGTGGTCAATGTGATTTCTTCTGATTATGGTATCAATGGCAGCATGGAGCTTGATTCCACCAATCTCAGCCCCTGCCAGGTTGTGTTTGTTGTTGATGTGATGGATGTGGTTATCCTCAATGATGGAGAACGCACCTCCCATGTGTCCCACAATACCTGTCTGTCCGCAGTCATGGATATCACAGCGCCTGATTATGTGGGAGCCAACGGTCTCTTTATCCCAGCCGTCATTAACCGCCTGACATACAGCATCCCTCTCGGTCTGGCTGCCAAGCTTGACATAAGTTGTGGTCCACTTGTTGTTATTGCCCCTCTGGAAATACTTGCCCAGAGAAATTCCGCAGCACTTGGATTCATAGATATCGCAGTCCTCAATTACCCAGCCCTTGGACCAGTTAGGCCCAATCATGCCCTCCTGATAAGCGGTTGGCGGTGCCCACTGGGTTGCAGCGCACCTGACAGTAAAGCCGCAGAGCGTAATATAATCAAGCCCTCTCTTCTCAGGATAGAAGCATGCCTTCCTGACTGAGAGCTCTACATTTTCCTCATTTGGGTCTTTTCCCTGGAAATTGGCGTAGATTATGGTATTGCCGTCCTCCTGGGCGGTGAACCATACATAGGTACTAAAGTCTGCATCCCAGGATCTCTTGTCCTTCTGTGGATGCATGCAAAGAGAGAGGTCAAAGACCTCGTACATGGATTTACCGTCAAGGTATATATCACCTGTGTGTGGATTGTGGTCAGATGATGAAAACCAGTCCCCGTGGACTTCATCGATGTAGGGATTGTATCCCCCAAAGAAACTGTTCGGAATCCTGACACGCCATACATTCTCAAAAGGCTCCCAACCACTAAGGCGCTCTGCCCCGGTGATCAAAGCCTCTCCCCTGGACGTGCTGATATAACTGATCCTGTTCTCCTTAGTTCCGGAAGAAACAGGCTTAACCCATTCCCTGTAAATTCCGGGAGCAACAAATACCGTATCTCCCGCTACTGCCAGATTTGCAGCCTCCTGTATCGTCTTAAAGGGGTGATCAATGGAACCGTCACCACTTCGAAGCACACTGCCGGACACATAAATCTGCATACTTTTACCCCTCCAATCTGCTATACTATATACAGTATATCATGTTTTTTAAGCAACAAGTGAAGGAGAACCCCCATGGGAAGAATGAAATTTATCTATGCCGCAGCTATTCTTGCCGGCTTTATACTGACAGGAGTATTGCTCAGCTTTTTGAGCTCACTCTTTTGAGCTTTATTTAAGCTTCTTGTTCTGATACAGATCAGAATCCGCCCTGGCAATAAATGCCTGGAGCGAAACAGGTGCCTTGTAATCATACTGGGCAATACCGATGCTGACAGAAATGTCATAAGGCGCACCCTCAACATCAGAGATCCTTCTGATGTTGTTTTTTATTTGCTCTGCAAGATAAGTAGCTTCTGCCCTGTAGGCCATCTCCGCCACGATTACAAACTCATCACCGCCGTATCTTGAGACAAACATCCTGCCTCTTGGTCCCTGGCATGCATCCTTGATTGCGCTGGCAACTCTGATAAGTGCTCTGTCGCCCTCAGCATGACCATAGGCATCGTTGATGGCTCTTAGCTTGTCGATATCAACCATCAGCAGGAAAAGACTCATTCCCGTCTCTTCATTTCTCATCTTTCTGATAAGGAACTTGTACATCTGATTCCTGTTGTTGGTCTGGGTCAGCGGATCTATGGAGATCATGTTATCCTGAATCGTTGTATATACGTAAAATACAGCTGCCAAAGTTCCGTAGCAAAGAAGCGGAACTCTCCAGTACGTTGCCTGAAGTGCACCAAGAACAATAGGTGAGAGCGGGAATATTCCTATCATGAGATAAATCTGTCTCTCAGCGTATTTGTCCTTGTTGACAAATCTTCCAAACGCCGTAACAGAAGCTGCGATCATATAAGCAAAAGGAATGATAGCCAGCAAAAAATAGAATCTTCCGTTTACCAGCTTACCCGTGTCATCTATGTAGAATACCAGCCCTGTCCAGAACGCAGATATGCACAAAAATGCAGATATCAAAACAGGTACAAAAATGAGATGTCTCTTTTTCCTGTCCTCAATAGAAGCATTGCGCTGAAGCGCCTCGGAGACGATATACCAGCAATAAGATGCGACGGTTATAAAAATGTACGTGAAAACATTAGACCCATAGATCAGTGACGTGGAGGATTTAATGATCTCCGCGTCCACCAGAGCCCAGAATATCTCTGCAAAATAATAAAGGATGAGAATTAAGATAAGTTTACTGAGATAAATAGAGGACGCCTGCTTGTTAACACCCCTGATGATCTTCACGTAGATCATAGCCAGAAGCGCAGCGCAGGCAAGATGTGCCTCGATGTAATAAAAAGCGTACCCCAAACTAAGAGCCTCCCGAAAAATTGGATATATCAGGCACCGGACGCGATGGCCTTAAGTGCCTCAAATTCTGAATCGTATACTCCTCCCATAGCCTCCACCTCTTCCCAGGTGTACCAGGAACCGGACAGCTGCACTCCCCTGATAGAAATATCGGTAGCGATAACCATAAAGGGCTTGTGATTAACCACAATGTAGCAAGTCCTGTTCAGGCCGAACGGAGTCACAAAAATATGGCCAGTATCTATAAGATGATTCAGTTGATCAATTGACACATTCTTTGCCAACGGAACTGTTCTCAGCATAAAAGACCTTCCATACTAATAATAAAAAAGCCAAATCGTATACAAATCTATTATACTATCAGGCTTTTTTAGTGTAAATTCGTTTATATTTATTTAATAATATGTGCATAGTCTCTTTCGCCGAAAATCCCAGTACCCACGCGGACAAAAGTGGCTCCCTCCTCGATCGCCACCTCATAGTCTCCCGTCATTCCCATCGACAATGTATCCATGTTTACCCCGGGGATATTCATGGCATTAATTTTGTCCTTAAGCTCCCTGAGTCCCTTGAAATACACTCTGTTGCTCTCGGGATCCTCCGTATAGGGAGCGATAGTCATAAGCCCTCTGATATTAAGGTGAGGGAAAAGAGCTATCTCTTTTACAAAATCAGGCACCTGCTCCGGGGAAAGGCCGAATTTGCTGTCCTCGTGAGCCATATTAACCTCGATAAGAACGTCAATATCAAGATCAGCCTTGGCAAACTGCTTCTCTATCTCGGCTGCCAGCTTCACGTTGTCCACAGAATGGATCATGCAGACCTTGCCGGGAAGGTATTTGACCTTGTTGGCCTGAAGATGGCCTATCATATGCCAGTTAAGGGGCTCTGTGATCTCCTCAGTCTTCTCCCTGATCTCCTGGACCTTGTTCTCTCCAAACACCGTGATGCCGCAGTCCATAGCCTGTCTGATATCGGATACGGGCTTGGTCTTGCTGACTGCGATAAGAGTTACGTCCTCAGGTCTTCTGCCTGATCTCTCAACTGCCCTTTGTATATTTCCCTGAACAAATTCCAGATTATCTTTAATCATTGCGTTCTCCTGATGCTAGATTTTTTTCTTTGTTCAGTATATCATAATCATATAAGTCTGCAATGGGGGTTGTTTCTAATGAAGGTCAGCGAAATCTCAAACGGTTCCGAAGTCAAAATTCACGCTGCCATTTCCGGCCACAGCATAGTTCTTATGACTGAGGCTATTTTTGGTGTGTCCGCAGGACTCCTGGTCAAGCCCATGGAGTATTTTGGCAAATATATGCAGTTCCTGGAGCCATCCAATGTGGAGATCAGGAACAAGCGCGACGGCCGTGTATACAAGTTCATGTCCACAACAATAACTCCCGTCAAGACCCGTTACGGCAACTTCCACCTGATAAGAAGCTCATCCAAATTAGAGCCCGAGAACTCCAGAAGGGCTGAGCGCTTCTACATCGACAAGCTGGGCCTGATGTCCGTCAACGGCAACAATCTGAATCTCAAGAACTGCCTTGTCCACGACATATCCATGCGAGGCGTATCACTTGTTGTAGACGACTATACCAACCTCAAGGTAGGCGACAATATAGACGTTATGTTCAGATACGGGGCAACACTTCACAACTACGAGCTCTCAACTGTTGTGGTCCGCAACTTCGAAGCTAATGGTAAAAAAGCTGTGGGCTGCTCCATTCAGAATCTGAACGTTGACCTCATCGGCCTTCTCGTATCCAAGAAAAATGAAGGCAAACCTAATCTGGATCTGGTTCCGGAGACCAACCTCAATCCCAGAATTCCTGAGAAACAGCAGATCAAAGAGGTTGATGAGGATATTGCAAAAGACATCATCCCGGAGAGAAAGCCTACCATCACAATCGCATCAAATGGTTCCAATCCATTTGATCCTGCGAACCTGGAGCACATTTCTGATAAGACACTGCGCCAGGCCAAGCAGGAGGAGCGGATTGCGAGACAGACAAGAGAGATTGAAAATCTGCTGGATTTAAGAGATATATAAAGATATAAAAATTGAGCCGCCACGTTATGTGACGGCTCATTATTATGATTAGAAGCGCATCTGCTTTTCTACCATTCTGACAAACTCAATATTGCTCCTTGTCTTGGAGAACAGATTGATGCACTGGTCAACTGCCTCATCAGCCTTCATGCTGTTAAAGCCTTTTCTTAGACTGTTGATAGCTGCGATTTACTCAGCTGGAAGAAGAAGATCCCCTCTTCTGGTGCTGGACTGAGGAATATTGTTGGCATGGAAGATTCTCTT
>JAEEGG010012581.1_pt1 | contig 18228 bp, 16 predicted proteins | sample 9134161 | NCBI WGS metagenome assembly JAEEGG01 (sample SAMN16246543, study PRJNA631951) | gut metagenome | biome: gut microbiome; feature: rumen; material: CR-attached | host: Bos | place: Iran: Karaj | collected 2018-10 | reverse complement strand
ACATGCGCTCAGATGCCTAACGACTTGAACATTTCCTCAGATGAAGAGAACTTCTCTACGCGCCCAGCCAGTTTGTCCTCCGGTGAACGCTGGTAACTGCTCTTTGCCTTTGGTGAAACTTTTTTCACCAAAACGCCAAGCGCCTGCAGGTACTCCATCAGAGCCTTACCCTTGGCAGTACGCTCGTTTAATGTGATAGTGTATGTTGCCATAATCGTATCGTTTTTACGTTTGACGCAGCAAAGATACAACATTTCCCTGAATAATACAAGGAAATCCCCCAGAAATAATTATCAATTGTGCATTGCACAAAGTATCCGTTTGTCTCAGTATGTCAAAGAACGCGTTGCGTTTCTCGGGCTAAGCCCAAAGATCGATTTGTACCTCACAGAGTGTCAGCCCCCTTGTGAGTCAGTAGTTTGCTTCGAGGGTCGAAACTTCGTGCTCAGTCGTTGAGTAGCACTTTTTCGTCTCCATCCGTTTCCTTATATATTATATACGCGTGCGGGGGGGGCGGCGGTTACTCCGCCTTGGCGTAGCGATAATTAGGAGCGTCAGTTTCTAGACTATACGCACGAGTTTCTGTACTATAGGAAGCTCCATCACCCCATGCACCTTCTGTATTTGTAAAATAGAACTTGATGTCAGGTGTGCCAGACTTAACAAATGCATAGATGGCTAACGAATAATCACCAGTTCCACCTGTGGCCTTCACCGTGCCACCATAGACAGTAAGGTTATAACCTCCGTCGCCACCCATAATACCCCACGACGCAGCCATAGTTCCAGTATTTATAGCTTCGACCTCGCCAGCATAGACATCAAAATCACCTTTATCGAACGATATGACTCCTGTATAAGCAGCATTACCAGTAGCAGTGAGTTTCCCACCATACATTTTGATTCCATAACTAACAAAACCAGCACTTCCCGTTGATGTAGCAGTTATTTCTCCGCCATGAATCTCAATGGTCTTGCCACTACTGTACGGGCCAAAAATTGCAACATCGCTATAACTTACATTCAGCTTACCATCACCAGCCTCCTGGCCATAGATATAAAGACTATACTTACCACTATAGCCATTAAGTTGCCCATTAATCGTGAGTTGAGCGCCGTCCTGCAGAATCAGGTGCGTATCGGCTCCCAGCGTAACATTACCCGTGATGGTTACATTGCCTGATACGGTGTACCATCCGTCGCTCCATGTAACATCAGACTCAGCGTCTGCTACGGCAGTAGGATCCGAAGCAGCAGTTTTCTTGGTGAATACTACTTTGGTGCCGTCCCACGAAGCCTCGTTATATTCGTTAGCAGCATAAGGCGGCACTGCGTCGGTAGTGGCGGTTACGCTCTTTACCTTCATGCGGCCGGTGTAGGTAACGGTCACAGCGTCGTTCTCTTTGAGGTCTGTGAGACCGTCGGCCACATTGCCCTTCACGCTCTTCGAGCCCGAGGCAATCGTCCAGTTTGCGGCTTCTGCGTCAGTTGCGTTCGCCATTTTTACCGCGTACGTTGGGTCTTGTGCCCACGCGCCCGTCGCCGCCGTCATGAGCAGCACGAGCAGAAGTAGTAATTTGTTTTTAATCATAACGTTTTGTTTTAATGTTATTAATAATAATGTAAAAGTTGTTTCAGTCTGGTAAGTTCGTTTGTTGAACGTTACTAGTAATCTTGTGCACAAAGTTACAAGATTTTGGGGACTTTCCCAAATGATTCAATAGCAAATTATTCCACGATTTTGCAAAAAATACTTAAATTGTAAATTTTGAAAGTTTTTTGTTAATTTTGAAACTCACTTTGCTAATTTTGAAAGTCACCTTGCTAATTTTGAAAGTCCTGCGCGCGACCCTCCCCTTATCAAAAATGCCCATTTCATCGGAAAATGCCCCATTTCATCGAGAAACCGATATAAAAGTAAAACCGCCGAGCCCATCCTTTTGAATGTCTCGGCGGATATTTATAAGGGGAATAAATGTCGGCAGGATTACTTGGGTGCCAACTCCGTTAGGAATTCATTGGCGGTCATCAACGGCAGGTCGCAGAACTCAGCGAAGTGGCGCTTATTGCCAGTGATGTTGGTGTCAAGAAATACGCGTTTCATCGGCTCAGGATTGCTTTTAACCGTGGGTCACTGTCTATCTCTTCCTGGGTGAACGTGGCGCAGCCGCTCCATTTCTCAATGTCGGGCGACACGGTTTTCACCTTGTAGTCTTTCTTCTGTGCAGCCTCCTGCTCCATTTGCTGGGCTGCAAACAATGACCTAACGAATGTGAGCATCTTGCGAAGCATCACGTTGTTGTCAAGCAATGGATTCATCTCGCGGAACAATTCCGCACGTAGTTGCATTGTCTCCATAATTCTCATTATTTAGTTTCACGCTGTCAAAGCTGCGGTTAAGCGAGGGCAAAAGAGCTTGCTCATTTTGCCGAGCGTGAGCAGCTTCGCACGCCTTTCGCGTGCAAAGATACACAAATTTCTCGAAAGTTCTTCTTTCTTTAACATATAATTTCCATCTAATCGCCCATATAATTAATCATTAATGAAAAATTGCCACTTCGTTCTCGCTGTCGCTCGCGAGCCCTTCGGCCTTCGTGTTCAATTCGTGGTAATTCGTGTTTAGAAAAATTCCCCCAGAAAATATCCGTTTGTCTCAGTAGTTCAAGGAACGCGTTGAGCGAGTAAAGAGCTTAGAGCTCGCTCTTGTGCTCTTTCGAGCGTAGCGTTTTTCGAGGCAAAGCCTCATTGCAGCGCCACACTCAGACCTTTAGGTCAGAGAAAGATACGAAATTTCAGGCAGATAGTATAGACTTTTTTAAATAAAGGCTGACACGCTGACACAACCCCGATAAATAAAGGGCGTGCAGCGTTTCAAAGGGTGACACAGGGTGACACAAGGGTGACACATTTGCAGTCGATGATTTTAGTGGTGGCTCCAGACGACGGAGGTAGTACTAAAGTCGCTCTGTAACAGAAGGTTACGGAACGATAACGGCAGGTTATTTGCTGAATTTTCGTGAAAATTCAAGGGTTTAAAGGCACCTCTTTGGTGGTTTACCTGCGGTAAAGCTTTGGATTTTCGTGAAAATTCAGCGCGTTGTGGCACACTTTTTGCTGGTAAGGCTATTGTAAGAATGGACTTTAGTACAGGTAAGAATGGACTTTAGTTCTTTAAGAATATGCAAAGAAAACAATAAAAGCATAAAAAAAGAAAAAAAAATTCGGCATACTGACATAAACAGCCAAAAACTTAATATCTTTGCACACGATATCGGCCATACGCGATATCCGAAAAGATATGAAAATGATTAAGAACATAAGAATAAGGACGGCACGGGCGGTGATGCTCGGCGTCGTGATGTTGTTGGTGCAGAGCGGACAGGCACAGCGTCTGCTGACACTCGACAGTTGCAGGGCCATGGCCCTGAAGAACAACAAGCAGATGGGCGTATCGAAGGCCAAGCAGGACGTGGCCACCAATCTGCGAAAGTCAGCACGAACAATGTATCTGCCCAACATCAGCGCAGTGGGCGGCTACATGTGGACCAGCAAGGAGATATCGATACTGACCGACGCACAGAAGGCGGCACTAGGCGGTTTGGGTACCAGCGCTGTCACGAGTCTGCAGGGTACGCTGGGGACGTTGATTTCCGGACTACCCGCCGCAGCACAGGCCAAGATAGCCAACGACATGGCGACGATGGCAGGCAACCTGAACCAGACGGGCCAACATGTGGTGGATGCCATGCGTACCGACACTCGTAACGTGTTTGCTGGCGCCGTCGTGGTGACACAGCCGGTATTCATGGGCGGTGCCATCGTGGCGATGAACAAGATGGCAGACATCGGCGAGGAGCTGGCTGCCAACTCGCTGGAGGCGAAACGCCAGAACACCTTGTTTCATATAGACCAGGCCTATTGGCAGGTGGTGTCGCTGCGCCACAAGGAGAGGCTGGCCCAGAGTTTCCTGGAACTGGTGAAGAAGCTGGACAGTGACGTAGAGAAAATGGTGACGGAAGGTGTGGCCACGAAGAGCGACCGTCTGAGCGTCAGCGTGAAGGTGAACGAGGCTGAGATGGCGCTGACGAAGGTTCAGGACGGACTGGTGCTGTCGAAGATGCTGCTGTGCCAGCTGTGCGGCATGCCCGTCAACGAACAGGTGACACTGGCCGACGAAGAATCGAATACCCTACCCCTTGCAGACATCAACGCCCTACCCGACATGGAGACGGCACAGCATAACCGTCCTGAGCTGAAGATGCTGCAGAACACCGTCGACCTGAGCCGTCAGACCACCAACGTACTGAAGGCAGGCAACCTGCCGAAGGTGCTGCTAATGGGCGGCTATGCCGTCAGCAACCCCAACACGTTCAACGGCTTCGAAAAGAAGTTTGCAGGCTTCTGGAACGTGGGCGTCATGGTACATGTGCCCATCTGGAACTGGGGTGACGTCAAATATAAGGTACGCGCCGCTAAGGGGGCTACGACCATTGCCAACCTGGAGCTGGACGAGGCCCGCGAGAAGATAGAGCTGCAGGTCAACCAGAAGGCTTTCCTGGTGAACGAGGCCAACAAGAAGCTGGCTATGGCACAGTCGAACATCGCCCACGCCGAAGAGAACCTGCGCACCGCTACCATCGGTTTCAAGGAGGGCGTTATCCCGTCGTCAACGGTCATCGAGGCTCAGACAGCCTGGCTGCAGGCCCAGTCGCAAAAGATTGACGCTGAAATCGACGTGAAGCTCAGTCAGGTAGAACTGCAAAAGGCACTTGGAACGTTGGAATAAAGAGAAAAAAGACAGAAAAACAGCAAAAGAACATATTTTAGTAAAAACAGAACAGCCCTTTTTGAATATTTTTGGCGAACTTTGCACGCTGTATAGAAAAAACGAACAGCATGGAAGTAAAACCAATGTTACCGCGAAGAGGGAATGGCACGTTGCGCATAGACGACAGCGACGACCTCGTTGTAATAGAAAACATAGACAAACAGTCTATAGGAGAGGCATTGCCGGAAGTAGGTGTCTATGCTGAAAACCACGCCATTATCATCATCTGTACCGAGGGTATGGCCCAATTTGAATATGAGGGGCAGACCATCCAGCTACACAAGAACGACATGTTCATCTACATCATGCTGCGTAGCGTCGTCACTAATTTCATGTCGTCACAGAACTTCAACTGCCGCCAGATTTGGTTTACGAACAGCGAAGCATGGAGTATTGACATGCACGGAAACAAGAGTCTGGCTGACATGATTTACCTGAAACAACATCCGAAGATCAGTCTTACCGACCATGACGCCGTCATGATTGACAGCTATTTCCAGCTGCTTTGCCTTCGCATGCGCGACCGCAAGCCCGTTCTTTATTTTGATATTATCCGTTCGCTTTTCAGCACCATGCTGCTGGAAATTTTGGATATTATGAGGCGTGGCAAGGACCTGACGACGGAATCTGAGGCGACGGAGGGCACTGCGCCCGGCCTCCACAGACAGCGGTTGGCTGACAAATTCATGCAAATGGTAGAGCAAAGCGACGGGCGCATCCGCAAGGTCGACTACTATGCCAATGCATTGAATATCACACCGAAATATCTATCGACGCTATTGAAGGAGACGCTGAACCGCCGCCCAAGCGAGATGATACACTTCTATACGCTGAAGGCCATCAAGCACCGCCTTCGCTTCACCGACATGACGATGCAGGAGATTGCCAACGACTTGAAATTCGCAAACGCCTCCTTCTTCGGCAAGTACTTCAAGGAGCATACGGACATGACGCCGTTGGAATTCAGGAGGAAGTATCATAGGTGAAGAGAAGGTGAGAAAGTGAGAAGGTGAGAAAGTGAGAATAAAAAAATTACATAAATAAATGAACATGAAAAGGAAAAGAAAGTCATTGATGGCACGGGCGGTGATGCTCGGGCTGTTGGTGCTGTTGCCGATGAGCGGAGAGTGTCAGAGACTATTGACGCTTGACAGTTGCAGGGCGATGGCGCTGAGGAACAACAAACAGATGAGCGTGGCGAAGATGAAGCAGGAGGTGAATGCCAACCTGCGGAAGTCGGCACGCACGCAATACCTACCGAAGGTAAACGCTGTGGGCGGATACATGTGGATGAGCCGCGAGATTTCCATTCTCAACGACGATCAGAAGTCGGCGCTGAGCAACATGGGTACGAATACGACGGCTAAGCTACAGGACGCACTGGCACCGTTAGCATCGCAGTTGCCGGCAGCAACGCAGCAGAAGATGGCCGGTGACCTGGCGGCTTTCGGTGGCGCGTTAAACCAGGTGGGTTCGGGCATCGTGGACGGTTTCCGCACGGACACGCGCAACATGATGGCCGGAGCGGTGACGGTGACGCAACCTGTCTTCATGGGTGGTGCCATTGTGGCGGCTAACAAAATGGCTGATATCAACGAGGAAATAGCCGCGAACTCATTAGAGATGAAACGACAGAACACCTTATATAATATTGATCAGGTGTACTGGCAGGTGGTGTCGCTACGCCATAAGCAGACGCTGGCCGAGAGCTACGTGGAGCTGGTGAAGAAGCTGAAAGGCGACGTGCAGAAGATGATTGACCAGGGCGTGGCCACCAAGGGCGACGGTCTGAGTGTCGGCGTACGCGTGAATGAGGCCGAGATGGCGCTGACGCAGGTGCAGGACGGTCTGGCGCTGTCGAAGATGCTGCTATGCCAAATGATTGGGCTGGACGAGGACGAGGCGATAACACTGGCGGATGAGAAGGCTGACGGACTCGATGGGGTTGCGGCACCGCAACAGACAGGACAAGCCGACGCGGCATTCGCGAACAGGCCGGAGCTGAAGGTGCTTCAGAATACCGTCGACCTCAGTAAGCAGACGACGAACGCGCTGAAGGCGGGGAACCTGCCGACGGTGCTGCTGACGGGCGGATACATGGTGTCGAACCCGAACACGTTCAACGGCTTCGAGAAGAAGTTCGGCGGCGTGTGGAACGTAGGCGTCGTGGTGCGCGTGCCGGTTTGGAACTGGGGCGACGTGAAGTATAAGGTGCGTGCCTCGAAAGGAGCGACTGCGATGGCGAACCTCGAACTGGACGATGCACGGGAGATGATCAGCCTGCAGGTGCGTCAGAGCAACTTCAAGGTGAAGGAAGCTCAGAAGAAGCTCACGATGGCGCAGTCGAACGTAGCGAATGCCGACGAAAACCTGAGGATGGCGAACCTGGCTTTCAAGGAGGGCACGGCATCGTTCACGACGGTGATGGAGGCACAGACGGCATGGAACGCGGCGCAGTCGCAGCTTATTGACGCTGAAATCGGCGTGAAGCTGAGCGAGGTGGAACTGCAAAAGGCCCTCGGTACACTCCAGTAATCATAAATGTCAAAGTTCAAAATTCAAATTTCAAAGATAAATATTATGGCAGACAAAGCAAAAGAACAGCATAACAACATCCTGCTGGCTGTGGCAGGTTTTTCAGCAGTAGTAGTCATCGTAGCGCTCATCGGAATGCTCGCACTGGGGCGCGACCCCGAAGTGATACAGGGCGAGATGGAGGTTGAGGAGTATCGTGTGTCGGGCAAGGTGCCTGGTCGTATCCTTGAACTTCGCGTGAAGGAAGGCGACATGGTGAAAGCAGGCGACACACTGGCCATCATCGAGGCTCCTGACGTGGAGGCAAAGATGACGCAAGCGCAAAGTGCTGCCGATGCCGCCGCCGCTATGGAGCAGATGGCCAAGAACGGCGCCCGCAAGGAGCAGATTCAAGCCGCAGCACAGCTCTTGGAGCAGGCCAAGGCCGGTCTGGAGGTCGCCGAGAAGTCGTACAACCGTGTGAAGGTTCTCTTTAATGAGGAAGTAGTCTCTGCCCAGAAATTCGACGAGGCCGAGGCGATGTACAAGTCGGCGCAGGCGCAGGTGAAGGCCGCACAGAGCCAGTATGACATGGCGGTGAACGGTGCCCGCATGGAGGAGCGTCGCGCCGCGTCGGCCACGGTAGGTCAGGCCCGCGGTGCCGTGCAGGAGGTGACCAGCTATATTAAGGAGACCGTGCAGGTGGCACAGATGGACGGAGAAGTCACCGATGTCTATCCGAAGGTGGGCGAGCTTGTTGGCACGGGTACGCCGATCATGAGCATCGCTGTGATGGACGACCAGTGGGCGACGTTCAACATCCGCGAGGATCAGTTGAAGGACATCAAGGTAGGCACCGAGCTGACGGTGAAAATTCCCGCGCTCGACGTGGAGACAACCATGAAGGTGACGTCGATGAAGGACAAGGGCTCGTTCGCTGTGTGGAAAGCCACAAAGGCCAGCGGCCAGTACGATCAGAAGACCTTCGAGGTGAAGGCTCGTCCAACCACCGCCGTGAAGGACGTTCGCCCGGGCATGAGCGTCATTCTTAAGAAGTAGTTAAGAAGTTATAGAAGTCAAGAAGTTAATGAAATATCTCACAAACATCGGTCACATTGCGCTGCGCGAGCTCGACATCCTGCGGAAGAACCGCATCTACGGCTTCTGCATGATTGTGTTCCCGCTGCTGCTGGTGGTTTTCTTCACCACGATGCTTGATGACGGCGTGGCGCTGGACCTGCCCGTTGGTGTGGTGGACCAGGACAACTCGGCCACGTCGCGCGGTCTCGTGCGCAACCTCGACGCCATGCAGTCGTCGCGCGTGGTCTACCGGTTCGCCAACGTCACCGAGGCGCGCAACGCGATGCAGGAGGGCAAGGTCTATGCCTACCTGCTCATCCCCGAGGGCACATCAGCGAAACTGCTCTCTGGCCGGCAGCCGAAAATTTCGTACTACTACACGATGACGTGCATGACGGCAGGCTCGATGGCAATGAAGGACATGAAGACCATCGGCTCGCTGGGCTCAGCCGCCGTCGGACAGTCGACGCTCGCCGCCAAGGGTGCCTCGAAGGAGCAAATCAAGGCGTCGCTGCAGCCCATCACCGTCGATGCGCACATGATAGCCAACCCCGAAGGCTCGTACAACTACTCGCTGACGACGGTCTTCGTGCCGGGCATACTGATGCTCTTCATGGCGCTGCTCTCGGCCTATGCCGTGGGCATGGAAATGAAGTTCGACACAGGCAAGGAATGGCTGGCCATGGCTGACAACAACATCGTCGTGGCCATCATCGGCAAGTATCTTGTTCACGCGCTGGTGTTCCTGCTCGTGTTATTCCTCTATCAGTATTACATCTTCAACGTGCTCCACTTCCCGCATCTCGGCGGCGTATGGAGTATCGTGCGGCTCACGCTCCTGCAGGTGTCGGCCGGCCTCGGCTTTGGCATCTTCGCTTTCGGACTGATGCCGTCGCTACGCATGTCGATGAGCATCTCGTCCCTGTGGTCGGTGCTCTCCATTTCCATGTGCGGCTCGGCGTTCCCCATTGCGGGTATGGACGCCCCGCTGCAGGCCATGTCGTGGCTGTTCCCCCTGCGCCACTACTGGATGATCTACCAGGCGACGGTGCTGAACGGCTTCCCCGTCATTGACGTCTGGTTCCACCTCGTGGCACTCGTGGCCTTCACGCTGCTGCCCTGGTTCGTGCTTAGTAAAGTAAAAAACGCCATGCTGAATTATGTCTACATTCCTTAATAGAATACGCGAGCACTTCACAGACGTGCTCTATATCTTCCGCCACGAGCTGATCCGCGTTGTCAAGGACGAGGGCGTGCTGATGTTCCTCGTCGTGGTGCCGTTAGGCTACCCGCTGCTCTACTCGTGGATATACAACAACGAGTCGCTGCACGAGACGCCGGTGGTGGTCGTCGACCAGTCGCACTCGGCCCTGTCACGCCAGTTCATCAACGACTGCGACGCCTCGCCCGACGTGCATGTCAGGTTCTATGCCGAAGACCTCGACGAGGCCCGCTCGTTAGTCAGCCGACAGTTGGTGAAGGGCATCTACCTCATCCCGTCGGACTTTGCCGAGCGCGTCAACCGCGGCGAGCAGGCCACGGTCAGCGTCTATTGCGACATGAGCCTGATGCTCGCCTACAAGGCCGTCTACCAGACCGCCATGGTCGAGGCAGGCCGCCTCGGCGCGGGCATGAACATTAAGAAAGCCGGCAACTACACCAAGCGCGAGGATGCCATCACGGCGCAGCCACTGGCCGTCGACGACGTGGCGATGTACAATCCCTCGGGCGGCTACGGCTCGTGCGTGCTGCCCGCCGTGCTCATGCTCATTCTGCAGCAGGCCATCGCCCTCGGCATCGGCATGGCCGCCGGTACTGCCCGCGAGCGTCACCGCAACGGCCAGCTCATCCCCGACGACGACCCGCACTACCGCGGCGCCTACCGCATCGTGTGGGGCAAGGCCCTGTGCTACGGCATGATCGGTGCTGTCGCCGCCGCCTACCTCTCGATGGCCGTGCCGTCGATGTTCTCGTTCCCGCAATTGGGCACGGGCTGGACGCTGTTCTGGATGCTGCTGCCATATACCTTGGCCAGTGTCTTCTTCGGTCTGACCATGTCGTGCCTTGTGCGCTACCGTGAGAACGTCATGCTGCTCATGGTCTTCGTCTCGGTGCCACTGCTGTTCCTGACCGGCGTGTCGTGGCCGCAGTCCAGCATCCCTGGCTACTGGCAGGGTGTCTCCTGGTTGTTCCCCAGCACCTTTGGCGTGCGCGCCTTCATCCGTGTCAACTCGATGGGAGCCTCGGTTAGCCAGGTCCTGCCCGAGATTCGTATCCTTTGGATTCAGGCCGCCGTCTATCTCGGCCTCGCCTGCCTCGTCTATCGCCACCAGTTCCGGCTAATGAAGAAATACGCCAATACATGACAAATGACGCTCGCACCAAGAATCCGTACTTCTACCTGAATCTCGGATATGAATTCTAATGTTTTGGGGCAAGCGGCAAGGAGCAGGGAGCAAGAGAAACGTCCGATATTAGACAACAAATGTCCGAAAATCTCACTTTTTTAGTAAAAATAAAGAATAGATATTGTTTGACCGCATTTTTTTCGTACCTTTGCAGAATATAAATAAAACCAAATACAAACGAATATGGGAAAGATTAAGACTATCGGTATTTTGACGTCGGGTGGCGATGCCCCCGGCATGAATGCAGCCATCCGTGCCGTGACGCGCTCAGGTATCTACAACCAGTTTAACATCAAGGGTATCTACCGAGGCTACGAAGGACTCATCCACGACGAGGTGAAGACCTTTACCACGGAGGATGTCTCAGGCATCATTACTCGTGGCGGTACGATTCTGAAGACGGCCCGTTCGAAAGATTTCATGACACCTGAGGGTCGTCAGAAGGCTTATGAGACCTGCCTGAAGGAAGAGATAGATGCCCTCGTTGTCATCGGTGGTAACGGCTCACTGACGGGAGCCTGGAACTTCGGTGTGGAGTTCGACTTCCCCGTTATCGGTCTGCCGGGCACCATCGACAACGACCTGTACGGCACGGATGCCACCATTGGCTACGACACGACGATGAACACCATTATGGAATGTGTAGACCGTATCCGCGACACCGCCAATTCGCATGAACGCATCTTCTTTGTCGAGGTGATGGGTCGCGATGCGGGTTTCCTGGCACAGAACAGCGCTATCGCCTGCGGTGCAGAGGCTGCCATTGTGCCCGAAGAGGCAACAGACGTCGACCAGCTGGCAGCCTTCATGGGCCGCGGCATCCGCAAGTCGAAGAAGTCGTGTATCGTCATCGTCTCGGAGAGTCCCAAGTGTGGTGCCATGTACTACGCCGACCGTGTAAAGAAGGAGTTCCCAGAGTTCGACGTACGCGTCTCGATACTCGGTCACCTACAACGCGGTGGTTCGCCATCGGCCCGCGACCGCATCCTGGCATCTATCACGGGTGTCGGTGCCATCCAGGCCATTCTGCAGGGTCAGCGCAACATCATGGTGGGCGTCCGCAACAACGAGGTGGTCTACGTTCCCTTCTCAGAGTGCATCCGTACCGACAAACGCTTCGACAAGCGTCTGATTACCGTACTTGACGAATTAAGTATCTGATATGAAGAAAATATTATTGGCCGCAGCCTCCATGATGGTTGCAATCAACGTTCAGGCGCAGAAGTCTCCTGTCGGCATCGTCAGTACGCAAGACTCGGTGAAAAGCGTCCAGTTTGGCGTCATATCGACAGTAGCCACAGAGGGTGGTCACGGCCTGCAGTTGGCTGGGATGTCGAACACATCGGCACACGTGTTCAACGGTCTGCAGTTGAGTGCGCTCAACAATGTGACGGGCGGCATGAATAGAGGCGTGCAGTTGGCTGGTCTTCTAAACGTGTCGTCAGCCATGACGCGTGGCTTACAGTTGGCAACCTTCAACTATGCTGACTCGCTGAATGGTGCGCAGATCGGTTTGTTCAATATTGCCCGCAAGCGTCCCAAGGGTTGGCAGGTGGGTGTTGTGAACCTGTCATACGACAGCATCGGCCATAAGATTGGTCTGGTGAACATCAATCCCACTACGACCATCGACTATATGCTCTATGGCGGTTCGTCAACGAAGACAAATCTTGCTGCCCGCTATCGTAATAAGAGTACCTATAGCATCATTGGTGTCGGTACGCATTTCATGGGTCTCGACTCGAAGTTCTCGGGTGCCATCTTCTACCGTTTGGGACAGTACGTCCAACTGTCACCGAAGTGGAGCCTGAGCGGTGACATCGGCTACTACCATGTGGAGACGTTCCATAAGAACTCGGACGAAGGTCCAGAACGCCTCTATTCGCTGCAGGCACGTATCAATGCCGACTATCAGTTCAGCAAGAAATACGGTGCCTTTGCCTCAGTGGGTTGGGGACTGACGCGTTATTATAACCGTAACGAGACCTATCGTAACCGTCCACTGTTTGAGCTGGGTCTCACCTACCGCCAGCCACGCAACCAGCACGACTCGTGGAAGCGTGCCTGGGAGGAAAAACGATCGAAGCTGGTGTTTGCCGACTCGACGATGGCGCTGCCCGTGAAGAAACGTTACTGGCAGGCACTTGCCGAGGTGACGGCCATCAACGTGGGGGTACAGCTGTTCGACCGCTGGGCATTGAACTCTGACTTCGCACAAACCACGCTGCGTTCGCTGAGGCATAACTTCACCGACGGTATGGTATGGGATAATGACTTCTTTATCACCAACATGTTTGCACACCCCTATCACGGCAACCTCTACTTCAATGCAGCACGTACCAACGGACTGTCATTCTGGGAATCGGCACCCTACTCGCTGCTGGGTTCGGCCATGTGGGAGTTCTTGGGTGAGACGGAGCCACCAGCCATCAACGACATTATCGCTACCACCTGTGGCGGTATGGCCATCGGTGAAATGACGCACCGTCTAAGCCATACCATCCTCGACGACCGCGACCACGGTTGGAGGCGCTTCTGGCGTGAGGCTGCCGCAGCCATCATCAACCCCATTCAGGGTATTCATCGTATCGTCAGCGGTGATGCCTGGCGTGTGCGTAGCGACCACTATCGCTATCATGACTTCCATGAGATTCCCGTTGACGTATCGTTCTCTGTCGGTTGGCGCTACTTGGCCGACGACGGAGCACTGTTCCGCGGTGTTCATGCGCCTTACGTCAACATGACGCTGACATACGGCACATCGGTGGATGGTGACAAGCATACCACCCCTTACGACTTCTTTGACTTGGAGACAAATGCTGCCTTCGGTGGCGGCCAGCCCATGGTGAATACGCTGAGCATCGTGGGACGTCTGTGGAGTACGCCTATCCTTGACAAGAAGGATATGGCAGGTGAGTTCGGTATCTACCAGCACTTCAACTATTATGATGCCAAACCTATTGAGGACGGTTCCGAGTTGACCCCCTACCGCATCAGCGAAGCTGCTGGCTTCGGCCCTGGCTTCATCGTCTCACTGCCCCAGATGGGTGCCATCTCTAAGTTGGAACAGCGCGTCTTCCTTAGCGGCATCCTGCTGGGTGGTACCAAGAGTGACTTCTTCAACGTCATCGAACGCGACTATAATATGGGTAGCGGTTTCAGTGTCAAGTCAAAGACGCAGATCGACTTCGGCAAGTTCGGTCGTTTCATGCTCAATGCCAAGTACTTCCGCCTCTACACATGGAAGGGTTACGAGGATAAAGACCTGAATGCCTATGCCAGTGGCGAGAAAGACTTGCACTACCTGAACGTTCAGGGTGACAACAGTAATGCAGCCCTGTTGGTCATCAATCCTATCATAGAGTTCCACCTTGCCCGTCAGTGGTCTATCAACCTCTCAACAACCTACTACTGGCGCCGCACGCACTACAACTATTACTATGACAAGGATCTGATCTTGCGACAGAACAGCAATGTGATTGCAAGAACCTTTGAAACCAAAATAGGACTGACGTGCAGACTATGAGCATTAGATTTATCATATCATTAATCCTTTTTTGCGCTGTTACGCTGGAGACGGATGCCCAGTCCGTCTCCACTGACAGCGTGAAAAACGATACCATTGCCAAAAAAGAAAGTCTGGGAAAGCGCCTCAACAATAAGCTCAGCAACATGTACTTCAAGTCGAAGTACGACACGAACTATGTGGCCCGCCCGAAGGAAAAGTGGCTGCTGAGGGCTATGGTCAACCAGACGGGTAACTACATCCATGCCAAAGGTACGGTCAACGGCGTCTATTCGAAGTACGACCTGCACACCAAGAAGAATACCACCATCGGCTTGGAGGTGAACTACTGCGACCTTGCCGCTTCGCTGACGCTCAACCCTGCCAAAATGCGCGGCGACTACGACGACTATGAGTTCAATTTCGAATACCACGGCAATCGCATCAGCTTCGACATCAACTACCTGCGCTCCACGACGCTGACAGGTGACATGCATTTGGGCGACATCGACCATTTGGACGAGGAAGGGCTACGCATGAACGTTGTCAACGTGGCTGCCTATTACACCTTCAACCACCGTCGTTTCTCCTTCCCTGCCGCCCTCTACCAAAACTACTACCAGCTTCGCTCAGCAGGTTCATGGCTCGCAGGAGCCAGTTTCCAAGGTGGTAGCATCAAGACAACCAACGAACTGATTGAGCGCAGTCCGAAGGCTCCCGACGTACACCTGACCTTCGCCAATTTTGCCATTGGCGGCGGCTACGGCTACAACCTCGTGCTCGGCAAGCACTCGCAGTGGCTGCTCCACCTCTCAGTCATGCCCAACTTCGTAGTTTACAAGCACAACAAGCTCGAGCTTCGTCCCGCAGCCGACCGCGTGCAAGGCAAGGACTATCAGGAGAAGCGTGACCACGGCCTGTGCTTCAACATGATCTTCAACGAGCGAGCCTCCGTGGTCTACCACTTCACGCCTCGTTTCAACGCTGGTGCCTCGTTTATGATGAGCAACTCCATCTACGACAACGGCGATGTCACGTTCAACCAGAACAAATATCATGCCCGCGCCTTTGTCGGTTTAAGATTATGACATTTCGAATGTATCACATCAAAAAAGCCCCTCAACGGGGGCTTTATTTGATTATACGTTGTGATAAAGGGTATTAGACCTTGATCTCAACTTCAACACCGCTGGGGAGCTCGAGCTTCATCAGCGCGTCGACAGTCTTAGCGGTAGAGCTGTAGATGTCGATGAGACGCTTGTAGTCGCTCAGCTGGAACTGCTCACGAGCCTTCTTGTTAACGAAGGTAGAGCGGTTAACGGTGTAGATACGCTTGTGGGTGGGAAGGGGGATAGGACCGCTGATGATAGCACCAGTAGCCTTAACGGCCTTCACAATCTTCTCTGCTGACTTGTCTACGAGTTTGTGGTCGTAGCTCTTCAGCTTAATACGAATTTTCTGACTCATTGTCTTAAATTAAAAATTAAATAATAAAAATTAAATTTCAGAACTGCCGTTAAAGAGTCATTTGCTCAACGGCAGTTATTTGAGTAAGTGAAGAGCGGAAGCAAATTATTCACTTTTCACTCTTCACTTTTCACTTTTATACGAGGTCTGCACGGCCCTTAACCTCCTCGAGCACGGCCTTAGCAAGAGCTGAAGACAGAGGAGCGTGGTGGCTGTACTCCATAGAACTGGTAGCACGACCAGAAGTGATGGTACGCAGAGCGGTTACATAACCGAACATCTCTGACAGGGGCACCTTAGCCTTCACAACGCGAGCACCACTGCGAGCCTCTTCCATACCCTCAACCTGACCACGACGCTTGTTCAGGTCACCGATAACGTCACCCATGTTCTCCTCAGGAGTAACAACCTCGAGCTTCATGATGGGCTCCATCAGCACGGGCTTAGCCTGAGCGCAAACAGCCTTGTAAGCCATCTGAGCAGCGATTTCGAATGACAGCTGGTCAGAGTCAACGGGGTGGAACGAACCATCCACTACGACAACCTTCAGCGAGTCAACGGGATAGCCACCGAGGATACCATTCTTCATAGCGGCCTCGAAGCCCTTCTGGATAGAGGGGATAAACTCCTTGGGGATGTTACCACCCTTCACCTCGTTGACGAACTGCAAACCGCCGTTCTCCTTGATATCCCAATCGTCGTCCACAGGACCAACGTTCACGATAATGTCAGCGAACTTACCGCGACCACCAGACTGCTTCTTGTAAACCTCACGATAGCCCATAACGGTCTTCGTGATAGCCTCCTTGTAGTTCACCTGGGGCTTACCTTGGTTACACTCAACCTTGAACTCGCGCTTCAGACGGTCGATAATGATGTCGAGGTGGAGCTCACCCATACCAGAGATAATGGTCTGACCACTCTGCTCGTCGGTACGAACGGTGAATGTGGGGTCTTCCTCAGCAAGCTTAGCCAGACCGTTGTCAAGCTTGGCAACGTCAGCCTGAGACTTAGGCTCAACAGCGATAGAAATCACAGTGTCGGGGAAGGTCATAGACTCCAGTACGATGGGCTTCTCCTCGTCGCAGAGGGTATCACCGGTACGGATATCCTTGAAACCTACACCTGCACCGATATCACCGGCGTCGATAGACTCCATAGGAATTTCCTTGTTAGAGTTCATCTGGAACAGACGGCTGATACGCTCCTTCTTGCCCGAACGGGGGTTGTAAACGTAAGAACCGGCCTTCACGCTACCAGAGTAAACGCGGAAGAATACCAGACGACCCATGTAAGGATCGGTTGCAATCTTGAATGCAAGAGCTGAAGTAGGCTCATCCTCGCTGGGCTTGCGACCCTCTTCCTCGTCAGTGTTGGGGTTGGTACCCATCACCATCTCCACGTCAACGGGAGCGGGCAGGAAAGCGCAAACATAGTCGAGCAGAGGCTGAACACCCTTGTTCTTATAAGAAGAACCGAGCAGCATAGGCGTGCACTGCATAGAGATGGTACCCTTGCGGATAGCAGCGATAATCTCGTCCTCAGTGATTGAGTTAGGATCGTCGAAGTACTTCTCCATCAGAGCCTCGTCGTACTCAGCAGCAGCCTCAAGCAGCTTGTTACGCCACTCGTCGCACTCAGCCTGCAGGTCAGAAGGGATCTCTTCGACATCGTACTCAGCACCCATGGTCTCGTCGTGCCACAGAATGGCCTTCATCTTGATGAGGTCTACCAAACCCTTGAAGTTCTCCTCAGCACCGATGGGCACCTGGATAACAACGGGGTTAGCACCGAGGATGTCCTTCATCTGCTGAACAGTCTCGAAGAAGTCAGCACCTGAACGGTCCATCTTGTTCACGTAACCGATACGGGGAACGTTGTACTTGTCGGCCTGACGCCATACAGTCTCTGACTGAGGCTGAACACCATCGGCAGCAGAGTAAGTAGCAACAGCTCCGTCGAGTACACGCAGTGAACGCTCCACCTCAGCGGTGAAGTCCACGTGTCCTGGAGTGTCGATCAAGTTGATCTTGAACTCCTTACCGTTCCACTTCCAGTTACAGGTGGTAGCAGCTGACGTGATAGTGATACCACGCTCCTGCTCCTGGGCCATCCAGTCCATGGTAGCAGCACCATCGTGCACCTCACCAATCTTGTGCGTCTTACCTGTGTAGAACAGGATACGCTCAGAAGTGGTGGTCTTACCGGCATCGATGTGAGCCATGATACCAATATTGCGGGTCAAATGTAAATCGCGATTTGCCATTTCTTTATCCTTTAATCTTGTTACCTAATAATATTAGAAACGGAAGTGAGCGAATGCACGGTTAGCCTCAGCCATACGGTGCATATCCTCCTTACGCTTGAAGGCACCACCCTGGTTGTTGAAAGCGTCCATGATCTCAGCAGCCAGCTTGTCAGCCATA
>JAEEGG010012580.1_pt1 | contig 18229 bp, 13 predicted proteins | sample 9134161 | NCBI WGS metagenome assembly JAEEGG01 (sample SAMN16246543, study PRJNA631951) | gut metagenome | biome: gut microbiome; feature: rumen; material: CR-attached | host: Bos | place: Iran: Karaj | collected 2018-10 | reverse complement strand
GTCGCTGATGGTGAGGAACTGCGGCTTGTTGTCCTCGATGACACAGCAGTTGGGTGAGATGTTGATCTCGCAGTCGGTGAAGGCATAGAGGGCGTCGATGGTCTTGTCGGAGGAGACACCTGGGGCGAGATGCACCTGTATCTCCACGTTGGCTGCCGTGAGGTCTTCCACCTTACGCGCCTTGATCTTACCTTTCTCAATGGCTTTGACGATGGAGTCCTGCAGCGTCTCGGAGGTCTTCGAGAAGGGTATCTCGCGGATGACGAGTGTCTTCTGGTCGATCTTCTCGATCTTGGCACGTACCTTCACCACGCCACCGCGCTGTCCGTCGTTGTATTTCGACACATCGATGCTGCCGGCGGTGGGGAAGTCGGGGAACAGCTTGAACGGCTGTTCGTGCAGATAGCTGATGGCAGCGTCGCAGATCTCACAGAAGTTATGGGGCAGGATCTTTGACGAGAGACCGACGGCGATACCTTCGGCACCCTGTGCCAGCAGCAGCGGGAACTTCACGGGGAGGGTGATGGGCTCCTTGTTGCGCCCGTCATACGACATCTTCCACTCCGTGGTCTTGGGGTTGAAGACGGTGTCGAGGGCAAACTTCGAGAGGCGTGCCTCGATATATCGTGGTGCGGCGGCACTGGAGCCTGTCAGGATGTTTCCCCAGTTTCCCTGTGTGTCGATGAGCAGGTCTTTCTGTCCCATCTGCACGAGGGCATCGCCGATTGAGGCATCGCCGTGGGGGTGGAACTGCATCGTGTGTCCCACGATGTTTGCCACCTTGTTGAAACGTCCGTCGTCCATCCGCTTCATCGAGTGCAGGATGCGTCGCTGCACGGGTTTCAGTCCGTCACCCAGATGGGGCACGGCGCGTTCGAGGATCACGTAAGAGGCGTAATCCAGAAACCAGTTCTGGTACATGCCGCTGAGGTGATGCACAGCAGCCGCATCGAAGCGGTTCACGGGTTTATAGTCGGAGTGGCCCTCTTGCGCCCCTTCGGTTGCAAGCGGGTCTGATTCAGTTGTTTGCGTCTCTTCAGACGCTTGTTGTTCCAAGATCTCGTCGTCTTTTGTTTCGTCGTTCATTCTTTTGTGGTCTTTAGCCTTTTAGGGTACAAAGGTACTGCTTTTTAGCGAGAATAAAGAGAAAAAGGAGATTTTTTTTCTAGGCTTTCTAGAGAATCTAGGCTTTCTAGGCTTTCTAGGCCGCCTAGGATGCCTAGGATGCCTAGTCAGCCTAGGTCGCCTAGCCAGCCTAGGATGCCTAGCCAGCCTAGTATGCCTAGGGCTCCTAGCCAGCCTAGGGCTCCTAGGGCTCCTAGGCGCTCTAGGGCTTCTTGCCTTTTTTTAGCTTTTCCAGTTCTTGGAGGGCGGCGGCGAGCTCCCGCTGCAGATTCGCAATCTCCTCTTTCTGATTGGTGCGATAGCCCAGGCGGGCTGCACTCATCCGCTCCTTGATACCGCCATTCTCGATGAAGTCATTCTCCATTTTCTTTTGATAGGTTATCATCATCCTGTCGATATAATGGCAAAGCGAGAGACCGACGTTTGCCATCTCTTCTTCCGACCAGCGTTGGAAATAGGGTTGATAATCCTCCAGCTTATTGTGGTATTTGCAGAATTCCTGCAGGCGACCGTAGCGGGGATGGTCGTTGGTCCATATTGTCAGATGGCGTGAAGTGAGGTAGTCTTCGAAATCTTCCCGCAGCTCCTTGATACTTGATCTTGCCACGTTCAGTAACTTCAGTTCCATCTCTGTTGATGTGACGCCGTCGGCAAATCCTTCTACGATATTCTGTTTACCGGATCGTGCAGCCTGTACCATCTGGTCTATGGTCCGGTCGCCCCGGGTTAGAAAGCGCTTGGTGAATTCGAAGGTGAGCTGATAAAGAGCTTGTGATTTCTGATAGAAATACAAGGTCTGCCAATTGTTCTGCTTACGCAAAATGCTGTTGTTGTCTGGTGCTTCCATATTATAGAATTAAATGTTCTGGTGGCAAAGGTAAATACTTTTGGGGAGATGTGCAAGGATTTTAGAGATTTTTTTATCTAGGAGGGCTAGTTTTTTTTCTAGGGGCCCTAGGCATCCTAGGCCGCCTAGGAAGCCTAGGAAGCCTAGAGGGCCTAGTTCCCCTAGCCAGCCTAGAGAGCCTAGTTCCCCTAGCCAGCCTAGAGAGCCTAGTTCCCCCTAGGCATCCTAGAGAGCCTAGGCCGCCTAGGTCGCCTAGCCTAGAAAAAAACTAGCTAAACTTTTGGCTGTATCGTGGAAAATGAGTATCTTTGCACCTTGAAAAAGAGCAATAAAGAAATAATAAGAAACAAATGACTGCAAAAGAGATTCGTGACTCATTTAAGACATTCTTCGAGTCAAAGCAACATGCCATCGTGCCTTCTGCACCGATGGTGATCAAGGATGACCCCACCCTGATGTTTACAAACGCTGGTATGAACCAGTGGAAAGATATTATTTTAGGTACCCGTGATCCGGAGCCCCGTCGCCGTGCCGACACCCAGAAATGTCTGCGTGTGTCAGGTAAGCACAACGACCTGGAGGAAGTGGGTCACGACACCTATCACCACACGATGTTCGAGATGCTCGGTAACTGGAGCTTCGGTGACTACTTCAAGGAAGGTGCCATCGACATGGCGTGGGAGTATCTGGTGGATGTGCTGAAACTGAATCCCGAAGACCTCTATGTGACGGTGTTTGAGGGTTCGCCCGAGGAGAATATCCCTCGCGACGATGAGGCTGCCAAGTACTGGGCGAAGCATGTGCCCGAGGATCATATCATCAACGGCAACAAGCACGACAACTTCTGGGAGATGGGCGACACAGGTCCCTGCGGTCCCTGTTCGGAGATCCATGTGGACAGTCGTACCCCGGAGCAGAAGGCTGCTTCAGGCAAGAGCGGCCGTGAGCTGGTGAACCAGGACGATCCCCAGGTGATTGAGATCTGGAACCTCGTTTTCATGCAGTTTAACCGCAAGGCTGACGGAAGTCTTGAGAAGCTATCGATGAATGTGATTGACACCGGTATGGGCTTCGAGCGCCTGGTACGTATGCTGCAGGGCAAGCACTCGAACTATGATACCGACATCTTCCAGCCGATCATCAAGGCTGAAGAGCAGATCACCGGACTGAAATATACCACCTTTGAAGAAGAGGAGGCTAGCCAGCCTAGGGAGCCTAGGGATTCTAGGGAGCCTAGGGATTCTAGGGAGCCTAGGGATTCTAGGGAGCCTAGAGATTCTAGGGAGCCTAGCCAGCCTAGTGAGCCTAGCCAGGCTAGTATCAATGTCGCTATGCGCGTCTGCGCGGATCATCTGCGAGCCGTATCGTTCTCGATCGCCGACGGGCAGTTGCCCTCGAATGCGAAGGCAGGCTATGTGATCCGCCGTATCCTGCGCCGTGCCGTGCGTTATGCCTATACGTTCCTCGGCCAGAAAGAGGGCTTCCTCTATAAGCTCGTGCCGACCCTCGTGCATGAGATGGGTGATGCCTTCCCCGAGCTGAAGGCTCAGCAGCAGCTGGTGACGAAGGTGATCAAGGAAGAGGAAGAGTCGTTCCTGCGTACCCTGGATAAGGGTATCTCCCTGCTCGATAAGGCGATGGCAGAGCTGAAGAGTGCCGGTAAGACGGAGCTTGACGGCGAACAGGCATTCCGCCTGTTTGACACCTATGGCTTCCCCCTCGACCTGACAGAGCTGATCTGTCGTGAGAACGGCTTTACCGTGAATGAGGCGCAGTTTGATGTGGAGATGCAGAAGCAGAAGGAGCGTGCCCGTAACGCCGCTGCCGTGGAGAACTCGGATTGGGTTGTTGTGTCCCCTAAGTTAGGGGACGACAGGGGTCTGAACGAGGGAACTTCTGGCGCTGGTTCAGACCCCCTGCCCCCTAACTTAGGGGGTTCGGAGCAGCAGTTCGTGGGCTATGACTATACAGAATATGAGTGCCATATCCTGCGTTATCGTAAGGTGACACAGAAGAAGAATGAATTCTATGAGCTTGTGCTCGACAATACCCCGTTCTATGGTGAGATGGGTGGACAGGTCGGTGACTGCGGTGTCATCTGCAATGAGGCAGAGACCATCGAGATCATCGACACCAAGCGCGAGAACAACCAGAGCGTACATATCGTGAAGCAGCTGCCGAAGGATCCCGCCGCCCAGTTTATGGCCTGTGTGGATACCGACAAGCGCGATGCCTCTGCCGCCAACCATACCGCTACCCACCTGCTTGACTATGCCTTGAAGCAGGTGCTCGGTGATCATGTGGAGCAGAAGGGCTCGCTCGTGTCGCCCGACACGCTGCGCTTCGACTTCTCTCACTTCCAGAAGGTCACCGACGAGGAGCTTCGTCAGGTGGAGCGCCTGGTGAATGAGATGATCCGTGAGGATATCCCTCTTGATGAGCATCGTGACGTGCCCTTCGACGAGGCGAAGAAGCTCGGTGCCATCGCCCTCTTCGGTGAGAAGTACGGCGACAAGGTGCGTGTGGTACGCTTCGGTCCCAGCTGTGAGTTCTGTGGTGGTATCCATGCCAAGGCAACGGGTAAGATCGGCTTCTTCAAGATTGTCTCTGAGAGTTCTGTGGCTGCCGGTATCCGTCGTATCGAGGCAAAGACCGGTAAGGAGTGCGAGGAGCTGCTCTATAAGACAGAAGATATCCTGAAGGCTGTGAAGGGCTTCTTCAATAACGCGAAGGACCTGCAGGCCACCATCTTGAAATATATCGAGGAGCATGACTCTATGAAGAAGGATATTGAACAGTTCCAGGCCCAGCGAGTACAGAGTCTGGCTCAGGAACTGTTAGGCAAGGCTCGTCTGGTGAATGGCGTGAAGGTGATAACTGCTCAGTGCCCGATAGCCCCTGATGCCGCCAAGGACCTGGTGTTTAAGGTTCGCGAACAGTGTCAGGAGAGCTTCGTGTGCGTTGTCGGCTCTGTCTTTGCCGAGAAGCCGATGCTGAACGTGATGCTGAGCGACGACATGGTGAAGGATCACGGTCTGAACGCTGGTCAGCTGGTGCGCGAGGCTGCCAAGCTGATGCAAGGTGGCGGTGGCGGACAGCCCCACTTTGCCAGTGCCGGTGGTAAGAATCCTGATGGTCTCTCGGCTGCCATTGATAAGGTGGTGGAGCTGGCAAAGCTTTAAAGGTGAAAAGGTAAAAAGGTGAAAAGGTAAAAAGGTAAAAAAGTAAAAAGGTAAAAAAGGAGGAAGTTATGGCATTGAATCTGAACAAGAATCTGAAGCTCTACTACTCCATCAAGGAGGTGGCAGAGATGTTTGAGTTGCCTGAGAGTACGCTCAGGTACTGGGAGCAGGAGTTTCCTTTTCTGAAACCAAAGACGAGTGGACCAGCCAAGATCCGCCAGTATCAGGAGAAGGATATTGAGCAGATTCGCCTGATCCATAACCTTGTGAAGGTACGTGGTTTCAAGTTGGCAGCTGCTCGCAAGATGCTGACGCATAACAAACAAGGTGTCGATAAGACGGCAGATATCTTGTATGCCCTGTTGTCGATGCGTACCGAGTTACAGGCACTGAAGAAACATCTTGACGGTTTGCAATAAAAAAAAGCCTCCCAAGCGGGAGGCTTTTTTATTACATGATCTCGGAGATCTCTTTCAGATCGGGGATGTGCTTCAGGTTGTTCATGATCTTCTTCACGTCTTCGCGGTCATGCACCTTCAGTTCGATACTGCCGTCGAAGATACCATCCTCGCAGGTGATGATGATCTTATGGATATTCACACTCATCTGTGACGAGATGACCTGCGTGATCTCATTGAGCATACCCAGCCGGTCGATACCGCTCAGGCGGATCGTAGCCTCGAAGAACAGCACCTTGTGCATGTCCCATTTGATGTCGAGGATCTTATTGCCGAAGCTGGTCTTGAGTTTGGCTGCCACAGGACAGGCGCGCTTGTGGATCTCGATCTGTTTCTTGTTGTTGATATAACCCAGGGCATCGTCGCCGGGGATGGGGTGACAACAGCCCGGGAACTTGTATTGATTGATGTTCTCCTCGCTGATGAAAATCGGTTTCTTGCGGTTGAACTGCTCAGGAACCACGAAGAGCTCCTGCTTCGATGCCGGCTGCTCGGTATCCTCCTGCTTCTTCTTTCCCATGAAGGGCACGTACTTACGCCAGCCACCAGACTCTTCCTCCTTATCCTTACCACTCAAGCGGTCGAGATCCTTCTCGCCGAGTGTGGCGATCTTCTCACCCAATGCCAGGAAGAACTCCTGCGGCTTCTTGTAGCCATGAAACTCTGTCAACTGATCGGTGACTGACACACTGGGCTCCAGTCCGTTTTGTGCCAGGAAGTTGTTCAGGATCTCCTCACCTTCACGCTGTATCTCCCTGTTGTCACGGCGCAGGATGCCCTGTATCTTCGCCTTCGCCTTCGCTGTGGAGACGAAGTTGATCCACGAGGCTTTCACATGCTGTGACTTCGAGGTAAGGATCTCTACCTGGTCACCGCTCTTCAGCTTGTGCGAGAGTGGCACGAGCTTGTGGTTCACCTTCGCACCGATACAGTGGCTGCCGAGGAAGGTATGGATGGAGAAGGCGAAGTCGAGTGCCGTACAACCGGCAGGCAGGGTGCGTATCTCTCCCTTCGGGGTGAACACAAAGATCTCTGACGCAAAGAGGTTCAGTTTGATGGTGTCGAGGAAGTCCATCGCATCGGGCTGCGGATCGTCGAGGATCTCCTTGATGGTTCCCAGCCACTCGTTCAGCTCTGTCTCATCCTCCGTATATTCACTGTCCACACCGTCTTTATACTTCCAGTGGGCGGCAAAGCCCTGTTCCGCTATCTCGTTCATGCGGTCGGAACGGATCTGCACCTCTATCCACCGGCCCTGTTTCGACATCAGTGTCACGTGGAGAGCCTGATAGCCATTGGCCTTGGGCTGTGAGAGCCAGTCGCGCAGTCGGTCGGGGTGTGACTTATAGATCTTTGAGATGGCGACGTAGATGTTAAAGCACTCGTTCACCTCCTCTTCCCTCACCTTCGGGGTGAAGATGATACGCACGGCGAGGATATCATAGATCTCCTCGAAGGTGACGTGCTTGTTCTGCATCTTGCTCCAGATGGAGTAAGGTGTCTTCACGCGTTCCTTAATCTCATAGGTGATACCCATCTGCTTCAAAGCCGTCTCGATGGGTTCGGTGAACTGTGAGAACAGCTCGTCACGGGAGGCACGGGTGGACTGGAGCTTCGCCTCTATCGACGCATAGTCGTCGGGATGTTCAAATTTAAAACTCAGATTCTCCAGTTCCGACTTCACCTTGTTCAGTCCCAACCGGTTGGCCAGCGGTGCATAGATATAGAGCGTCTCACCGGCAATCTTATACTGTTTGTTGGCAGGCTGCGAGTCGAGGGTTCGCATGTTATGCAGACGATCGCAGATCTTAATCAGGATCACACGGATATCGTCGCTCATCGTGAGCAGCAGTTTCTTGAAGTTCTCTGCCTGCGCAGAGGCCTGTTCACCAAAGATACCACCACTGATCTTCGTCAGTCCATCGACGATCTGTGCGATCTTCTCACCGAAGATGTTGGCGATGTCCTCCACGGTGTAGTCGGTATCTTCCACCACATCATGGAGCAGGGCAGCGCAGATGCTTGTAGAGCCTAGCCCGATCTCCGCACAGGCAATCTGTGCGACGGCGATGGGGTGCATGATATACGGTTCACCCGACAGACGGCGTACGCCTTTGTGGGCCTGTTTGGCGAAGTTGAAGGCCTTGGTGATCAGATCGACCTTCTTGCGATGGCGTGATGCCAGATAGCTGTTCAGGAGTGTCTCAAACGCCCCGTTGATCAGCTTCTCATCCGCTTCTTCTGAGTATATCTGTTGCTCTACATCCATAGTTTACCTCCTTCTACGTGATCTTTTCTTTGATGACTTCTTCCTGGATGATGACTTCTTCCGCTTGCTGCTCGCCTTGTGTCTTGAAGAGTAGCTCTTGCCACGCTTGTAACGGGCACCTCTGTGACGTGAGTAGCGACTGCTCTTCCGTCCCACACGGTAACGTTTCTTGCTATAGGTGGGCAGGTCGTCGTTCACATCCACGATGGCACGTTTGGTAAACAGCTCCGTACGGCGGTAGTTATACACCGAGTCCTCCAGGTCGATATATTTACCGATATCCGCGATAGGCATCCTGACAGCATAGGGCTTGGTGTTGCCCGGGATGATGTCACGGCGGAACTCGGGGTTCAGTGAGCGCAGCATGTCGAGGTCGGTACCTACCACGGCGGCAATCTGTTCCAGATGGATGTCCTTACTGATCATCACGGTGTCGCTCTTGGCAGGCAGACCGGTTGTCATCGGACAGATATTGTGCTCACAGTAGTACGTCATGATATAGTTGGCAGCGATAAACGCAGGCACATAGCCACGTGTCTCTGCCGGCAGATAGGGATAGAGCTTCCAGTAGTCCTTCTCGCCCCCGGCACGGTGGATCGCCTTGTTGATATTCTCCGGTCCGCAGTTATAGGCGGCAATCACGAGGTTCCAGTCGCCGAAGATGCGGTACAGGTCACGCAGATAACGGGCGGCGGCATACGATGACTTCACTGGTGCACGGCGCTCATCTACCAGCGAGTTCACCTCCAGACCATACTGGCGACCCGTGGCAAGCATGAACTGCCAGAGACCGGTAGCTCCTACACGGGAGACGGCTTTCGGGTTGAGTGCCGACTCGATGATAGGCAGGTACTTCAGCTCCAAGGGCAGCTGGTAGGTCTCCAGCGCCTGTTCAAACAGCGGCATGTAGAAGTTGGCGGCACCGAGCATATAGCTCACGGAGTAGCGCAGCCGTCCGCTGTATCGGTCGATGAAACGCTGTACGATATCGTTATATGCCAGTTCCATCACTGAGGGGATACGGCTCAGACGCGCCACAATCTCCTCTTTCGGATAGGTGGGATTCTCATTGGTCATCTCGCAGTCACCAGGTGTTCCTAAGAAGGTACGCGACATATAGAGGTTCAGCAGACTGTCGAGGTCATAGGTCATGGCTTCGGGGAACTCAATCACCTCCTCGTTGCCTTCCTTGTCGGTGACGGCAATCTCATCTTCTATAGGCACAAACAGGCTGTCAACTTCTTCTTCCTCCTCCCCATCGTCGTAATCCTCAATGACCGTCTGGGCTGATAGCGGTACGCTGAAGAACAGCATCGCCGCAAAACTTAAAATCTTTATGTTATTCTTTATCATCATATCCATTAAAAATTGAGGCTACACTGTAAGCCTACAGATGAGCCGTCGAGGATGTTCTTCGACGATCCGTTGTTGATGATCGTCGGCTCCACCTTCATACTCAGGTCCTTGGAGATGTCAAACACAGAGAGTTCTGCATCCACATAGGCGTCAATCACTGAGAGGGCATACACTCCCAGCATCACGAAGAAACTCAGGTCGCGCCAGCGTCTGTACTTGTCTCTTCGTTTCTTGAAGATGTCCTCATATTGCTTCTTGTTGCTGTCATTAATCGAGTTGCCGAGGTGCAAGAACTGGTTGTAGCTCTGGGTGTTCGGGTCGTTATCCATCAGGTCGATATAGGCCTGTGAATAGTCCTTATACATCGAGTTGTTCCAGCTGAGCGCATAGATACAGCCCATGAATCCGCCGTAGATGAGCGGCAGCTTCCAGTATTTGCGGTTGTAGATCTGTCCGCCACCCGGGATGACCAGTGCGAGCCAGAGGGCACGCTTCGGGTTGGGTCGCCAGGTGCTCCAGTCTTTGGGCACCTTAGGCGTCTTGCTCTTCGCAATGCTATCCACGTAGAGGGTCTTCGGCGCTGCTGCTACGGTCTGCTGCAGACTGTCGGTCACCGGCAGGGAGTCGGTCTTCTCCTGTGCGGAGAGGCCTTGCAGACCAGCCAGCAGGAGAAGTACGGCAACGGATGCCCTACGTATGATGTTTCTATCTTGTTTCAATGTCAGTTCTTAATTTTATCGATGATGTTCATGACCTGTTCCAGTTCCTCCTCATTGTTGAAGGGGATGCTGATCTTACCTTTGCTCTGTGGTGAGCAGGTCATCTGTACCTTCACATGGAACAGATCTGACAGACGGTCTCTGAGGATGCTGAACTCCAGGGGCAGGGGGGTGACACCTACCGTCTTCTTCGCCTGCTGCAGGTCATTGCCGTTCTTGATGAGCTGCACCATCTCCTCCACCTTTCTGACGGAGTAGTTGTTGCGCTGTATCTCCTTGAACAGCTTCAGCTGCTGCGACGGACTGTCGATAGAGAGCAGCGAACGGGCATGGCCCATGTCGATATCCTTGTTCTTCAATGCCATCTGGATCTGAGCGGGCAGTTTCAGCAGACGCATGTAGTTAGTGACCGAGGTACGACTCTTGCCCACACGCGAGGAGATCTTCTCCTGCGTCATGCCGGTAGCCTCTGCCAGATGCTGGTAGGCCAAGGCAATCTCGATGGCGTTCAGATCTTCACGCTGGATGTTCTCCACCAGTGCCATCTCCATCGCATTGTCATCCTCTACCGTACGGATATAGGCGGGGATGGCAGTCAGACCTGCCATCTGTGAGGCGCGCCAACGGCGTTCGCCGGCGATGATCTGGTATTTGCCACCTGGTGTCTGACGGAGGGTGATCGGTGTCACGAGACCGATCTCCTTGATGCTGGCAGCCAGTTCCTGAAGGGCTGTCTCGTCAAACTCCCGTCGGGGCTGATTGGGGTTCGCCTCAATCATACTGATGGGTATCTCATTCAGATTCGAACTGCCCTGTGTCTGCACATCATGGGTGTCGATCAGCGCATCCAGACCGAGTCCTCTGTTACCACTTATATTATCTAAACCACGTCCGAGCACATTGCGGTCGTATTTCTTTCTTACAGCCATTGTTGTCTATTTGTTTTTTAAGATGATTTCTTTTGCAAGTGCCAGATGGTTCTTGGCACCTGTGGAGTCGGCATCATAAAGGATCACGGGCAGACCGTGACTGGGACTCTCGGAGAGCTTGACATTACGCTGGATGACCGTCTTGAACACCAGCTCCTGGAAGTGGCGCTTCACCTCGTCGTAGATCTGGTTGGCGAGACGGAGACGACTGTCGTACATGGTCAGCAGGAATCCCTCGATCTCCAATAGCGGATTCAGCTTGTTCTTGATGATCTTGATGGTGTTCAACAGCTTGCTGATACCCTCGAGTGCGAAATACTCACACTGCACGGGGATAATCACCGAGTTGGCAGCTGTCAGGGCATTCACGGTGATGAGGCCCAGCGACGGTGAACAGTCGATCAGGATATAGTCATACTCATTCCGGATGGGATCGAGCAGGCGCTTGAGCACCTTCTCGCGCTCGGCGAGGTTCAGCATCTCAATCTCTGCACCCACCAGGTCGATATGACTGGGGATGATGTCGAGTCCGTCAATATCGGTGGTATAGATGGCCTCATGCACATCCGTTTTGTTAATGATACACTCGTATAGCGAGCACTCCACCTCCGTGATATCTACGCCCAAGCCGCTGGAGGCATTAGCCTGCGGGTCGGCATCCACCACAAGGACATTCTTCTCTAAGGTAGCCAGTGAGGCGGCCAGATTGATCGTGGTCGTCGTCTTACCTACACCGCCTTTTTGGTTTGCTAAAGCAATAATCTTACCCATTTATTCTTGATTAAAAAGAAATTTGTGCGCAAAGTTACAAAATAATTAAGAATTAATAATTATGAATTAAGAGATTTTTGTAACTTTGCAGCCAAATCAATGATATTTTATGGAAATTAAACGACCGTTATTGCTTATTTCCAACGATGATGGCTATACTGCAAAAGGTATTCGTGAGCTTGTGGAGATGGTGTCTGACTATGGTGATGTCATCGTCTGTGCCCCCGATTCTGCCCGTAGTGGTTTCTCATGTGCTTTCTCCGTCACTACCCCTCTGCAACTCAAACGGCGTGAACAGCGCCCGGGTGTTGAGGTGTGGTCGTGTAACGGCACTCCCGTCGATTGTGTGAAGCTGGCATTGGCAGAGCTCTGTCCGCGTCGCCCCGATATGGTGATCGGTGGTATCAACCACGGTGACAATGCCTCGGTGAATGCGCATTACAGTGGTACGATGGGTGTGACCATCGAGGGCTGTATGAAATATATACCATCTGTTGCCTTCTCGCTCTGCGACCATGACGAGGATGCCGATTTCGAACCATTACGCCCTTATATCCAGGCGATTACGCAGCGCGTGCTGGCCGACGGCCTGCCGCAGGGCATCTGCCTGAATGTGAATTTTCCTAGCCAGCCTAGCTACCGCGGCGTGAAAGTCTGCCGCATGGCGAAGGGCACCTGGGGCCAAGAGGTGACACGCTGTCATCATCCCCGTGGCTATGACTACTGGTGGATGGTGGGCCATTATACCAATGATGAGCCCGAGGCAGAAGATACCGACAACTGGGCACTGGCTCACGGTTATGTGGCCATCACCCCTACACAGATCGATGTGACGGCCTATGCCGCCCTCGATTTCATCAAGAACTGGAATCTATAAAGGTATAAGAACGCATGAGATATTACCTGATAGCAGGAGAAGCTTCCGGCGACCTACATGCCTCACGGCTGATTCACGCCTTACGACAGGAAGACGCGCAGGCTGAGTTCCGTTGTTTCGGAGGTGACCTGATGGCTGCCGAGGGCGCCACCGTCGTGAAGCATTACCGTGAACTGGCATATATGGGTTTTGTGCCCGTGCTGCTGCACCTGCGTACCATCTTAGGCAACATGCGCCAATGCAAGGAGGATATTGCCGCATGGCGACCCGATGCGGTGATCCTCGTGGATTACCCAGGTTTTAACCTCAGTATCGCGAAATACGTGAAGGAACAGGGTCTCTGTCCCGTCTATTACTATATCTCTCCGAAGATATGGGCTTGGAAGGAGTATCGTATCAAACAGATCCGCCGCGATGTGGATGAGCTGTTCTCCATCCTGCCTTTCGAGGTGCCCTTCTTTGAAGAGAAACATCATTACCCCATCCATTATGTGGGAAACCCCACCAAAGCAGAGGTGGAGGAGTTTCTGCAGCGTAAGAAACGAGCAGTGAAGGGGAAGGCGTCGCTTCCCGTCATCGCCCTGTTGGCTGGCTCCAGGAGACAGGAGATCAAGGACAACCTGCCTGCGATGCTCGCTGCCGTCAAGGGACTGGAAGCCACCTACCGTATCGTGGTGGCCGGGGCACCTGCCATCGATGCCGCCTATTACCGTCGGTTTATGGACGGGAGTGGGGTGGAGGTGGTCTATAACCAGACCTACCAGCTGTTGTCGGAGACTCATGCCGCCCTTGTCACCAGTGGTACCGCCACCCTGGAGACCGCCCTCTTCAATGTGCCTCAGGTGGTGTGCTACAAGACACCGCTGCCCTGGCTGATCGGTCGTCTGCGTCAGCTGGTGCTCCGTGTGAGATTTATCTCCTTAGTGAACCTGATCGTTGATGACGAGGTGGTTCCGGAACTGGTGGCAGACACCTTCAGTGTGGAGAATATCCGTGAGGAACTCCACAAGATCCTTGAGGGGCGCGCCCGTGACAGGATGTTCTTAGGCTATGAGGAGGTGCGCCGTAGACTGGGTGACCAGTGCGCGCCTGAAGAGACTGCCCGAATCATATATTCACTAATCAATAAAAACCAAAAAAGATGAACAAATTTCTAAGTTTGTTGGGATTCGATCCGGCAAAACACTCTGTCAGAGTGGAAATGATGGCTGGTCTGACGACCTTTCTTACCATGTCTTACATCTTAGCAGTCAACCCCATCATCCTGAGTGATGCAGGAATGGACAAGGGGGCTGTGTTCTCTGCTACAGTCATTGCTGCCGCCCTCGCTACTTTGGTGATGGCTTTCTATGCCAAGATGCCATTTGCCCTCGCCTCGGGTATGGGTATCAATGCCTTCTTTGCCTACACCCTGGTCATCGTACTGGGCTATAGCTGGCAACAGGCGCTGGCTGCTGTGTTTGTAGAGGGTATCGTGTTTATCCTTCTCACTTTTTTCAAGGTGCGTGAGGCTATTGTCAACGCTATCCCCTTGAATCTGCGCTATTCCATCTCTGTGGGTATCGGTCTGTTTATCGCCTTCATCGGTCTGAAGAACGGCGGTCTGGTGGTGGCCAACGAAGCTACCATGACCTCTCTCGGTACCTGGAACCCTACCACGATCGTGGCAGCAGGCGGTATCCTGCTCGGTGCCATCCTCATGGCATTAAAGGTGAAAGGTGGTCTCTTCTATACGATCATTATCATGACCATCGTGGGAATCCCCCTCGGTGTCACCCAGATTCCTGAAGGTTTTACACTGCTGAGCATGCCTCACTCTCTGGAACCGGTGGCATTGCACATCGACTTCAGCCGTTTCATCTCTTTGGATATCGAATATTATATCGTGGTGGCAACACTGCTCTTCATGGACCTCTTCGACACCATCGGCACCCTGATCGGTGCGGCCACAGGTGCCGGCATGGCCGATAAGCAGACAGGACGCATCCACAACCTGAGCAAAGCCCTGATGGCTGACGCTGTCGGTACGACCGTCGGTGCCCTCTGCGGTACATCCACCGTGACGACCTATGTGGAGAGTACGACGGGTATCCTTGAAGGTGGTCGCACAGGTCTCACCTCATTGTCGGTGGCCCTGCTGTTCCTGTTGTCCCTCTTCTTCTCCCCAGTGTTCCTGATGATCCCGTCAGCCGCTACCACCAGCGCCCTGTTCCTCGTGGGTGTGATGATGCTGCGCTCCATCGTCCATATCGACATCATCGACTTCACCGAGTCGATGCCCTGTTTCGTGACGATGCTGATGATGCCGTTTACCGCCAGTATCTCTGAGGGTATCGTACTGGGTATGCTCTCTTATGTTATCGTGAAGGTCTGCACAGGCCGTCATAAGGAGCTCTCGGCTGTGGTTTATATCCTTGCAGCCTTCTTCCTTCTGAAATATATTGCACCATTATTATAAAAAAGAAATAAAGACGTATGAGAAAACTGATTTTATGTGGTCTGATGGTCCTGACAGGACTTACCATGCAAGCACAGAACGTGCAACTTCACTATGATTTCGGACGTAGTATCTATTCTGACCAGTTGGGCGGTCCTCAGGCTGATGATGTTCCAAGACGTGCGAAGGTAACCATGACCTTAGAGCAGTTCAAGGCTGACAAATGGGGTTCTTGGTTCTATTTCGTAGATATCGACTTCAGTCGTAAGTTCGTGGAGGGTGCCTATGCCGAGATCTCCCGTGAGTTCAACCTCGGCAAACAGTCGCCTTTCGCTGCGCATATTGAGTATAACGGAGGTTTGAACCGCTCTGGCAGCTTCCAGCAGGCAGCACTCTTAGGTGGTGCTTACAACGGTCATAATGCCGACTTCTCAAAGACCTGGTCGGTGCAGCTGATGTATAAGCGCTATTTCAAGAGCTATGCCTATACCCGTGCCTATAGCAGTTTCCAGCTGACAGGTGTGTGGGGTATCAACTTCGCCAACAACAAATGCCGCTTCGATGGCTTCATCGATCTCTGGCGTGGCGAGAACTGGCGTGACGGTCACCAGGGACATGGTATGCTCGTGCTTCTGACCGAGCCGCAGTTCTGGTATAACTTCACCGACCACTTCTCTGTCGGTTCCGAGATTGAGATCAGCAACAACTTCGTGTATAACGTCGTGGATGATAAGTCATTCTTCATCAACCCTACGCTGGCCGTGAAGTGGAATTTCTAAAGACAAGCAGACCAAGACAGAAATGACAAGACTGATAACGACATGGATGCTGTGCTGTATCGCTTTTGCGGTACAGGCACAGCTTGTGGACCCTGTCCACTTCACCTCTGAGTTGAAGATGGGTGAAAATGCTGAGGCTGAGATTATCTTTCATGCGACGATCGATAACGGCTGGCATGTCTATTCCACTGACCTGGGTGATGACGGTCCGATAGAGACCACCTTCCATGTCGTGAAGATGGAGGGTGCCGAGCCTGTGGGAAAGCTGATGCCACGCGGCAAGGTGATCAAGAAGATGGACAAGCTCTTCGATATGGAGCTGAAGTTCTTTGAGAACGAAGCCACTTTCGTACAGAAGATCCGCTTCACCAAACCCCAGTACGACATCGACTGCTATCTGGAGTATGGTGCCTGTAGTGATGCCAGCTGTCTGCCGCCGTCAGAGGTGCCGTTGAAACACCAGGGAAAGAGTCCGCTTGTGACAGCTGCGCCGAAAACAGAGGAACCTGCTCAGGGTGAAAAACCAGAGGTGACACCGATCGCAGAGGCTGATACCACCCGAACAACTCCTTTGACAACGCCTGTGGAGACGGCTGATGACCTGTGGGCACCTGTGACCGATGAGCTGCGTGCCTTAGGCTCAGGTGAGGACCTGGCGAACCAGTCGTTGTGGTGGCTCCTGCTGATGGGCTTCGTGGCTGGTCTGTTGGCAGTGTGCATGCCCTGCATCTGGCCGATCATCCCCATGACGGTCAGTTTCTTCCTGAAGCGTGCCAAAGACAATCAGCAGAAGGGCATCCTTGATGCCTTCACCTATGGTCTGTCGATCATCGTCATCTATCTTGGCTTAGGTCTGCTCGTGACCGCCATCTTTGGCAGTGACACCCTGAATGCGATGTCAACGAATGCGGTCTTCAACGTGTTCCTCTTCCTCTTGCTCGTGGTGTTTTCCCTCAGCTTCTTCGGCTGGTTTGAGATCAGTCTGCCTGAGGGTTGGGCGAACAAGGTGGATACGAAAGCATCGCAGACCAGTGGTCTGGTGAGCATCTTCCTGATGGCATTCACCCTGGTACTCGTGTCGTTCTCTTGCACGGGTCCGATTGTCGGTATGCTGCTGGTACAGACGACCACCACCGGCAACTGGCTGGCGCCTGCCGTGGGTATGTTGGGCTTTGCCTTAGCCCTGGCACTGCCCTTTACGCTGTTCGCCATGTTCCCTTCATGGTTGAAGTCGGCGCCGAAGTCCGGTTCGTGGATGACCACCTTGAAGGTGGTGCTGGGATTCATCGAACTGGCTTTCTCGCTAAAGTTCCTGTCGGTAGCCGATCTGGCATACGGCTGGCATATCCTCGACCGTGAGGTGTTCCTCTCGCTGTGGATTGTCATCTTCGCCCTGTTGGGTGCTTATCTCGTCGGCTGGCTGAAGTTCCAGGTGGATGAGATCGGTGGGGAGCTGAACAGACCGAAACCTGTCATTTGCATCATGGGCGGTCTGGTGTCGTTGGCATTTGCGGTCTATCTGGTACCAGGTCTCTGGGGTGCTCCCTGTAAGGCTGTCAGTGCCTTTGCGCCACCCATGAGTACACAGGACTTCAATCTCAACCAGAAGGTGGTGGAGGCTGAATACCACGACTACGAGTCGGGTATGGCTGGGGCACGTGCCCAGGGAAAGCCCGTATTCATCGACTTCACCGGCTATGGCTGTGTGAACTGTCGTAAGATGGAAGCCGCCGTATGGTCTGATGCGCGTGTCGCCGATAAACTAAAGAACGACTATGTGCTGATCTCACTCTATGTCGATGATAAGACTCCGCTGAAGGAGCCGATGGTGGTGACCGATGCCAAGGGTGTTCAGAAGACGCTGCGCACGGTGGGAGCGAAATGGAGCTATCTGCAGAGTCATAAGTTCGGTGCCAATGCCCAACCGTTCTATGTGGCCCTCGACCCTGCCACAGGTAAGCCGCTTACCGGCAGCCGTGGCTTCAACGAGGATGTCTCAGCCTATATGGACTTCCTGAACCAAGGACTCCGCAACTTCGAGCAATAGGTTTTGCTATTGTAATTTTTCTCACGCAGAATTTTCGATTTCTCTATACATTCCTACATTTTTCTTGTAATCGATTGAAAGCAAGGAGTTTAAGGGATGTATAGAGCCTTCATTTTAACAATCGTCTATACATTCTAAGGGGGTGGAAGGCATGTTTTCGGCTGATTCAGCAGTCATCTACGACATAAAGATGACATTGTTTCATAGGTGTATTAACATTGGAAACAACTTGTTTCCCAAAGAGAAACAAAGTGTTTCATGGAAGGAAACAAGTTGTTTCCTTCTAGGATACTGTCGTGAAACAAGTTGATAAACAGCAAGTTAAGCCTCTTTTATCATTGAGAGAGCCTTGATTTTTCTTAAATCATGTATAGCTGCATGTTTTTGTGTAGTCTCTATACATTCATTAAACTATTAAGAACCAATACTTTAC
>JAEEGG010012578.1_pt1 | contig 18232 bp, 18 predicted proteins | sample 9134161 | NCBI WGS metagenome assembly JAEEGG01 (sample SAMN16246543, study PRJNA631951) | gut metagenome | biome: gut microbiome; feature: rumen; material: CR-attached | host: Bos | place: Iran: Karaj | collected 2018-10 | reverse complement strand
GTTGAAGATGTCGATGGTCTCGAGGTTGTGGGTCTTGCCGAGCATATAGTCGTTGACGTCGTGCGCGGGGGTCACCTTGAGGCAGCCCGTTCCGAACTCAATGTCGACGTAGCGGTCTTCGATGACGCGGATCACGCGGCCAACCAGGGGCACGATGACCTTGCGGCCCTTGAGCCACTGGTTCTTCGGGTCCTTGGGGTTGATGCACATCGCGGTGTCGCCCATTATGGTCTCGGGGCGGGTGGTGGCCACTACTGCATAGTAGCCTCGGTCGTCCTTGTGGATCACGTTGCCGGCGGCTTTCAGCTCTTCCTCATTGTCAAGGGAGGTCAGGCCGTCCACATAGTATTTCAGGTGGAAGAGATGGCTCTTCTCCTCTTTGTAGATGACTTCCTCGGTAGAGAGGGCGGTGAGGGCCTTGGGGTCCCAGTTCACCATACGCAGGTCGCGGTAGATATAGCCCTTGCGGTAGAGGTCCACAAAGACCTTGATGACGCTCTGCGAGCGCTTCTCGTCCATAGTGAAGGCCGTGCGGTCCCAGTCGCAGGAAGCGCCCAGACGGCGCAGCTGCTTGAGGATGATGCCTCCGTGCTCGCGGGTCCAGTCCCAGGCGTGCTCCAGGAACTGCTCGCGGGTGAGCTCGTGCTTCCTGATGCCCTGCTCGGCGAGCTTCTTGACCACCTTGGACTCGGTGGCGATTGAGGCGTGGTCGGTGCCCGGCACCCAGCAGGCGTTGAAGCCCTTCATACGTGCGTGGCGCACCAGCACATCCTGGATGGTATTGTTGAGCATATGGCCCATATGCAGCACGCCCGTCACGTTGGGCGGCGGAATCACAATCGTATACGGCTCCCTTCCATCGGGCTCCGAATGGAAAAACTTGTGGTCGACCCAGTAGGCGTACCACTTCCCTTCTACATCTGCCGGATTATATTTAGCGGATAATTCCATAGTGTCAAACAATTCTAATGCAAAGTATGCAAAAGTACAGAATTACTTGAATCAAATCAAGCAACAGGCGGATATTTATTGGCGTGGAGGACGGAATCGGCTAGTCCGTTTCCGGGAATTCTGTGCGGTAAGGGTCGTCGACGGTGCAGGCCGCTTCGACGATTGCGCAAGCGCCGAAATAGCCGACTACGGGGCCGGGGCCGGTTACGTTGGTAGGCAGATTGGCCGGCTGGTCGGTAAGCAGCGGGACTGTGCCGAAAATGAAGTGGGTGTATTTGGCCAGGAATCCACCGTAACCCTCAGAAAGAGAAGACACGCGCATAGTTATGACATCTCCCCTCTCCAACGGCTTGAAACTCTCCCCGTAAGCCTTCCACAGTTCCTGCGTGTGATGCAGGGCGGACAGCGTGAACCTCGTGAAAGTCATCCCGTCGAAATGGTCGTCCGGGATTTCGACGCTCTTCTCGAGGGGCTTGAAATGGCCGTTGATGGCAACCTGGATCAGATATCTGCTCCGCATCTTGTAGAAATCCTTGCCCCAGATCGCCAGCGTCCAGAGATTGTCCATATCCTTGGAATAGATATAGTCGATGGAATCCAGCTGGCAACCGATCTGAGGGACGGAATCCCGGGCCTGGTAGTGCGACAGCTTCCCGTCGACCTCGGCCTCGACGTCCAGTTTGTAGGTCAAGCCTGTCTCGCCCCTGAACTCATCGACGGAGCGGTAGGTTCCCGGCGCGGCAGGGTCCTCCGCGTATTCATAGATACGCTCCCCGCAGGTCACGGTCACCCTGGCTCCGGACACCCACGGCCGCTGTGCAGACTCGCTGAAGAAACCTTCCGTCATCGACAGACGGACGGTCTGATGGCACAGCTGGTCCGTCACCATTCCGTCCACCACGAAGCTCCGCACAGGCAGGGTCCCGGGGTCGAAGACCAGAGCCTCCGTGCAGGATGCGCACAGAAGGACGGCGGACAGCATATATGCGAAGAATCTTTTCATCAGAACATCAGGTTGAAAGAAACAGAAGGCAGTATCGGGAACAGATAGAGTTTGGCCGCACGGGGCTGGTCCTCGTACTGGCTCAGGGAATAAACGACAGACCACACATTGTGTCTCGAGTAGGCATTGTACAGAGAGAAGACCCATTCTCCGCTCCAGGGGAGATCTGCCGCGCGCCTGCGGGTCTTCACCGTCAGCGACAGATCCAGCCGGTGATAGTCGGGAAGCCTTCCCTCATTGCGGGAAGTAAAGACAGGGGCGTATGAATCGAAGAGGGAGAACCGCGCCACAGGGTAAGTCGTGGGCGCTCCGCTGTAGAAGACCCAGCCGGCGGACGCTGAAACCTGCTGCGAGAAGGTATGGCTGACGAGGACATTCACGCTGTGGTCGTGGTTGACGGGCGATGCGTACGGCCGTCCGCCATTGATCTCCGGTATCAGGTAGGTGGCCTTGGAGAAGGTGTATCCGAGCCAGCCGTTCCACGTCCCGACATCAAATTTCACCATAAGCTCCGCTCCGAATGCATAAGATTTTCCGTAGCGCAGAAATGCCTCCCTGTCCGGCCTGTCCAGGATGACACCTGTGTTCTCGACGAAATCCAGGGTGTTCTTGTTGTTCTTGTAGAACAGTTCGACGGAGCCCTCGACTGCATTGTCGAGGAAATTCCGGTAATAGCCGACGGTGAACTGGTCGGAAATCTGCGGACGGGTGTTCGGCGAGGCAGGCAGCCAGACATCCAGCGGACTGCCGGAAGTACTCACGAGAGCCTGCTGGAAATACTGCATAACCCGCATATACGAAGCCTTGACGGACGACTTCGTGCCGAGCGGGACTGATGCGGAAATTCTCGGCTCCAGTCCCCAATATGTCTGGATCGGCTTTCCCGGGCCGAAATAACGGACCGCCGTCTCCTCGTGGGTTATCGGGTCATAATAACGCTGGTCTGTCATACCCATCGAGGTGAATTCCGACAGGCGGAGGCCGTAGCGGATGGTAGCCCAGTTCAGTCGGGTCCTGTTGCCGACGTACAGACTTGGCTGTATGGCGAAACTGGGAGGGATATGCATCTCGCTGATTGTGACATTGCCGTCCTTGGGCACGCAGTCACCGGGATTGACGCGGAAATAGGGCAGCTCCAAACCGGCCTCGAAGGTGTTGTCGCCGTCAATCTGCCACGTCAGTCCAGCCTTCAGGCCTGTCTCTCGCACAAACGAGTAATAGTCGAAAATGGCGTAGTTGTAGTCGGTGTCGATGCCGGTCCTGTACTTGGAATAATACAGGGTCACATTGGTCTGCAGTGAGGGCGAGAAAGTGTGTTTCCATCGCAGGGATGCAGTCTTGTTGGAGTAGCGGAAGTCCATCAGGTTCAAACCGTACTGCTCGAGGGAGCTGGCGAAGCGGTCGCCGCCGGCGAAGCCGCTCAGATAGAAATGGTCGCGCTCGGAGGCGATCCACGTCAGCTTTGCGTTGGCGTCGTAGAAATGCAGGCCGGACCGTTCCGGAATCTTCTTTATCAGCGGGAACACCGCATCCAGGAACGACCTTCTGGCACTCAGGCAGAAGCTGAGCTTTTCCCTGACAATCGGCCCTTCCAGTGAGATTCCGGAAGAAACCAGACCCAGCGACAGACGGCCGTGGTATTTCTCCATATCGCCGTCCCTGGTCGAGACGTCGAGGACAGATGAGATGCGGCCGCCGAACTTGGCCGGGAAGTCGCCTTTATAGAGGTCCGTCCTGCTCAGGATGTCGTCATTGAACATTGAGATGAAACCGAGGAAATGGCCGGCGCAGTAAAGCGGCACTCCGTCCAGCAGGATGAGATTCTGGTCGATAAGCCCGCCGCGGACAGAAAAGCCTGACGACCCTTCGCTGGGTGACTGCACGCCGGGGAGCATCTGTATCACTTTGATGATGTCCCTCTCGCCCAGGAAAGCCGGGACTTTACGCACGATCCCCTCATCGATGGCGTCCAGTCCGAGCTGCGCCTGAAGCAGCCGCTGCCTGGCCGATTCAGACACGATGACGGTGGAGTCCAGACGCTGGACCGGCCCGGGAACGCTGTCGACCTGGGCAAAGGAGCTCAGCACGCTGAGCGAGAGGATCAATGTCATCAGCAGTCGCCTCATTGTCAGATATCAGGATGTGCGTGAGCGTCAAAATAAGCATCGAAGGACGCAGCGACTTCTGCTGAATCCATCAGTACGCCCATCTCGTGGTTTGTCCTTAGGGAAAACCTGTCCATATTGAGTGAACCTACCAGTATCAGATGCCCGTCGATGGATACGACCTTTTCGTGATGGAAGCCTCCCGGCTGTACGCAGAGGGTGAAATTATCATTCTGGGACAGACGGACGGCACGGCGCATAAGGACCTTGTCGATGACTGGCGGCATATCGGTGGATGAGCCCATCAGCATCTGCACGTCGATACCCCTCCTGGCAGCATCCTTGAGGCCTTTAACTATGGCTGGCGTGGGATTGAAGTACCCGCTGATGAAGCGTATGGAGTGCTGCGCAGCCTCGAACAGCGCCGTAAACAATTCTTCGGGGTTGGGATGGATGGCCGCCCCCTGCGTTTCCAGGATTATGAGCGGGATATCTCCGGCGGGGGCCGGCGCTTCGGGAACGGGGATAGTCAGCGGCTGGTCTCCGCAGCTGTTCCACATACGGACGAAGCCCGCGAAGAACGACTGCACTGCAGGGCCCTCGATCCGCATACTCATATCCCAGAATTTGCCGACACCTTCTATGCCGTTGATGTACAGGTCAGTGACGTTCATTCCGCCGGTGTAGGCCACCTTTCCGTCCACAAGCGTCAGTTTCCTGTGGTTGCGGGGCAGGATGCCTCCCTTGTTGTAAAAGACGATGTCGACGCCGCTGTCAATATAGGGCTGCAGGAAGCCGCGTCTGAAAGGCCTTGTGTTGAGCCGGTTGCCTTTTTCTTCAAGATGCTGGGAGCAGCCGTAGTAATCCAGTATCACAAATGTGCGCACACCCTCCTTAGCCTTCTCGGCCAGCGCGTCCAAAACGGCTGTGGAGACCGTGTCGTCGCGGAAGATATAATACTCCATAAAGATGAACGACTCGGCACTGCGTATGCTTCCGAGCATTTCTTCATAGAAGTCATTTGCGTCGTCGATGATCTCTACCCTGTTCCCTTCGATCGGGGGCCGGCAGCCGTTGCTCTCAGCGTAGAGACTGAGGCTGGCGGACGGCTGGGCTGCAGTCGAGATGAAGCAGAATATAAAAACCGCTGTTAATAAGCGTTTCAGGATCATACAAGGCTATTCCTTTTTATTTCTTCAAAGATAGGGAAATTGCGTTTTATTATCTACATTTGTAAAGATCAACATAAACACCACTGCAAATGAAAAAGATTCACCTGATTCTCATCTCTTTGATTACAATGGTATGTCTGGTTTCCTGCGAAGGATATGAGACTATCACCGGCGAGCAGTCCGATCTCGGCGAAGTCGGCACCACCCTTACCGGCACTTTCAACGGGGCCAGCGGCATCAACGTCTCTGTGGTTTCACTCGACAACGGCGTTTCCACTGTCGAAGGGACTTTCAATATGACGGATCCCCGCTACAAGAAGCTTATGGAGAGCCACCCCAAATTCTTCGAGGTGAACGGAGATAAAGTTACCGTGCACGACGTCAAATTCAAGGTTACTACCAACGGCATCGAAAACGTTTCTGGCGAAAACAACGGCATCATCATCAAATACGATTCAAAGGAAGGCGACACCTACAGCAACGGACGCAAGGTGACCCACGTGTCCACCGACAATGATTTCAGCTGGAACGGTATGAAGATCAAGGTCATCGAGGTCGAAGGCCCGACCAATAACACCGACGGCGTGAAGAGTGTCAAATACTGGGGCAACCACAGGTTCGGAATCGTAGCTGTTGAAACCACTTTCGACGACGGTTCCACCGACTACGCAACTGTCCGCATCCGCTAATCTTTCAGATGCTCTCAGTAGAGTACCTTCTCAGTCCGGGTGCATCCTGGATAATATCGCAAGCCATCAAAATCACCATCGATTCGGTCAAGAACAGGAAACTGTCTCTTGACCGTCTGTTTGGTGACGGCGGTATGCCCAGCACCCACTCTGCAGTGGTGTGCGCACTTGCGACGACCTGCTGGCTCTGCTTCGGCTTCACCTCCATCCAGTTCGCCATCGCCGCCGTCCTGGCCTTCTTGATGATGCACGACGCCTCCGGCATCCGTATGGAGAGCGGCAAGCAGGCCAAGGCCATCAACGACCTGCACGAGCGCCTCAAAACACTCATCAAGACCCCGGCCGAAGAACGCCTCGAAGAGTTCCTCGGCCACACCCACCTGCAAGTACTGATGGGCGCCCTGCTCGGAATAGCCGTCGCCCTGATCGTCCATCAGCTCTAATCCTCTTTCTTTCCGGGGTGCCTGGTTGGCGAAGGGCTTTGTCTTATCGCGCAAGTTGTTTATATTTGTATAGTAACCTAAATTTCTGCGCTATGAAACGTTTTCTCATTATGTCTTCTGCCGCGCTGCTTCTTTGTGGCTGCGGGATGCTCGGTGGAATCGGCGGCCAGGGAAGTGGCAAAGCCTTTACTTTCAAGTCTCTTCCTACTTCAGTCGAACAGCTGAAAGCCCTGCCTGACGTGTCCCTGAAGGATCCTTACGCTGTCGCGGCTATGACGGTCGCTGCACTGACAAGCTACGAGAGCAACCAGAAGGCTTGTATGGAGATGCTGAACTACCTCAAAGGGCCGGAGGATATGTCTAAACTCGCACAGCAGCAGCTCGCGGACCGGCTTCGCGGAAAGTCTTACAAAGTGATGTCGTTTTTCGACGGGGCTACTCCCGACAACAATTATACGCCGTCCAAGCCTTACACTGTCCGCGTTTCTTCGAACAGCTACTCTTTCCAGGAGAGCGGCTGGGCCACGCTGTACGTGACTTCCGGCGGCGCTGATTCACCCCGCCCGGTCAAGCTCCGCCAGAAACAGAGCACCGGCGAGTGGTTCCTGAACGACATCCAGTTCCTCGGCGACATCCGCACACCTGCAGCGGCCGACCCCTGGCGCTAACCTTCGACTAAACGATTACGAACAGTAGGTTAAAGTATTCGAGCACAGCCAGCTGACCTCCAGCCAGCCTATTCCCCATTCGCAGCTGACCTTTACCCACTCACCATCCTCGCTGATGTCCATCGGACGGACGTCGGCCATAACTTTCGTTATCCTTCCAACCACCTTGGAAGATGAGTCCGGCTTTTCGTACAGATTGAGGACCTGCTCGGCATAATTGCGGGTATGGTCTGCAAGCACGGAATAGTGTATCCACGCGTGACCGCTGATCTTGATTCCGTCGACATTACGTTCCAGAATCTCCCACCACCCGTTCACTGGATTGAAGATCGTCAACACCAGGCCACCTCCGAAATCCTCATCGTCATCATCATAGTCTGAGGCCGGATCTTTGGCCGAATCTTTGGCCGGATGATTGGCCGGATCCCCTATCCGCCCTATTATCTTCCCTCCGGGAGTCTCCCGTATGTTTGTCATCCCGGAAGGATCGGGATCGTCGATATAGGCAGCTATCGCGACAGGAGCATAAGCTTGATAGACAAATGTGCCGTCATCCTGCAGCACAATCCTGTCCGACGGCTGGTTCTCGAACCTGACTTCAATCTGGCGGCCATCGCGGGGAATGATGAAATTATCTATATAGCCGTAGATCAATCCGTCGGGGCTTCTCTTCGGAATCATCCGACCTTGATCGATGTCCAGATCGAAGAAATAGATGTCGAAGGAGTTCGTCTCCTCGTGGTTGACCAGCTTGAGCACGAACACGCTTTTCCCTCCCGGAAGGTTCCAGACTCTGGCTTCAGCCTCAGCCAGCTGCTCGCCAGCCAGTCGGATCATCACATAGTTTTCCTCTTCGGAAAAACTGAAATCGGCGACAGGGATGTCGATATTCTCAAAATCATTGGTAAACTGGGCAGACAGCGCGTGCAGCAGAGGATAGTCGTAGAAATGACTTGCAAACGACAAGACACAAGATACGACAGATTCATCAATATCGAGGTCATATTCAAGGTCGCGCCATTCCGTCCTGATAGTCCAGATGGACGACTGCTTTTGCGCAAAGCAAGGCAGCAGACAGGCCACGGCGAGCAGACAGGTCAGTAGCTTTCTCATATCAGCGGCTGTTTTGTTCCATACAAAGTTAAAAGAAACAATTGTCTTTTTTATTGCGAATAACTGTTTAAGTCTGTAATTTTATGACAATTAACTGTCAGCAATAATGAAAAAAGCACAACTTCTCCTCGTCTGTCTCCTTGCTCTCACGGCCTGCAATTCCAACAAGATAAGCTACAATGGCTTTTCATTGTCATTTCCGGAACCCTATATTATAGACAACATCGACAAATTCGGAGCCGACAGGTACTATCTGCTGTCGAACGAAGATGCCCCCAACAACTTTGCCTACATACAGGTTATGCCTGAATACGTGGCCAACAGCGGCCTCAGCGATCCCACAAATCTTGACATCAGCCAGCAGATGCTGCTTCTGATAGACGAGCTGGCCGACAACTTCTTTTTCTCAGAAGACGGAGTTGAAATTGACGAAGATTTCGGATTTACAATCAAGACACCGGAACGCGAGGATATTATCCCCAATGCCACTGCAGAATTGCGCGGAGAATACGACGGCCTCCCCTTCCGGGCGTATTTTGCAGCCGACCTGTGGGGCGACAATATGGTTGTCTCACTGTTTTGCGCAGAAGACGACAACGAAATGAAGAAACAGATACAGGAGATCTTCCTGACTTACGAATGGCACATTTAAGCCTGAGCCGGCAGCCGGCTTAACGGCTGCCGCCGCCGCGTCCGCCGCCGCTGTATCCACCGCCACCCGAACGGGAAGAATGGCCGCCACCGCCGTAATAACGGCTTCTTGAACCGGAAGATGATCCGCCGCGACCTTCGGCCTCCTTCTCGGCCTTCTTGTTGTTGGCAGCATCGACGAAGCGTGAAGAAGACTTGCCCACGCTGCGCATAAGTTCATAGCTCGCAGCTGCGTCCGTCATATGAGACTGAGCGGCATAGTCGGCGTACAGATTCGGATAGAGCTTCTCGAAGCTCTTCGAAACCTTTTCCGCAATGCCGAACAGCTGAGCGAAGACAAGGTATTCCTGCCAGATGCCGACTTCCGGCACTGAGCGCTCGTCCGAAAGCGTGAAATTGTCAAGGAAGTTACGGAACTCGGCCAGATGGCAGCGTTCTTCCTCTGACAGTGGGTTCCAGACCTCGGCGCCGGTAGTTTTGGCGTAATCCTGCCAGCCCAGGACACGTTCGTAGTTGTTCTCCGACCATTTGTTGAACTCGTCTGTCTCCAGAAGCAGATTCTTTCCTGCCGCCGAACGGGCGCAGGTGTACAGACTCCTTTCCATCGGATCGGTGAACTGCCCGTCCGGAGGGTACGCAGAGGCAAACTGCAGATTCATCCGTCCTTCCTTTATAGGATCCGGCTCGGCAGATACAAGTCCTTTCTGCACCCAACGGAGGAAATAAGCCCCGATCAGCTGGGGGAAAAGCTTGAAATCCCAGGAAAGATTGTCTCCGGTCGACAACAAGCTGTAGGCCGCATCCAGACGCCCGTCGAGCGGCACGTCCCGGTACCAGCCGTCGATGGTCTTGCGCCCGAACACTTTCTCTTCATAGCGGCGGCCCGTCACCCGTCTGAACAAAATCTCGATCAGCGCAGGCAGAAGAAAGATCAGCAGCGGTATTCCCAGGATGATACCGACAAACCACAGGACGAACCTGCGGATCTTCCGCTCTGTGTCCTGGCCGTAATCATCGTCGTCGATGTAATAGTCGCTGTCCTTGAACGCTTCATCCATCATCTGGGCGAATGACCTGTCGTCGGTCGCTGACGGATTGAACAGGCCCCTGTCGAAACGCATCATCACTGACAGGCGGTCTTCGGCCAGCAGAGGCTCGGTGGATTCGATGATCACGTCGCCGTCTTCAATGCGATAGTCGGCTTCGCATCCGAAGACCCATACACCCATATTGCCATCTTCGCCGGCAACCCATACCTGCGAAGAATCTACTTTATTCATAAAGACCAGGCTTACAGAATCAGGGGCAGACGGCAGATCTTCATTCACAAAGCACCAGTTGAAACCGTCGTTGTCATCGTCATCCATCCTCTGCACCAGATTGTCGATGATGTATAATATCTCATAGACGTGGTCGCCGTAATCGCCCTGTCCCCAGCACAGCTCCACTCCGTCAGCCTTCTCCACGATACCGCAGCGATACTTCTTCTGCTCGAGAGTTCTGTTTGAATCCCACGAACGTCCGTCATCCTCAAAGCGCCTGTCATTCTCGAACACGCGTAAATCGCGGATGCTGCGCTTCCCGAGATTCTCTATCGGGATATACCACTCGGTGCCCCGGGTAACATTTACATCCCAGCGCTGATATACAAGAGCGTTGCCGTTCCTGTACAGCCAGACCTCGGTATTTACGCTGCGGATGTCAGTGGCCGAGGCTGAAGCGAAAAATAGAAAAAGAGCCGTCAGAAGAAGCAGTACTCGTTTCATAGCGAAAAAGTGTTTAGGCGAAAGTTTTGAGGGCGGCGTAGAGCTTGTGTACGGGGAGTCCCATAACATTGTAGAAGGAGCCGCGGATGGTGCCGATGGAGGCATAGCCGAACCATTCCTGCACTCCGTAGGCCCCTGCTTTGTCATAGGGACGGTATGTGTCGACGTAGTAAGCTATCTCATCCTCAGACAGGACATCTACGTCGACCTCGGTCGTGTCGGTAAAGGAGACAGTCTTCTCAAGACTGCGAAGGCAGACGCCTGTGAGCACGTAGTGCGTGTGGCCGCAGAGTTCGCGCAGCATCTTCAGGGCCCCGTCGCGGTCGGCTGGCTTGCCGAGGATCAGCATCTGCTGCAGATCCCTGTCCGCCCCACAACCTTCAGACTTAGCAGGCCCAGCCGGCAGAAACACCAGCGTGTCGGCGGTAATCAGAACCTCGCCAGGCTCGAGAGCGCGGTGGAAGGTCTCGCTCTTGTGTCGGGCCAGCAGCTCCGGAACCTGCCGCCAAGGGGTGTCGGCGGTGTATGCTTCCTTCTCGTCCTTGCCCGGCTCGACTGTAAACGCGACGTCGAGGCCTGCGAGCAGGTCCCTGCGCCGTGGTGAAGCCGAAGCCAGAGTTATCTTGAGCTCATCAAACATGGCGGCCTGATTTGAATTGTGCAGCGTTCACCTCATCGCGGTAGCTGAATCCCCATGGCTGGTCCGGATCGAATTTCCACTTACCCTGGGCGCGGAGAGTTCTTTCCACGATGTCCCTGACGAAACGCTTGCCACCACAGAAATCAGAAACGACGTCGGCAGCCTCCAGACATTCCACGCACGCATCCTTCGGACAGATGCCAAGGCCAGCAGCCTTGAGGGTCTCGACATCCGGCACATCGTCGCCGGCAAAAACGATGTCCTTCAACTCAAGCCCGTGACGTTTGCAGAAATGTTGCAGGTCAGGAAGCTTGTTCTTGGACATCTGATATATATCTTCAGAAGGAATACCAAGCGAATTAAAACGGCTGATAATACTCTCGGAGCAGCCTCCGGTGATAATAGCCACGGGGAAGCCGTTGACTCTTGCGGTGCGGACCGAGAATGAGTCTTTAGCGTTGAAAATGCGCAGCAGGTCGCCGTTGTCAAGCGCAAGCACACTGCCGTCGGTGAAAATACCGTCAACGTCAAAGGCAAATGCTTTTATGTCTTTAAGTTCTGTCATTTTTCAAATACAAATAATTCTGAACAAGTCCTGCGGGGCAGGGCCCTCAGCAGGATATGGTCGGCGCCGGCCTCCCTGATGGCCGCTGAAGCGCTTTCAAGGGCCAGCTCCGGAGTATTGTTGTTTTCGCTGAGGTGGCACAGGAACACCGACTGCACGCGGTCTGAGGCGACCTGACGGAGCAGTTCCGCGGCCTGGCCGTTGGAGAGATGGCCGTTGCCGTTGCGGATGCGCTGCTGCAGTTCGACAGGGTAAGAACCGTTGCGCAGCATCTCGGGGTCGTAGTTGCTCTCCACTATCAGATGGGAGGCCATACCGCAGTACTTGAGCACGTCGTCGGTGACGCTTCCCACGTCGGTTATGAAAGTGAAGGTCGTGCCGAAAAAGTCAATGTGGTAGCCGACGGTGTCGTGGGCGTCGTGGGGCACCCTGAAGGGAGTGAACTTCACGCCAAGGCATTCCGAAGTCACGCCGGCCTCGGTGTTCTTGATGCAGCCGGACATACGGCCACGCGTGCAGAAATGGTTGTCGAGGGCGCGGTGGAGCTCCTTGGTGGCGAACACCGGCTTGTGGTAATGCTCAGTGAAAGAACCGAGGTACTTGATGTGGTCCACGTGGTCGTGCGACACGAGCACGAAATCCACGTCGCCAATGTCAATCCCCAGCAGTGACAGCCGCTTGCGGATGGTCCTGCCCCCTATCCCCACATCGATGAGGAAGGATACATCGTCATTGCCGATGTAATAGCAGTTGCCGTTGCTGCCGCTGGAAAGACTGACGAACCTGGTCATTTGGATATGCCGTTTTCGGTGATTATACCGGTGATCAGAGCGTTCGGAGTGACGTCGAAGGCGGGATTGTAGACCTTCGTGCCGACCGGGGCCGAGGGTTTCTCATAATACATCTCCGTGACCTCATAGCCCGGTCTCTCCTCTATCTTGACATCATAGCCGGTGGGCCGGTCCTTGTCGATGGTCTGGGACGGGCAGAGCACATAGAACGGCACGCCGTAATGCTGGGCGAGGATGGCCAGGCCGCTGGTGCCGACCTTGTTGATCACGTCGCCGTTGGCTGCGACTGTGTCGGCGCCCACGAAGATGATGTCCACTTTCTTGCGGCTCATCACTATCGAGGCCATATTGTCGCAAATCAGCGTCACGTCGACACCTGCCTTGCCAAGCTCATAAGACGTCAGGCGGGCACCCTGCAGCAGAGGCCTCGTCTCGCAAGCGTAGACCTTGGGCATATAGCCGTTCTCCTGGGCGAGGAAGATGGGGCTGAGGGCAGTGCCGTACCTTGAAACCGCCAGATATCCGGCATTGCAGTATGTCATTATGGTAACCCCTGGCTTCAGCAGGCTGAATCCGTATTCGGCTATCGCCAGGCAGGTCTTGATCTTTTCGAGCTTGATGTTCCTGGCCTCGGCCGTCAGGCGTTCCTTGATCAGCGCAATGGCCTCACTCCCCTGCTCTGCGACGCTCATCTGCTCGTAGAAGCAACTCTCCATACGGTTGAGGTCGGTGAAAAGGTCGACTGCGGAGGGGCGGCTGATGGCAAGGTATCTCTTGACGCGCAGAAACTCGCTTTCAAGCACTCTCAGGTCATTGGTCTCGAAGCGGTTCATACACATTGCAAGGCCAAGGGCGGCAGATATGCCGATGGCGTGCGAGCCTCGCACCTTAAGCAGCGTGATGGCGTAGAAAAGCTGTTCTGCCGTAGTTATGGTTATGTATTTCTCCTGGTTCGGAAGCAGCGTCTGGTCGAGGATGACCAGCTCCTTCCCGTCGGGACTGAGTTCTACTGCATCTTTTTCAAAAAAACTTTTCATCAGAGACTTTCTATAATCCTTGTAAACAATAAAATCAATTGCCTGGAGGCGGCTTCGGCAGCCTTGATGACTTCGTCGCCGTCGATGTAATATTCAGCTTCGGTGTCGTGGGGAGCACTGGAAACCACCGACACTCCGAACACCGACATTCCTGCGTGACGGGCCACTATCACTTCGGGGGTAGTGGACATACCCACGGCGTCGGCGCCGATGCGCTTGAAATAGTCATACTCCGCCTGCGTCTCGTAGGAAGGGCCGCTGACGGCAAGATAGACGCCCTTGCGAAGGGCGATGCCGCAATCGGCCGCAATATCAAAGGCCCTCGCAATCAGGCCGCGGTCGTATGCGCCCAGCATATCGGGGAAGCGCGGGCCGAAGCCGTCTGCATTCGGGCCCACGAGGGGATTCGGAAGCAGGTTGATATGGTCACTGATGACCATCAGGTCACCCACGCGGAAGCTGCTGTTCACTCCACCGGAAGCATTGCTGACAAAGAGGTATTTCACCCCCATCAGCCGCATCACCCGCACAGGCAGTGTTATCTGCCGCACATCATAGCCTTCATAATAATGGAAACGGCCCTGCATAGCCAACACAGGCTTCCCGCCGAGCTTTCCTGCAATCAATCTGCCTTTGTGCCCATCGGCCGTGCAGCTCAAAAAACCGGGTATGTCAGAATATGGAATGACGGTTTTGTCCGCTATCGCCTCAGCAATCTCGCCGAGACCGCTCCCGAGGATGATACCTGCGGAAAAAACTTCTCCGCCGGTCACAGAACGGATATAATCGGCAGCAATGCCGGCTTGCAGCAGAGAATCTTCCATAGTTAGGTTTTAGTTTGCCAAATGTACGAATTATTTATTAAATTTGAGAGATACGAAACCCACAGCAATGGCTGAAAACATACTTGATCCACACTATCCTCCGGTCGACAAACGGATGATCGGAGAAATAACGCAGATGGCCCATCGAGGCTTCCTTTCCCAATCCGCTTCCAAAGTCCTGCTGGATGCCGCCGGCATCACCAGAGCCAGACAATACAGGGCCTGCAACGAACACGAAGCCCGCGTGGCGATGATTGCCATAGGAGGTCCGGTAGCAATGAAGGCGGTCATAGATGAAGGTAAGCAGGCCCGCGGAGCCCTGGCCCTCAACGTCTGCGACATAGGCACGCTCAGAATCGAGTTCGCCCGCATTATGAACATCGAGGGCGTAACCGCAGTCAGCATCGAACCGATGCTCGAAGGCGAGGAAGTTTATATCTACGCCACCCGCAAATACCTTGGCAAATACGACATATCCTGCGGCATTGTCGGCGAGAAGACTGCCAGCGTCAAGCGCGAAAGTCCCATAGATCCCCAGACCGCAGCCGAAATGGTGGAGGGGTTCGACATCGGCGTGAACAAATTCATATTTGCAGAAACCATAAGGAGAGTAAGTGCCCTGTGCGACTCGGCGCCGAGCATCCTGTCCGTGGAGATCAATCCTCTGATCGGCAACGACAGGTCTATGACAGCCCTGAACGCACGAATCTCCATCGACAATGACGACTGATTATGTTCAAGAAACTTAAAAATTGGTACGACCGTCAGAGCGACACCACCAAGGGGATGATTATCGTGGGCCTTGTCCTGATAGTGCTTATTGCAATACGCTGGAAAGCCATCGTTGCCGGTGTAGTGAAAGGCTACAACTACTACACCCACGGCACGCTGCCGCAATAGCTATATTTTCCTCGGAGCGCAGCCTTCAGCCACCTCAGCAAGCAGCTTTATATGCTCCGGCGTAGTGCCGCAGCAGCCGCCGGCTATGTTCACCAGCCCTGCCTGCAGCATCTTTGCCATATGGGCCGCGAACATCTGCGGAGTCTCGTCGTATCCGCCGGCTGCATTCGGAAGCCCTGCGTTGGGGTGTACGCTCACCCTGGTTTCAGCGATCTGAGACAACCTCTCGATGAAGGGATACATCAGCTCCGCGCCCATCGAGCAGTTCAGCCCTATGGAAAGCAGGTTCTCCCCTTTTATCTGTGCGTAGAGTTCTTCGACGCTCTCGCCGGAGAGCAGGCGGCCGAAAGAATCTGTGAGAGACAGGGACACCATCACGGGGATGCTGACGTCTTTCTCTTCACTCACTTTCTTTATGGCATTGAGCCCCAGACGCACGTTAAGGGCGTCAACCATCGTTTCGAGCATAAGCACGTCGGCTCCGCCATCCACCAGACCGCGGGCCTGGTCGTAATATGCATTTTCGAAATCCTCGGGGGTGACAGGATCGTCCATCAGCGGGGCCAGCGTAGCGCTCTTTGAAGTCGGACCCATCGAACCGACCACGAAGCGGGGCTTGCCGGGGGTCGCGGCCGTCCACTTGTCGGCAGCCTGGCGGGCGATTTTCGCTGCTGCCAGGGCGATGTCGTAGGCTTCCGCAGCCCTGCCGTGGCCTTCCAGGCTGATGGCATTCGCGCTGAACGAATTGGTCTCGATGAAATCCGAGCCGGCTTCCAGGTAGCGCTCGTGTATCTGCGCCACAACGTCCGGGCGTTCGAGGCAGGCCAGGTCTGCGAGGCCTGTATAGCCCGCAAGCTGCAGCTGGGTGCCGAAGCCGCCGTCGAGCAGCATAATCTTGCTGTCAAGAATTGAGAAGATGGTATCAGTGCTCATAATGTCAGTTTAGGGCTTCAAAGTTATCAATAATTGCAACAAAAAGACTATTTTTGCCTGACAAAAAGAAAACCCGCAATGAGCAAGCTCACCATTCCGGTTAACTATAAAGCGTTGATGGACCCCAACCAGACGGAGCAGGGCATCAAATTCATCAAAGATTTCTTCCAGCAGTCGCTGGCCTCCGCGCTGAGGCTGCGCCGCGTGACGGCTCCGCTTTTCGTGCTGAGCGGCACCGGCATCAACGACGATCTTTCGGGCACAGAGCGTCCGGTGCGCTTCGCCGTCAAGGATATGGGCGACGCCAAGGCAGAGATCGTGCATTCGCTCGCGAAGTGGAAAAGGATGACCCTTGCAGACTACGCCATCGCCCCGGGCTTCGGCATCTACACCGATATGAACGCCATCCGCGCGGACGAGGAGCTTGACAACCTGCATTCGATGTACGTCGACCAGTGGGACTGGGAGGCTGTCATCAACCCCGAGGACCGCAACGTAGCTTTCCTCAAGCAGGTGGTCACCCGCATCTACAACGCCGTGCTGCAGACCGAATATATGGTGTGCGAACGCTTCCCAGGCATCTCCCCCATCCTTCCGAGGGAAATCACTTTCATACACGCCGAAGAACTCAGGCAGCTGTATCCCGACAAGACTCCCAAGGAGCGCGAAAACCTCATCACCAGGAAATACGGAGCCGTGTTCATCATCGGCATCGGCGGCTGTCTGGCTGACGGCAAGCCTCACGATATGCGCGCCCCCGACTACGACGACTGGTCGACTGTCGACGCCGCCAGCGGCCTGGCAGGCCTGAACGGCGACATAATGCTCTGGTATCCGGTTCTCGACACTGCGGTGGAGCTGTCGTCTATGGGCATCAGGGTTGACCACGACGCTATGCTGAGGCAGCTCGAGCTGTCAGGCCAGCAGCAGCGCGCCGGCCTCTATTTCCACAAGCGTCTTCTCGGCGGCGAGCTTCCGCTCAGCATCGGCGGAGGTATCGGCCAGTCCCGCCTCTGTATGTTTATGCTGCGCAAGGGGCACATCGGCGAGATCCAGGCCAGCATCTGGCCCGACGAAATGCGCCGCGAATGCAAACAGCACGGAATGTCTTTGATTTAGTTTATTGCATAAAAAAAGAAAGCCGTCAATGGACGGCTTTCTTTGTGTCTTGACTCCAAGGATTAGAGCTGGGGACCAGCAGCTACGAGAGCCTTGCCGGCTTCGTTGCCTTCGTATTTCTTGAAGTTCTTTACGAAACGCTCTGCGAGGTCGCGGGCCTTTGCATCCCACTCAGCGCGGTTCTGATAAGTGTCGCGAGGATCGAGGATACCCCAGGCAACGCCGTCGAGCTGAGTCGGCACTTCGAGGTTGAAGTACGGGATCTTCTTGGTAGGAGCGCTCAGGATTGCGCCGCCGAGGATGGCATCGATGATACCGCGGGTGTCGCGGATAGAGATACGTTTGCCAGTTCCGTTCCAACCGGTGTTGACCAGATAAGCCTTTGCGCCGCTCTGCTCCATTCTCTTCACGAGTTCCTCAGCATATTTGGTAGGATGCAGCTCGAGGAATGCCTGGCCGAAGCAAGCTGAGAAGGTCGGAGTGGGCTCGGTGATACCGCGCTCAGTACCGGCGAGCTTGGCGGTGAAACCGCTCAGGAAATAATACTTGGTCTGCTCGGGAGTCAGGATTGAAACCGGAGGAAGAACGCCGAATGCATCGGCTGACAGGAAGATGACGCTCTTGGCTGCGGGGCCTGATGAGATCGGGCGTACGTTCTTCACGATGTTGGTGATGTGCTCGATAGGATAGCTTACGCGGGTGTTCTCGGTAACGCTCTTGTCCTTGAAATCGATCTTGCCTTCTGCGTCAACGGTAACGTTCTCGAGGAGGGCGTCGCGTTTGATGGCGTTGTAGATATCGGGCTCTGACGCTTTGTCGAGGTTGATGACTTTGGCGTAGCAGCCGTCTTCGAAGTTGAAGA
>JAEEGG010012577.1_pt1 | contig 18234 bp, 13 predicted proteins | sample 9134161 | NCBI WGS metagenome assembly JAEEGG01 (sample SAMN16246543, study PRJNA631951) | gut metagenome | biome: gut microbiome; feature: rumen; material: CR-attached | host: Bos | place: Iran: Karaj | collected 2018-10 | reverse complement strand
GCCAGGCATTGCATGGCTACCTCCCCGAGGAGATGCAACGCATCATCGCCCGCAAGCTGGGCGTGCCCGCTTCCAAGGTTTATGGCGTGGTGACGTTCTACTCGTTCTTCACCATGACCCCCAAGGGCAAGCACCCCATTTCAGTATGCCTGGGTACCGCTTGCTACGTGCGCGGTTCCGAGCGTCTGCTTGAGGAAATCAAGCGCATCTTGGGCATCGAGGTAGGCGAGACCACCCCCGACGGCAAGTTCTCGCTCGACTGCCTGCGCTGCGTGGGCGCCTGCGGTCTTGCACCCGTTGTTATGATCGGTGAGCACGTCTATGGACGCCTCGACGTCAAGGACGTTCGCCAGATCCTCGAAAGCGTTTCAGCTCAGGACTAAGAACACTAAACATCACTAATTACCCGAAAGCGGGAGGACTCAACTCAGAAGAGCCCTCCCGCTTTCTTGAGTTGATGTGCATTCAGAGGCAAAATCTTGCGTCTCAAGGGCAGTCAAATTTTGCGTCTCTACTGGTCCCGTGATGGAGCAACACCCGTAGGGTGCCCTTTGAGTAACCCGTGGTATTCGCCATCGAAACGGGCATAGCGAGTGCAGGGGCAGGCACCACGGGTGGTGGCATATCCCCGCGTCGTCGCCGGAGGCGACTACTCGTCTGCCATGGTTTGGGATCTCAACAACGGGCGGGATAGCGGGTCTATCGGCCATCACAGCCTGCCGAGGGTAACCCCCGTGAAATCTACGTTGATTTTATCGAATTCACGTTAAATGATTCCATTTATTGCAGGATTGGAAGAAAATTCGTAATTTTGTGAGTTAATTTGGGAAGATATCCATCATTGTCCCAATCCCGTGAATGATTAACTAGCTAATTGCCAATGGAATCTCAACAAGATAAGTCACTAAACAATTCGAATGGAGAAGTGCAGTCTGACCATGCCGAAAAGGCTTATGGTTTGATCTCTAACACCCACGTTCAGGTGCTGTGCTGCTGCGGCTCGTCGTGCTATGAATCGGGCAGCTTGAAAATCATTGACAATTTCATTCGCGTCATTGCCGAGTACGGTCTGGGTAGCCGTGTAGACGTGGTGGCAACGGGTTGCTTCGGCTTCTGTGCCAAAGGGCCCATTGTCAGGATTATGCCCGACAACACGACCTACGTGCAAGTGCACCCCGAGGATGTTGAGGATATCGTCAAGACACACATCATCGATGGCCGTCTGCTCGAGGAGCGTCTGCAGTATGTCGATTTCACTGCCCATCAGCTGATGGACGACTCCAAGCACTGGAGTTCCTATCCCAAGCAGCTGTCGATGGACGCCATGTTGCATGACTACATCTACGAGATTGGCGGCAAGAAGTTCCTGTCGGTGATGTCCTACAAGATCGATGCCGACAAGTGCAAGGGCTGCGGCGCCTGCAAGCGCGGCTGCTCCAGCCAGGCCATCGTGGGCGACCTGCGTCATCCCCATGTGGTCAATCCCTATAAATGCACCTGCTGCGGCCACTGCACGACCAAGTGCAAGTTCGACGCCATCCACGGTCCCGTGGGCGCCTTGAGCGAGCGCAACTACGTCGAGGACCTGCTGGTCGATGTGGCCGACCCCGACAAGATTGTCGTGGCCCAGACTGCTCCCGCGGTGCGTTATGCGCTAGGCGAGGAGTTCGGCATGCCGCCGGGCACCATTGTCACGGGCAAGATGGTCACGGCCCTGCGCAAGGTGGGTGTAGACTATGTGTTCGATACCGACTTTGGTGCCGACATCACGATTATGGAAGAGGCGGCCGAGATTGTGGACCGCCTGCGCAAATTCATCGCCGGCGACAAGACGGTGCGCATCCCCATCACCACGTCGTGCTGCCCGGCATGGGTCAACTTCTTCGAGAACGATTATCCCGACCTGCGCGAGTATCCCTCGACCTGCAAGTCGCCGGCCCAGATGCTGGGCGCCGTGCTCAAGAGCTATTGGGCCGAGCGCATGGGCATCCCCCGCGACAAACTGGTGGTGGTTTCGGTGATGCCGTGCCTGTCCAAGAAATATGAATGTGCCCGCGACGAGTTCATCACCGCCGGCAACCCCGACGTGGACTACTCAATTACCACTATCGAGCTGGCCGAACTGATCAAGCGCATGAACATCGACTTTGACGGCCTTCAGGACGGCGAGTTCGATATGCCGTTGGGCGACTCCAGCGGCGCCGGTGCCATCTTCGGCACGACGGGTGGTGTCATGGAGGCTGCTTTGCGCACGGTGTATGAGGAATTCACAGGAAAGGAATTGGCACATGTCGAGTTTGAGCAGGTGCGCGGTCTGGACGGTATCCATGAGGCCGTCATCGACCTCGACGGCTTTGAACTGAAGGTGTGCGTGGTCAACACGCTGGCCAACGCCCGCATCGTCATGGACAAACTGCGTGCCGGTGAGCTGGAATATCATGTCATCGAGGTGATGGCGTGTCCCGGTGGCTGCATCGGCGGCACGGGCCAGCCCTACCACCACGGCGACATCGAAGTCATCAAGGCACGCCAGCGGGCCATCTACAGCGAGGACGTCGGCAAGAAACTGCGCAAGAGCCACGAGAATCCCGTCATCCTGCGCCTGTACAGGGAGTTCCTGGGCGAACCATTACACGGCAAAGCCCACGAAATCCTCCACACCAAGTACCGCGACAAATCCATCCTTTAAGGCAACAGAATAAAGAATTAAGTTGGTGGTAATAATATAGTTAACGAGGACTATGATTAATCATATTAAAGTTAGTTATACTGGTCTTATTACGGGTTTTCTTTTTCTTGTTGTATGGCTTCTTTTTAGGTCTTTGACAGGATATTTCGACATTAAGTTTTGTGTTTATTCATTGCTAATACCTATTGTATTTACATTGATGAATAAATGGACTAAAGATTCTGATCGGTTGATGAGGTGGTTATCAATTATTCTGGCATTCTTTTTTGCTGCTTGTTGTACTTTAGGCTACAGTATAAACATCACCCATTCTCTTGATTTGTGTTTTGGGTCTAAAGCTCTTTTAGCTATTGCTGTTCTGAAAATGGCAATTTATAGCTATGTGTTTTATAAGATAATATTATGTGCATTCTCCAATGTGATTTGGCATCTTGACAATAAATCGAGTGAAGGAGAGAAAAAGTTAGGCATAAGCAATATCAAACTGTTTGTTTTTTTTGTTATCTGTCGCATCCCTTATTTGGTGGTGTTTTATCCTTGTTTGTTCGATTATGATGCTGCAGTGTCGTTGAGCAGTTTTGGAAATGGAAGAGTGCTATATGACCATCATCCTTTCCTTGTAGCCTGTCTGCAGAAAGTTTTCTTTGACTTAGGAAAGTGTCTTGGTGATCCATCCATAGGATTAGCATTGATGTCATTTCTCTTTATATTACTTGTGTCTGCACTTTTTGTCTATGTAATCAGATTTTGTGGTAGGGTAGGTGCAGGTCTGTGTTTACAGAAGTGGCTTGTCATATTGTTTGCAGTTTTGCCATTCTTCTCACTGCTTAACATATATGACACTAAGGATGGGATTTATGCTTATTCTTCACTATTATTCGTTGTTACTTTGGCCGATTTGTTGTGGCGTTGCAAAAAAGGGGAGATGCCTAAAAACAGATTACTTTTGATGCATGGAATAGCAGTGATCTTGATTTGTTTTTCGCGTCATCAAGGGATATATTTTGTGTTGGTTCAATATTTACTGCTAGTTTTGTTCTACCGTTCTTTGGCAAAGAGGGTATCATACACATATCTGCCTGGTATTGTTGTATATTTCTTTGTAGTGCGAATTCTTTATCCTTCTATAGGTGTCGCACAAACTAGTAAGAATGAAATGATAGGAGTATTTTTGCAGCAATCGGCTTTTTGTATGATAACTCATCCTGAAAAACTCACTGATGAGGATATACATGCTTTTACGGCAATTGTTAATATTGATCCCGATACCCTCAACCGAATTTATAAAGATACTGTGACCGACCCTGTTAAGTCACGATATCGTTTTAAGCCAGTTATTAAGTGGTCTGAAAAAAACAATTATTCAAGTATTGAGGAGAAAGAAGCATTATCTGCTTATATGAAATCTTGGTTAACTACTTTTCTTAGACTACCAGGTACATGTGTCTTGGCTAGTATTAACCTTGTGAATGGTTTCTTTTACAATACAGAAGGTATTTTTTATATCGATAATTGGAAGCTTTGCCCTTATCTCCTTCCTGAATATGATTTTTATTGTAGGACTTCTTTTAGTTCTTTAACCAATCGTATTATGAACAGACTGTCAAGTGCTCCATTGTTGGAATTTATCTTCTCTAAGGCTTACTATACGTGGCTATATTTATTCTTCTTTGTAGTATTCATCTATCGTCGCGATCTGACGGGATTGGTAATTTTCGCCACGATGTTTTTAACCTTGGGCTTATTTTTTATAAGTCCGGTATCAACATATAGATATTCCTTTCCGCTCATTGTGAATGCGGCATTAATCATGTTCTATTCAACACATGCATATGGAAAAAAAAGACAAAAGAATTGCGGTATTGATACCTTGTTATAATGAGAGCAAAACAATTGCTAAAGTAGTTGCTGACTATAAAGAGGCTTTGCCTGAGGCTACGATATATGTCTATGACAACAATTCAACCGATGGAACGGATGTCATAGCCAGAGAGGCTGGTGCTGAGGTGCGTTATGAATACCGTCAAGGTAAAGGAAATGTTATTCGTTCTATGTTCAGAGAGATTGATGCCGACTGCTACATCATGATAGATGGGGATGATACATATCCTGCTGAGTTTGCCCGCAAAATGTGCGATAAAGTATTGGATGATGGTTATGATATGGTTATAGGTGACCGTCTCTCTGGTACGTATTTTCAAGAGAATAAGCGACCATTCCATAACTTTGGTAATGTCTTGGTAAGGAAACTCATTAATTCGATTTTCAAAAGTGATGTAAAGGATATCATGACAGGATACAGAGCTTTCAGCAAATCTTTCGTTAAGCATTTCCCGGTTCTTTCCAAAGGCTTTGAAATAGAGACGGAAATGACTATACACGCTCTTGATAAGAATTTCTTACTTGCAGAGATTCCAGTGCAATATCGAGACAGGCCTGATGGAAGTGTGTCAAAGCTGAATACATACAAAGATGGATTCAAGGTCCTTTTGACTATAACTCGTTTATTCCGTGATTACAGGCCCTTTACGTTCTTCTTGTTTTTTGCCCTATTCTTCTTTGGTGTAGGGCTTGTGATGGTCATTCCGGTGCTCTATGACTATATACAGACAGGACTGGTACCAAGGTTTCCTACACTTATAGTCAGCGGATTCTTAATTATTGTAAGCGTCCTTTTCTTCTTTGCAGGTCTTATTCTTGAGGTTATTGGAAAAAAACACCGTCAGTTGTTTGAAATCCTCATGAACAAGTAGGTTTATGGATATTCTAAGAAAGAGGCAAATTTTCACTTAACCACCCTCTATTTAAGATCTTTAGATGGGCTAAGGTAGTGTAACTTTGCCCAAAATTCCCTTGACGTGGGCGATGGTGATGCCGTAGTTGGTCATCGGCACGCCTTGGGCACGGCATTGCTCCGCGCGCTGGAGCATGAAACGGCGGTTGAACATGCAGCCGCCACAGTGGATGACCAGGTCATAGCCCGTCAAATCCTTGGGGAAATCCTTGCCTGCAACGATATCGATTTTCAGTCTTTGTCCCACGCGCTGTCGCAGCATGCGGGGAATTTTTTCGCGCCCGATGTCCTCGGCCAGCGGGGCATGGGTGCAAGCCTCGGCGATGAGCACGCGAGACTGCTCCGTCAGTCGGTCGATGGCGGGAGCGCTCTCGACAAAATAGCCAATATCGCCCTTGTGGGCCGCCATCAGTACTGAGAACGAAGTCAACAGGCTTTCGGCAGGCTTTTTCTGTGCCACGATGTCAAATACCTGAGAATCGGTGATGATGAGGTGGGGCGGCTGTTTAAGTGCCGCCAGAGTGCGGTCGATGTCCTCGGTCGTGCAGCAGATGGCGATACACCTCTTGTCCATCAGGTCGCGCAGTGTCTGTACCTGCGGCAGGATGAGGCGCCCCTTGGGCGCCTGCGGGTCCTGCGGCATGACCAGCAGCACCGTGTCGCCCGCTTGGGCAAGGTTGCCCGTGAGTGACTGATTGCCGCTTTCGGGCATCAGGCCAGCAAGCGTTTTTCGCAGCAGTTCGAGTCCCGTTCCGTTGATGGCGCTGACGGGGATTACGTCGCATCCCAGCCGTTTGGCTATGTCGGCGAGTAGGGTAGAGGGAACTTCATCCATGAGGTCCACCTTGTTCAGTGCGGCAACGTATGGGACGTTGGCCTGCTTGAGCAGCCCGGCCCATGCCGCCTCGTCGTCGAGTGTGGCGCCGTCGGTCACAACGATGGCGATGTCGGCCTGCTTGATGACTTCGCGGGTGCGTTCGGTGCGCAGGTCGCCCACCTTGCCCGTGTCGTCAAAACCCGCCGTATCAATGAGCACACACGGGCCCAGCGGCAGGATTTCCATCGACTTGTTCACCGGGTCGGTCGTGGTGCCTGCAACGTCGCTCACAATGGCAATCTGCTGGCCCGTGAGGGCATTGATAAGCGACGACTTGCCCACATTGCGCCGTCCAAACAGCGCAATGTGCACCCTCTCACTCTGTGGAGCCCTATTAAAACTATTCACAACAAATATATTAATGAAAACAAGAAATACAACAAATACAATAAGGAGATTGATTGTTGTATTTCTTGTGTTTCTTGTTTTTAAAATTTTTAGAAGTAGAAGTCGCGTTGGCCGCCAGCGATGTCCTTGATGTGCTGGGCGGCGATGTCGCGCACGCGCTCATTGGTCATCTTGGCCAATTCCCGCTCAATCAGAGCATTGCCCTTGGCCACGGTGTCTTCGCTGGCAAAGTCCATGAGGTACTCCTTGAGCGTCATCAGCGCATTGGGAGTGCAGATGTCGCCAATCTTGCCGGCTTTGCACAGTGCCATGAAACGGTCGCCCGTGCGGCCCGAACGGTAGCAGGCGGTGCAGAAGCTGGGCAGATAGCCGATGGACAGCAGCCAGTTGATGACCTCGTCGAGGGTGCGCGTGTCGCTCACGTCGAACTGGGCCGTCTCGTCGTGGCGCTCTACGGTGGTGTAACCGCCCACACTGGTGCGGCTGCCGCCGCTGATCTGTGACACGCCCAGGTCAAGCACCTTGGCGCGCACGCTCTGGCTCTCGCGGGTGGAGATGATCATGCCGGTATAGGGCACGGCCAGACGGATGACGGCGATGATGCGGCAGAAGATGTCGTCGGGCAGTACGTCGGGGAACTCGTCGAGGGAAATGTCCTCGGCGGGGCAGATGCGCGGCACGCTGATGGTGTGCGGACCTACGCCGAACTTGGCCTCCAGGTGTTCGGCATGCATCAGCAGACCCACGAAGTCATAACGGTAGGTGGTCAGGCCGTACAGCACGCCGATGCCCACATCGTCGCAACCGCCCATCTGGGCACGGTCCATGGCCTCGGTGTGGTAGCTATAGTTGCTCTTGGGACCCGTGGGATGCAGGGCCTCGTAGTTCTTGCGGTTATAGGTCTCCTGGAACAGGATATAGGTACCGATGCCGGCGGCCTTCAGTTTCTCGTAGGCCTCAACCTCGGTAGCGGCTATGTTCACGTTCAGGCGACGGATTTCGCCGTTGCCCACCTTGGTGTTATAGATGGTGTGGATCGATTCCAGGATGTACTCCAGCGGGTTCATAACGGGGTGCTCGCCAGCCTCGAGGGCAATGCGCTTGTGGCCCATCTTGACCAGCGCCTCTACCTCGGCACGGATTTCGTCCTGCGAGAGTTTCTTGCGCGGAATAGTCTTGTTCTTGGCATGGTAGGGGCAATAGACGCAACCGTTGATGCAGTAGTTGGACAGATACAGCGGGGCAAACATCACGATGCGGTTGCCGTAGAAACGACGCTTCACGTCCTTGGCCAGCTGCTCGTAGCGTTCAATCAGGTCGGGCTGGTCGCAGTCGAGCAGCACGGCAGCCTCGCGGTGGGTAAGACCCTTGCACAGTGCGGCTTTATCGATAATCTCCTCAATCAGAGCACGATTACTCTTGTTCTTTTCAGCGTATGCTAGGGTGTCTAGTATCTCGCTATCGTCGATGAACTCATCGGCGTGATTAGACTTGACATTATACATGATACTATAGTGTAGTTATTAGTTGTTACAATCTGCAAATATAGCAAAAACAAATCAGTTATTAGCCACTTGTTGCTAAAAAAAGATAAAAAATTAAATCTCGCTTGTCGTGCTACCAATTTGCACTATCTTTGCCGTTTAATAGGCATATTAAGTGACGATACGAAGTCATCATATCATCCTGTGGGCGCTGCTGGCAGTTCTTCTGCTGCCAGCAACTTTGTCGCATGGCCAGGTGAGGGGAAATACCCTTGACTTGACCCAGGCGATTGACTCTATTGTCAAGGCCGAAGGCGATACGGCTCCGGTAAGTTCCGGTGAGCCTCAGGCCCGTGACACGGTGCGCTTTGTGCGCGAGAAGGTCGACCTTGACCATGTCGTCGAATTCAATGCCAAGGACAGTATCATCCTCTTTGGCCGCAACCATGCGGTGATGTACGGCGGCAGCAAGATCGTGTATGGCGACATCGACATGTCGGCATCGCAGATCAGCATGGATATGGACAGCAGCCAGGTGCAGGCCATCGGCGTCCCTGACAGTGTGGGTGAGCTCACCGGCACTCCTGTCTTTAAGGATAACAGCGGCGAGTACCAGTCCAGGGAGATGAAGTACAACTTCAAGACGAAGCGCGGCTACATCACCGATATCGTCACCGAGCAGGGCGAGGGCTACCTCACCGGCGGCATCACCAAGAAGACTGAGGATGACTATTATTACATCAAGGACGGCCGTTACACCACCTGTGACGACCACGAACATCCGCACTTCTATTTCCAGCTCACCAAGGCCAAGGTCAAACCCAAGAAAAACGTGGTCACGGGACCTGCCTACATGGTACTGGAAGACCTGCCGCTGCCCATTGCGGTGCCGTTTGGCTACTTCCCCTTCAGTGAGAAGTACCAGAGCGGTATTTTGGTGCCCACCTTCGGTGAAGACTACAATCGCGGTTTCTACCTGCGCAACGGTGGCTATTACCTGGCACTGGGTCAGCATGCCGACCTGGCCCTCACGGGCGAAATCTACACACGCGGCTCCTGGGGACTGTCGGCCCAGTCATCCTATTCCAAACGCTACAAGTTCTCGGGCTCGTTCAGCGTCAACTACCTCACGACCGTGACAGGCGAGAAAGGCGACCCTGACTACAATAAAATGAAAAACTTCCAGGTGGTGTGGAGCCACAGCCAGAACCAGAAAGCCAATCCTTACCTGACTTTCTCGGCCAGCGTGAACTTTGCTACCACCGGCTATGCGCGCAACAGCCTCAATACCTACTACACCAGTGCCTTTACCGAGAATACCAAGAGCAGCACGGTGAACCTGACCTACAAGATTCCTAATAGCAAGTGGACCTTCTCGACGAATGCCAACGTGTCGCAGCGCACATCCGACTCGACGATTACTGTCTCGTTCCCCAACCTGACTGTCAACATGACCCAGACGGCACCGTTCAAGCGCAAGCGCGCCGTGGGCGACGAGCGCTGGTATGAGAAGATCAAGGTGAGCTACAATGGCCGGTTCCAGAACTCGTTGACCGCCAAGCAGGACGAATTTCTGCACAAGAGTCTGGTCAAGGACTGGCGCAACGGCATGAGCCACACCGTGCCTGTTCAGGCCACGTTCAATGTGTTGAAGTACTTCAACATCACGCCCAATCTGACCGTGAACGACCGCATGTATACCAGCAAGATACGGCAGCAATGGGATCCTAATGCCAGTGCGGTGGTCAGGGACACGACCTACGGGTTTTATAACATCTTTGACTTCAATTTCGGCGTCTCGTTTAGTACCAAGGTATATGGTTTCTTCAAGCCCCTGAAGTTCTTGGGTAAACTCAGCGAAAAGCTGCAGATGGTGCGCCATGTGATGACGCCCACCATCTCGTTCTCGGCAACACCCGACTTTGGCGCTCCGTTCTGGGGCTATTACGGCAACCTGGACTATGTGGACAGCAGGGGCGTTCACCACAACGACCGCTACAGCTATTTCCAGCATGGCCTCTACGGCAGCGCCCCTAACGGCAAGTCGGGAACCTTAACATTCAACATCGCCAACAACCTGGAAGCGAAAGTCAAGAGCGAGAACGACAGCACCGGTTTCAAGAAAATCTCCCTCATTGAGAATTTGACCTTGAGCCAATCCTGCAATCTGGCTGCCGACTCTCTGAAGTGGAGCAACCTCAACACGAGCATCATGCTGCGATTGACCAGAGGCTTTAATCTCAACCTGAGCGCCACTTGGGACGTCTATAAGTATGGCCTCAACGAGTCGGGTGCTCCCGTCAGGATCAACAAGTTGCGCCTGTTCAACGGTGGCGGATGGGGCCGATTGTCCAGCACGGGCACGTCCTTCTCCTACACGTTTAATAACGACACCTTCAAGCGCAAGAAGGACAAACAGCCTGACGACAAGAAGACCCCCGAGAACCGAATAAATAGGAATCAGGGCGAGGATGATGAACAAGAAAGCCAGGGCGGCGGACCCACTACCGACCTGGAACTCATCGACGGCTATGCCAAATGGGATTGCCCGTGGAGCCTTACAGTGAATTATTCGTTGTCCTATGGTTACGGCTCGTTCAATTACAAGAAACTCGAGTACAACGGACGCTGGACCCAGAACCTGAGTCTGAATGCCAACATACGCCCCACCAAGAACTGGTCCTTGACGGCATCGGCGAGCTACAATTTCGATACCCACAAGATTGCCTACATGAACTGCAGCATCTCGCGCCAGATGCACTGCTTCGAGATGAGTGCGAGCTTTGTGCCCGTGGGTCCCTACAAGAGTTACAACTTTCACATCGCTGTCAAGTCGTCCATCCTGCAGGATGTGAAGTATGACAAGCATTCCAGCATGAGCAATGGCGTTACCTGGTACTAGATTTCTTGCCTTTTTGATGGTTCTCTTCACTGCTGTGACACTTGCGGGTCAGGTGTTGCAGGAGGGCGACCTGCTCTTCTGCTGTCCCGACTCCTCCAATGCCATTACCGATGTCACGCAAGGAGCCAGGGGTATGAAAATCGACCATGTGGCTATCGTGCATCGCATCGGTGGCGACGGTGGGCCGTTGTATGTCATCGAGGCAAAGAAACCCGCTGTGTGTCTCACATCCATCGACGCCTTTTACCGCGAGAATCCTCATGCGCTCGTCGGCAGGGTGGGGGCCGATGTGGACATTCACAAGTCGGTGCGGCGCTGCCTCATGCAGGTGGGCAAACCTTATGATGACCTGTATCTCCCTGGCGATAGCGCTATCTATTGCAGCGAGTTGGTGCAGTTGAATTATGTCAATTCTCAAGGTGTGCTCATTTTTGACCCGGTACCGATGTCGTTTCATGACGCTACAGGACAGGTGACTGACTATTGGCTGAGATTCTATGCCGAGCGGGGAATGACGGTCCCCGAGGGCGCTCCAGGCTCTAATCCTGGCGAATTGTCCCTCCGCCCCCAAGTCACGATCGTGGCCTACAGACTCATGCCGCGAAATAGTGACTAAAAAACTCCGCAGCGATAACCGACAACTGAAATCATTTTATTATCTTTGCAGGTTGTAAACAGATAAACCTCCTGTATTGGGAACTATCCTGTCCATATTGATTGGCTGTGTGTCGATAGGCATTATCCTGTCGGCTCCTATGGGACCTATCGGTATCCTGTGCATCCAGCGCACGCTGAACAAAGGCCGTAATTCCGGCTTTTTTACGGGTGTGGGTGCTGCGGCCAGCGATTTGTTCTACTGCTTGCTGGTGGGACTGGGTATCTCGCTGGTGACCGATTTTATTGCCGATCATGTCAACCTGTTGCAGATCATCGGCAGTATCATCCTGATAGTGTATGCCGTTTACATGATTTTCCACAATCCTGTGAGTCAGATCAAGGAAAACATCGACCAGCGTGACGACTACATGCGTGATACGGCCACGGGTTTCCTGTTCACCTTGAGCAATCCGCTCATCATGTTCCTGATCATTCCGCTGTTTGCGCGCTTCAGCTTCCCGTTGCCTGAATACCGTTTCTATCACATCATCATCGGTTATGCCTCGATTGTGCTGGGCGCCCTGTTGTGGTGGTCGGTGATTACCTTCTTTGTGGACAAGGTGCGCACCCATTTCAATATCCGTTCGATGTGGCTCATCAACCGCATCATTGGCAGCATCATCCTCATTCTCTCCCTCTACGGCCTCGTCACCGGCACGATTGCCTATCTCCAGCAACTCAACGCGATTTAAAAAGATTTAGAGTCTAGGGCAACCACCCTAAACTCTAAACCCTAAACTCTAAACTTCAATGGAGCAACGCTCCATTGAATGAATCAGTATTTCTTGACTTCGATTTCGCCATTCAGAACGGCGGCGGCATTGGCTGCCAGTGCCGACATCTCATCCTCACCGGGATATACATGGACGGGAGCCATCCAGTCGACGCGCTTCTTGAGCTCATCAACCATGTACTGCCAGTAGGCGATACCGCCAGTAATGATGATGGCATCGATCTTGCCGCACAGCACGGCGCCCTTCTCGGCGATAGCCTTAGCGATATGATAGATCATCGCGTTGATGACGAGTTTGGCGTGCTCGTCGCCATTGTTCATCATCTTCTCGGCCTCGATCATGTCGGTCGTACCCAGGTGCGAGAATACGCCACCCTTGCCCGAGATCATCTTGAGGATCTCATCCTTGGTGTACTCGCCGCTGAAGCACAGGTTCACCAGTGCTTTAGCGGGCAGGCTGCCGGCGCGCTCGGGTGAGAACGGACCTTCACCATCCAGGGCATTGTTCACGTCAACGGCACGGCCATGGTCGTGGGCAGCTACCGAGATACCGCCACCCAGGTGGGCAACGATGAGGTTCAAGTCCTCGTAGCGCTTGCCGTTCTCCTTGGCATAGCGGCGGGCGATGGCGCGCTGGTTCAGGGCGTGCCAGATGCTCTCGCGCTTGAACATGGACAAACCGCAGATGCGGGCATAATCGTTCAATTCGTCGGTCACGACGGGATCAGCGATGTAGCAGGGGCAACCCAGGCCCTTGGCAATCTCATTGGCGATGACACAACCCAGGTCGCATGCGTGCTGGTGTTCGCTGGCATAGGTGGCCTGAATCATGTTCTCGTCAACGGCATAAACACCACCGGGCAGGGGCTTGGTCAGGCTGCCGCGGGCGACAATCGCATCAAATTCTACAGGGATTCCAGCATTCTCCAGCTCGTTCAGAATCATTTTACGGCGGAAGTCAAACTGGTCAGTAATTTTTGCAAATGGGGCCAACTCCTCGGCTGCATGGCGGATAACTTTAATCAGGCGGGGTTCACCGTCCTCAACGACAGCCATCTTAGTGGAGGTCGATCCGGGATTGATAACTAAGATTTTCATCTCTAAGTTGCTAGTTATTAGTTTTTAGTAATTAGTAAAATCGGATTGAATTACTCGGCTGCCATGGTGGCTACGGCAAGGCTGTAGAACTTGGACTGGGCACTGTCGGCACGTGAGGGTACCACGGCGGGGCACTTGGCACCCAGCAGCAGACCGGCGGTGCTGGCACCGGCAAACAGCGTGATGGCCTTGTAGAAGACGTTACCGGCCTCGATGTCGGGCATGATGAGCACGTCGCTGTCGCCCTGCAGGGGAGACGTCAGGCCCTTGGCCTCCATGGCGTGCAGGCTGCATGCGCACTTGGCGTCCAGCGGGCCGTCAACGATGCACTTGCCCAGCTCGCCCTTGTTGGCCATGTCGATGATCACGGGATAATCCTCGGTGAAGGGGAAATGCTTGCCGTTCACCTTCTCGGTGCAGTGGATCAGGGCAACCTTGGGCACCTCGATGCCGAAGTTGCGGGCCACGTTGGACATATATTTCACCATCTCGACACGCTGCTCGCGGTTGGGATAGGGAATAACGGCTGCATCGGTAAAGATCAGGAACTTGTGGTAGCTGGGAATCGAGGCTACTGCAGCGTGGGTGAGCACGTTGCCCTTGGGCAGGATGCCGGTCTCCTTGTTCAGGACGGCACGCAGCAGGTTATCGGTGTTGATCAAGCCTTTCATCAGCACGTCGGCCTTGTTCTCGCGTACCAGGGCAACAGCCTTGGCAGCAGCGTCGTCGGCGTCGCTGGCATCCACATAGCTGATGCTGGCGGCAAACGGCTTCAGGGCCTCATTGGCTTTGAGCTTTTCTTCACATCCCACAAAGATGGCTTCAATAAAGCCGGCTTCAAGTGCCTGGGCACAGGCGGCGGGAGTTTTCTCATCGGCGGCCCACACAACGGCCACGCGTTTCTTCACATTGTTCTCTTTGAGATGGGCAATCAGCTCATCAAAATTCTTAATGGTATTCATTACAATGTTTGTATAAAGAAGTTAATGGTTTTTGATGCCCAAAAGTACTACAAATTTGTCACATGGCACAAATTTTTGAGAGATTTTCTCCTTTGCAATGATAACTGGAAAAAAAGTAGTACATTTGCGACTAGATTAACCATTAGTTGACAAGAGAATATGGAACTAAACGGAATTCTAGCATTCTTGAACCTGGGCACAGGTGAGATCATCGTCATCCTGGTTGTTCTGTATTTGGTCATTCAGTGGTTTTTATCGCTTTTCAGGAAAAACAGGAAATGAATCCTTTTGGAATGTGTTTGTCTCGAATTAAAGTTGAATTATTAAATTAAGAAACATGATACTGAACGGAATTTTAGCATTCTTGAACCTGGGCACAGGCGAGATCATCGCCATCGTGCTGGTGATTTTGCTGCTCTTCGGAGGCCGGAAAATTCCTGAGCTCATGCGCGGCCTTGGAAAGGGCGTTAAGAGCTTTAAGCAAGGCATGAACGAGGTCGAGGACGAGCTCAAAAAACCTCTCGAGGACCTCGACAAAAAAGACCAGTAATCCGCGCTTGGCGGTCAAACGGCTTGAACGACATCCAGCAACTTGAGCGCCGCTTCTTGTCGGTCGTTTCGGTCGTTTGTTGATGTACAGCGTGATGAGTGAGGGTAAACTCGAGGAGATGTCCTTTTGGGACCACATCGACGCGTTGCGGTCGGTGCTGGTGCGCATTGTTATCGTTCTGGTGGTGATGACGCTGGGACTGTTTTTTGTAATGCCCGACATCTTCGACTCGGTCATCCTGGCGCCCTGTCGCGGTGACTTTGTGCTCTACCGCCTGTTCGAGCGCATGACCTCATCGGTGTTGTGGTTGCCTCAATTCTCCACCGAGGGCTTCAACGTGGACCTGATCAACATCAAGCTCGCCTCACAGTTCTTTATCCACATGTCCACGTCGTTCTGGCTGGCGCTGGTGTTGGCATTCCCGATCGTGTTGTATTTCTTGTGGTCGTTTGTCGCTCCTGCGCTGTACCCGCGCGAGAAGCGTGGTGTCAAGACGGCCTTCCTGATCGGCTGCTTCATGTTCTTCCTGGGCGTGGCAGTGGGCTATTTTATTGTTTTTCCCGTCACACTGCGTTTCCTGGCCGACTATCACGTGAGCCAGCTGGTGCCCAACCAGATTTCGCTGGACAGCTACATGGACACCTTTTTGATGCTCATCTTCATCATGGGTGTCATTTTTGAGCTGCCATTGGTCGCATGGCTGCTGGGCACGTTGGGCGTGCTGCACCGCGGCTTTTTCAGGACCTACCGCCGCCATGCAGTGGTTGTGTTGCTCGCACTGGCTGCCATCATTACCCCTACCGGCGACCCGTTCACGCTGATGGTCGTTTTCCTGCCCATCTACATCCTCTACGAGGTGAGCGCCTACCTCGTCCCGAAATCACCGGTTACTAGCCTTTAGTCCTCATTTGCGCCTATTTGTTGAAATGATGGCATATTTTTGTCATTTTTTTTGTTTGTTGTCAAATTTGATGTAAATTTGCAAGTAATATAAAACAAAACAAATCACTTTATTTATCATTAATATAATATTTATCTATTGAATTATGAAAAAGATTTCTTTATTTTTCGTGATGATGCTGGCCTTTACCGTCAGCATGGTGGCACAAAGCCTGCCAAAACCCGCAAATCCTGAGATTACAGAATTCATTGATTATGGTGCATATATTGAATCTTCTGACTTCTATTTTATCGGAGGAATTTATATGGGTTACAGTTTTCCTAATGCTTGGGATGGTACAGCATGGCAATTAATCGATGTTGATGGCAATTATCTTGACACCGATAAAGTCTCATTCAGCATTTACACAGACAATGACCAGGTTTTCACTTTCACCCCTGAAATGTTCGACCAGGTAGCAGCGCCAACCACCCAATTCCCCTACAACGCAAGAACGGTTAATGGTGATGTTGGAATGTCGGATATTCACTTTAATAATATGACTAATGATATAGCGGGACTTGTTGAAATAGGAGTAGACATAGAGAGGTTCTTTGACTGGCGTATTGGTATTCAGACTAACTATACTGATGATGGTCAAACCAACTCTTCGGACATCGTATACATGGAAATCTATCCTCAGCTGCAAGAAGCAAAGAATGTTACTTCGACGTCCTTCCTTGCTGACTGGTCCTGCGATGCCGAGAATACATTTATTATCAATAACTTCATTGGCGAGGGCTGTGGTTATTTCCTGTATGTTGTCGACAAGGAGACCCAGGAAGTTGTCCTGAACCAGAATGTTGAGCCCACCGATGCCAATAAAAAACTCCCCGGTGCCACCTATGCCGTGGAAGGTTTGACTCCGGGTAAAACCTACGAGTTTTATGTGGAAGTAAAACAGAATACAGGAAAGTCTTATCAGTCTGTGGTTCGTGAGGTGACGCTGCCGTTGAATGATGTATACATGCTGGGTGGCGACGACCAGGGTTGGGATTGCACCGATGGCAGCAAGAAGTTCGTTTATGATGCCGAAAACAAGGTTTACACCATGACCTACACCTTCCCGGCAGAGAATAACTACTTTGGGTTCACTACTGTGCTTGCCGAGAACAATGATGATGGTGGCTGGGCATACATTGAGCCTTATCGCTTCGGTGCAATTGCCGATGAGGGTGGTGACTTCATCTGGTATGAAGATCAGTATAATGGTAAGCCGATCGCCATGACTTGGGACGCATACCACGCTATCAAAATCGCTGGTGGCGAGTACAAGCTGACCGTCAACCTCACTGACATGACGCTCATCATTGAAAAACAGTATGCTCCTGCTGAGCGTGGTGACGTGAACCGTGACGGCGCCGTTAACATCGCCGACGTGACTTGCCTTATTGACCACTTGCTGAGCAATGATTACACCGATTCAGATAACTTCAGCAACTTCGCCGCCCATGTGAACGACGATGCCAGCATCAACATCGCTGACGTCACTGCATTGATCGACATCCTGCTCGGCGGCAGCAACTAATTGATATCGCTGTCCATTAGAGATATCTATTAGGAATAATATTGAATAATAATGCGGTGTGCTATAATCTGGTACGCCGCATCATTATTATTTTTGACCTTAGACTTTGTCACCTAAATCAGCTGATTTCAAATTGTGGTGGCTTTCACTCGGCAATGAGGTAAAAAAAATAGAAAATAATATTGCTAGTAGAAAAAAAATAGTTATTTTTGCGAAAATATTACAAAAGATAACCAAAGTCGGAGTGTAGTAGTCGAGTTCATTATGAAAAGCTATTGTCTGGTTTTGGAAACCTTTGAACAGAACTGTATATTAATTGAGTGTTAACTCCAAATAATTATTAATTTAAAAATTCAAGTTTTATGAAGAAATTGTTATTCTTACTTTTAGGTTTGACTGTTGCAGTTTCTGCTTCAGCTGGCATTGATCAGGCACGAAAAGTAACCAAGATGCCTAAGGCTCAACCCAAAACCGGTTTTGTACAGAATGCAAAGTTCACTGAGGCAACTCCTACAACCGCAAGGCCAATGACATTCAAGGCTCCGGCCAAGGTGGACATCCCCGATGGCTATTGCGCAATTACCCTTGAAGCCCATCAAGTATGGAACACGAATCCAGAGAATCCCGATTACAGCGGCTACCAGATGCTGCTCGATGCCGATGCTACCGCTT
>JAEEGG010012572.1_pt1 | contig 18240 bp, 10 predicted proteins | sample 9134161 | NCBI WGS metagenome assembly JAEEGG01 (sample SAMN16246543, study PRJNA631951) | gut metagenome | biome: gut microbiome; feature: rumen; material: CR-attached | host: Bos | place: Iran: Karaj | collected 2018-10 | reverse complement strand
ATGAAGGGCTACGGTTTCCAGATTGAGATGAAATATACCGCAGTTAAGAAAGGCTTCCAGGTCGCGGAAGTTCCGGTAATTTTTGTCAACCGTAAGGCCGGAACCTCCAAGATGTCCGGCAGTATCTTCGGCGAAGCGTTCTGGGGCGTCATAGGACTGAGATTCCGTAAATTCTGATGAAAAAACACTATCTGAACTTCATCGCTGACCGTCTGCAGTGTAAGGATTGGCAGATTGAGAACTGCGCCCTTATGTTTGAAGACGGTAATACCATCCCCTTCATCAGCCGTTACCGCAAGGAAAAGACTGGCGGGATGGACGACGCTCAGGTCGCGGAGGTCAAACACTGGGTAGACGTCTTTACGGAGATGGAAACCCGCAAACAGACCGTTGTAGCCGCGATTGAAGCGGCCGGAGCGCTGACCGACGAACTGCGAAAGACTATCGAAAAATGTGTGTCCGGGACCGAACTCGAAGATATCTACCTCCCCTATCGTCCTAAGCGCAGGACCAGGGCCACGGTCGCAAAAGAGCTCGGGCTCGAGCCGCTGGCAGACACTATGTGGGATCTGCGGACTACAGACCCCGTCGCGAGCGCAAAACCCTATGTCAAGGACAAGGTAGCCAGCGTCGAGGACGCCCTTGCCGGGGCGCGCGACATAATCGCGGAGCGTCTCAGCGAGACTGCTTCGATCCGCGAGGGGCTGCGCGCCGTCTACCGCAACCGCAGGATAGTCTCCTCCGTCACCAAAACGGCCAAGGACAATCCCGAAGCCGACAAATACCGCAGCTACTTCAATTTCACGATGCCCCTTTCGCGCATCCCCGCCCACAACCTGCTGGCGATGCTTCGCGCCGAGAACGAGGGTTACCTCAGCATCTCGGTCGACGCGGACCCTCAGCGCTGCGCCGAGCAGGTGTATTCGGGCTTCTGCCGTGACCACGGCAGGCCGTCACCTGCGCTCGCAGCGCAGATCAGGGAGGCGTCGGAGGACTCGTTCGAGCGTCTGCTGGACCCTTCGATCACCAACGGGGTGATCAAGGAGGCCAAGCAGAAAGCGGACATAGAGTCCATCGCCGTTTTCGGCGAGAATCTGCGCCAGCTGCTGCTCGGCGCGCCGGTCGGCCAGAAAAGGACCATGGCCATAGACCCGGGCTTCCGAAACGGCTGCAAGATCGCCGTGCTCGACGAACAGGGAGCCCTGCTCTACCATACGATTATATTCCCGCATCCCCCTCAAAGCGAGAAGGTTAAGGCCCTCGTCGCCGTCCAGGAGATGCTTGAAAAATACCGGATCGAGGCGGTCGCGATCGGAAACGGAACGGCCAGCCGTGAGACCGAAGAATTTATGAAAAGGGTCTCGCTGCCCCAGGGCTGTAAGGTATGGACCGTCAGCGAAGACGGCGCCAGCATCTACAGCGCCTCCGAGGTAGCCCGCAAGGAATTCCCGGACGAGGATGTGACCGTCCGCGGCGCGGTAAGCATCGGTCGAAGGCTGATGGACCCGCTGGCCGAGCTGGTGAAAATCGACCCGAAGAACCTCGGAATCGGGCAGTATCAACACGACGTAGACCAGAATCTCCTCAAGGAGAAGCTGGACAACACGGTCGAGTCCTGCGTAAATGCGGTCGGGGTCAACCTGAATACGGCCTCCCCTTACCTGCTGGCTTATGTAGCCGGAATCGGCCCGTCGCTGGCGGAGAATATAGTCGCCTACAGGACTGCCAATGGCGGATTCAAGAGCCGCGCCGAGCTGCTGAAGGTGCCGCGCCTGGGCTCGAAGGCCTTCGAGCAGTGCGCCGGCTTCCTTCGCGTTCGAGGCGCAAAGAACCCTCTCGATGCCAGCGCAGTTCACCCCGAATCTTACGGGATAGTTGATAAGATGGCCCGCGATCTGGGCGTTACTACCGGCGAACTTATCGGGAACGCCGAGTTGCTCGGAAAGATCAAGCCCGAGGCTTATGTTACCGCCGATAAGGGCCTGCCTACGATCAACGATATCCTCAAGGAGCTCGCGAAACCGGGCCTCGACCCGCGCGAACAAGCCTCCGAATTCAGCTTCGCCGACGATGTCCACGACCTTACGGACCTCAAGATAGGGATGGAACTACCCGGAATCGTTACGAACATCACCAACTTCGGTGCCTTCGTAGATATCGGCCTCCACGAAAAGGGCCTTATCCACGTAAGCCAGATGGGGGCCCGCGGCCAGGTAGACCCGACCAAGGTCGTCAAACTCCACCAGCACGTGCTGGTTACGGTAGTCTCCGTCGACCTCGATCGTAAGCGCATCGGCCTAAGATTGAATAAAAAGTGCTAACTTTGACGCAAATCACATAATAATGAACTACCGTACTTTTATAACCGCCATTGCAGCCGTCGCATTCTCTATCGCGGCCTCGGCTCAGAATTTCACAGAGTGGATCGATCCCGCAGTCAATGAAATCAACCGCGCGCCTATGCACGCAGATTTCTTCGCCTACGAAAACGAGGAAGTAGCGACTCCGGATCAGAGCGCCAACTATATGTCCATCAATGGAGTATGGAAGTTTAAGTGGGTTAAGGACGCCCACTCCCGCAAGACCGACTTCTGGAAGAGCGACTTCGACGACTCGGGGTGGTCGAATATGCCCGTTCCCGGCATCTGGGAGCTCAACGGCTTCGGCGATCCTCTCTATTTGAACATAGGTTATGCGTGGAGGGGTCATTATGAGAACAATCCTCCTATTCCCCCGATTGTAGAGAACCACGTCGGACATTACCGCAATACTTTCACCGTCCCCGCTGAGCGGAAAGGCAAGAACATTATGATCCACTTCGGTTCGGTGACCAGCAATATCTACCTCTGGATCAACGGAAAATTCGTCGGATACAGCGAAGACAGCAAACTCGCCGCAGAATTCGACGTTACCGATTTCGTAAAGCCCGGACAGGACAACCTGATTGCCTTCCAGGTATATCGCTGGAACGACGGAACCTACGCAGAAGACCAGGATTTCTGGCGCCTCTGCGGAGTCGCGCGCGACAGTTATATGTATGCGCGCCCGAAGGGCCACATCGAGGATATCAATGCTACTCCAGACCTTATCAATTCCTACAAGGACGGAACTCTCAACGTCAAGGTTACCCTCAACAAATCAGCCAAGGTCAGTCTCGATCTTTACGATCCTTCAGGAGAGCCGGTCTGCGGAGCAAGCCTTCGCGGCAAAGAGATAGACCACACCTTCCAGGTTAACGAGCCCCTCAAGTGGACTGCCGAAACCCCTAATCTCTATCAGCTCAAGGTTACCCATTTCGACGGAAAGAAGATCGCTGAGGTAGTAAAGATCAACGTAGGCTTCAGAAAGATTGAAATCGTTGATTCCCAGGTACTTGTAAACGGCCAGCCCATCCTCTTCAAGGGTGTCAACAGACACGAACTGGATCCCGACGGAGGTTATGTCGTAAGCCGCGAGAGAATGCTTCAGGATGTAATGATAATGAAGCAGAACAACATCAACGCAGTCCGAACATCCCATTATCCCAACGACAGTTTCTTCTACGATATCTGCGACAAATACGGTATCTATCTTATCGCCGAGGCCAACTTCGAAGGCCACGGAATGGGATATAAGGAAAAGACACTCGGCAATAATCTGGACTACGATCTGACCCTCTGGCAGCGCAATCAGCGAAACATCAAGGCTAACTACAATCACCCTTCGGTCATTTTCTGGTCGATGGGCAATGAGTCCGGCTACGGAATCATCTTCGCCAAGAATTACTATCGTATCAAATCTGAGGATCCTACCCGTCCGATACATTACGAGATGGCCGGATACTACGACGGCCTGGCGGATATCTACTCCGTAATGTATTCAAACTACGAGCAATGCCAGAAGTATTGCGAAGACTCTACTCAGGTTAAGCCTATGATACTCTGCGAGTATGCCCACGCGATGGGTAACTCGATGGGAGGATTCAAGGAATACTGGGAGCTCATTCGCAAGTATCCCAAGTTCCAGGGCGGATTCATCTGGGACTTCGTAGACCAGGGTCTCCACGAAAAAGGTCTGAACGGAGCTGACATCTACTCCTATGGAGGGGATTACAACACCTACGATCCTTCAGACAACAACTTTAACTGCAACGGACTTATTAATCCGGACCGCAGGCCCAATCCCCATATGTATGAGGCAGCTTACTGGATGCAGAATATCTGGACAGAACTCGCAGATTCCGGAAAAGTCGTCATCACCAACGAGAAATTCTTCACTGGTCTTGACAATGTAGCCCTGAGGTGGGAAGTTCTGAAAAATGGTGAGTTCGTACGCGGCGGTGCTATCGACACCCTGTGCGTTGGCCCTCAGCAGAAGGCTGAGTACACCATCCCTTATGGAGAGATCTCGGATGATGCCGAATGGCTTCTCAACCTCAGGTACATCCTCAAGGATGGAGAGCCGCTCGTTCCTGCGGGCCACATAGTAGCCCGCCAGCAGCTCGCCCTTACCGCCCCTCTCCCCTGCAACGCTACTCTCGCCCCCGTCAAGGGACGCATCAGCGTTCTCAACGCCAAGAACGTAGTCGTTTCCGGCAATGACTTCAAGATCGTTTTCGGCGAAGACGGATTTATCAAGACCTACGAAGTCGCCGGCCAAAGCCTCCTTGCGGAGGGTGCAACTATCCGCCCGAACTTCTGGCGCGCACCTACCGACAACGACTACGGCGCATCCCTCCAGAAGAAACTCGCTTTCTGGAAAGCTCCCGATTTCGAACTCGAATCCATCTCTACCAATATGGAAGGTGGAGTCCTTAAGGTCAAGGCAGACTATGCCGTATCCGCCCGCTTCGGTCTCTCTCTCATCTACAGGATCAATGCTGCCGGATCGATGCAGATCACAATGAGTATGGACGCTCCCGAGAGCCTGCCCAATCTCTTCCGCTTCGGCCTTCAGATCCCTATGCCGGCCTCGTTCGAGAACATCTCGTACTACGGCCGTGGACCTATCGAGAACTACATCGACCGCCAGGGATATGCCGCTCTTGGAATCTACAATCAGACTGTTACGGAGCAGTACTTCCCTTACGTACGTCCTCAGGAAACAGGTACCAAGACCGATCTGCGCTGGTGGAACATCAGCGAAGAAGGCGGCCTGAAGATCTGCCTTACTTCAGACGCTCCTTTCTCAGCCTCCGCTCTTCACTACACTATCGAGAGTCTCGACAGCGGTCCCGAGAAGCAGCAGATGCACGGAGCCGAAATTCCTCAGGCAGATCTTACCAATCTTCTTGTCGACAAAGTCCAGATGGGACTCGGTTGCGTAGACAGTTGGTACAGCACTCCACGCCCCGAATATATGCTCCCCAGTGGCAAATATGAGTTTAATTTGAAGATAGATATATTGTAAAACTTTTTTTCTATCTTTGCGCTCCCAAGCCACATTAGCTCAGTTGGTAGAGCATCGCATTCGTAACGCGAAGGTCAACAGTTCAAGCCTGTTATGTGGCTCGCAAGGCCGCCCAAAGTGGGCGGCCTTTTTTGCGAGCCACACAGGCTTGAACTTCCAAAATTTCCTTTTATTGGGCGGCCTTTTCGGCGCAGCGGAGGCCGTCGATGGCGGAGGAGACGATGCCGCCGGAGTAGCCGGCGCCTTCACCGCAGGGATAGAGTCCGGGGATGGAGACGTAGGAAAGGGTTTCCGGGTCTCTGGGGATACGGATTGGAGATGAGGTGCGGGATTCTACGCCGAGAAGAAGGGCTTCCGAGCAGTAGTACCCGCGAATCTTGACTTGAGGAAAAGCTTTACGCATACGGTCGGAGACCAGCGAAGGAAGGACTTTGTCCAGTCTTACGCTTACTGCGCCTGGGTGATATGAGGTCTCGGGAAGGGTCCCGGAAAGGCGCCCTTCGCAGAAGTCTGTCATACGCTGGGCAGGGGCCGCCATAGGGTTTAGGGCGGCATCTTTAACTGCCTCACGGACAGCCTTATACATATCTCTTTCCACCTTCTGCTGGAAATCATAAAGCTTGAACGGGGAGTCTCCGGGGATGTCTTCGGGTTCTATCTGGACTACTACTCCGGAGTTGGCCCAGCGAGAGTTGCGTGCGGAGTTCGACATACCATTGAGAACTACGGTTTCAGGCTCCGTTGAAGACGGGACCAGAATTCCGCCAGGACACATACAGAAGGAGAAGACGCCGCGTCCGTCGACTTGCTGAACAAAACTGTATTCAGCGGCGGGCATTCCCTGATGGAAGCGGCCGTGGTATTGGGCGCGGTTGATAAGGCTTTGAGGGTGTTCGACCCGAACGCCGAGGGCAAAACCTTTCGGCTCGAGGCATCCCCCGTCTGCCGAGAGCATCTCGTAAACGTCGCGAGCGGAATGGCCGGTGGCAAGGATTACGGCCGGGGCCGTGAATATGGAGCCGGAGGCGGTGCGGACGGTGAAAAGCCCGTCGTGGCCCTTCGAAATCGAGCTGACCCGCTGGCTGAAGTGATACTCGCCGCCGTGGTCGAGAACGCACTTGCGTATGTTCTCTACGATTACGGGCAGTTTGTCCGAACCGATATGGGGGTGAGCGTCGATAAGTATGTCTGGAGAAGCGCCGAATTCAACGAGCCGGCGAAGGACCTCCATATTGTCGCCGCGCTTGGTGGAGCGGGTGTAGAGTTTTCCGTCGGAGAAAGCGCCGGCCCCGCCCTCGCCGAAACAGTAGTTGGAGTCCGGATTCAGGGCGCCTTCGCGGGAGAGCCGCGCCATATCGACCTTACGCTCGTGGACGTCCTTTCCCCTCTCGAGAACGATGGGCTTGCGGCCGAGCGTAAGGAGTCTCAGCGCGGCGAACATCCCGGCCGGGCCGGCACCCACGACTATAACCGGCTCAGCGCCGTGGACATCGAGATAGGGATCGAGTGGGGCGGGCTCGCTGTACTCGCCGGGCAGATAGACCTCGACGCGATAGCGGTAGATAGGCTCACCGCGCGCGTCGATACTGCGCCTGACTACCACGGCCTTGAGGTCCGGGCGCGCGAACTCACGGGCCACACGGGCCTGGACGGCCTCACGGCTGAGCGGCCGGTCGAGGGGGCAAGTGAGCTCCAGGGTACGCATAGGTCTAGAAATCGGCTATACGCGAGACGGGGGCGACGTCCAGCGGGCAGCGCTCCCCTGCCAGATAATGGAAATAACCGGCGATAGCGATCATCGCGGCATTGTCCGTAGTGAACTTGAATTCAGGGAGATAGACGTTCCATCCCCGCTTCGCTCCCTCTTCCAGCATCCTTGCGCGAAGGCCGCTGTTTGCGGAGACTCCGCCGCCGATAGTGATTTCCTTGATACCGGTCTGCTTCGCTGCCTTGATAAGTTTATCCAGAAGGATGTCGATGAGGGTTTTCTGGAAAGAAGCGCAGATATCTTCCTTGTTCTTTTCCATAAACTCGGGATCGCGGGCCATCTCGTCGCGGACAAAATACAGGAGCGAGGTCTTTACGCCGCTGAAACTGTAGTCCAGCCCAGGGATATGGGGTTTAGCAAAAGTAAAGCGCTTGGGATCTCCAAGTTTTGCGAGTTTATCGATTACAGGGCCGCCGGGATAGCCCAGGCCCATCATCTTCGAACATTTGTCGAAGGCCTCGCCTACCGCATCGTCTATAGTCTGGCCGAGGATCTCGAAATCGATCGGAGAATTGACCTTCACGATCTGGGAGTTTCCGCCGGAAACGAGCAGGCAGAGGTATGGGAAGGAAGGCTCGCGTACGGGGACGTCCTGCTGGCGGACGAAGCCTGCTAGGACATGGCCCTGAAGGTGATTGACCATCACGAGAGGCTTGTCGAGGGCGATCGCAAGCGATTTGGCGAAGCTGGTTCCGACCAGAAGCGAGCCCAGCAGGCCGGGGCCGCGGGTAAAGGCTATGGCCGTAAGATCCGAAGGGCTTACCCTGGCGCGCGAAAGCGCTTCGCTGACTACCGGCACTATATTGAGTTCGTGGGCACGGGAGGCCAGTTCCGGGACAACGCCGCCGAATGCGCGGTGGACGTCCTGGCTTGCGATTACGTTCGAAAGAAGGACTCTGTCTGAGATGACAGCCGCCGATGTATCGTCGCAAGAAGATTCTATTCCGAGGATAATATCTGCCATAGCGGGTCCAAAGTTAGCAATATTCGTTGAATATTACTAAATTTGTGAGATATGGCTAAGAAGCGGGGCATAAAAATTATTGCGAGGATCGTGGAAGCGATTCTGGTGATTCTCGTGTTGGGCCTTCTGGTCCTTCACCTCCCCGCCGTTCAGAATATAGTGGCTCAGAAAGCCGCCGATTCCCTGAACAAGTCCATGGGAGACAAGATCTCCTTTACCAGCATCAAGTTCGTTCCCTTCAGGACTCTCGTTCTGGAGGATCCGGCCGTCATAGAACACTTTGAGGCCGGACCTGATACCCTGCTTTACGCCGAAAGGCTAAGCGCCACCTTCTCTCTAAAGGGCCTGCTGAATATCAGGAACGAGGGAATGGGCGGAGTCCGTATAGACAGGCTTAAGACAGAAGGGCTGGTCTTCAATATGATCCTTTTCGACGAAGACGAAAACGGATATACCTTCAATATCAACCGTGCCTTTGGAATCCCGGAGGATAAGAATAAACTGCCCGCGGACTCACCAGACCTCTTTACCATAGGCCGGGCCGAGCTCAAAAACTCCAAGGTCAGGCTGATAATGCGCGGAGAAGACGCCTTCGTCTATAGCGGACACGGCATCAACTGGGCCGATATGGACCTCTTCGTCCCTTCAGCCCACGTCCGTAATCTCAAGTACGGAGGAGGGCGGATAGCGATGGACATAAACGATGTCACCGCTACAGATAAGTGTGGGTATACCATCCACGGAACCGGTCAGATGTCTACCGGCTACTGTAAAGACGGCAAGCGCCTCGGACTGGCGGAAGTCACCGGAGCCCATCTCTGGGACGACCGTTCGGACCTCTACATCCCCTACTATTCGATGTCATACGGCAAGGCCTTCGATTTCAGCGACTACATCAATGAAGTCGATATGAGTCTGCGCATGCGCCGCAGTACCCTTGCGATGACTACCATCGCCGCTTTCTCGGGAGCGTTCGCGGACTGCCCCGTCGTTCTGGACATCAAGCGCGGCTCCGCAGACGGCCCGGTCAACGACCTCCACGTCCGCGAACTCGAGTTTACAGACCTCTACAGCGGGGTTGAGGCAGACCTTGACTTCGTGATGACCAATCTCATCCTTACGGAAAAGGAGCCTGAGATCGCGGCGGAAGTGCGCTATCTTGACTTTACTTCCCGTTCGCTGACAGACCTCATCACCGCCTTCGCTCCGGAGTCCGGAATCGACCTTTCGAACTTCGCCACCGACGTCAAGGCCAGATTCGCCGGAAACGCCAGCGGCTGGATCAACCATATGCGCACGGACGGCGCCCTAACCACCAACTACGGCGATCTCAAAGTCAACGCAAACACCAGCCGAATCGATTCCATCCCCCATAACCACAACGCCTTCCGCTTCGACGGAAAGATGGAACTGGACGATGCCGACCTCGGCCGCTTTATGAACATAGACGCTCTCGGCCGCACCTCAATGACTATAACCGCAGCCGGAGACTTCAACCACGAAGTCACAAAAGCCAGGGTCGATACTTTCAAGATAGACCATATCAAGCTCTTGGACTACACCTACAAGGGCATCAGGGGCAAGGGAACTTTCGAGGACGGAGTTTTCGATGCGAATATAATCAGCTCGGATCCCAACGCCAACATAATTTTCAGCGGACGCGTCTCGACCAAAAAGAGCGCCCGGGGATACTATGTAGCCAGGGGCAACCTCAACCTCGCCAATCTCGATCTCGAAAAGACTGGTCTGGATAAGCGCGGAGGCGGTTCCGCCCTTCGCGGCAACATAAACGCCAACGCCGCCCTCGACTCGCTCGGAAACATCTTCGGTAACGTTTCAGCGCAGAATTTCCGCTACATTACAGACGAAGCTTCGAACGATATAGGAAACTTCACCCTTTCCTTCAACGATATGTCCGAGCAGGGCTCATCCGGCAGCGCCAATCACAAAATGGTCCTCTGGAGCCAGCGCTTCGGAAGGGCTTCATACAGTTCGAGCGTTCCGGTTACAAAGTTCCCCGAATTCGTCCGGAAGTCTATCCTGAATAAGTACCTCCCTTCCCTTACGAAAGAAGAGTACAGCGGTTCGAACGATGGCCAGTCCTTTGCGATCGACGTTAACCTCGAAGATACAAGGGCGCTGCTTTCCCCTCTCAAGAAAGATATCTACATCAACTCGGGCTCCAAGCTGAAGCTCGCGATGAACAAAGCCGGCAATCTTGACGCATCGTTCGATTCGGACAATATCCGAGTTGGAGACGTACGCGTCAAGGGCATAGAAATAAGGGGCAGCGAGAGCCCGAAGGCCTTCAGGCTCAGGACAGTCAACCCTATTACGGTAAACCTTCCCGACCTGCAGATTTCGGACATCGAACTGTCCTCCAGCCTGATGACAGACAGCCTCACCTTCGACGCATCGGCTATAAGCAGCAGGATCGAGGCCGCAAAACTTTCGCTCGGAGCCGGATTCTACCGCGACTCCTCCGATTCGCTCGCTATCCGGGGAAAGGTCGGCGATTCTTTCGTCGTATTCGATGGAGACAAATGGACTTTCCGAAACGGCAGGCTCGACTATCATACTACCGGTAGCGTCGCGGTTCAGGATATGGGACTCTATCTCGGAGACCAGACCCTTGATATCGAGGGCGAAATGTCCAATAAGGTGCCGGCCGAGATGATGCTTACCCTGAAGAATTTCGATCTGTCGGTAATCAGCCATTTCCTCAGCGAAGATGCCCTCGTAACGATCGACGGTCTTCTCAGCGGAGAGGCCCGTTACAGGACTCCTCTGGATAGCAATGCGGGGCTCGATGTCTCCCTCGTATGTCCGGACCTGAAGCTTAGCGGAGCTTCGATCGGCCGGGTGACGATGGGCGCGACTATGGACGATGAGTACGACAACCGTATCAGTTTCAAGGCCTCTCACTTCTCTCCCTCGGGAGTCGAGGATCTGCGCATCAGACAGGAAGAATCCCATTTCGATCTCAATTCGAAGAATCTCAAATCTACCCTTACTCTGAGCGGGCTGGATCCCGCCCTGCTGCAACCTATCGTCAAGGAAGCGGTCAATTTCGGTAAGGGCTCCCTGGACGGAAAGATTTGTGTAGACTATACTGTAGGGGCGGACAAGATAGATCTCAGCAGGTCTTATCTTACGCTTAAAGACACTCTTACCGTCATCCCTACAGGAGTCCGCTACGCACTGGATGGAGACATCCGCGGCGACCGCGAAGGCCTGGATATCAGGGAGATAAACATCAAGGACTTCCACCGCGGCTCCGCAAAGATCAGCGGCCGCACCAGCGATCTCAACGCTACCCTCAACGCGCTCGAAGTAGTCAGCGAAAAGGGCAGCGCGGATATGTTCAGCGGCCAGCTGTATACCAGCGGCGAGGTTGGACTTCAGCTCGAAGAAGGAAAGGTACTCAGGGTCGGTGCAGACCTCAGAACAGCCCGGACCGGAAACCTTACCATCTCTCTTGGAGGAATGGCGAAACAGGAATCCGCCACCCTCACCTTCCTCGCTCCCCCTTCAGATGAGGAGATAGAGGAAGAGGAGATGAAAAAGCCCGTCAAGACAGTAGTCAAGACTTCCGACCAGCCGGCGGAAGAAGAGGGACTGAGGCTATTGGCAGATGTCAGCGTCACTACTACCCCGGCAGTTCAGTTGAGCGCCGAGATCGATGCTGGAGGCGACAATGTTGTTACCGTAGGAGGCAATGGAACGGTAAAAGTAAACTACGACTCCCAGACAGACGAGCTCGCCCTCGGAGGCGATTATACCATACGTGAAGGTCGCTTCAAGCTCTCCGCGGCAGGAGTCTTCAGTAAGGACTTCGACATCTCAGACGGCAGCTCGGTAAGGTTTGCGGGCGATCTGATGGATACTGAGCTGGACATTACCGCAACAAACACCGTCAAGGCTTCGGTCGGAACCCTCATCTCCGATACTACCTCGGTCTCTACCCGCAGGGATGTAATCTGCGGTATCTCGGTCAGCGACCGACTCCGCAACCCTAAACTCCAGTTCAGCGTAGACGTTCCCGACCTCGATCCTACTACCGAGGCCCTGGTGAGGAGCGAACTCAACACAGAAGATAAGGTTCAGAAGCAGTTCCTTGCCCTTGTCGCTACCGGTTCGTTCCTTCCCGGCGACCAGAGCGGTGTCAACAACCAATTCGGTTCCGGCATTATCCTGAGCAACCTTACCGCCATAGCTTCTGGCCAGATAAGCTCCCTCCTCCAGCGGGCCGGAATCCCGGTAGACCTGGGAGTGAACTATATGCAGAACGAAGCCGGCAACGACATAGTCGACCTCAATCTCTCAACCCAGTTCTTCGACAACAGGGTGATAGTGAACGGCTCGGTCGGAAACAGACAATACAGCACTACAAGCGACGACAACCTCGTCGGAGATATCGATGTGGAAATCAAGATGGACAGGTCCGGAAGGCTCAGGGCGAAGCTTTTCTCCCACTCCGCAGACGACTATACCAACTACCTCGACAACTCCCAGAGGAGCGGCGCCGGTATCTCCTATCAGAGAGAGTTCGACAATCTCTGGGTTTTCCTCAAGAGCATCTTCAAAAAGAACACTCCTGAACCTACCCACGGGCAGCAGACCCTTATCATAGAAGACTGATGGATTACGGAAAACTATACCTCATCCCCTCTCCTCTCGGCGAGAACGACCCCGCCGAAGTGATTCCGGGCCCTACCCTTGAGCTCCTGAAGACCATCGGGACCTACGTGGTAGAAAATGCGCGGACAGTCCGCCGTTATCTCTCTCGCGCAGGCCTCAAAGGCCATATCGAGGAGCTGAAGATGGTCGAGCTGAGCGAACACACTACCGAGGCGGAGGTGGAGGAGATGGCAGCGCTTTTCGAGGGCGGCACAAACGTCGGCCTCATAAGCGAAGCCGGGCTTCCTGCCGTTGCCGACCCGGGTGCCGCCCTCGTTGCCCTCTGCCACCGCCGTGGGATCGAGGTGGTGCCTCTGGTAGGCCCTTCGTCCCTGATGATGGCTCTGATGGGCAGCGGCCTCAACGGCCAGTCGTTCGCGTTCAGGGGCTACCTCCCGGCTAAAACCGACGAGCGCCGTGCGGCTATAAAGGATTGCGAGCGCCTCTCCGGCGCCCTGCGTCAGACCCAGATTTTCATCGAAACCCCATACCGCAACGACGCCCTGCTCGCAGACCTTCTTGCCGGCCTGAGCGATACCACCGAGCTCTGCCTCGCCGCAGACATCACCCTCCCTACCCAGACTATCCGGACGATGAGTGTAGGGCAGTGGAAGAAACAGCATTTCACCATCGGCAAGAGGCCGTGTGTATTCCTGATACTCAAATGAAAGGAACGATAGAACTGAACGGACTCCGTTTCCACTCCTACCACGGCTGCTTCGACTATGAGCGCAGCGAGGGCGGCGAGTACACGGTTGATTTCTCGGCCACGCTCGATCTTCAGCGCGCTGCTCAGAGCGACGATCTTGCCGACACGGTAGATCTCGAGGAGGTATACTACATAATCGAGCGGGAGATGATGGTTCCCTCCAGCCTTATCGAACATGTCGCAACGCGCATAGCCTCCTCCCTTAAGGAAGAATTCCCGCAGCTCCTATCCGTCACCGTCAGGCTTACCAAGCTCACCCCTCCCCTTCCCGGCCCCGCAGATTCCTCCTCAGTTACCATAACCCTATGACGAAGATTGCGCTGATGACACTGGGCTGCAAGCTCAACTACGCGGAGACCTCTACCTACGAAAGGGGCTTTCGCTCCGCCGGGCTGGAGGTAGTCCCATACAAGCAGAGCGCGGATCTTTACCTTATCAATACGTGCTCCGTTACTGCTACTGCAGACCAGAAATCGCGCAACCTCATCCGCAGGGTCCACCGCACCAATCCCGAAGCGAAGATAGTGGTCACCGGCTGCTCTGCCGAGCTGCGCCGCGCCGAAATCGAGAAGATAGAGGGAGTGTGGAAGGTCTTCGGCTGCAAGGAAAAGGCGCAGGTCGTCCCTGACTGCCTTGCCGGCCTCGGCTTCCCCGCCGAGACGGTTACGGCCGATGCTGTCTTCGGCGCCTACAGTTCGGGCGAACGCACCCGCAGTTTCCTGAAGGTCCAGGACGGCTGCGACAATTATTGCAACTACTGTACTGTCCCCTATGCCCGCGGCGGCAGCAGGAATCTGCCGATCTGCGAATGTGTTCGGATGGCGCGCGAAATAGCGGCCCAGGGAGTCAAGGAAATAGTCCTTACCGGCGTCAATACCGGCGACTACGGCAAAACTACCGGCGAGAGTTTCCTTAGCCTCCTACAGGCCCTTAACGAGGTCGAGGGGATCGAACGCTACAGAATCTCAAGCATAGAACCGAACCTTCTGAGCTCGGAAATCATAGACTGGATCGCCTCCGGGACTAAGTTCCAGCCCCATTTCCATATCCCCCTCCAGACCGGATCGGACACTCTTCTCGCCGCGATGGGCCGCCGCTACACTACTGCCTTTTTCTCGGGCAAGCTGGCCTACATACGCCGGGTCCTCGGTGAGGGCGTTTTCTTCGGAATCGATGTGATGGTCGGGCTGCCCGGCGAAACGCCCGAGCTTTTCGAAGAAACGGTCGCTTTCCTCAGGCAGATACGCCCAGCCTTCATCCACGTCTTCCCCTACTCCCGAAGGCCCGGAACTCCCGCCGCAGATATGCCAGGCCAGGTCGACGAAGAGGAAAAGAAGCGCAGGGTCGCGGTCCTCGAAGAACTCTGCCTCCAGCTCCATTCCGAGTTCGTGGCTTCTCAGAAAGGCACGCGCGTAAGCGTTCTTTTCGAATCGAAGGAAAAAGACGGGACTATGGGTGGCTATTCCGGCAACTACATCCGGGTCACAAGACCCTACGATCCGGCCCTCTCGGGCAAAATAGTGGAGCTTACATTATGACGAAAGCAAAGCTTACATTCCTCGGAACCGGCACCTCGCAGGGCATCCCCATCATCGCCTGCGACTGCCCCGTCTGTACCTCCCCCGACCCGCGCGACAAGCGCCTTCGCGCCTCAGCCCTGGTCGAGTACGGCGGCCTTACTATCGTCGTCGACTGCGGGCCCGATTTCCGTTTTCAGATGCTTCGCCAGGGAGTACATCACATAGATGCCGTCCTGCTCACACACAATCATAAGGACCACACCGGAGGCCTTGACGAGCTCCGTTCCTTCAACCTTATGGAGCGAAAACCGGTAAATATCTACTGCGAGCCCTATGTCGAACATTCTATGAGGCAGGAATACAGCTACGCTTTCGCCGAACCTCGCTATCCCGGATCGCCGGAATGGAATGTCCACAACATCGATGGTCACCACCCCTTCAAGGTTCATTCAAATGCTATCGAGCCTACTCTGGTATGGGTGTCCGGAAAGGGTTATCACTACGAGAGGCCTTCTATCGAAGGTCCCGTCCCCGAGGTGGAAATAATCCCCATCCAGGGCTGGCACCACAAACAGAAAGGTCTTTCCGTTCTGGGCTACCGTTTTGGGGATATTGCATATCTGACGGATATGAATCTTATCGAGGATGAGGAGTTTGAGAAGTTGAAGGGCCTGAAAGCCGTCACCATCAACTGCGTCAAACGAACTCCACACTTCTCCCATTTCTCGCTCGACGAGGCTCTCGCCTTCTTCGAGCGCGTAGGAGCCGAGCAGTCCTACATCACTCACCTCTCCCATATGCTCCCATCCCACGCCGATCTCGACGCAGAACTTCCCGCAAACGTTCATCCGGCGTATGACGGACTTGTAATTGAGGATTAGCAGGCAGTCCCGCATTTCTCAGACCTTCGCGGCGACTTCGCGCCGCTCATCCCACCAGACGCGCTGCGCGCTAGTGGTCCCCCCGCTATCAAGCGCGGGTGCTTAGGGTCTTCGAAATTGCGGGACTACCTGCTTATTTGTCTAGTAGTTCGCGGGCAATTTCGGGGGCGTCGGGAGAGAGGCCGGAGGCGGGATCTGAGCAGAAGGCGGCGAGCTCCGCTTCGGTCCAGTTGGGGTTAGAAGCGAACCATTGCCGAAGAAGTTTGCGCGTTTCGGAGCGCTTGCGGCGACAGACGTCGCAGGTCCCGCAGGGCTTGCTGTCTTCCTGTCCGAAGTAGCGGAGAAGGTACGAGGCGCGGCACTCGCCGGTCTCGCTGACGTAGTCGAGAACGGCCTGGCCGCGCTGGTGGAACGCATCGCGCAGCATCGTGTATTTCTCCTTCTGCAGGTCGAGGTTGCCGGGTTCCAGGCGGTTGTGGCGCAGGATGATGACCGAACTGTTGTCGCAAGGGACGTAGCGGATGATGTGTGAGACCGAAAGGTCGTAGAGCATCTTTCGAAGGGCGGGAACGGTAAGGCCCTGGCGGCGGCAGACGTATTCTTCGTCGATGGGGACCGGATAAGAGAAGATGCCGGTATACATCCTCATAAGGGTCTCGAGGAGGCTGACGAGCGAGGCATCGCCGAGGTCGATGTCGTAGAGGCGCGAGCGGTCTGGGACTATCTTGATCCTGGTAGGGATGTCGACGTCTTCGCTGTATGAGATGTGGCCCGAGGTTTCGAGATAATGGAGGGCGTAGTGGACGCTTGAGCTGCTGAGGCTGAAACGTTTGCAGAATTCTTCGAGGCTGAATTTCAGCTCGCGGCCGGCTCCGGTTTCGTAAGGGATGCCGTAGAAGACGTGTAGTTTCTGGTAGACGTCTTCGATATAGGCCGGCGAGGGGAAGCTGGCGCTCTCCAGGCGCCTTAGGCGGTCGACGTCTTTCCCGCTCCAGAGAAGGACCGCATACGAGCGTTTGCCGTCTCTTCCGGCGCGCCCCGCTTCCTGGAAATAGGCCTCTGGCGAGTCGGGCAGGTCGAGGTGGATAACGAAGCGGACGTCCGGCTTGTCTATTCCCATCCCGAAGGCGTTGGTACAGACCATCACGCGGGTCCGGCCGGCCTTCCAGGCTTCCTGGCGGGCCGTTCGCGAGGAGGTAGAGAGTCCGGCGTGGTAATAGTCGGCGTCGATTCCGAGCGCGCGGAGCTGCGACGCGAGTTCCTCGCACCCACGGCGGCTGCGGCGGTAGATGATTCCCGTTCCGGCGACGGAATTGCAGATTCCGGCGATCTGGCCGATTTTGTCTTCACACTCACGGACGATGTACGAGAGATTCGGGCGCTCGAAGCCGGATTTGAGCAGCAGCGGTTCGCGGAAGCGGAGCTTTTGCATTATGTCCTCGCAGACGGGAGGGGTCGCGGTAGCGGTAAGGGCAAGGACGGGGGCGGAAACGAGCTCGCGTATCGCTCCAATCTGAAGGTAGTCCGGCCGGAAATCGTAGCCCCATTGGGAGATGCAATGGGCCTCGTCTACTACTATCAGCGAAATCGGCAGGATGTCCAGGTATGAGCGGAAAAGCGAGGTCGCGAGGCGCTCGGGCGAAACGTAGAGGAACTTACAGTCGGGGTCGTAGGCCGCATTATTGAGGGCGGTATCGACCTCGCGGCGTTCCATTCCTGCGTGGATGGCCAGGGCTTTGATGCCTTTTGACTCCAGATTCTGGACCTGGTCCTTCATAAGTGCGACGAGAGGAGTTACTACCAGGGCGAGGCCGTCCTTCATAAGGGCGGGTACCTGGAAGCAGACTGACTTCCCTCCTCCGGTAGGCAGAACAGCGAGCACGTCCTTCCCTGCGAGAGCCGATTCTATAATCTGCTCCTGCATCGGGCGGAAAGTTTCGTAGCCCCAAAAGCGCTTTAATGTCTCGATCGCAGTCATTACTGCAAAAATACCAAATTGTTATGATTTGTCTATTAGCAAATTTATGCTAAATTTGTGTCCGATTTCAGAACACTGAAAATTCTTTAATTTTTCAAAATACATTATGGCAAATATCGATCTTAGCAAGTACGGTATCAAAGGAGTTAAAGAGATACTCTACAACCCCACCTACGAAGTCCTTTACAACGAAGAAACAAAGCCCGGTCTCGAGGGCTACGACAAAGGACAGGTTACCGAACTTGGCGCAATCAACGTTATGACCGGAATCTACACCGGCCGTTCTCCTAAAGACAAGTACATCGTCTACGACAAGACAACTAAGGAAGGTGCTCCCGGAGAGATTTGGTGG
>JAEEGG010012570.1_pt1 | contig 18240 bp, 8 predicted proteins | sample 9134161 | NCBI WGS metagenome assembly JAEEGG01 (sample SAMN16246543, study PRJNA631951) | gut metagenome | biome: gut microbiome; feature: rumen; material: CR-attached | host: Bos | place: Iran: Karaj | collected 2018-10 | reverse complement strand
GGAAGTTACCGTCCATATCGGTCACACTTCCCGACTGCATACCCTTCACCCTGACAGTAGCACCAATCAAGGGTTCCCCAGCTTGGTCTACCACCTGACCCTTGACCTTGATGGTCTGCTGGGTCACAGCTGCCTTGACATTGACAGGACAGACAGTAAGTCCACCCGTAATGCCTAAAGTCAGCATCATTGAGAATAATACTTGTTTTCTCATCAGTGTTAATTGTTTTAATGTTAGAATTATGATGTTATGATAGCATTCACTTCAGATTTTCGTCAGCAAAAGTAGAAAAAAAGCATTTTAAGCAGGTGGACAAAACAAGAAATTGGGTGGACAAACGCATAAATACCGCATATTCCACCCGTATTTTATAGAAAAACCACTAATCTTTGTCCACTTGTCCGTCCTCTTCGGTGTAGGTCGACGGACTATGTCCATACTGACGAGTAAAGCACCGCGTAAAATATTTCGGGTCGTTAAAACCCACCTTATAGGCTATCTCTGTAATGTTCCTATTGGCCACATTTTCCAACAGCAGTTTCTTGGCGATGCTCAATCGGTAGTTGCGAATAAACTGTCCCGTACTCTGTCCCGTTTCCTCGTTAAGACGTTTCGACACCAGACTGCGGCTCATGCCGATAGCCTCGGCAAATTCCGTAATACCGAACTCGCTGTTCATGTAGTTCTGCTCCATAATCTCCGTAGCACGCTCCATAAACGGCTTGTTGGTACGCATAGCCTCCTCCTTGTCGGCTTCTACAGTACGGCGATAGCTGATGCGGAGCCTTTCGTGGTTGTCCAAAATGTTCTGGATACGCTGTTGCAGTTGTTCAGGATCCTCCGATTCATCGAGCACACGGCGGATAGGCATCAGCAGTTTCTCTGCCTCCTGACGGCGCATAGTCTCCATTCTGCGACGATAAAGCCACACTGCAATAGCGACCATCAGCATCATCACGAGCATGACAAACCACCAACTCTTCCAGAAGTAGGGCTCCACCTCAATTTCAATGCTGATCATCTGCTTCTCAGCATCGACACCTGAGGTGTATTCCACCTCAAAAGTGTAGCTGCCCGACTTCGGACTGGTATAGCGTACGGAGTGCTCGCCGGGTTTCAGCGCAATCCATTCATCCTCGAATCCCAGCAGTCGGTACCTGTAGTGTCCCTGCGTCTCTCCGGCATAGGTCAGTGTCGAGAAATCGATGGCAAACGACTTCACGGACTCGTGCAGTCTGATATGGTTAGCCTGCGAGATGTCGGCATCCATATAGTCGCTGTTGGCGGCGGTAATCTCTTGGTTGTCCACCATCAACCGTGTAAAGGTCAGGTGGATGGGATATTTCGCATCGGTATTCTCTCCACGTACCTCCGTCAGTCCTGCCGCACTACCCAAATAGATGGCACCATCGGGACCTTTTACAGCCGAATTCCAATAGAACCGCTGACACAACAGTCCGTCGTGTTCGCTATAATTATTAAAGGTACGCGTGCGCGTATCATAGACCGACAGTCCGTTGTCCGTCGTAATCCACAATCGGCCCTGCACGTCCTCCACGATACCCTTCACGGCATTGTTCGCCAGTCCCTGGTCCGTTGTCAGCACCTCGAAGGTCTCCTTGCCGTCGTCATCCAGCATGCGACGATACAGGCCATATCCGTTTGAACCCAGCCACAGGTCGCCGTCTTTGGTTTCGCAGAAACAGCTAATCTTATCGATGACAGCTGATTCAGGCTGGTCGAGTTTGTTGCGCAACCTGCGATACTTGAAATCGCCCTTACCCGAGGGTCGTGAATGAAGGTCGATGATGCAGACACCCGTCAGACAGCCCATCCACAACAATCCGCTGCGGTCCACATGACTGCCCACACAGCCTCTGATGTCGCGATTCCCCTTAAAAGGATCTTCCAACTGTCCCGTCTGCAAGTCATAGTAGAAGATACCATCGTTAGAGCCAATCCACAATGCATCATTAATCCTGTCATACGCCAATGCTCCGATATAGTCCGTTTGTCTGGCCATATCGGCAGGCATCGCCACGTGGTGCACCTCCGACCGCTTACCTCCTCCTTCCTCTTTCCTCTCTCCTCTTACCTCTATCCAGTTCAGTCCCCCACCCCACGTACCGATCCACAACCTGCCGTGTGCGTCGGGTTCCAACACCGATACGGTATTATGCTTCAATCCGATGTCCGTCAGTGGCCAGTGGTCGAAACCGCCTCCTGTCTCCTGACTCCTGACTCTTGACTCCCGTCGATTCAGTCCTCCTTCCACCGTTCCTACCCACAGCGTACCGTCGGGCTCCACATACATGGCATTGACGGGATTCGGCGACAGCGACCTGGCATTACCTGCCTCGTGGGTATAGTTACGCAACATCAGTGGCTGGGGCGACAGCTTGACGACACCTGCCGTCTCTGTACCAATCCATATCTGTCCGTCGCGAATCAGGATGCAGTGTACGAAGTCACTCGGCATGGGTTTTTCGTTTGTTGCCGTGTTCCAGTGTTCGAAACTGCCGCTCTGTTCGTCCAAGATGTTCATGCCGCGCAGCGTACCCACCAGCAGTCGTCCATCGGGAGTCACCGCCAGGGCAGTGACATGGTCATGCGACAGCGAGTGCTCGTCGTTCGTATGCCTGTAGACAGATAGCGTGCTGTCGTATTGGTTATAGGCATAAAGTCCCAGATTGGTGGCAATCCATATTACGTTACCCCGTTTAAGCAGGTCGGTCACATAGTGACCTTGCAACTGTGACATCACCGGTGCCACGTCTTTGCGTACCAGTTTATCACCATTTTCCGTCAGTCGATACAGTCCGTTCTCGATATTGATCCATACCGTACCGTTTTGTTCAATGTCGCAGATGGTGATGTCGGGGGTATTGCCGTGATAGCCGCAACAGCTGATGTGCTTCACGTGGCCCGCCTCATCGAAGCTGTAGCGGAAAATGCTGTCGCGCGTCACCTGCCACAGGGCGCCGTGACTGTCGCAATACACCTTCACGGCATTCTGCCTCAGCCTATTACCTATAGCGGCAGCAAATTTTTCACTATTCGCTTTACCCTCTTCCCTTAACGCTGGAACCACGCAGTCCATGGTTCGCAGATCGACGACCACCGTACCCTCGTCGAAAGCTACCCACAGCCTTCTGTGCCGGTCTTCGGCAAAGCCTTTGCACGAATTGCTCGACATGCGTGTCAGGCGGTTCAGCACGGGCATGGTAAACGAGTATCCGTCGTATCTGACGGCTCCTCCGCCATAGGTCGAAATCCATACGAAACCCTGGCTGTCGGCAAATATCTGGTTGACGTTGTTGTGTGGCAATCCTGCTGCCAGATCCAGGCAGGTTATGTTATACCTGTCTGTCAGCACATCTTTTGCTGCCACTGATCCTATCAGCAACTGCAGCAGGACGAAAAACACACAACGTTTCACCATTCCTCACTCACCAATCGGCGTAGCCGACCATTCCTTTCATTTCTTTCATTTCATTCATTTCTTTCATTTCTTTCATTTCATTCATTTCTTTCATTTCTTTCATTTCACTATTGGCTCCGGTACCTCCCTACCACGACAGAATCGGTGCACAATCTGGCGGTCGTCGCCGACATAGATGAAACGCTCCAGACGGTGCAGCAGCGAGTATTCGGCAGGATAGAGCACGCTGTCGTCGATGACCAGTGCGTCGAACTCGTAGCCGGGCTCGAAACTGCCCACCTTGCCGAAGAAGCTTCCAGCCGACTTGGTGGCAATCCAGAATATCTCCGACAGGTTCAAGAACGCCTTGTCGTGATTCAGCTGATAGTGCATCTTGCTCACCTGGATGGCATATACCAGCATGCGGAACATGTTCAGGTCGTGACCACCACTGATGTCGCTGCCCAGACCGATGCGCACGCCCTCGTCCAGCAGTGAGCGGATGGATGCCATTCCCGACGACAGGTTGAAGTTCGACGTGGGACAGTGGGCCACCATCACCCCGTTGCGCTTCATCAGCTCCAGTTCATGCCCCTCCGTCCAAACGCAGTGTGCCATGATGGTTGGTGTCTGTCCGAAGAGTCCATAGCGGTTGTAGGCATCGCCATAGCTCTTGCTCTCCGGCTCCAGTTCAGCTACCCAGGCTATCTCGGAGACGTTTTCCGACAAATGCGACTGCACAGGGAGCTGGTACTTATTAGCCAGCTCGCCACAGGCTTTCAGCAGCTCTGGTGTACACGACGGCACGAAACGCGGTGTGATGATAGGACGCACCAGAGAAGTTGAGAGTTGAGAGTTGAGAGTTGAGAGTTGAGGGAATTCTGCGATGAGTTGCTCGTTGCCTGCGATGGCATCCTCCACATCCTCACATAGTGCCTCGGGACAGTTGCGGTTCATGGCCACCTTACCCACCAGTGCACCCATGCCTGCTTCCTGATACAGCTGCATCAGCCGTCGGGTACTCTCCGTATGTACGGTGCCGAAGACGACGCTACGCATCGTACCGAACAGCCACTGGGTATGCATGAAACGACGATACATGCGTTCAGCATATTCTACGTCCGCATACTTCGACTCCTCGGGGAACGTGTAGTTCTGCAACCACGGCAGCAGTTCCAGATCCATCGCCACACCCTGGTTATGCACCTGCGGGGCATGCACATGCATGTCGTTCATCGCAGGAATCAGCAGCTTGTCGCCGAAGTCGACAATCTCTGCACCCTCGCAGTCTAATTCGTCCAGGTTCTTCGCAACACCTGTCACGCGACCATCGTCACCCACTGCGACATAGCCATTCTCATAGACCTCAAAACGGTCCTTCTCCTTCGTAAAGAGAATATGCGCTTTATATACCTTCATCTTAACTTCTCACTTATCACTCATCACTTATCACTCTCATCAAAAAGTCCACAGCCCCGTTCACACCGAACTTACGCACATCCAGCGAGATGTCGTAGTTCGTGGCATCCTTCCATTCGCGACCCGTAAACTTCTTCGTATACAGCTCACGGCTGAAGTCGTTGTCCACAATCATCGCGGCAGCATCGTGCTCGCTAATGTCGTACTTCTCGGCAATGCGCCGCTTGCGACAGTCCACGCTCGAATGAATGAAAATCTTCAGCGCATTCGGATGGTCGGCAAAGATGTCGAATCCGCAACGGCCCACAATGACGCACGACTCCTCGGCGGCAATCTTGCGGATGGCATCCGCCTGAGCCTGGAACAGCGTATGACTCGTATCACCCTGTTCCTGTCCGTCATACTGCGCATCGGCCATATACGTCCGATAGAAGTTGGTGAAGTCGTCGCGCCACAGCGGGTTCCGCGACTCAATCTTCTCCACAGCGTCCTCCACGGTTCTCATCCGCGAGGCCACCTCGTTCAGTATCTGCTTGTCCAGCAGCTTCACTCCGAGCCGGCGAGCCAGCTCCGCACCAATCTCATGACCGCCCGTTCCAAACATGCGGCTGATGGTAATGACAAATCTGTCCTCCTTGTTCATAATCGTAGGTTTTTTAGTTTAACATTATCTTATTTCTTAAATTTCTTTCCGTTCAGAATATAGATTCCCGGTGCCAGCCGCTCACGCCACGTGCCGTCCTCCACCTGCTCCTTCGTAGCCACCTTCCGGCCCATCAGGTCATAGATGCATCCGTCACCCACCACCTGCACACTACCATCCGGCTGCAACTCCTCCTCATCCTCATTATCGAAGTCAAAGACAACAGGGACGAAATCAACTCCTCGCGTCATCTCTGGGGCAGGAATTACGCCTGTTTCATGATAATATACCTTATTGGCGTATACATACCAGTTATTACGTGTCCAGTCACCTATTGAAAGGCCCTCTTCTTTATTGGGGTTGGCATTGAGATAGAAGCCCATACCGGAGTTGTCCTGCAATGGTAGAGTGGCATCTATTTCACCTGTTGACCAGTTGGGAGTCATTGTACCAGAATATGGCAATCCGAAAACATAAATTCTTTGTGTTGCATCTAAGTCAAGTTTCTGCTCCAGGTATTGGCCAAAGAGGATGTTATTGCGCGATCCTAGTTCGTCTTTCGAAGAAGTAAAGGATGATGTCAGCGATGGTGAAGGCGATGAGTTCGGTAATGTCACCTTTACGTATCCTGCATTGTCATGCATCGCAATAAGTACTGGTGTTCCCGCAGGGATGAACCTGTCATTTCCTCTGAAATAATGCTTCACACCTTTATCATCTGTCACATAACCTGCCGGACATCCATTGGTAGCTGTATTATAACGACCGATAGACTTGGGGTGTAAGTCATCTGTTGAAGGGGTCCAAGGAGAATTACGAGATTCTAGTATTGAGCCATGGTAGATTTTATCAATCTGTTCATCTTTATTTAAGACTGTATCGGGCAGCATCACGTCGAACGGCGCATAAAATGATGTATAATTATAGGTAGTTCCGCCATAAATTCCACCATCACCACCACTATGCGTCTTAATACGCAATCCAAGGTGATTAGCAGGCTGCATCAGCCACTTGGCGTGGTCGGTATGGGTATTATGCGTCAGTTTCAAGTCATAGATGTGGTCTGCATCAGCCTGGTCATAGCTAAGATACTTCAGATATTGTCTGCCTAAAGCAGTTACATTATCGTGTATCAACAAGATGGCACCGCCAATATCCATAACATATAGGGACGTCGCTTCTCCTTCAGTTGCTGTCATAATGGCAGCTGCCCTCTCATCCGCTGCCTCCACATTCCCTGAAATAACATTATTGCTTCCATCAAGCCCAGATCCCTTTCTTCCCTTTAAATAAAGTCCCTGAGTCTGAACTCTTGAATAAGGACTCGCAGCGGACCCTTCATAGAAATAGAAAATGCTGGCGGGGTCATACTCCACTGCAGGGATGGGGATGTCACCTTGAGTAGCACGTGAAGGGGTATAGCCGGCATCTACACTTGCACCATCCTTGCTCTTAAGTTCATCAAACTGGGTAGATTTTCCCTCAACCTCATAGAAGTGCATGGGGATAGGAGTATTACTCTCACCACCCGTCAGTTCAGTCTTGTGGGTATAACCACTTGCATAGCGAACAGGATTGATTCTCAGCCCATCAACTTCAATATCTTCTGGTGAGTGCAAACGGTAATAGCCTGGTTCATATTTGACAATATTGGCTGGATCATAAACCACAGACTGTTTCTTCATCAAGTCATCACTTGCTGCCTCGTATGCAGCCTTACCTGTTGCATTTAGTCCGCCTACATAGCCAGCACGATCATAATAGGGCTTGACCAACTCTTCAGTCAGTCCGAACGTAAAGTCAGTATGATTAGTGGCACTGAGCCTCACATAGTCGTGATATATAGTCGAAGATCCTGGTTCTAAGGTGTTTACAATGTCAAGATTATACTGCGTTCCCGTCATGTTGGCTACAGGATGAATTTTGAAGTAGCCAGGTTCAGACCCTTCCAGCAGTTCATAGATAGAATTAGTAGCAGCGGTACCAGCTTCTATTTTGGTAGGCCCCGTTACACCATCGTCCATCCACACCTCTTGTCCTTCTGAAAAACCAGCTGTTGTCATCACCCTGGTCGGCTCACCCTGATTATTATTACCACTGTTCACACAGGTATAGCGGTGATACATCTTAAAGCCGTAGGGGTCACCAAGTGGTGTCCACAGATAGTCGTTGGTGTAGTGCGTACCTCGGCCTTCTTTAACCTCCATACCCCAAGCGTTGGTAAATTGCATCAACTGTGGCGTACCGTCAGGTTTCTGGGCCTCGAAGGTGTACCATTTATTTTGTGCTACGCTTCTCACAAAGTCTGCACCGGCATTTGTCTCAAGGTCACCATTGAAACTATAGACTATGTTGATACGCACAACCTTACCAAGCAACCCTGGTTCACGACCCATTTCTTTCAATTCCTTTCCCCTATAGGTACCATCAAGAACATCAATATGAGATCCATCTGTCCCATATGCTATCGCACGACTACAGTCATCATTGGTATAGACTCCTTCGACAAAGAACCTGTAGACAACATTGGGGCGATAGAACACCGTAGGCACTTCCAACTTGTCACCCAGACTGATCTGTCCAGCATTATGGGAATAGTTCTGACCATTGATGGTCTCACCTAGTTGGTATGTGACAGATGTTAAATCACGCTGAGTAGTTCCTTTAATATCAAAATCTATTAATGTATTAGTTTCCTCGTCCCAATAAGGAATCGTTTCTATTTGATTTGCCGCAGGGGTAGGAGGATCAACGCCATCTGTTGGGTCGTAATATGTATTTGCTATCACCAAATGATAGATGACCTTATACGTAGCCAGAGCAAAGATAATGAAATGGTTGGGATCAGTGGCAGCATCAGCAGTTAGAGAGTTGCCGCAACCATCAAGCTTTAGCTCGTTGGTATCGCCCGTCACTTGCAGTACACCATAGTCATACCCTTCTTTGTTCAATAGCATGAAAGTCTTTGTCGGAGTTACACTTAAATCAGAACCACCTACGGCATACTTTCCAGAAGTCCTGTGTTTAATCTTGATGGCGTATGGATCGCTGCCTTCAAACGTCCACACATAATTGTCGCCACCTTGTAAGGGCTGGTTAGCTACAGGGCTGATAGTACTTCCATCGGATGTCATCATATCATCAGTATACCAAATGATATTATAGAGCTGATCGGCGTTAAGACCCAGACCGGCATCGTTGGAACCATCCCCCTTTGCTACAGTAGTGCCTGGTGTGTTTCTCACATTGGGCACCTTATACTCCGATTTGTTGGCATCATAAGGCATATAGTGCACATAAACCACATCGTCATAAAGGCCATACATGTATTTTAGGCTTTTGCCTATTGTGTCGGGGATTTCAGCAACGCCTTCCAACTCAGGGAACTTTTTCCTCATGTCAGCAGTCACCGTTACCGAGCTGTTGAAATACGAGTTGGTGTAATAGTAGCGGAAATCCTCATCGTTCAACAACGGTGACTTTATTTCAGAGGGTAACACTGGCCTTAATTCATTGTCCGATGCGTCATCAAACGACTGCTCAGCTTCAATGGCCAAAACATTGCCGTGAGTATAAACTTGATAGGTATAAGTGTGAGTCACATCGTCGAATAACTCCACTTTGGAATCGGTATCATGAAAAACACACGATGTGCTCGTAAAGCCGGATGGATTTGCACCATTTTTGTCTTCTGCTATGACAGATGCTGTACTGGCGTTCATGCCACTGCCGTTGAGGAACTGATAGGTATAGTCCCCACGACGAGCCTCTACCAAAGCATATACCCTATTGCTCTCGCTAAAGCCAGTGTGCGGCAGGATGGCAAAGCGCTTACCGAACAAGGGCTTGTCTTTGTTGGTCCAGTCAGCGCCGCTTAAGCCGTTATGATAGCGATTGAACAGACATACAGCATACGGATCAGGATCGGTATGTGGTGTCTCTAGAAACTTCCACTGCCATACTTTTTGGGTAGCATCCATAGGTGAAGGCTTCGATAAACCATCCTTGATACCATCATCATACTTGACATCCATATTGTTCAGTTTCATGGTAAACCACTTGCCCTTCAGTATCAATTCTGCATCTGCCTCCTCATCATAAGCATATCGTACATAAACATCATTACCAGCGGTTGCAGTAGAAGTCAATCCTTTACCTGCAAACGACTCTGTAATCTCATCTGTACTCACGGTTTCATCTGTACTCTCTGTAAATGCAGCTTTATCATAATACTTAAAATCCTTAGCCAACGGACTCTTGAAATGGTCTGGCGTCTGCGGCACCAGGTCACCACCACTTTGATAGCGTAATGACTCATTTCCCGCATTGTCGATGATATGGTAGTTATATACCATCGGACGGAACAGCTTTGTATGGGTTTCAGGCAGTTTGGTGGCATCGCCAGCCTCTGCCGTCGGTGTGACCAGTGTTTCAAAGTTCCTCACACGATGTGCCTGGTCGAAGCGCGGCATCAGCTGCATATTACCCTCAGCATCCTGCACTGCCATGAAAGTAGCATTGGTAATGGAAAGCTTTCGGCTGTCGTACCATGTACCATTGACTATCGCTGGTTTTGCTCCTAATGCCAACGTCGGATCTTCAGAATAAGTTCCCAAAACAGCTCCATCGCCTTCTGTCAGCGTGGCACCCGTAGCATTCGTATAAAAATAGCTGTCAGCATATTGAGCACTCGATATCTGAATGTTATAGGGGTCAAAGCCATTAGAGAATGAGAACTTGCCCAGTGTCTTGTCATTAATATACGTGGCTTTCTTCAAGTCTTTGTATGCCGTCTGTTCGTAGGCATTGGGGTTACTGCCCCAGTCGTGTTTCACGTCAAGATAGCCCTGCTCGTTATCAATTTCAGCATTGGGTTTCAATATCCACAACTTATCATCACTGATAGGCGTATAATCAATGATGTATTGCGACATATTACCTGTGAAATCCACATCAACCTCATGCTTTCCTACGTCAGTATTGTCCCCATTCTTTTGTATGGTGCTTGCATCAGAGGCAGACGCGAAACGATTGCCTTGCTGAACGAGGAACTTAGAACCCGTCTTTGAACTGGGGTCATAGCTCTGAGCATACTCGTCTTTAACAATATAAGTCACATATTCGTCATTCTGGTTGCCCTTGGCATCAAGCACATTTTCCGATCCCCACTCTGGTAGGTCGCCCAACGATGTAGAAGTGTAGTTGCTGCCACCAATACGATTGTCTAACTGGTAATATTGGTGCAGACCGCTGCGCTTCTTGGCAGTAGACCAGAAAGCATATTCCTTCACCATCGGACTGTCGTAGGTACGAAGCACATTTTTCTTTGGCTCCTTATCAGGATCTTGGTCACTATAAGGCAATGGTTTTCGCATCACCTCCCAGCCGTGCTGGTCAAGCAGGATAAGCACAGGAGAGATAACAGTAGCCTCAAAGTCGAAGTAGCCCTCACCCATGTGCACCGTCTGGTACCAGTGTTCTATCTTTTCCCAGCCTTTCTTTTGTTCACCGGAAACGTTATATCCATTGAAGCGCTTGGCGTAGGCATAGTAGTCGTAACTATGGAAACCGTATTCACTAGTAATATAATTCCTATATTTTTCCTTAACGATTTTTGAGTCTCCTGTTGGGTCGGCACCCTCATCTTCAGCATCCAACAAATTCTTTGTCGGATCTGACGGGTCCTTTGCCTTAGCAAGCAACTTGTTCTTGATAGTATCATAGGTTTTCCAATACTGTTCAAACGAATTAACAACATAGAAAGGATGCTCACCCTCGTCGAGACAGTCACCATCGCTGTTATTGTCAACAGGAGTAGTTACCAATTGGAAGTTTCTGGTCTCATTCGTTACGGTGCCTAACACCATATATTCCGTAGCATGAACACCCGTAATACCCGGCCAAGCCAGACTGGTCACCACATGATCGGAAGCCACCGCTTCGTCAGGATACTTGAAATTCTGTACAGAAGTGTAGAAATAGGCTTGATGATCATTGTCATTATAGGTCTCTAACTGTCGCGAACAGATCTTTACATGGTAGGGGTCGTTTGTGGCACTTTCCACATACCAAGCCCAACGAGTACGGGTACTGGCGGCACCCTGCTGTTGTAGTTCATACTCCTCCGTTCCATAGATAAAAAAGTTACAATCGCCATTGCAATAGGGGTAGACGGCTGGTACTTCCGATTCAGTAAGGTCGTCAGCACCGTTCTCCTGACGGAAGCTGTCACCAGTATGGAATTTAAGCAGATACAACTGACCCTTTCTTAAGTTGATAAGGCTGTTGGTGTCATAGGTGACATAAACCTGTCTTACTCCACCATCTTCAGGTGCTACACCCACGCTTGCGAGTTCTGTGTCACAGGCTCTACTCGTCCAATAATGATATGTACTTACCAACGGACTGCTATACTGGTCTGGGAATCTCAGATCATTAGTTAGTCTTCTCACAACCAGCAATTCCTTATTTTCCTTGTCTATCAGATGGAAATCCACTGATTTTGCATCTAATGGTGTAAGCACGAAGCGAATCTGTTGGTAGGTGTGAGGATAACTACTGTTGCTGTACATTAAAACTCCTTCGTCATCAGTTCTACCAATATTGTAGTAGGTTACAGCTGCATCCACGCCATCACCGGTAGTTGCCATCACCTCGTAATTACCACCGTCATTACTCTTGACAATAAACTTCGAGGCATTGGCTGAAACATCCCAACCGATTGCTGCTTTATTAACCCATGAATCAACCTTCACAAATTTACTGTCTCCAGAAATTCCTGTGTTATTGACAATCATGGCGTATGGATCAGCAATATTCAAATGCCAAACATAATTATCATTGCCTGAGACAGGTTCTTCTGTCCAGGAAATACCACCTGTGCTTAAATCGTAATAGATATACTGGAGATTAAGACGTACATTGTAATTTCCAGTAGGCATACTCGCCGGCACTGTTATAGTATATTTCACATAGATATCCCTGTTTGTACTTTCAGTTACATCAAACGGAGCGTGAGTAATTACATTTGTACAGGCTGCATCAGAATAGAAGGTAAGTGTTGCCAATCCCGGAGCTATCAACGGGCTACGTATAATCTCAGGGATAGTAGTATATTTCAGCGGCTTACCGACATCCTGGCTGGCAGATGCCATCACGGCAATTTCACCAGCCGTGTTCTTAATATGATAGTAATATTTCTTCTTCTCCATTTCCACCACCTTGATGCTACTGGCACTGCTCTTTGTGTAGATGATGGGGCGATTAGAGGCAACATAGTTCCAACCAAAATACCACGGATCGTCATAAGTGCCAAATTGCCGCAATTTGAAGGAGCCGCTTGTTTCGTCGTCAACAACCTCCCAACTGCAGATGTCGGAACTCGTCACGGCAGAGAATATGGTTTCTGTCGTTGTGCCAGAGGGACAGCCAATATAGCGGTTAGCTTCTGGTGATGCATCATGACTGGCCTTATGGCTGATAATCCTCAACTCGAAGGGATCACCAACAAAGGCCACCTGAGCTGCTAAGGAGTTCTCTCCCTGGTGCAGGTTGGAATCTGATCCGTCGCCAGTATGAAACTCTGTACCTGCATCATTAAGATGAACAACATACTGATTCTGATTATTCATTCGCATGGTGTACCATCGGGCATCGGTAAAGTCTTTATCTACAGGTAGAGTCTCAAAGAGATTGGTCCAGGCTGGAGTTGTCTCATATTTCAGCCAGATTATTCTTTTCTCACCGTCTCTTGTTGCATTAGCATCAGCATCAGCAAAGGTTGTCAATTCGTTTGAAGATATGCCATCTAAATCGTCTGTCTTATAAGCTCCCGTAAAGGTGGTATATTTACGTTTTAACGCGTCAGGGATATGATCCGTCAAATTCTGGGAGCCATAGGCCTCACTCCATTTCTTTTCAACACTAACAACATTACCAAATGGTGTCTTTACCTTGAATGTATAGGTGTAAACCTCATACATCTGCCTATCAGCAGCTGGAGCACTGGTTTTAGCATATTTTTTGAATTTTACAGTAGCTGGATTATCAAATCCTAAATAGTAAAACTGGCCAGACGGCACATCAAGACTTCCATCACTCTTGACAGTCCTACTACCCATGAAGACCAACTTGCCCGAAACAACACCACCACTGCCATTATCTGCGTTCAGCAGGGCAAACGAATTCCAAATAACTTCTTTTTGAAGAATACCATGATAGTAACCTTTGTAAGTATCAGAAGCGTCATAAGTTACTTCGCTATCTGGATTATTCCAATCTGTTTGCGTGTATTTTCTATTTTCATCACTTCCAATAATCATTTCATCAGTACCTTTAGCAAACAGGCTACTGCCCTCATACCACTTTTTCACAAAAACAGTCTCGCTTCCATATTTCTCGATGTAATATTTGGCCTCTTCAGAATTATAAGCAGTAACAATAGTTACATTGTACGGGTCCTTTCCTATATACTTGAACAGAAAGTGAAATTTTGACTTCGTTACCTCACTTGGATTCTTGTTATCATTACTCGACCAATATGTTTTGTCTTTTAAAGTATTAACATCTGAAACGTTCACATACACAAAATTATCACTAGCCAATTGTTCTCCTGAGACGTTCGCCGTAGGAATACCAGCAACACGGTTATTACGGCCTCGGTTATAGGCTAAAAATTTATTATCTATAAAGATATTGTAAGCCTCCGTGCCATCTAACTTGGCTATCGTATTCTCTGCATCATATTCGTAAGTGACATAGACGTGGTAATCATTACTTGGAATCGCAGTACCTTCCGTTAAACATACACTCTCAAAGCTAAAATAGTAAGTACCATCGGCAAGTGAAGCAACCTGTGTTTCCAAATCAGCATAGCTGGTTGCGGTCTTCTGATGGCCTGAATCAGCACCATCCCATGCTGTAGCATTACTGACTTCTTCGTTAGTAATAGAGTGTCCACTTACAGTCACTTTAACATAAGGTGCAAGAGGGGCTTTGTAGAGATAATACTTGTTATTGTAACGGTATTGATATATCTGTCGTGCAGTACCATCCTTCTTAATCACCGATTCCGGATAGTAAGTGAAATTCTTTGCCAACGGGCTCTTGAAGTGTGCTTCCAATTGTATGGTAGTTGCATTAGCCACTTCCACCTTAATGGCCTCCGTGCGCCAACCGTCATAAGTTGCGTTTGTATTTGCTGTACCCTTCGTATGATCCATCGGCAACGTCAGGATATGATACGTCACTTTATATCCTGCCCACGCCTCGTTGGCCAAACCACCGAGGAGTAGCAGGGTCAGGATAAGGGTAATATGTCGGAGTTGTAGTTTCATTGTGTTACTGATTTCCATTCGGTGATATTTCGTTCTTCGCAGCTGAAGGCAATGCCTACCTTGGTGACGGGACGGCCGTCCAAGCGGTATTTCTCGGCATAGCCCTTTGCTTCTATCTGGGCGAGGGCAGCCTCAGCAGTATCGTTATATTTCAGTTCTATCACGTAGATGCCCTTGGGCATGAGCAGCACCAGGTCGCTCTGTCCTTTGGCCGTCGGTTCCTCCACGCGAACATCGGCACCGAAAGCCATCAACAGCGTATAGAGCAGCGAGTGGTAGTAGTGTTCATTGCGGTTATCCTTCTCCCATTGATAGGGCAGTCCGTCAAAGAATGCCTTCAGCGCCTCGATAAAAGATGGAAGGTCGTTGTCGCGACGGAATATCTTGTAGACACGAAACAGACGGCTTTTATCCTCGTCAGCAGCATACTGCCGATGGGTAATGTACTGGTAGAGGCAGTCAGCAAAGCCTTTGCTCACTTCCTGATTTGGGAAGCCCAACGTATAGTCATCCAATTCGCGGTCGTAGTCCTTAATGGTCAGATAGCCACTCTGGTAAAGCAGCGGTAGCGGAGAGGAATAGTTGTCGAAAGCACTGTCGAATGCCACTGCTTCACAGTGTACACCATTGATGCTTTCTATGCTGACGGGCGGCATCTGTGCCAACAACTCTATGACAGCACGTGATGTTCCGCTGGCAAACCAATAGTTGTTCAGTTCCTCTGTATTGAAGACATTCACTAAGCTGAAAGGATTATACATGTCGGTCATCTTTCGACTGAAATGGTAACCGTCATACATGCGTTTCAGCTCCACCAGCTGTTCTTCGAAGCTCAGACCGTTAGCCTCACCCAGAAGTTCTATATCAGGACGCATCTGGGTGGTCAGTTCCTCTTCGCTGATACCACAGAGTGCTTCAAAGGCAGGCACCATCGAGATATTCTGCAGGTTGTTCAACTTACTAAAGATTCCCATCTGCGAGAACTTCGAAATGCCGGTGATGAACACAAACTGCAGGTGGTCGTCTTCGGCCTTCAGCGGACCAAACACGTTCTGGAACCGCTGGCGGGCCAGCTTCACTTTCTCGTTGTCGCCCAGGGCATGCAGAATAAAGTTATCGTATTCATCGACCAGCACAACCACACGCTTGCCTGTCTGCTGGTGCAGCGAACGCAGGAGGGTGATCATACGGATGTTTGCATCTGAGACTTCGGGCACGATGCCATACTGCTGCTCATAGTTTCTCAGCGTGGCATCTATCAGCGTGTCGAGTTGTTCGATAGTCACAAGGTCACCGGAGCTGAAGTCGAAGCGAATGACCGGATACTGCTCCCACCGCCAATTGGTCTGAGCAATAAAGAGTTGGGGCTGAGCGATGCCATCCTCAGTGATGAAAGCCTCAAACAGGTCGCGACGGCCTTCAAAAACTGCAGCCAGCGTAGAGATGAGCAACGACTTGCCAAAGCGGCGCGGACGGCTGAGGAAATAGGGTTTACCCTCCGTTATCATCTTATAGATGAGTGCGGTCTTGTCCACATACAAGTATCCGTCTTTGCGAATACTCTCAAAGCTCTGTATGCCTACTGGATATTTTCTCTTTATGCTCATTGCTCTTCTTACTTCTTAGTTCTTACTTCTTACATCACTTCACCATTGCTCGGTGAATTTTGAAGTATCCACTATCAGATCGGTTTCTGTGATGGTGAACGTATAGGTATAGCTGTAGCCTGCCTGCCAGTTGGTAACACTAGGCAGTGTTGTACTGACATTATGAGCTAATTGAGACCCCCAGTCGGTCCATGTAGCATTGACCACAATTTCGCCACCAAAGGTTTGGGGAATCATGAGGAAGGTGGGACCAATCTGCTTTGTGGCAGTGTTGTCATTGAACAACGACTCTGCTTCTTTTAATGTCATCACAAAATCGACTGTTTTGTCCGACGGAGTCAATGATGACCAAGTTGAGGTAGAACCATTAAATGAGCACGTTCCGCCTGTTTTCAAGCTTTTGAAAGTAATACTATTAATTGTGATATCAGGATGCGAGGCTGATAATTGGAATTTGATGCGGGCAAAGGGATGTTGAAAGGTAAGAGCTACCTGTCCTGCCGCTGGTTGATTAGTGCCAGTTCCCGCTTTATTTTGTCCCATAGCCATTGCATAAATGAACTCCTTCAAATCACTGGTTTGTCCTTCAGCAGAATGAGATACTGATTTATCATCCGTATAAGCACTTGTGTAGGTCATTGGCAGATTTGCACAAATAAAATACGGTTCAGGAGCAGGATTGGCGTTTACTGCGTATGTGATATTCGTAATATAGCTCGGCAAGTTATCAGATTTTGGCATATATGCAAAAAAGTCCAGCGAACCTGTTGCAGGCCAATAATGCTTGCCATCGGAAAACACCCAATTGGAATTATCCCAATCAACCTGTATTTGGTTAATGTAAGGAGTTAAGCTATTAGCCTCATAAACCTCACAAGTAAAACTGCCTTCGTTCTGTAAGGCCGTGGCATTATCGTATGTTGTAGTTCTCGTACCTTCCATCACCTGCCAAACACTAGGGTTGAAGCGGATTTCGGAATCGGGGGTGGTGGCTGGTGTGGCGTTCATATCGTCGGAGGAACAGGCGGAGAACAAGCTATGAGTTGCCAGCAACAGCAGGGTTGCCAGCAACTGCCATAAATAGGTATTTTCCTTCGTTCGCTTCATTCCTTAGGCCTTCGTAGACATTTTACTTTGCAAAAGTAACATTTTTTCGCGAGATTACCAAACTTTTCTGTAGCTTTTTACTCAAAGAGTAAAGAAATAAATTCAGGACACATCACCCTATTGCCATTTTCGCCAATAAATTTATACACTTACGCGCGCGCAGGAATGATGATTTTTAAAATCTGACAGTTCACGTATATATACGCGCGCGAAAGAATCTGGCGTTTCTGGCAAAAAGTCACCTATGCCTCGTTCCGATAGTCTCTTTGCGTTGTTCAGATAGTCCGAACGTGTCATTCGAATATCCCCTTTACCCCCATAGAGACTATTCGAACGAGTCAAAGAAACTATCTCTTTCATCCATAGGAATCTATTTTTATTTATAAAAAACTCTCGCGCGTACGTACAGGAACTATTCAGGGAATTTCAGTTCACGTACGTACGCGCGAGAAAGTTTTGTGTTATTTACTGATGTCCACTGACACGTCCACCTTGGCGTGCATCACATAGTCAGTAGGAATCAACAGGCCCTTCTTCGACTTGTACTGCAGGGGCACGGCTTTCAGGTCACCTGTAGACTTGCCGCTGGTAAAGCTGACAACACCATTGCCGAGAGCCACCTTCTTGCCGTTAGGCAGCGTCACGTCCTTGATGTCGATAATCAGACGGCGCTTCTCGTTGGTCAGCACACGCTGGTGCAACCCGGT
>JAEEGG010012565.1_pt1 | contig 18245 bp, 15 predicted proteins | sample 9134161 | NCBI WGS metagenome assembly JAEEGG01 (sample SAMN16246543, study PRJNA631951) | gut metagenome | biome: gut microbiome; feature: rumen; material: CR-attached | host: Bos | place: Iran: Karaj | collected 2018-10 | reverse complement strand
ACGCGATATAATCTCCCCATCCTCTTCGCAATGGTCATCCCTAAGTCCAAACTCTTCCATCGCTCCATACCGAAACGCCTCCTGATTGTCCGTGATGAACTGTTCACGGTCATCAGGTTCCAATGGCATTAATGTCACGTTTTTCTTACTCATATTCTCACATTTTATGAATCGAGCCAACGTTTGACGGTGGCGACTTTATCTTTGCTGACGATGATTTCCTCGTCGGGGGCAGCGGCCATGTGGATGCGTATCTTGCCGAGGAAATAGGTGGAGAGCTTCTGGACGGCGGCAGCGCTGATGATGAACTGACGATTCACGCGCATAAAGCGCTGGGGATCGAGTTGATTCTCTACTTCTTCGAGGGTCATGTTCAGCGTGTGGTGCTTGCCTTCTAAAGTGCAGAGGCGCACCACGCCATCACGGATGGTGATATGACTCACGTCGCTGACGGGGATAATCAGGAACTCGTCAGCACTATAGGGAATGAGGAAGCGTTCGCGATAGCGGATGGTCTGGCTTTTGACTGATTCAAGCAGTTGGGCGATGGCATCGGTGGTGGAATACTTACCCCCACCCCCTCCCATGCGAGAGGGGAATTCTTGCTTTACCTTCGCCAAGGCGGCGTGCAGTTCCTCGCTGTCGATGGGCTTCAGCAGGTAATCGATACTGTTGAAACGGAAGGCCTGTACGGCATAGTGGTCGTAGGCCGTGGTGAATATGACGGGAATGGCCTCGGGTACTGTTCGAAGCGACTCGAAGCTGAGTCCGTCGCCTAATTGAATGTCGCTCAGGATGAGGTCTATATCGCTGTGTGCACCATCAGCAAAAAACTTCTTCACCTCAGCATTGCTGGCGCATACACCCACAATCTCATGTTGACCTTCGGTCTTCCTCTGTCGCGACTCGGCAGAGCTGATGCAAGCATCGCTCTGCTCTCGCTGCTCCATCGGTTCACTTTCGAGCATCCTCCGCAGGCGGTCGGCGCTGCTCTGTTCATCTTCTATAATCAGTATCTTCATCGTTCGATAGGAATTAGCGGTATTGTTACGCGGTACTCGTCCTGGGTGTTGCTGATAGTTACCTTTTGCGAGGTCAACAGACGGTAACGCTCCACGATGTTATGCTGTCCGACACTTGTCGATTCAGCAGGTGTGATGGGCTGCTTGCGGTTGCTCACGCTGATATGCTGTCCCTCGGCAGTCACGTCGATGACGAGCGGACGCTCCTTGGTATGCTCATTGTGCTTGATGGCGTTCTCTATCAGCATCTGAAGGGCGGCTGGTGGCAACTTCCCCTGTGTCTTAGCCACATCATCAGCTATCCTTACCAGAATCCCCTCGCCGAATCGCTGCTGCAGCAGGGCCAGATAGCGGTCGAGGAATGCCAGTTCCTCCTGTAGCGTCACCGTCTCGTGGTCGAGGTGCGACAGCGTATAGCGATACACCTTCGATAGGTTCATCAGATAGCTGGATGCCCGCTTGGGATCTACCTCTATCAGTTCGGCCAGGATGCTGAAGTTATTGAATACGAAGTGCGGACTCAACTGGTTCTCTAATGCCTGCAGACGGAACTTGTCACGTTCCCGCTCGGCCTTCTCGCGCGACCGCCAATAGTAGAGCGTCACCACCGTCGTAAACAGACAGCAAGCGGCGTAATCCACCAACATCTCCCACGATTGCCAAGGCCATCCGTGCTTGAACATCTCCCTGAAATCCTCATCGGTAATCAGCCACAACGCATAGTAGAACAGCAGTCCCAGCACCGAGAGCCCCAGCACCAGCAATACTCCATGTATGATTCGTTTCAGTTTCATGCGGCAAATATACAAATTATTTTTGATATGTGAATGGCGGCAGCAAACTTTTCACTTTTCACTCTTCACTCTTCATTACCATCCGCCGCCCCAGTCACCCCAGTCGCCGTCCCATTCCTCGTGCTCTTTCTTTTCCTTGAGGTTGTTCTTGCCGCCCAGGATGTTGAAGCGATAGACGACGCGGAGCATGCCGTACTGATAGATGGCGTTATGGCGCGAGTCGGTGCGCATGAGGGCGTCGATGGTTCGGCTGATGTTGGTCTGCTGCCCCAGGATGTCGTTGACTTCGAGCATCACGGTGAGGGCGCGGCCACGGAGGAATGAATGTGACACCTGCGCGTTCCACAGCAGTTCGTTGGTGTTCATCTCACTTTGAGCATACCCCCGTCGGCTGCTCATACCGATGTCCGTCGAGAGCGACGTGCCCCACGGTGCGGTCCATTCCAACTCGGCACCGTATGAGAAGTCGTAGGTGTTCATGTTCCCCATCGGGTTCAGGTCGTTTTTTGAGTTCGCATAGTCGAGCCGTCCGTTGAGCGCGATGCTGATCTGGTCTTTACGGTAGGAGAGGTCGAGGCCTGAGTTGAGGTTCATGCTCCGCGTGACGGATTTTAAGTCTGCATCGCCGCCCTCAAAGTCGTTGTTGTAGAATCCCACGTGGCGTGAGTAGTCGCCGCCCAGGTCGATGCCGATGTTGAAGAGCTTCTGCTTGCCCAGCCCCGTGTTGAAGCCCACGCCGCCACCGCCGTTCCAGTTGCCGTTGATGTTCATCGGCATCGTGGTGCGCACGCCTGTCGTATTGTCGTAGGTGGTCTTGTTGTCGATGCTGTTGCGGGTGGCGCTGAACCATAGCCAGGAGTAGATGCCCCGCTGCTGTTCGGCCTTGTAGCTGTTGAAGTTGGCGAAGACGCTGTGCGTGAACGAAGGTTTCAGGCCTGGATTTCCCTTGGTGATGACGAGCGGGTTTGAGTCGTCGGTGATGTCGAGCAGGTTGGTCATGCTCGGCTGACGTGTCCGTCCGTTGTAGCGCACGTGCAGATTAGTCTGTTTGTCAAAGTTCCAGCGCAGGTTCACGCGTGGTGCGACGTTGAAGACGTTTCGCGTGACCTCGGGATACTCCTTGCCCATGTACTTGTAGTTGAGCGTGGTGCGCTGGGGTAGGAAGTCAAGGCCGATACTGAAGTTGTACTTCTCGCGCACCCGACGGAAACTGAGGTTGATGGTCTGGTTGTAGTTGCGGTATTCCGAGAACTGGCTCAGGCGGTTGGCAATGGAGTCGCTGCCATCGAGCACGTAGTGCATCTCTTCCATGAACCGCAGCACGGCTGGGATGTCGTAGCGGTTCTGCTCCATGCTCTGCGACAGGGTCTGATAGGCGTCGCTGTCGTAGATGTAGGCGCGGCGGTCGTTACGACTGTAACTGTAGTCGTAGGTGTAACTCAGTTGTAGGTAGGTACGGTCGGCAATCGGTTCGCTGTAGGTCATCTGCCCCAACAGGCCGAAATTCCTCGACGGCGTCTCGTAGTAGCGGTTGTTTTGCTGGTCGGTGCTCTGCGTGTTGTAGGTGATATTGGCTGCCGACAGCTGCTCGCTCCTGCCGTCGCCGTAGTTCCCTACCACGCGCAGGGTCAGGTTGCGCCCCCGGCTGTTCAACTTGCGGTTGGCCTGCAACTCGCCCTTCAGCGAGGTGTTCGTGCTGTAGCTCATGTTGCGGTTGGCGTTGCTGTTCACCATGATGTCTGCCAGTCGGTTGAGGATGGTGTCGTTGGGGTTGGCACTGTACGAGGCCGACAGGCTGTTGCCCCTTCCCCTGTTGCGCTGGTAGGTGAAGTCGGGACGGAAGATGATGTTCGTCATCGTGTCGGGCTTCCATTCTATGCGAAAATTGCCCGTCAGCCGCTGGTTCGACGTCATGTTCTTCGAGTAGTCCTCGGTATATCTGGCCAGCGTGGCGTTGAAGTATTCCGTCGACGACGTGTTCTCCAGGTCGCTGCCGTCGTAGCGGTAGCGGATGCTGCCTCCCGTCTCCAGTTTCGGCTTGGCCGTGGCGAAGTTGCCGCCTATCTCCTTGCTGCTTTTCAGACCCTGATCGCCCCAGCCCCAGCGACCGCCACCACCGCCGAAGCCCATGTCCGACACGTTGTTGGCACTACCCAGCAGGGTGGCCTGGAAGTCGTCCTTGAAGTGGTTCACGTTGAAGCGCTCGGCATAGCGGTGCTGCGTGCCAGCTCCCAGGTTCACGTTGCCGTACCAGCCGTTTTTCATGCCCTTCTTCACTGTCAGGTCGAGCACCGTCTCCTCCTCGCCGTCGTCGATGCCCGTCACGCGGCTCAGGTCGCTCTTCCTGTCATACGTCTTCAGCTTGTCAATCATCTCCGTGGGGATGTTCTTCATCGCCACCTCCTTGTCGTTTAGGAAGAACTCCTTGCCATCGACCAGAATCTTGCTCACCGTCTTGCCGTTGATGGTGATGTTGCCCTCCTTGTCCACCTTCGCGCCTGGTAACTGCTTTACCAGTGCCTCCAGCGTCGAGCCTTCCGGCACGCGATACGCTGCCGCATTGTAAACCAGCGAGTCGCCCGATACCGCAACCTTCGTCGCATGGCCCTTTACCTCTACACCCTCCAGTGCGATGGCATCTGCCGACATTGTGATGTAGCCGATGTTGACGGTCTTTTTCTTCTGCTGGGTAAGATCCACGCTGATGTTCTTCGTTGCATATCCGATGTACGAGACCTGCAGCGCATACGTTCCCTTTTTCACATTCTTCAGACTGAACTCACCCTGCGCTCCCGTCGTCGTTCCTTCCACGAAGGTGCTATCCGGCAGCGTCATCAACTGGATGGTGGCGGCCATCACGGCCTCGCCTGTCGCATTCTCCACCACCGTTCCACTCACGTCAAACGTGCTCTGGCCGAACAGACTAATGCACGACAGCAGCGAAATGATAACCCATGATAACAATCTTTTCATCTTTCTTTATGATTTAATTTAGTTTAGTTTTCTACTTTGCCGCCGAGGGCTTTGAAGAGGTTGATTTCCCCTTGAATGAGGTCGAAGCGGTCGGCGGTCAGCGAGAGGCGCGACTGCAGGAGCGTCTGCTGGGCGGTGAGCACTTCGAGATAGGTCGATGAGCTGTTCTGCATCACGTCCTTGCTTACCTCGTAGGCACGCTCTGCAGCGGCTACCTCCTGCTGACGTAGTGCCAGTCGTTCGCTGCTCAGTCGGCAGGCCGTCAGGGCATCGCTCAACTCCGCACCAGCCACCAGCAGCGCCTGATTGAAGGCTACCAGCGCCTGTTCCTGTCGAGCCTTGGCGATGCGCAGGTTGGCGCGGTTCTGCCCTTTGTTGAACAGCGGCTGCACTAGCGAGCCGATGGCCGATAAGAGCATCTGACCGGGGTTCACTATTTCACCCACACTGTTTGTCCATCCTGCCGATGCTGAAATCGTCAGTTGCGGATAGAATGCCGCACGCGCCACGTCCACCTGTGCCATCTGCGCCTTCAGGGCATATTCCGCTGCCTTCACGTCGGGTCTGCCAGCGAGTGTTTCCAATCGATACGTCGTGCTGTCGTTCATCGACACATCCGCATTTCCAAAGCCTGTGCGTCCGATGTTCTCCAACTGTCTTCCTACCAACACCACCAGTGCATTCTCCGTCGCCTGTATCTGTTGCAGCAGTGTCTTCTCCTGCGCCGAAACGTTCAGATTGGCCGCCCGTGCCGCACTCACCGCCGCCTCGTTCTGCATGCCCACCTCTTTCAGTGCCTCCATCGTTCCCACGGTCTGTCGGGCATTCTCAATCGTCTCTCTTGTCACAGCCAACTGCTCCCGCATCATCACCAGTTGGTAGTAGTGCGTAGCCACCGCCGCTATCAGTTGCAGCCTCACCGCCCGCTCTGTCTCTGCCGTGCTCCAGTAGTTGGCCACCGCCGCCCGTTTCTCGCCGCGCAGCCGTCCTGCCAGGTCTATTTCCCACTGCATCGTCAGCGGCACGTTGTACGTCTTCTGCGTCGCCTGCCCCTTCGTCTTCTGCAGCTGTCCCTCAGCGCCCACCGTCAGCCCTGGCAGGAACGCCAGTCTTGCCGCCTTCAACTGCGCCTCCGCTTGCACCACGTTCAGGTTCGCCGTTCGCAGGTCAGCGTTCCACTCCAGCGCCGTCTCTATCAGCCCTACCAGCTGCGGTTCTGTAAACACGCTGCGCCATCCGATGCTGTCCACCGTCTGTGCCGAGGCCGTCATCAGACACCACAGCCCCGCCGCCATCATCCATATCTTCCTTAGTCCGTTCATATTCATTCTTTTCTTAATCACGCCGCAAAATTACGCCTTTCTCGCGCGATACAGAATAACAATGTGGGTGAAACGGGAAAAATCGGGGGTGAAATGTCAGAGACGAAAAAGCATCCAGCCGCATTTTCAGCAGTTGGATGCTCTCGTTTTTTAGAGATGGGGACCTTTTTATCAGACCTCATACATCTCACATCTGACCTCTTACATCTCACATGTAGATCGGGCCGTGGCCCATGCAACTCGTGGTAGTGAGTGCTGTCAGAAAGGCGGTGAGTGCGGCTACTACAACCTTCACCGCAATCTCAATCAAATGCTTCTTTGCCATACGCTTTCAACATTTTTCGTTCGTAACTTGAAAGCCGAGGGCTGACATCCCACATCAGACTTCAGACATCTAACATCGTCCGTCAGCCCTCAGCCGTCGTTTAATGGTCGTCACCCCAGTCGATGTCGCTGGGCTCAGAGTTGACCTCCACCACAGTTCCCTTCGTAGGCATCACGAACGAGCCAGTGTAGGTGCCGTTGTTCTCGGTCAGCGTGATGCTGTTGCCGTTGACTTTGGCCGTGGGCACCTTACCCTCTGCGGGCACAACGCTGATGTTCACGTTAGTACCAGAGGCCACGCTTGAATCGTTGGCAAGTTCCTGACCGTTAGCATCCGTCACGTTCGAAGTGCCGCTGCCATACTTGTAGATGACCAGACGGTAGTTACCAGCTACACCACTCTCACCGCTGCCGCTCTGCGAGCCACTGTTGCCGCCAGTATTGGTGCCTGAGCCGCTGTTGCCGCCAGTGTTAGAACCCGTGTTCGAGCCGTTGCCGCTGTTCTGTGAGCCAGAACCGCTGTTGGTAGTGTTACCACCCGTCGAAGAACCGCCGCTGGTACCGCCACTATTACCACCTCCGTTGTCGTCGCCACCCTCAGGGTCTTCCACATCGTTGCTGTCGGCGCTGGTGACGCGCTTCACGATGTTGCCGTCCTTGTCGTAGCAGGTGATGGCAATCTTGGTGTTCTGCAGTTCGTCCTTCACCTCCTTTGACGGGGTGAAAATCACACGACGGGCTGAGATGAGCGTGGTCTTCACGTCCTCGACGTTCTGTACACTCTTGGAGCGCACGCCGAATCTCATACTTCCGAGACCGGGCAGGGACACGTTATGTCCTTCGGTTGCCCAGGTGCGGATTACCTCACCTGCTGCGTCCCAAGCCGCCTTGATGACGCCTACGCTGATGCCAGAGCGCTTGGCTGCTTCCTCAATCACCTTGCTGGCGTCGAGGGTGTTGTACAGGTGTGCCGAAAGCACGAATGCCAGCTTCTCCACGTTCTTTTCGAACGATACGTTCTGTTGCTTTGCTTTAATCTGAATCATAATACTTTACTTTTTTTTAATTGTTGAACAATAGGGTTATTTTTTCGTCTCGTTTTGCTGCCTCCAGAGTCTGCACGTGCTATGCCCGGGAGTCTGCAAGTGTTGCCTCGGAGAGTCTGCAAATGCAAGCACTCATGCCTGCTTTCTAAGACACTACAAAGGTACGACATTCGCCGCCACCGTTCTGATGATGGCTGGCGATGCCGTGCGATTACTGGACTTTTCTATGGTTCTCCCAATTGCTCGACGATGGCTCTCACCTGTCGGGGCGTGAACGTCTTGCAGGTGGTTTCGTAGCCTGTCTCTTGCAGATGTTCCCAAAGTTGGGTGCAGCGGCGAATCCAACTCATTAGGTGGTTCACAGCCGTGCGCGGGCTGCTATCAGGAAAGTACATTAGTGCCAGTTCCTTCTTGGTGTAGGCTCGAATTATGAAGTCATCCATGGTCGGCCTCCTTTCTTGCTTTGGTCAGATAATAGTCGCTAAAGTCCTTGCAGCCCACGGGCAATTGATGGCGTACCAAATCGGGCAGAACCTCTTGCAACTGGAGGAACAGCCTCTCGCCAGGCGCATCGTTATCAGGCCACATGTGAAACGAAGTCCCAAGATCATGGCTCAAAGTATCAAGCAGCTTTACATCCTTTTTGCTCAACAACGTAGCCGATGGGATGGCTATCGCCTTATGACCTGCCGAGAGCATCGCCCAACAGTCGGAGCAGCCCTCGGTGATGAAAAGCATTTCGCCCGGCTTCAGGAGGTTCAAAACAGACAAGTTGTAGATGTTGCACTCAGCCCCTTGCGGAAACCTAAATCGAGGCGTAGCACCTTTCACAAGATTCCTGTTCTGAATGCCAATCAGCTTGTCCTTGCGGTCGTAGTAAGGTGTTTGCAACCAAGGTACGCCCTGCTTGTCTTTCCACGATGTCAGACGGCACCAACGCACAACTCTTGGGTCAAGATGTCGCTCTTCAAAGAGAAACTTCCGGGCCTCATCATTCAGCCAAGGACGCTCAAAGAAACGCTCATAACGACTCGCATCAAACGGCTTCGGAGGTCTGTCTTCCATCGGCTTATACTCAGTAAGAATCACATTGTGCTCATCAGCCAACCAACGGCAGGCATCAAGGAAGTCCTTGTTCAGATACTTCATTACCAAATCGATTGGGCCACCCGACGCACCGCACACAAAGCATCGGAAGGTGTTCTTGCTCACCTTGAACGACATCGAGGCATGATGATCATCGTGAAACGGACAAAGGCACTTGTGCATTTTAACTTGGAAGCCAAGTCGCTCTGCGACCCCCTCAATGGGAAGGTCGCGGAGCTTTTGCAATTCAAACTTATCCATAGTCACTCACCTTTAAGATATTCCTCAGTCTTGGTGTACAGTCCTGTCTGGTTCGAGTAGGTGATGAACTTGCGGAACAGCCACTTGCGCAACTGTCCGTTGGTGCCCTCCTTGCTCTTGCCGAGCTGCAGGCGGAGTGCCTCCAACTGAGCCTCGCTGAAGTCGTTAGGCAGGTCATCGAGCATGTTCTTCGGACCACGACGCTGAGCCTCACTCATCGTGTCGGCATCTTTGCCCAGCAGGTCGGCAAAGAGCTGCATCTTGCTCCAAAGATCCCGATAGACAAGCCATTCCACTACGTCACCAATGGAACGAGTGTAGGTCTGGTTGTTGAGAATCCAAAGGATGCAACCCGCCTTCCACGCCGAGACTAACGCACGCTTGGAGCAGTCCCATAGCACATCGTCGTCAACCAGGTCGGCCAGCGAAGCCATGTCTGCGGCCAGCTTGTCGGCCAACTTGTTCAGCGGACGGATGATGAAGCGCCCCTTCGTGATGTCGAGTCGTGCCAAGTATTCGTCAAGCTTCTGATAAAACTCTTCTGTGTACTTGCCTTGTCGGGGGATGCGCCCGTCGCGGCTCTGGCGAGCCTTATAAGAGAACACCATACGCCCGAAGGTGCCGTTGAACAGATCGTTCTTGTAATACTTCCTTGCGGAAAAAGGCGTGGCCGAAAGTGTCAGGTTGGCCCTGAGAATCGGGTTTCCCGTCACGCCATCGGCTGTGGCACGGAGTGCTCCTGCACGCTGGCGGTCGTAGATGTTACGCAGCATCTGACTAACCTGTTTGTGACCTCCACACATGCCGTCGGCCATCTCCACCTCGGGCATGTTGAGGTATTGCGTGCGACCACCTTGCGCCTCAAGCGCCATAGCATTTTGAAGGAACGCCGGACGGGTGGTATCGTTAGGCGGGAAGTAGAACGCCACATCCGGACGCGCAGGTTTCTCTTTGGTGCTCGCCTTCTGCTTGACCATTTTCGACCATTCCACGAGTTTCTTCAACTCGCCCTCGTCGTGCTGACGGAAGTCGCGGCAAATAGCCTCCACGAGGTTGGACAATTGGCCCTTGTTACAGCCCGAATCGCCCACCAGATTGGCCATCATGCCCGTCGGTTCCTTCCAAGTGAGGTCGGGATACTGAAATTCCGCACCGCTAACGTGAGCACCAAGAACGGGGAAAAGCATCGGAACAAGGGGTTCGTGCATGTCTTTTGACGTCTGCGAGAGCAGCAAACGGATACATTCTGTGCCTTTGCCGAGGTTCGGCATAGCGGGCGCAGTCGCTTTACTAATATCGTATCTCATTGATTTATTGCTTTTTAGATGAATAATACATTGGCCGTTTGTTCCAGTTCCAGTTGTTCCAATTATTTTTCTGGCAGTTCCATTATCCCTTATTTTTATATATAACTATCTATATATTAGTTAGTTACAAACTATAAAGAAGGGGTTTTGTCCCTCGATTTTTAACTGGAACATTTGGAACTGGAACGCACGACCTGTTAACTCTTAGCCTTCTTCTACAAGGCCAGCTACCGCGAGCAGTTCCTCAGCGGCCTCACGGCAAAAGTCTTGGAAAGCAAAATCCTTGGTGTAACGAGGACGGTTGAACGTCGGGTACAAAGTGCCATCGTCCTTGCGGTTCACGTTGATGCGCTTGCCCAGATAGACATGCGGATTACGCTGCGTCACCACCACCTTTTTCTTCTCTGGGTCGTTCTGGATGAAAGTGAAGTGATCCTCGTCATCATGCGTGATGGCACCATCAAGGTACGCACCCACATGCATACGCCCAGGCTCACGGGTCATCAACTTCAAGTCCACATCCAGATGCGTGTCTGGGAAGAAGTCCTTGAAGAGGCGGTCGCGGTAAGCAACTGCAAGGGGTTCGTTACTACGAAGGTACTCGTTCAGTACCTTGCCAATGACCTTAGGTTCGTTCTTCTTTTCTGAACCTGATAGTCTTACTGAAATAAAATCCTTTTTCATGTTTTTGTGGATTTTAGGCGGTTCGACTATCTGCTTCGCCACAACCACAGACAGCCAAGAACTGAACTGTTCAATTCTCGGCTGCAAAGGACTAAAGACCTTTTAGTACCCTGAATATCAGCAAAAAGACCTTTTCAGACTCTGGGTATGGAACTCGGACTTTTTCGGACTTTGTTTATTTTGAGGCACAAAAAAAGCCTTCGAATAGCATTATATACCATTCAAAGGCCTATAAATATTATCAAACTATCGCTAACCTTGAAGTATTCTCTGGTATTCCTCTTTTACGGAATCTTTATATTTCCAGCCAAGATACTTGTAAGACTCATTTCTGGTATCAGTAGAAGAAACAAAAACAGACAGTCTATAGTGCTTAAAGGCTGTACCGCTTAATTTACCCATTATGTTTTTGGAACACCACGCATCGTATTGGTTAAGCCTGTATCCGCTTACATGATTATCGGCTATCCATTTGTAGAATCCAAGGAATTCCAACATGGCTGCGCTGTGGCCAAATGTGTCAGCAATGGATTCCTTCTCTTGTAGCAAACATTCCACCAGTTGACGTATCTTCTGAGGAGTGCCAAGTTCTTTAACTTTTGGCATTTCTGAGAAAGTGTATGCGTTGGCCACATCCAAGAAAATATCGAATTTGTCTTTGGGCTTAACAATAACGTTGCTTGCTTGTTCAGATGGTTTAGGACTGACAAAATCAGAATCGTGATTCTTATTTACTCTTGGTGCAAATGATTGTGTCATTTCGTTATATCTTGCCACGATCTCTTCGTCAGGGAATTCTCCCTTCCAGTCAAAGACAAAATTCTCAAAGTCTGTCTCGTATAACTGTAGATTGCTATCTTCTAATACTCGTCTAAAAGTGTGGTACACCTCAAAATAAAGTTGAGTAAGCGACTCTTTAATGTAGAGGTCGTTGGCATCCTTACAGAACGATGTTATACTGGAGAACAATTTGCGTATATAGGTACGAACAACAGCATCGTCATGAACAGACTTGACAAGCGTTAGAAGGGATTCTAAGGTTCGCCGACATTCCACCTTGACCAGCAGGTGAAGGAACTTGTCTGTTGGTGTAGTTTCGGTAGTAGGATCAAAGACTCCTTCCAGACTAAACTTCTCATCGACTCTTGTATAGTCATCCGCCCCAAAGTTCATTCCATGTTTTCGAGCTTCTTCTGCTCCTTGACGTACCTCTCGGTCATCATTATAGTCAGAAGAGACCTTCACTAATCCGCTTGTCTCGACAGCCGCAATAAGAGCCTGTTCAATAGCCATCAGATTTTGTTCACCCTGAGTTGCTTTCATTAAGTTACGCCACAACAGAGAAATATCCTTTTCTGTTTTTAACGTGGAGAGTATTTGCCTTCGCAAATCGCCTCTCAGCATGCTGTCAATAATAGATAATGTCATAGCATTAATCAGTTAGAGCATCCACAGATTATGTTTTCCAAACTCAGGCAAATCCTCGTCGTTGAAATGCGGAACGTACTGAGCCACCAACTCAGGGTAAGCAATCGTTATAGGTACATTCTGCATCTTGACCGATTTCCAGTATAGACGACAGAACTGATATACTTGGGTAATAATATCAATGGTGTCTTCTTTTGTCAGTACTCCACCTGTATTTGTGTTGGCGCTCGTGATAGTCAATTTGATGGGGAACAGCACATCGCCTTTTCCGTACTCCGTGTATCGCTCGTTATTGTAGAGCAAAAACTGGGTGTCTCTCAAATGAACATAGGTTCCACTCATGGGCATAAAGTCATTCTTAGTGGTGTCGAAAGCAATTAGGTCATCATTCACAGCCGTAACCATATTTACTACAAACACAGGACATTGCAATCCGTTCTGTTTGAGCATCATTTCTATCTGCTCGCCTTCGTCCCTTCTTAGTTTCTTATAGTAGTGAATAATTAGTCTGTCGGGCTTTCCATATTGCTTGCAGAACTGCCACAAGGCTTTCTTCAAACTTGTCCCCAAGGCTTCAGTATCTTCTGCTTGGCAACAATCAAACTCACGGAACTGACCTTCTTTGTCGAAGCAGAAAGCAGTTCCAAGGTAGGGCTTACATCCTTGCTGTTTAGACGCTCCGATACCTACTATCATGTCGTTTCGTTTAGAGAGGCTTTCAAGCCCCCAAGCCATGCCGTTTTGCTTGCCCGTAATGGCGGCGGCGATGTTGGGAAGGAACCAGTCAAAATGGTTATTATCAATGTTAGGAGCATAGATAACTTGAGATGTGATTTTGGATTTCATCAGCATCTCCTTCATTCTGAAATAAAGTTCATGCAGACGCGGTTCTGGCGTGTCTTTATGAATCTCGCTAATTATGATGGCTATATAGTTAGTGCCTGGAATAAAGCGGTTGTCATCCATCAAGTGTTTTTGCAACTCTTCTAATGCTGTATTGTATGAAGAGTACGAAAGACTAAGATTTGACACCCACGATAGAGGTTGATTCAGGTATTCTCCCAATCGCTTGAATTGCTTATTGGAACCATATTCTTGGTCGCCTTGCCTTAACACAGAAGTGTCACAACCATTCTGAAGTATGTTGTAAAGACGATTCCTCGCTATATTGCTTTGGGGAGAATTTAAGCTGATAAAGAAATATTTGAATGGCTGCGGTTGAGTGTATGGCCCATGAATAGGGAATTCGTTGCGAGGCAGGGCTCCAACGTAGTTATCACCATATTTAAGGTTTCTTGCTTTTTCGTCAACCATAAGTATATCGTCAGATTTAACCTGAATCAAATCGCCATTATTCAATATGTTAATGTCTAATGCATCTTGAAATTGAGAAGTTAAAAGGTAAGTACGGATGAAATCAGTTATTTTCTTCATCTTGGTGGCGTACTTGTTCCTGTCATAGGAACGAGGCTCTGACAAGCCCAGCATCTTCTTCGTGTATCTGTTTACGATAGGGCAACCACCGCCAAACCTCTGGAAATGATGTTGTTTGACTTGCGCCCTGCGCAGCACTTCTGTTCCGGCGACAACATCAAAGCCGTGGTCATCAAGGTCAACATCGTATAAATTTTTCTTGGAGCAACGGCTTTCACCACTATGACTGACATCTATTTGCCATCCATCAGTCATATCCTGATAGTAAGGCCTAAGTGTGTATCGGTTATACAGAATGGAGTTTCCTTCATCCTTGGGAATCCAAATCTCTATTCTCCCTATAAAATCGCGGCATACAGGGAAACCGAGACCTCTGAAATGGCGCACAATCTTCTGAATCATCTCAAATCTACCAATGCGACATAACTGGTTTAGGTCTGCCTTTATAGAAAATTGTTCGCCTCTTGGGATGTCCCGGAGTTCCTCTTCCCAGTCGGCAAGGAACACCTCTGATAGATCGTTTAAACATGGATTGTCTTTCCATAGGCTCTCGCATGAATCTTTTGCCACACGGATTGCACCATACTTCCATGTGCTCTTTTGTTCTTTGGTTAGACCTCCACATCCTGCGAAGAGATCAATTACTTTGATACTGCTGCGTCGTTCGACCGCGATGCTGTTAAATACCAATTGGCTCATATCAAAAAAATGAATTAATTCATTTTACATACCTCAAACATCGTGCCAATAGCGAAATTGGCCGTAATAGTGACATCCGTACTGACAAAATAGCACAACAGGATTACTCTTTTATTAAATTATGTATATTTTCTTTGATAAATTGAAAGAAACTCGAGAAAATATTGTAACTTTGTAGCCAAGAAATAATAAATGCAATATGGATAGTAAAAGATTTTATGATCTGCTATTAGCAGAGATTAGTACATACAAGCAGCATCTTGAAACTGACAATGAAGAGTGGAAGGTTAAAGGGTTTATTGATGTAGATAAGAATATCTACACTATATCCCATGACACTAAAGTCGTGTCGAAAATTATCGAAATTATTCTGATTCCCAAGTTAAAGCTATTTGCAGAGAAGAATGGCATGGAACTGGAACTTCCTGATGCTCAGAACTATTATCCTGATTTGACATTTAAAGACAAGCAGGACGGTAGTCTTTTTGCAGTAGACTTCAAGACGACATATTATGAAGTAACTAAGAACAAAAAAGGAGATGAAGAGAAAAAGATTAAGGGTATGACCCTTGGTGCTTTCTCAGGTTATTTCAGAGATCGTAATTCAACCAAGAACATTCAGCACCCCTATCATGAGTATAAGAGCCACCTCGTATTGGGTATAGTATATAGACAAGCCAATGATACAGGTGACGAGTTCAAAGTATATGGCATCGATGGGTTGGAGCGTATCAAGTCAGTTATCAAGAGTTTCATATTCTTCTTGCAACCTAAGTACAAGATAGCAATTGATCATCCAGGCAGCGGTAATACCAAAAATATTGGCGGCATAGCCGATTTGGAAAAAATGGTAAACGGTCAAGGCCCATTTGTGCAATTTGGTGATAAGGCAGAAGAAGTATTTGATGACTACTGGATAAACTATAGAACAGCAGGTGAGGCAAAAGCCGACGGGAAGACTCAACCTGATTATACAGATTTAGAATCATATTTATCATTTAAGAAGGAAGTTGTAAAGAAAAACAACGATCTTTTTGGTGATTTATTTGGGGAGGAAGTAAAATGAGCAAAGTAATAGTTCCTCCTATTAAGTCGCAGGGAATAAAGACGAAACTCGTTCCTTGGATAAATGATATCATTTTGCAATCAGGTATTGATATTGAAAATGCAAATTGGATAGAGCCTTTTTTTGGAACAGGTGTGGTTGGATTGAATTCGCCAGTAAAAGGTCATCATATTGTTGGTGACACGAATCCTCACCTTATGAATTTGTATAATGGCATCAAAGATGGCACTATTACTGAGTATAACATGCGGGCATATTTGGAGCGTGAAAGTAGAATATTGGAAGCTGCAGACGAAGACGGCTATGCATATTATCGTGAAGTAAAAAACCGCTTTAACCGTGAACATAGTCCTTTCGATTTCATTTTTCTTTCCCGCGCAGGTTTCAATGGCATGATGCGTTTTAATAAGAAAGGAGAATGGAATATTCCCTTCTGCCAGAAACCAAATCGCTTTGCACCTGCTTATATTTCAAAAATTTGCAACCAAATAGCTGCTGCTGAGCGAGTCATCAAGAAGGGTAACTGGGAGTTCCTGAACCAAGGTTTCATCGACACAATCAATAGAGCAGAAGCTGGGGACATCATCTATTGTGATCCTCCTTATTTCGGTCGATATGTTGACTATTACAATGGCTGGACTGAAGAAGATGAAGAAGCTCTTTATACGGCATTAATAAATACACCAGCACATTTCATTTTATCTACATGGCATCATAATGAGTTTCGGGAAAATGAAATGATGGATCGTTTCTGGAACCAGTTTAATGTGGCAACTCAAGAACACTTCTATCACGGTGGTGGCCATATAGAAAACCGCCATCCAATGGTAGAGGCGTTGGTGTATAATTTTGATTTGCAAGAGGCACAATACCAAGAAGAAGCCATTGAACTTGAACTGGCTTTTGCATGATATCATAATAATATCAGATGGAGGTCTATTTCCAATCAAACGACCATCAGTTTGAATTGTATCAAGGCGATGCAACTGAAGTGATGAGTGCATTATGCAAAAAGTGTGATGTGGTCTTCGCTGACCCTCCTTATTTCCTTTCACGTAATAAGTCAATAAAGATAAACGGAGAATGGAAAAGCTTTGAGAAAGGTGAATGGGATAGAGTGACTGATCTTGACAATATTGATAGTTTTAACAAAAAATGGCTTACTGTCTGTCGTGATGTTTTAAAGGATAGTGGTACTATATGGGTTAGCGGAACTTATCACAATATCTTCTCTGTGGCCACATGTTTGGTTGAGTTGGGGTTCAAAGTCCTAAATATTATTGTTTGGCAAAAATCAGACGCTAAACCAACACTTTCGCGTAATTATTTCAATTTTACAACAGAATACATTGTGTGGGCAAGGAAATCAGAGAAGACACCGCATTACTTTAATTGCGATCTAATGGAGCAAATCAATGGAGGTGTACGAATGTCTGATGTGTGGAGAATTCCATTCATTTCGTCATGGGAAATGAAATTGGGTAAACATCCTACTCAAAAGCCCCTTCGTCTGCTTTATCGTATAATACTTGCATCTACTAAAGAGGGCGATACTATTCTCGATCCTTTTGCAGGTAGTTGTACTACAGGTATTGCCGCAAACCTACTTGGACGAAAGTTTGTTGGGATAGATCAAAGTAGGGAGTTCCTTGACTATGGCATCCGTCGTAAGCATGAGATTGAAGATCCTGTTAAATCGGAATGGATATTGAAGAAGATGTCAGAAAATCCTGAGGAAGTGATGGTTATGGTTAACCACGCTCGCCCAGACTTGTATAAGAAGATGATTGAAACGGGCATCTGTTATCTTCGCGCTGGTGACTCCAAAGGGTCGTTGCTTGTCACTCCTGGATTCGAGCGGCTCAATTATGTGCTGCTTCATACTAACGGAGAGAATGCTCAACTCTTTAAACTAAAGACTAAAGGTCACTTTCAGATTTGGACGCGAGAAACGCTACAACAATATGGATTCGATCCTCGGAGCGCAGCATATTATGTAGTGCTTCATTTTGACCCATCAAAACAGATACCTCTGAAGCATCATCCTAATCTCAAAGAAGACAAATATACATTCAAAGCCAAGATAAAACCCCTTAGTGATTTTATGGGGATAAAATAGCATTTTTGAATCTGAAATCGAGAAATCGGCGATAAAACACCCCATTTGCCGCCGATTTTCATGATTTCAGATTCGATTTTCCACTTTTAGAGGCATTTTATCGTAAAAGTTCTGACTCTAAAAAACGAGAGCATCCAACTGCTGAAAATGCGGCTGGATGCTTTTTTCGTATCGGGATGTTTACGCCTTCGCGGCATCGGCTTTCGCGGCGTGATAGGCCTCGATATGCTTTAGCTCTTCGACAATCAGCGGGTCGTCGGATTCAACAAACTCGACGTGCTTGAACCTTTCCTGCAGCGACTGGAAGAGGACGAAGAGGGCGGGGACGACAAAGAGAAGGCCGAGGGTGCCGATAAGCATACCGCCGACGGTACCTACGCCGACGGTGCGGCTGCCGTTGGCTCCTGCGCCAGACGCGAACATCAGGGGCAGCATACCGAATATCATCGTGAGCGAGGTCATGAGGATGGGGCGCAGACGCATCTTGGCGGCAAAGAAGGCCGACTGCTTGAGCGACATGCCGGCCTGGCGACACTGGGTGGCGTACTCGGTGAGGAGGATGGCGGTCTTGCAGAGCAGGCCGATAAGCATGATGAGACCCACCTGAAGATAAATGTTGTTCTCCACGCCGAAGAGTTGGGCGAAGAGCAAGGCACCCATCAATCCGAAAGGCACGCCGA
>JAEEGG010012562.1_pt1 | contig 18248 bp, 18 predicted proteins | sample 9134161 | NCBI WGS metagenome assembly JAEEGG01 (sample SAMN16246543, study PRJNA631951) | gut metagenome | biome: gut microbiome; feature: rumen; material: CR-attached | host: Bos | place: Iran: Karaj | collected 2018-10 | reverse complement strand
AAATAAAAAGACCCAGCGAAGTTTAATTGTAACTTCACTGGGCTCTATCTCTCGCACTGAGCGAAAGATAATTTGACTCCGCGAATCCAGAATTGTAACTGGACAAATAAAAAAAGCAGCAGGCGAGATTCGAACTCGTGTAGGCCACCTTGGCAAGGTGGTGCGTAACCACTACGCTACTGCTGCAAGACGAGATTGTTTATAACATTTTTGTAGAACTTGCGCAAGTGCTAGCTGCTTTTTTTGTCGCCGATTGCCTCAAATGCCTCAAATGTCAAAAATTATCTCACGCATATAGATTTCTTTTTGTAATTTCTATATATTAGTTGAGCGACAAAAAAACGAAGCATTTTTACATCAATAGTTGAGAGGAATAAAATGGAAATCAAGAAACTTGAGAACTCTTCTGTGGAGCTCACACTGACACTCAGCGCAGCTACAATCGAGGAAGACTATTCAAAGACAATCAAGGATTACGCCAAGAAACTCACCCTCAAGGGCTTCAGGCCCGGAAAGGCTCCTGTCTCACTTGTTGAGAGCAAGTATGGCGATGCAATCCGTGAGGAAGTCACCTTCAGGCTCATGGAGAAGAACCTGACAGACTCATACAAGGACATGGACGCAAAGGACCGCCCGCTTCCTTACAGCACACCCGAGCTGCAGAACGAGGAGGCACTTCTTCCGTTCAAGCCGAACACAGACATCACATACAGCGTGATCTACGATGTTCTCCCTGAGGTCAAGCTTCCTGAGTACAAGGGTCTTGAGATCGAGTATCAGGCCAGAGAGATCACAGACGCCGACGTCAACGAGGAGATCGAGCGCCTCAGACAGCAGAACGCCATGGTCATCACAAAGAACGGCGCAATCGCCGAGGGCGACATCGTCACCATCGACTATGCCGAGCTCGATGCCGACGGCAATGAGATGCAGGCCAACAAGCGTGACGACTTCACATTCACAGTCGGAAGCTCCTACAACTTCTACAAGCTTGACAAGGACATCATCGGAATGAAGAAGGGAGATTCCTCCGTCATCGAGAAGACCTACGGCGACGACAGCGGAATGGGAACCGACTATCTCGGAAAGACCGTCAAGATCAAGGTCGCTGTCAAGGAAGTCAAGATCAAGGAGGTCCCGGAGCTCGATGACGACTTCGCACAGGACGTCAAGGACGAGTACAAGACAGTCGATGACCTTCTTAAGGCCACACGCAAGAACCTCGAGGATGCCGCAGAGTCCGACAACAGGGCCGCGAAGCTCGATGCCGCAGTCAAGGCCATCCTTGACAAGACAGACATCGTTGTCCCGAAGAGCATGGTCGAGGCCCAGCTCGAGCAGGACTGGCAGAACTTCATCTCACGCTTCGGCATGAGCGAGGAAGATGTGCTTAAGATCATGGGCGCACAGGGCGGTTCAAAGGACCAGTTCCTTGAGACAAGAAGAGCAGACACCCTTCAGAACATCAAGGCACAGCTTATCATCGAGCAGATCAAGGAAGAGCAGAAGTACGAGGTCTCCGAGGAGGAGCTTGCTGAGGAGCTCAAGAACTACGGTGAGGACATCACCAAGGACAGCCCGAACTACGAGTCAATGAAGATCTATGCCGAGGACGACGTGAAGTTCAAGAAGGCACGTGATTTCCTGCTTGAGAACAACACATTCAAGGCAGCAGCCCCGAAGGCTGAGGAAAAGAAAGAGAACTGAGGAATCTGAATGGACAGAACCGCATCATATCTGGTACCTACAGTCATAGAGCACAACGGACTCAATGAGAGGGCCTACGACATCTACAGCAGGCTCTTGAAGGAGAGGATCATCTTCCTTGACGGCGAGATAGACGACGCCAAGGCGGATCTTGTGGTTGCGCAGCTTCTGTTCCTGGAATCAGAGGACTCAAAGAAGGACATCAGCCTTTACATCAACTCACCTGGCGGAAGTGTCACAGCCGGCCTTGCCATCTATGACACCATGCAGTGCGTCAGGCCGGATGTCTCGACCATCTGCATGGGTCAGGCGGCCTCAATGGCGGCCCTGATCCTTGCCGCTGGTGCGGAGGGCAAGAGGATCATCCTGCCGTCAGCAAGGGTCATGATCCACCAGCCATGGGGCGGTGTCCAGGGTCAGGCCTCTGATGTCAGCATCCATGCCAAGGAGATCATCAGGCTGAAGAAGCTCTCAATCGACTATCTTGCAAGGCACACCAAGCAGGATCCGGCCAAGATTGCCGCAGACATCGAGAGAGACCACTTCATGACTGCCCAGGATGCGGTTGACTACCACATTGTCGATACTATTCTCAGGCGCGAGGGCTAATAATGGCATTCGGAAAGAACAACAAGTACTGCTCATTCTGCGGCAGCTCCACCAACAGGATGGTCACAGGCCCGGGCGGCGTGACAATCTGCGAGAGCTGCGTGGAGAAATGCAGGTCAATACTCTATGACGATGACAGCAAGACCCAGAAGACAGGCTCCGCAAGCACCCTTCCGGACAAGCTTCCCACCCCGCACGAGCTGAAGGAATACCTTGACCAGTACGTGATTGGACAGGACCAGGCAAAGAAGATCCTCTCTGTCGCGGTCTACAACCATTACAAGAGAGTCAAGTTCGAGAAAGAGCTCGAGGACAAGGAGAATGTCTCCCTGGACAAGTCCAACATCCTGATGATGGGTCCCACAGGAACAGGTAAGACACTTCTTGCAAGAACCCTTGCCACAAGACTCAGCGTTCCGTTCGCAATCGCCGATGCCACGACAATCACAGAGGCAGGTTATGTCGGTGAGGATGTGGAGAACATACTCCTGAAGCTGATTCAGGCCGCAGACGATGACATCTCCGCAGCCGAGCACGGAATCATCTTCCTGGACGAGGTGGACAAGATAGCCAAGAAGGGAGAGAACGTCTCCATAACACGTGATGTCTCCGGTGAGGGCGTACAGCAGGCGCTTCTCAAGATAATCGAGGGCACTGTGGCAAGCGTCCCGCCCCAGGGCGGCAGAAAGCATCCCAACCAGGAGATGCTCAAGATAGACACCCGCAACATCCTCTTCATCTGCGGAGGAGCATTCGTCGGACTTGACAGGATAATCGAGAAGAGGATGGACACATCCTCCATGGGTTTCGGAAAGAACGTCGGAGACTCAAGGGACAAGGATCTTGCCACCCTCTACTCCAATGTGCTTCCTGATGACCTGATCAAGTTCGGCCTCATCCCCGAGTTCATCGGAAGGCTTCCGATCCATGTGGCCCTGAACGAGCTTCACGTGGAGGACCTTGAGAGAATCCTCACAGAGCCCAAGAACTCGATCATCAGGCAGTATCAGGCCACAATGAAGCTTGATAATGTCGAGCTGGAGTTCACCAAGGAGGCCATCCACAGCATCGCACAGACGGCATTTGACCAGAAGACCGGTGCCCGTGGCCTGAGAAGCATAGTCGAGACCATCATGACGGACATCATGTATGACGTCCCGTCCTACAGCGATGTTGCCAAGATCGTCATTGAGGAGTCCACCGTCACGAAGAAGACAAAACCCGTTCTTCTCGGTGCCGACGGCAAGGCAGTGGACAGAAAGCTCCTGACATGACATACCGGAACGTCATAGACTCACATTTTCATACACAGTCCATGCTCCAGAGGGGCATGGATGTTTTTTCTCTTTATGACAGGCTCTTTGAGGGCGGCTTTGCAGGAGGAATAGACATCGGATGCACCCATGACGACCTTCCGCAGAGAAGAGAGCTACTGAAGGACTACCCTGCCATCCTCCTCTCAGGTGCCATGGGCCCTTGGGAGGCAGGCCGCAGCGAGACAAAACCCGTGGAGCCGGAATACGAGTACCAGAGCACAAAGAGCATAAGCCAGATAGAATCTGAGCTGGATATCCTCAAGGAGAACATAATCAGATATAAGGCATCGTTCATCGGGGAGATCGGGCTTGACTACTACTGGGACTACGGCACGCATGAGAAGCAGCATCTGATATTCGAGACCCAGATGAGATGGGCATCTGAGATGGGACTGAGGGTCCTGATCCATGACAGGGACGCGGATGCTGAGACTGCGGATGTGATCAGGCGTCTTGGGCCGGACAGAGGCGGTGTGATCCATTGCTTCGACGGCAGCCCCGTTGTGCTTGAGGCAGCCTTGGAGAAAGGCTATTTCATAAGCTTTGCGGGAAATCTCACATACAAGAGGAACACGGATCTCAGACAGATGCTAAGGCGTGTTCCCCTGGACAGGCTTCTTCTTGAGACAGACTCCCCTTACCTTGCGCCTGTCCCGCTCAGAGGACAGTCCAACAACCCGTCATTCATAATCCACACATATGAGTGTGCCGCAGAGACTCTGGGAATGAATGCAGAGAATCTTGCTATTATTATAAAGGATAATTACGACAGGCTTACCGCGAGCGTGTGACCCCCACCTTGGGGCAGCTGCGGTTCTCCGGACACATGGAGCATTTGGGACTGACGCTTGTGCAGACCTCCTGCCCGTATGAGACAAGAAGCTCGTTCAGCGGAATCCAGAATCTTCTTGGCATGACAGGCTGAAGCGCCTTCTCGCTCTCCTCCGGTGTCTTTGTCTCTATCCAGCCCAGACGGTTTGATATCTGATGCACATGGCAGTCCACGCAGATGGCGTCAATGCCGAATCCCAGATTCAGCGTCAGGTTGGCTGTCTTAATCCCCACGCCGGGAAGCTGCATCAGAAGGCCGGCATCAGAGGGAACCTTGCCGTCATATTCACTGACAAGGATTTCAGAGATCTGCCTTATCTGCATTGCCTTGCGCCTGTAGAAACCGGCGGGAAAGATCAGATCCGCTATGCGGTCCTCTGACAGCTGTAGCATCGACCGGGGATCGGGTGCCTCTGCAAGAAGACGCCTTGAGGCATTGAGTGTCACATCGTCCTTTGTCCTGAGTGAGATCACAGTTGAGATCAGAACCGAGAACGGGTCCTGCTTCTGCACCGCAACCAGGGAGACTGCTGGAAGAACCTTGCCCAGAGAAGCCAGGACCTGCCGGAACTCGCTGAAGATCCTGTCAAAGTATGCCTCGTCAAGCACGACGTCACTTCTTCTCATACCTGTACTCCAGGACGGATATGGTGTGGGAACCCTTCCCGACTGACTTGGCAGTGTCAAGGAGAGCTGAGAGGTCGGGGACCACAACGCCGTAAAGGTTCTTCTCCGGCACGGCAAGTGCAAGCCTGTAATCGGTGACCCAGGATATGGAGCTGTCCGAGCTGAAGAAGTCATTGAACGAACTGACGGACGGACACATCGCGATCACTATGCCCAGCCTGTTCATCTGGTCGATGGTTGTTGAGGCGAAAAGCCTGCCGGCAGAGCTCTTGTCAAACTCAGTCACATGACCAGACGGGAAGCATGATATGATTACCTCTGCCATGTCTTTTGAGTCATTATCATACACAAGACCTACATTCTGGGACATCGTTGATGTCTCACGTGAGATCTCCGACGCAGCCTTCATCCAGCCAGATCCGACATCTGAGACAAGAGTTCCGTCAAACAGCATTGAGCCTTCCTGACCATGAATCGCAAGGACCACCGAAGACGGCAGGAGATCGGAGACATCAAGCTCACAATGGACGGCATAGGCTGCGGCAAGCGGGCCAAGCACGACATAGTCGGACCTTATCCTGCCCAGGGTCTCGGAGAAGAGAGCCCTTGAGCGGAAGCAGTCATCTGAGAGCCTCAGGACCTTGAGCCTGACACCATTCAGGGCATAAGCCACACGGAGCCTTGCGATTGTTCCCGCCGGGACAACCTGGGAGAACGCAGAGTCAGACACAATGGTCAGACTGTCAAGCGCAAGGAAATACACTGCCGCTGCAGCTGCTGCGGCTAAGACAATTACCGAGATGATGATTATGGCAGCCTTCCCTTTCTTGCGCTTCTTGTCCATGGCTTGAAGATTAGCCTCCTTGAATCCTTCCGTCAAGCGAGAATTATTGACGCTAATGACTTAAATAATTAGTATTGCAGGTAATAGGAGATTACCCAAATGACTTCATACAAAGAGCTGGGTCTGGTCAACACCAGAGATATGTTCGCCAAGGCAGTAAAAGGCGGATATGCAATTCCTGCATACAACTTCAACAACATGGAGCAGATGCAGGCAATCATCATGGCATGTGTCGAGACAAAGTCACCTGTCATCCTTCAGGTTTCAAAGGGTGCCAGAGACTATGCAAACATCAACCTTCTGAGGAACATGGCCAAGGGTGCAACAGAGTATGCACACGAGCTCGGATGTGACATCCCAATCGTTCTTCATCTTGACCACGGTGATTCATTCGAGACATGCAAGGACTGCATTGACAACGGTTTCTCATCAGTCATGATCGACGGTTCATCACTTCCTTATGAGGAGAACGTCGCACTGACAAAGAAAGTCGTCGAGTACGCACACAAGTTCGATGTCACAGTCGAGGGTGAGCTCGGAGTCCTGGCCGGAATCGAGGATGAGGTCCAGGCAGAGGTCTCTCACTACACACAGCCTTCAGAGGTCATTGACTTTGTCTCAAAGACCGGTGTTGACTCACTGGCAATCTCAATCGGAACAAGCCATGGCGCATTCAAGTTCACAGCTGAGCAGTGCACCAGAAACGCTGACGGAATCCTTGTTCCGCCACCGCTCCGCTTCGACATCCTCAAGGAGATTGAGAAGAAGCTTCCCGGTTTCCCGATTGTCCTCCACGGATCCTCATCAGTCCCGCAGCAGTACGTCAAGATCATCAATGAGTACGGCGGAAAGCTCAAGGACAGCGTCGGAATCCCTGAGGAGCAGCTCAGAGAGGCAGCAAAGAGCGCAGTCTGCAAGATCAACATCGACTCAGACGGAAGACTTGCCATGACAGCCATGATCCGCAAGGTCCTGGCAGAGCAGCCTGCAGTGTTCGATCCCAGAAAGTACCTGGGACCGGCACGTGAGGCCCTCAAGCAGATGTACATGCACAAGAACATCGATGTCCTTGGTTCAGCAGGCAAGGCTTGATCAGTCAGAAGACAGACATAAGGTCGCTTGAATAAAGCGGCCTTTTTTTTTAGACTTCGTGCGATATGCGTAAACTGACAAAGAAAGAATTCCCATATGTATTCATGTCTGTTGCCCTGGCACTGCTCTGTAACCAGATCATCTACCAGGACACAAGACTCATCACCAGGTACTTCCATCACTGGGACATAGCAACTCCGCTGGACCATACCTTCAGGCTCATACCATGGACGCTGATCATCTATTTCGGATGCTTTGCGTTCTGGGGGATCAGCTATGCCATCATAGCCCTGCAGGATGACAGGCAGAAGAGCGAGCAGTTCTTCAGCGCAGTCGCGGTGTCCAAGATCCTTGTGATGATCATGTTCCTTGTCTTCCCCACCACGGCGGACATCAGGCCTGAGATCACCGGGAACTCATTCTGGGACGTCCTGTACAGGAACCTGTACGCCATTGACCCGTGTGACAACTATTTCCCGTCAATCCACTGCATGGTCAGCTGGTTCTGCTACATAGGCGTCAGGGGCAAGAAGGAGTTCCCGCTGGCCTGGAGGATCTTCGCATGCCTCATGGCCTTTGCGGTCTTCTTCTCCACCATCGCCACCCGCCAGCATGTCCTGGTGGACATTGCCGGAGGCATTGTGTTCGCAGAGCTCGGAAACGCCATAGCCAGCAGGTTTGAGGGCGTGCAGAGAACCTACACCAAGGTGAGCACCTGGATAATGGTCCACATTTTCAGGAAAAAGGGCCTGGAAGCGTAATATAAGGCCTTTTCCCACCTTAATATATTTGACAGTGAACATCATTCAATGATATATTTTCAACCGCTGGACGTTTTTGTCCGGCGGATTCTTTATCTGACTGAAAAGAGGTGAGCTTGGCTACTAAGGAACTTAGGATCAACAGACAGATCCGTGCTAAAGAGGTTTTCCTGATTGATGAGAACGGAGACAAGAGAGGCGTCATGAATTATTTCGACGCTCTTGCGCTGGCAGAGGACGCAGGGCTTGACCTTGTGGAGATTTCCCCTAACGCGAATCCCCCCGTATGCAAGATCATCGACTACGGCAAGTACCGCTATGAGCAGGAGAAGAAGCTCAAGGAAGCCAAGAAGAACCAGACCATCGTCAAGATGCGCGAGATCAGGATGCAGCCCAAGATCGACACACACGACCTTGAGGTCAAGTCCAAGGCAATAGCCGAGTTCCTCGCAGGCGGTGACAAGTGCAAGGTCACAATCCGCTTCCACGGAAGAGAGCTGGCACACACCGAACTCGGAAGAGACGTATTATATAAGATACTTGAACTCTTAACCGAAAAAGAGATATCATACAATGTTGATACTCAGCCGGTCATGGAGGGAAGAAACATGTCAATGCTCCTCTCCCCGGTCAAGGGTGCGACAAAGAAACAACAGGTCAAATAATTCCCGTTGGGGATTAACGGAACTTAGTTCCAGATACGGCAGCTACTGAGGGTTCTTGTTCCTCAGGGCGCTTAAAACGAGGTAACACATGCCTAAGATGAAAACAAGAAAGGCCGCAGCAAAGCGGTACAGGGTCACCGGTACTGGCAAGGTCAGGTTCAAGAAACAGGGACTTCGCCATATTCTCACCAAGAAGACAACCAAGCGCAAGAGAACTCTCCGTGCAACTGGTATTCTTTCCGACGTAGAAGCAAAGAAAGCAAAAGTTATGCTTCCTTATGCTTGAGATGGGAGGGTGTGAATTATGCCAAGAGCAGTAGACGGAACCAAACACAAAGACAGACGCAAGAAAATCATGGAGCTTGCAAAGGGTTATTACGGACGCAGAAGCACCAATAACCGTGTTGCAAAGGATGCTGTGGCAAAGGCTGGAGCCTATGCCTACCGCGGAAGAAAAGAGAAGAAGAGAGATTTCAGAAAGCTCTGGATCGCCAGAATCTCTGCCGCAGTCAGGGCTGAGGGTCTTTCCTACTCACAGTTCATGCACGCTCTGAAGATCTCGAACATCGAGCTTAACAGAAAGGCACTGTCCAACATGGCAATCGAGGACAAGGCATCTTTCAGCGCTTTGGTTGCAACAGCAAAAAAAGCACTTGAGGCTTGAGCGAAAAGGGCTTAACATTAAGAAAGGGGGTTAGCCATGACAGTTTATGAAAACATGTTACTTCTGGAAGAGAGAGTAAAGAAGGCAGCAGCTTACATGAAGAAGCTGAGAGCTGAGAACGACGCTCTTAGAAGAGACATCAAACTCATAACCGGTCACAACGAGGAACTCCAGTCATATGTTGACAACTACAAGGAAGACGAGGCACGCATCGCACAGAGCATCGCCACATCCCTTGACAGTCTCAATGAGGTTGGATTGGATAACCTCGATCTTAATGTTGCCGATCTTGAAATCGCCGAGCAGTTCTCCGCCATCGGTGGAGACGCCACAGAGGACATTGATGTCGCACTTGATGACATTGATCTCTGAAGTCTGTTAAAAGTGAAACGGGGGATTGCGAAAGCAGTCCCCTTTTTATTTACAAAAAACATTTTATTTTCTGAAAAAGAATTACTTAAAAATCAGCCCGTATTTTCAAAAACAACAGAAAAAACTCAGGTTCGCACGGTCCTGACTGTCAGAAGCTCACTTACCTGCCCGTTTTTTATCTGCTACCCTAAGATTACATACAGGAGCGGATAATGAATTCAGAGGAGCTGTTGCTTCATCATGCCAGAACCTATCTCAGGCTCTCAGAGGAATTCGGTCCTGACGCGCAGTGCGTTAAAGAGCAGTACTCAAAGCTCAGGGACCTTCTGATTGTCGAGATATACTTCATGAGCTCGGTCAGATCAATCCTCTCAGCAGAGGAGATGTCCGGCTTTGTGCTCTATGTGGAAGGCAGCCTCAGGACCATGATTGACTCATTTGACCCCAAAAGGGAATCCGTGATGCCTTTTCTCAAGCACAACATGGAGAACAGGGCATTAAGCTATCTGGCCTATGAGAGAAGGACAAAATGCTTCAGCTCCCATTTCATCAACAGCCTCATTCCGATAGATCCGGAATACCCAGGACCTGAGGACATCGTCCTCGGAGAACAGGATGAGGCTGAAAGCGCCTTCCGCAGGACCGCCACAAGCAGATTGCAGTACATCTGCTGGACCAACCCGACAAGACAGAGACATCTTTTCATTTTCCTTTGCACGTTGCTGCCCTACGTCACTTCTGAGATTGTGGACAACTTCTGCAGGCTCCTGAACATTGACAGGGCACAGACAACAGCCATTGCGGACTATCTCTGCGGCCTTACCGATGGGCCGAACCTCAAGAGATCCGGCGTGGACTACATGAAAGGCAGGCGTAACTACATCATGATGCGCACCATAGAGCTCAAGTCCCATCTCAGGTACACACTCTGGCCGGAGAGGATAAAGAGCAAGCTCAAATACCAGAGCAAGCGCCTGGAAAACATAAACAACAGCATCAGCCACAAGAAGATGAACATCCAGCATCAGATGATAGCGGAGATCCTCGGTGTTGAGACCTCCTACGTCACAGTATCTGTCCACCGCTCCAAGAAGATCCTCAGGCTGTTATTGGATGAGGAAGGAAAGGCGGATGTTTCCCCGAACCTCAGAAGCATAATGATGCTTCCTGAAGCAGTCCTGAGAGAGGCTGTCCCGAAACGCTTTGAGCCTTTTGAGCAGTTCAACATCACAATGATCCCAAAGCCCCAAAAGCAGATCCGCTTTTCCTCACGAGGCATTGGCATAGCATAGACTTTCAACCTTAAATGGACTATCCTCAAGACATGGCACAAATCAGAAAGATACTTCTTGCAAGCTCCAACGAGCATAAAAGGCATGAGTTCAGCCAGCTGTTCTCGGACTACGAAGTCCTGCTTCCGTCAGACCTGGGACTGAGTTTTGACTGTGAGGAGAACGGCAAGACCTTCCTTGACAACGCACTGATCAAGGCAAATGCCCTCTATGACAAGGCAGAGAGCCTCGGAATTCCGGTCATGGCCGATGACTCCGGCCTGATCGTCCCTGCCCTGCCAGGCCTCCTGGGAGTCAGGACTGCACGCTTCGGATCAGAGGACGGCGGCCCCCTTCTCAGCGCACATGAGAAGAACCAGCTCCTGATCAGGATGCTGGAGGGAAAACCCGAGCAGGACCGAAAGGCTGTCTTTGTCTGCGCGATTGTCATGATCCTGGACAGGAACAGGATCTACTGCGCGGTGGAGAACGCACCGGGAAGGATCCTGCATGAGGAGGCAAACGGAACAGGCGGGTTCGGATATGATCCGGTGTTCCACTGCAACGAGGCAGGCTGCTCAATGGCCCTTCTGCCGGACGGGGACAAGAACCTCTACAGCCACAGGGGCAAGGCCGCAAGAAGCATACTCAAGTTGATAAAGGAGTGATTATGGCAAAAGAAATACCTTTGAGAAGTCAGGTAGCGGAAAACGACAAATGGGACCTCAGCAGCCTTTATCCCTGTGATGAGGCATGGGAGACCGACCTCAAGAAACTTCAGAAGAAGATCGGCGAGGCCGGAAAGTTCAAGGGAACCCTCGGGAAAGACCCTGCAAACCTTCTTGAGGCCATGAAGTGGCTCTCAGACGCACGCATGCTCGCAGAGCAGGTCTATGTCTATGCGTCACTCAAGTTCGCCGCAGAGAACAACGACCCGGAGAACCAGAGGAAGATCGGCGTCATCTCCCAGGTCTACACAGACCTGATGGCCGCAATCAGCTACATGGATCCTGAGATCCTTGAGATCAAGAACCTCAGCAAGTGGATCCAGGAGAAGGAGTTCGATGACAGCCGCGTTTACCTGAACAAGACTCTGCGCCAGAAGGAGCACACCCTCAGCCCCAAGGAGGAGGAGATCCTTGCCAAGCAGTTAGAGCTTCAGAGCACCCCGCAGAAAGCTTTCGGAATGCTCACCAACTCAGATCTGGACTTCGGAAAGATTGACGGACAGCCGCTTTCCCAGAGCACATGGTCACAGTTCATGATCAATCCTGATAGAGATGTCAGACGCCGCGCCTACGAGCAGTTCTACGGCACGTACAAGGCACATGAGCAGACAATCGCCACCCTTTACGAGGGATCAGTCAAGCAGGACATCTTCAACGCACGTGTGCGTGGATTCGACAATGCCCTTGACGCCGCCCTCTTCCTCGACGATGTCCCGAGAAGCGTCTACACCGGCCTGATTGAATCAGTGCACAAGGCACTTCCAACCCTTCACAGATATTACTCACTCAGAAAGAGAGTCCTGGGCCTGGATGAGCTCAGACACTACGATGTCTACGTCCCGCTTGTGAGCTCGGTCAAGACCCACAAGACATATGAGGAGGCGGCCGAGATAGTCAAGAATGCCCTGAAGCCCCTCGGAGAGGACTACGTCAGGACAATCTACAAGGGAATCACCACTGACAGATGGGTAGACCGCTATGAGAACAAGGGAAAGCGCAGCGGCGCCTTCTCCAGCGGCGGATTCATCGGAGCGCCCTACATCCTCCTCAACTACAAGGAGGACGTGTTGGGAGATGTCTTCACACTCGCGCATGAGGGCGGCCACAGCATGCACAGCTACTACTCAAAGCGCAACAACCCGTTCCTCTGCTACGACTACACCATCTTCGAGGCCGAGGTCGCATCGACCTTCAACGAGCAGCTGGTGGCAAAGTACCTCACGGACAACGCAGAAAGCCCCGAGATGAAGACCTACATCATCGCCAAACAGATCGATGACATCATCGCCACTCTGTTCAGGCAGACGATGTTCGCAGAGTTCGAGCTTCTGTGCCACACCCAGCAGGAACAGGGCCAGCCTCTTACCGCCTCGACTCTCAGAAGCACCTACAGGGGCCTTCTTGAGACCTACTTCGGTCCTGAGATGAAGTTCGAGGAGACATCAGATCTCGAGGGCCTGAGGATCCCGCACTTCTACAACGCCTATTACGTGTACAAGTACTCCACCGGAATCTCCGCTGCAATCGCACTCTCAGAGCGCGTCCTCAACGGAGGGAAGAAGGAGCTTGAGGATTATCTGGGCTTCCTGAAGTCCGGCGGATCCAAGTTCCCGATCCAGACCCTCAAGGGAGCCGGAGTCGACATGTCCACACAGGAGCCTGTCGATGCCGCAGCGCGCAAGTTCGCGAACCTGCTCGACCAGCTCGAGAAGCTCATCTGAGAATCCCTGAGACAAAAAACAATGCCCTGACAGGAGCTATCCTGCAGGGCATTTTCTTATCCTTTGAGCTTTTACTCAGCTTGTCGGACCGACCTTTGAGTCGACATGCATTCCCATACCTGCTGTGTGGGCTGAGACCTCTGAGGCAAGATACAGAACTGCGTTTGCGACCTCTTCCGGCTTTGCATAGCGCTTGTCCATTGCATAGGCACCGGCAAGAGCTGCCATTGCCTCGGCATGTGAGAGCTGCGGGAAGAAATCCTTCTCGATACGGACCATCATCGGAGTATCCACAGGACCCGGGCAGACGTAGTTGACGTTGATTCCAAGTGGTCCGAGCTCAAGTGCGACACACTTTGTCAGACCTGAGACAGCGTACTTGGATGAGACATATGCGCTGTTGCCGGCTGTTGGCTCATAAGCTGCAGCAGAGGCAACCACAACAATGGCACCTGACTTCTTCTCAATGAGAGTCGGAACTGCATACTTCATTGTGAGCATGACTGAGAACACGTTGAGCATGTAGACCTGCTCGAAGAGACCGAGCTCCATGTCCTGGACAGGATGAGCCTTTCCCTCGTAACCTGCGTTCGGCACGACGATGTCGATTGTTCCGAAATGAGCCTTTGCATTCTCGACAAAGTTCTTGATGTCCTCTTCATTGTTCATGTCGGCGACAAAACCTGCGACCTTGCCTGCACCGGCACCGAGCTGCGGGATGAGCGCATCAATCTTCGCCTGGCTTGTTGAGGAGAAAGCAACCTTTGCTCCCTCTGCCAGAAAACCCTTCACGATAGCTGTTCCGATGCCACCCGTTCCACCTGTCACGAGAACAACTTTGTCCTTAAGCTTAAGATCCATTTTTCACTCCTTTATGTAATCTTTATCTTCTATGATATCTGTTATCAAACCTCGGCTTCAAGGTCTTTGAGTACTCGATTATCTGGTCCACGGTGATCTTGTCCACATCCGCCACCTCGCCGCTCTGGGCCACCAGATCAGCCACGACGTCATAGCTGTGGATGAAGTACTCTATGGACTGGATGATGGTGTTCATCCTCTCACCCACATCAGAGTCCTGCATGATGGAGCTGAATCCGTCGAACTCCTCCGTCGCATGGTTGGTGTTGTTGCGCACCACTCCGATGTAGTAGTAGGCGAACAGGAGGTTCCTCAGGGCATCCTTGTCCGGGCAGATGGAATGCGCGACAATGCCGTCAATCTCCTTGTTGTCGACCTCCATCACCCTTCCCTTGGCGACCTCCATCTGGCTTGAGCGGGGATCGCCCTTACGTGCCATGTGGATGGCGCTGTAGTTCTTGATGTAATAGTGCTCGACGCTGTTCGTGATCTTCCATTTCTCATACGGCTTCAGGTCATAATATGCCTGTCCGAGATGCTTCAGGACAACTTCAGAGCATGACGGTGAGTTGCTGTAGTAGTAGAATCCCTTGTCCACGATGTCATCCGGGGCCTTGGACTCGATGATGGTCAGTGTCTGCTGCCAGAAGCCCTTGCGGTATGCCCACCTGACAAGGTCGATGAACTCGACGTCATCGTTCTTGAGGAGCGGACCGTAGTCCTGGCGGATGCTCTCAGCGATCATTCCGAAGAATTTCTCCGCAAATGATGATCCTCCGAGGTCCTTCTTCTCCTTGAAGAGCTCTCTGAGGCTGTCGATTCCACGCTCGATGTCCGAGATGTCACAGAGTGAGATTCCCGTGTCGATGTTGCGCATGGCGTAAAGCAGGCGCTGGATGTCGGAGTTATGAAGGCCTGTTGAGTTCCAGTAGTCCAGGAGCATGTCTGTCTTGCCGTACTTGAGGAATGCCCTTATTCCCGCAAGCAGGTCGGTGACCGCGAACTTCTCGGTGTCATCTGAGATCTCGCTGACAATTCCGTCGGGATTCCTGGTGGTGGTGATGATCTTGGCTATGCTGATGTTGGACTCAGGCACGGCCTTGATCAGGTTCATGATGTTCATCATGACGAATGTGTCTGACGCATCCTCAGACTGGATACACATGTAGATCTCGACATCGGCCGGATTATCAGGATCACCGAAGTCCTTCATGATCCTTGTGAAGTTCTCCACGAACGCGCCGATCGCATCCGAGCCCACCGGGACAAAGCGGATCTTGACGTTTGAGTTGCTCTCAAGGATCTCCATCTTGGATGAGTCCTTCATCTGGTTGTACAGATACTGGAACATCCAGGTCATGTAGTTCATCGTATGAGAGTCAAAGTCCTCTATCTCCTCATTCATCGAGGCCATCAGCCTGTTCCTGAGCTCGGAGTCCTGCATGAGATGGTCGAAGAACCTGTTGAAGCGGTTGTTGCCCGATTTGTTGTATTTCTTGAAGAAACCGTCGACGAATGCTGTGGCGGCCTTCTGCTGCTCCTCTGTCAGAAGCTCACGGATGTCCTGCTCCTCTACGTTGATGTCGTCAAGGTACTCGGCCAGACGGTAGCGGAACAGGCTGTATGTGGACATGTCCTTTATGTCAGTGGCGTAGAATGTGCTTCCTTCCTTGAGCACCACAGACTTGAGACCGTCCTCAGGGTCATATGTCGACTTTGAGCCGAATGTGATTATCTCATCGATGGTGTCGTTGGCAAGCACGTACTTGCAGCTTGCCTCTGCACTGAGCAGAGCATCGCAGTAGCATGTCTTGTCCCCTTTCTCGTTGAAATAATAATGAAGCTTTCCGCCTGCGCTCACTCCGTAAAGCGGAGTAATCAGAATCCTGTATTTCATTTATCGCTCTCCTCTGTAGCAGTAGTCTCTTTGCTTATATTATCATTCTCCACAACCGCGGGCCATGTGTCCAGCACTTTCTTCCTGAACCAGATGCTCATTGCGGTTACAATTCCGAATCCGACGTAATCGGTGATGACATATGACAGCCACACACCTGTCATGCCCATAATCCTCGTGAGCAGCAGCATTATCGGAAGCAGCAGCCCGATCTGCCTGCAAAGCGAGTAGATCATCGTCAGGTAGGACCTCTTTGCCGGCGGGAAGCACTGTGAGCAGACAATCGAGATTCCGCTGATGAACAGCGATGTCCCGAGTATCCTGTAGGCTGTCATGCCGATCCTGCGCATCTCATCCGTGGCACTGATCATGTTGAGGACCACACCTGGCAGGAGCACGAAGAAAAGCCCTGCAAGAGATGAGATGCAGAATGCGGTGAAGATCGCGATCCTCCTGGTCTGAAGGAAGCGGTCGCGGTTCTTTGCCCCGTAGCTGTAGCCCAGGATCGGGGTCATTCCCCTTGTGACGCCGAAGACCGGCAGGACGCCGAACGTGCTTATCTTCGAGTAGCCGCCGTACACGGATATGGCCACTGAGCCGTAGCGTGAGATGACCTTGTTGATTATGCCGCCCACTATCGATGTCGTGGCCTGGGTCAGCGCAGACGGCACTCCCACGGCAAGGATGTCCTTGATCACCTTCCACTCCGGCCTGAAGGACCTGAGTGTCACAGGCAGGTTCTTCCTGTTCTTCACGAACACCCCGAAAAGTCCGACTGCCATGGATATTATCTGTGCGCAGCCCGATGCCAGCGCAGCTCCCCTGACACCGAGATGGAAAACCAGTATCAGCAGCGGATCCAGTATGAGCACGCTCGCGGCTCCGGCTATCTGAGAGAACAGAGGGAAGATCATGTTCCCCGACCCCTGAAGTATGGAGAACGATATCTGGGTGAATATCTGTCCGAATGACAGCATGCACAGGGTCCTGATGTAGATGATCCCGTCAGCTATCACCTGCTCCTCCGTGGAGTACATCCTGACGAACCATCCTGCGCCGAAGATACCGAAAAGGAACATTACGGCAAATGAGATCACTCCCAGAGCCAGTCCGTTCGCGGCTGACTTGGACGGCCTGTCCGGGTCCCCCTCTCCAAGGCCTCTGGCGATGCTTGAGTTGATTCCGACACCGATTCCCGTGGATATGGCTCCCGTGAACATCGTCACAGGGAACGCGAGTGTGACCGCCGCGAGGCTCGCGGCGCTGATCTTGCCCACGAAGACCGAGTCGATCATGTTGTACAGAGCCTGCATGATCATGGCGACAATCGAAGGTGCCGCCATCCTGAACATGAGTCTCTTAACCGGCTCGGTACCGAGCCGCTCCCTAGCTAATGTGCCCATGTGACAAAGAATATAATAATTCTTGTATTACTGAAAGAGATAACGGAGAATATAAGGCAGGGAAAACCCCGAAAGGAGAAAAAAATGGGAGAGAAAGTGAAGAGAAACCTTATTCTGCTCTGCATCGGATTGTGCGTGATCCTCTGCAGCAGCTTCTTCGCAAGCATGATCCAGAGCGCCGGATTCACGGTCAAGGTCTATGACCTGCGCAATCAGACGAACTCGGGATCAATCGAGATTGACGGAAAGAAGGCCACCGTCTCCGGAAAAGTCGTCAGCGGCATACTCTTTGTGCCCAAAGCAGCCAGCGAGACCAACAAGAGGCCGGCGGTCGTGCTGACACACGGCTACCTGAACAACAGGGAGCTCCAGCTGCAGAACGCGATCGAGCTCGCACGCCGCGGATTTGTCGTGCTGACCATTGACCGCGAGGGTCACGGCAACTATCCGAACTCAGGAAGCCAGAACGCAATGATGGCAACCGCAGGTCTCTATGACAGCGCGAAGTATGTCTACAACCTGCCTTACGTGGACCAGACGAAGATCGGTATCTCCGGCCACTCGATGGGCGGAATGACAACCGCATCAGTGCTGTCCTCGGACAACAGAGCGACATTTGACGCAAACGGCAAGGCAACCGGAAACGGCCTTCATATCATCAAGGCCGGCCTGATGCAGGGATGGAGCTCATTCATGGGCGCAGGCGCCGATGTCTCAGTCGGAAACCTCAAGGCAAATGACGATGAGTTCTTCTACGGCAGCCAGGACTACCAGAACAACAGGACAATCGCAAGACAGTACCTGATCTCAAAGGCGGCCGCAAGCTTTGTCGGAGCACAGTTCGACGGTCCGACCAATGTCGTCAATGACGGGATCTAC
>JAEEGG010012560.1_pt1 | contig 18252 bp, 11 predicted proteins | sample 9134161 | NCBI WGS metagenome assembly JAEEGG01 (sample SAMN16246543, study PRJNA631951) | gut metagenome | biome: gut microbiome; feature: rumen; material: CR-attached | host: Bos | place: Iran: Karaj | collected 2018-10 | reverse complement strand
TATCGAATTTCGAAAAATTAGGAGCTGACGTTGCCTTTTGTCCTGAAACGCTGCAGAATAGCCTTGAAATCGAGTCGGCGGTTCAGCCCGATGAGACTGTAGGCAATACAGCTGCCTGTTGCCAGTGACATGATGGTGTAGCTGAGGATGGTTGAGGATATAAACGTAGCCATGAAACATACCGCAGCAAGGGTGAGCATAACTGCCAGCAGACGGAACACGGGGGCAGAAAGGCTGAAATCATAGCGCAAGCGGGTGAGTATGATGCTGACGATGACATCGATGACAGCAGAACAGAGTGCACCATAGCCCAGCCCGTTGAGTCCGAAGAAATAATAGAAAAGGGCGATAACGCTGAAAGTCTTGGCATTGCCCCAGATTGTTTCAATCCACATAATGTATTTCTTGTCGCCTTTCGCATAGGCTATATAGTCCATTGGGAAACACAGGGCTTTGAAGATGCTGGACAGCCCCATGAAATAGACGATGGTACGGATGGATTGAAATTCATTGGTGAGAAGTACGGTGATGAGTAGCGGAGCCGTCAGAATCATGAGTAGGGAGAGCGGCGTGACAATGAAAAGCACCACCTCGGTCTGTTGATTGACTAATTGATGGGCTTCAGCCTTTCGTAAGATGAGTGCCGACAGACGGGGGTAGAAGTCAGTAGCCATAGCCGTGAAAATCATGCTGATGTACTGCATGGTAATGAAGTTTGCTGCCTGATAGAAGCCTACATCGCTCACCGAACCGACGTTGCTGATAAATGCGGTAAGTGCATACGTGGTGATGGCTCCCACAACTGTGCCGAATGTCATGACAAGTCCGAACTGAATAATCTCTTGACCCTCTGTCCAAATGGTGTGAAATGAGGGACGCGGCTTTTTTAGATGTGATGGCTCGCGATAGGAATAGTAACGTATGGCAGCATAATAGATGGCACCTGAGAGAATCATGGCAGGTACAATGCCCTGAACGCCCCAAAAGTAGTAGATGGGAATGCTGATGAGCAAGCCACAGATGGCAGGAACGATAGAACAGAATGCTAACTGCTTATATCGGCGCAGACCTTGCATGACAGCCATTTCGCCAGAACTCATCACATTGAAAAAGACAGCCAGGCTAAGCAGCAGGAAAGCTGATATGTAATCCATCGTGCCGAATGATATCTTCGACATGAGTGGCGAGAAGGCAAGGGTAAATAAAAGCCCTAAGCATGAAGTGGCAAATATAAGTATGCGCACTATTTTTACCGAAGCTGAAAGCACCTCTTCCTGTCCGTCTTTATCTATCTGTGAGATGTGCCTGACTGCGGAGATGTTAATGCCCAAAAGAGACAATTGCTGAATGGTGTTGGCTGCATTCTGCAACAGCGACATGATGCCCATGCCGGTGGAGCTGAGAAGAAATGCCACGAGCTTGCCGCGCACAGCGTTCATGATGAGATTCACAGCCTGAGCTCCACCGAAGATGACTGTGCTCGAAACAATCTTGCGATAGTTGCTGGTAGTCTGCTGAGTAGTCTCCATGCGCAGGACGATGATTAAAACTCTACAATGCTGTAAGGCCTCTTGCCCACGCGGGCAGCTGCATAGGGGAACCCACTGTTATGCATGGCATTGCCCCTCAAGAGGAATACCTGCTGCGCCTGGCTGATAATGTAGAAGTCAAGGAACGTTTTCTCATAGTATTGATAGTAGCGAACTGTGTCATTGCCTATGTGAGAGACGTTGCCGGGAATGATTTTTACATAGTCGAGCGACTGGGCTTCACTGGCGAAGGTAATGCTGTCGGAACAGATAATGATGGGTAGATGACTGTTTTGCTGGTGAATGCGCTTCACTTGGGAAAGACAGGCTGCAATAAGCTGTTCCTGTTCCGTTTTGGAGAGCGGATCGGAATAGGTCTCTTCGTTGAAGTCGTTCAGCAGATTGCAGAAACGGGCAGAGATAGTCAGATATGGTCCGCCTATCTGCTTGAGAATATGGTCAATGCTCTCATGTAGCTGGGCTGAAGGCTTGAAAAGCTCATGGAACAGTCCGGAAAAGTCGTCGTCGTAGCAGAATTGTGCATTGCTATAGAAATGGAGCTGAACACCGTTGCCTTCATGTAAGGCTTTGGTGAACTGTTCACGTTGCCAACTTCGTTCCCAGGCTGTATCGGTCTGAGTGTCTAAGATAACAGGCTGCGTCTGGCTGGGAGCAAAGCTGACTTCGTCTGCTTCGATGCGCCAGTCGTACTCGTTGGGAATCAGATAATCCGTAAGTTGAAACGGATGTGTGAAATACAAGCGGAAAGGACGGTTGGCTACCTTGCATGCGGCATAGAGACTGACGGCTCCTCGTAATCGGTCTACCAATCCTCCGCTGGCAGTATTGCCGCAAAACATACTGATGGCGTATGGCTCAACATGAGGCTTCCGTTCAGCTTCAGCATAACTATTACTGATTTGTTGTTTCGTTTGCTCTTCTGTACGCTTTCGAATCACATTAAAACGGTACTTCTCACTCGCAAAGTGTTGCATCAGCTTTTCTTTCAGCCATTTAGGCGAGTACTTTAAGGCCATGAATGTCTGTAGCACGTGTTCATTGCAGAAGTAAAGAAAATGAATGCGATCTTTCAACGGAAGCAGCGAGACATTAATCTGCGCATAGGCTTTTGACAGGTCATGCTGTATCTGTCCGTCGGCATCAAACAGTTCCTCGTAGTGTTGCAAATAGTAAGCCATCATGCTGCGCCATCCATACAGCACTTTCTGATTCGCAAGACGATATTCCTCGCTTTCTTCTCCGAACTTCTGTTTTATCAGTTCTGCCAGCTGAGTGTTGTTCTTCAGTAAGTGAAAGAGCTTGTACGAAGGCTTGTTGGTGATAGAGTCCTGATGGACGATGTAGAAGTATTGGGCCTTTGAAAATGCCACTCTTTGGGCTTTCATTAAATAGCAGCGCTCATCTACCTCGTCGGAATAAGTCCAAATAGGGTCGTGCTCTTCCAACCATGACATGTTCACCCACATCGCTCTGCGATAGAGTCCGCCATTACAACCAATGCGCCATTCAGGCATTGTCTCTTTCACCAAGTCGCTTCCTTTATAAACAGAACTGATATCAAATCCTTCGACTGGCAATGTGCTTTTGATGTTGCCTGTGACGATGTCGGTAAACAGCATTTGGGGGTAAACAATGTCGGCATCTGTTTCATTCAGCCTGTCAAGCATTTTCTGTAAGTAATCGTCGGCAATGCGGTCGTCAATGTCAAAAGGAAGAATCAGTTCACCTGTTGATTGGAATACAGCACGGTCGCGTGGTTGCTTGGCTGATCCGCTGTTGTGCTGCCAAGTGTATTTCACCCGTCGGTCACTGTCGCTCAGTTCCCTCATGAGTCGGCGCGTGTCGTCGGTCGAGCCATCATCGACAACAACCCATTGCCAGTGCCGATAGGTCTGACGACAGAGGCATTCGTAGGCTTTTTTCAGAAAAAGAGAGCCATTATATATAGGTGTTACAACAGAAATGAGTGTTGTATCTTTCATTGAATCAGTTAATGTTTACTATATAACGTGATTTTATCGTGAATATTTTGTAATTTTGCAGCAACAGATTAAAAAATATGATGTGATGATAAAAGACTTTAATTACTATGCTCCGACACGTGTTGTGTTTGGTCGCAATTCTGAAGACCGACTGTCTGAACTGATAAAAGCTAATGGCGGAAAACGTGTGCTCATACATTATGGTGGAGGCTCAGCTCGGCGCTCTGGATTGCTCGACAAAATATTTGCAATGTTGCAGGAGGCGGGCATCTATTATGTGGAGTTGGGCGGTGTGGTTCCCAATCCGCTGCTTTCAATGGTGGAGCAGGGCATAGCGCTCTGTCGTGAGGAAAAAATTGACTTCATCCTTGCAGTAGGCGGTGGTAGTGTGATTGACTCAGCTAAGGCCATTGGATATGGTGTTGGCTACGATGGTCCAGTATGGGACTTTTGGGAAGGGAAGGCCGTTCCACAGTCCTGCCTGCCTATTGGCGTAATGCTTACCATTCCTGCTGCAGGCAGCGAGATGTCGAGCAGTTGTGTCATTACGAAGGATGAGGGGCTTGTGAAACGTGGTATCAATAGCGACCTTTGTCGTGCGCGCTTCTGTATCATGAATCCTGAGCGCACCTATACGCTTCCTCCTTATCAGACCGCTGCTGGCGCTACCGACATTATGATGCACACGATGGAACGTTATTTCTCAAAATATGAGGAAATGACTTTGACCGACGCGATTGCTGAGGCGTTGCTCCGTACTGTGAAGGATTGTGCTGTTGAGGTGCTGAAGCATCCAGATGATTATCGCAATAGAGCTCAAATCATGTGGGCTGGTTCGCTGGCTCATAATGACTTGACAGAATGTGGTACTGAGAAAGACTTTGCCACTCATCGTTTGGAACATGAACTTAGTGCACTCTTTGGTGTGACGCATGGTGCAGGATTAGCTGCTTTGTGGGGATCGTGGGCACGTTATGTCATGCCGCAGCACGTGTCGCGCTTTGTGCAGTTTGCCGTCAACGTGATGGGCGTAACTAATGATTTCGCTCATCCAGAGGAAACCGCCTTGAAAGGAATAGAAGCTATGGAACTGTTCTATCGTACTATCGGAATGCCAACAAGTATCCCCGAACTCATTGGACGTAAGGTGACCGATGAAGAAATAGCTGAGATGGTAAAGAAATGTAGTAGGGGAGGCTCTATTACAGTTGGAGCTATGGAAGTACTACAGTCTTCTGACATGGAGGCCGTATATAGAAAAGCCAATAATTAAACGATAAAGGGGCTTGTCAAAGACGAGCCCCTTTATCGTCAATAAAATACAAAAATACCGTCGGACTGAGTCCAACGGTATTTTTCTTTCTCATTAAGTTCGTAGAGATTACTCACCAGCAACAGCTGTTGTGTCAGCAGCAGTTGTGTCAGCAGCGGCAGCAGCAGCCTGGATAGAGTCACATACAGCCTGGAACTTAGCAGCGATAGAATCAGCAGCCATACCAGTGGTGTCACCAACGAGAGCCCAAACAGCAGCTGAGTCGATAACGTTCTCAACAGCTTCCTCTACCTCAGCAACCTCAGCCTCCTGAGCAGCCTTCTTCTCACCGCAAGCTACAAACATAGCAGCTGCTACGAACATAAATGCAATCTTTTTCATTTCTTTCTTTGCTTTTAAATCTGTAAAACAATCATTTGTTAATTAAAACGCTGCAAAGTTATACATTTTTTTCGATACGGTGATACTTTTTTTTTGTTTTTTTTTGTGCTGTTTTTGTAACTTTTTTATAAGTAGCTGATTCTTAGGTATTTGTGAAATGTTAAAATTTAGTGTAAAATATACCCAAAAACGAAATATGGTGTTTTCTCGATGTTTTTAGGAAAAAAAACGCTACCTTTGTGCGCGTAAACAAGACACCTTATTTATATATATGATTGATACATCAGTCTTTCAAGGCAAAAAGGCGGCTTATGCAACTCTTGGATGCAAGCTGAACTTCTCTGAAACATCTACTTTTGGAAAGATGTTGGAGGAATTGGGCGTGAAGACGGCTTCGAAAGGCGAAACTGCAGATATTTGTTTGATTAATACCTGTTCGGTGACTGAAGTGGCTGATCACAAGTGTCGGCAGGTCATTCACCGTTTAGTACGTCAGCATCCAGGGGCTTTTGTCGTTGTGACTGGGTGTTATGCTCAGTTGGAAACCGATGAGGTGGCTCAGATAGAAGGAGTTGATCTTGTTCTTGGTACCAACGAGAAAGCAAATCTCGTGCAATTTCTGTCTGATGCATGGAGTGGAGTGGTTGAGGGCAAGTCGTTCAGCCAGAAAACAAAGGATATCAAAACTTTTGCACCAAGCTGTTCACGTGGAAACCGCACGCGTTTTTTCTTGAAAGTACAGGACGGTTGTGATTATTTCTGCACCTATTGCACCATTCCATACGCTCGTGGATTTAGTCGCAATCCTTCCATTGCCTCGTTAGTAGCTCAGGCTGAAGAAGCGGCACGCGAAGGTGGAAAAGAGATTGTGCTGACGGGTGTGAATATTGGTGACTTCGGCAAAACAACGGGTGAGCAGTTCCTTGATTTGGTGAAAGCGCTTGATGGTGTGGAAGGCATTAGCCGTTATCGCATCAGCAGCTTGGAACCCGATCTTCTGAGCGATGGACTCATAGAATATTGTGCGAAGAGCCGTGCATTCATGCCTCATTTTCATATACCGCTACAAAGTGGAAGCGATACAGTGTTGAAGCTGATGCATCGCCATTACGACCGTCAGTTGTTTGCCGATAAGATTATGGCTATTAAGCAATCTATGCCAGAGGCTTTTATCGGAGTGGATGTGATGGTGGGCTGTCGCGGTGAAACGCCTGAATATTTTGAGGAAACATACGATTTACTCAGTACTCTTCCTGTTACTCAGCTTCACGTGTTCCCGTATTCCGAACGCCCCGGGACGTCGGCATTGAAGATACCCTACATTGTGCCTGAGAAGGAAAAGAAGCTGCGTAGCCGTCGCTTGTTGGAATTGTCTGACCAGAAGACGCATGATTTCTATTCGACTCACGTTGGTCAGCAAGCTGAGGTCCTCTTTGAGAAGGCTACCCGAGGTAGAGCTATGCACGGCTTTACTAAGAATTATGTGCGTGTGGAACTCTCGCCTGCCGAAGCACGGCCAGAGTATGACAATCAGTTGATTTGTGTCCGTTTGGGTGATTTTAATCATGATGCGACAGCGCTCAAGGCTGTACTGTAATCCTGTAGTTTTTCGAATTTTGTGAAATGGATAAACTTGCCATTGTTATTCTGAATTGGAATGGGGAAAAGATGCTTCGTCAGTACCTCCCCAGTGTCTTGAAGTATTCTTTTGATGAGGCTGTCGTCTATATTGCCGACAATGCCTCGACTGACAATTCCATCTCGATGCTGAAAGAGAATTTCCCAGAATGTCGGCTTATTTTGCTGGAGAAGAACTGGGGCTTTGCCGAGGGCTATAATAAAGCTTTGGCTCAGATTGAAGCTGAATATTTCCTGTTGCTGAATTCCGATATAGAGGTGACTCCTCATTGGCTCACGCCTTTGCTCAGTTATATGGATGCTCATGCTGATGTAGCAGCATGTCAGCCCAAATTGCTCTCTATTGCTGATCGTGACAGCTTTGAATATGCAGGTGCCTGTGGAGGCTATCTTGACCGATACGGCTATCCTTTCTGCCGGGGGCGCATCTTCGAAACAGTAGAGCGCGACAACAGACAGTATGATGCTCCTGCCGATATTCTTTGGGCAACGGGGGCTGCTCTTTTCGTGCGCGCGCGTATATATAATAAGGTGGGCGGCTTAGACGGTCGATTCTTTGCTCACAATGAAGAGATTGATTTGTGTTGGAGGCTACGCATCGGAGGGCATCGAATTGTATGCATTCCTGAGAGCAAAGTCTATCATGTAGGAGGGGGAACACTTCCGAAGAGTAATCCGATGAAGACTTTTCTGAATTTCCGCAACAATCTGACTATGCTCTATAAATGCTTGCCCGATGAAGAACTGAACCGAGTAATGCTGATGCGTTGGCTGCTCGATTATGTGGCAGCTTGGGAAATGCTCATTCTGAAGCATAGTTGGGGAGACTTCAAGGCGGTCTATCGTGCGAGACGCGCTTTCAGACGGTGGAAGTCTGAATTTAAAGCTGACAGAAAGGCTATCCAGCAGAGTCGCGTGCAAAAAAATATACCAGAGCAACGTCGATTCATGTTGCTCTGGCAGTATTATGCAAAGGGACGCAGGCACTATTCCGAGTTGCCCTAAGCGAGGTCTATTTCTTTTCAACGGAGAGCACGATGGGGTTCTCCGTTTCTTTTTTCCATTCCTGTAGCCACTTGAACCATTCTTTAGCGCTATGGAAGCCAAACTCCTCGTTGGCTGAACAGTAGGCCACTTTATATGCAATATGGTTAGTGGCAGTCTTTACTACGAAGGTATAGTTGCCGCCTTGCTCCACCTGGTCGGCCTTTTCTTCGCTCACAATATTCTGTTTCTGAAGGTTGATGGCCAAGCCTACCGTTTCGCGGTTCCATTTCACAGTGTCGGTCGAAGGCCAGTCAGTTCCCCAGCAAGCGCGGAGTCCTTTCTTGTCGGAAAACTCTTCTGAACCTTTCACCTTGATGATGCCCGTAGAGAATTGATAGTCAGCTACATTGCGATTGAAGAATACATCGATATCAGTATCGCGATGGCCAGCATACTGCGTATAGCGAATCGTCATATTGACGGGTTGTTTCTCGACATCAGCCTTCCAGCCTTTGTCAATGATTTCAACGATAGTGCGCAGTGGTCCATAGCTGATGATGCGCTGGGTGCGCGACTTCACAGGGTCAATCATGGTTGGCTCTTTTCCGTTCCATCCTCTGAAAGCACCAAGTCCGAAGGTGTTGCCCACCCAAAGCACGTCGTCGCCATAGCCCTCTTTCTTCTGTGCTGCAGAGGTGTAGAACTGCGTCTCTTTCAGCTCCAGTCGCTTTTGGAACTTTCCATAGAGGTCGAGGGTCTGCCGTTTGTCGAAATAGATGCGTATGCCATTCAGTTCACTCTCAAAGCTCACACCATGATGATGCTGCAGATTGTAGGAATTGGCACAATCGCCACGAGCCGTAATGCTCTCAATGTAGTTGTTGTGCTTGTTCTTCTCCTTCACTTTGTCGTTGCGCATCAGCATTTCTGCATAGACACGTGCCGGATATTCCCTGGGCGTTCCTTCGCTCAGCAGGCTGACCGTATAGGTCATTGTCTCCTTGGCTTTGAGGTCAACGAGGAAGCAAAGCTCGTCAAACTGTTCGTCTTGGTTCAGGTCGTCGAGCTGGCAGGGTATTTCTTTGCCGTCGGCCAACTGAACCTTGGCTGACTTTACATCGCCATATTGATTAAGCTGAATCACAATCGGCTGGTCGGTTCGATCCGTTTTTAGTGGGTTCTTTACCGTGACATCCAACGTCGTTTGAGCATTTAGATACAAGCAGCCGAAAAGGGCGCAGAAGATTAGTTTTTGTTTCATGATGAGCTTCATTTTTCTACAAAAGTAAACAAATGAGCTTGTATTTTTAATTATTTTAGGTTAAAATTTTGTTTTTACAAGTATTTTTAGTAATTTTGCATCGTAATTTAACAGTAGTAAAGTTATCCGTGAAGAAGTTCTACCTCATATTGCTCTGTATTATGTTGGCTTGCATAGGATGTGAGTGGCGCATGCAGTCTGATTTGCATTCAGAATCCGACATGATCATCGAGCGCTATGATCGTTTGGAGGCCTTCTTCCTGACAACAGGCGACTTCTCGGCTTTACAACAGATGCAGACTCGCTATCCCATGCAGACGCGTAGGTTGATAGAGGATGTGTTAAAACTTGGACAGGTTGATGATGCACACATTAATGTACGTTTCCTTTCATTTTTTCAAGACAGCACTTTGCAATCGCTGATAGCAGAGGTGAGCCATCAGTATGGCAATATGGAAGATGTAGATAAGCAATTGTCGAAGTCTTTTGAGCGAATGACACGTTTACTTCCTAATGTAAAGACACCGGAAGTCTATACGCAAATCGGCTCTTTGGATCAAAGTATAGTGGTAGATGGCAGACTTTTGGGCATTTCGCTGGATAAGTATCTTGGTGCCGACTATTCGCTCTATGTGAAGTATGGTTATTCTGAGAAACAGCGCTCAATGATGGTTCGCGAATACATAGTACCCGACTGCCTGGCTTTCTATTTGTTAAGTACGTTTCCCGCTCCCAACGACTCGTTACGTTTTCAACACATGGGGCGCATTCAATATACGGTCAACCGTATCATGGATAGTGAGGTCTTTGAAAACGATCGGGTAGAGAATGCTCGTAAATACATGAGTAATCACAAAGGGCTTTCTTTTACAGAATTGCTGGAAGGGAAGTAGGATAGAGGTGTTATTTAGCCTTTTTGTGGTTCCTGTTAAACTAATCTATCTCCCCGTTAAACTAGTTTAGCTCCACGTTAAATGAGAGTAACGCCCCCTTAAATTATTATTCTTCGTATTAGCTTTGTAGGTGATGGCGTATGCCCCTTTTCAAAGTCTGTTTTCTCTTGTTTGCCGAATATGTTTATTTGTGTGAAATAGGTGGATTATTCAGAAATAATTGCTAACTTTGCACGAAAAGTTCAAACAGAAATATGAAAAAGACATTCGTGCTATGTGCAGCTTTGCTGTTGTCGGCTATTCAGGCAATGGCGGGACAGAAACTGCAATTAATGGATATTACACGTGGTGATTTCCGAGGTGAAACGATGGCTGCTGTCAAGCCGTTGAGTAACGGTGATAGCTATGCTCAGATCTCGGCTGACGGAAAGCAGATTGTGCGGCATTCTTTCAAGACTGGCAAACAGACAGGTGTGCTTTTTGATGCCTCTACTGTGCGTGGAGCAAAGATTGATAGGGTAGAAGGCTATGTGATGAGTCCTGACGGGAAAAATATTCTTATTCAAACAGGTACCAAAGCCATCTATCGCCATTCGTTTACTGCCACCTATTATATATATAGTATAGGTAATAACAAGATGGAGCCGCTCAGTGGCGGCGGTCCTCAGCAGACCCCCATCTGGAGTCCAGACGGTACTCAGGTGGCTTTCGTTCGCGATAATAACATTCATCTGGTAAAGCTGCTCTACAATAATTCAGAGAGCATGGTTACTAAGGATGGTAAGCGCAATGAGATCATCAATGGCATACCCGATTGGGTGAATGAGGAAGAATTCTCGTTTAATTCGGCCATGTGCTTTACAGCTGACTCGCGCCAGATTGTCTGGGTTCGCTACGACGAGTCGCAGGTGAAGGAATATTCTATGCCCATGTTTAAGGGCCTGAAGCCAGCGCGAGAGGAGTATGCCACTTATCCTGGAGCATACGTCTATAAGTATCCGAAAGCAGGCGAGGAAAACTCTAAGGTGAGTGTGTGGAGCTATGACATCAAGAGTCATCAGACTCGCAAAATGGATATACCCATTGATGCTGATGGATACGTTCCCCGTATTCATCCAACGAGTGATGCATCGAAGGTGCTTGTCTTTACGCTGAACCGTCATCAAGACTGTTTGAGAGTGTATTCTTCTAATCCGTTAAGTACTGTTAGCCAGATGATTATAGAGGATAAGGTAAATAAATACATTAACGAGAATGTATTTGCCAACCTTTGCATTACCGACAATCATATTGTGCTCACCAGCGAGCGCGACGGCTACAACCACATCTACCTTTACACCCTGAACGGGCAACTGCAACGCACCGTGGGGGACTTGGAAAAACCTGGAACTCGTATCGGAGCGGATGCTCATACCATCGTGACCAGTGTCTATGGCTATGATGAGGCTACAGGCGACCTTTATTTCTCAGCCCTTAATGGCGACCCAACTAGTCAGAAAGTATATGTCTCCCGCAAAACTGGCAAGACCGATTGCCTGACATCTCAGGAAGGCTGGAACTCAGCAATATTCTCCAATGACTTCAAGACCTTTGTCCTCACTTGGAGTGACCTGAATCATCCTTCTGTTTACTCGCTCTGCAACAATCAGGGGAAAACGCTCACCACGCTCATCGACAACAAGGCACTGAAGGGAAAATACGACTCCTATGAAATGGGTGAGAAAGAGCTCTTTGTCTTCACTACTCCGGATACAAAACTCTGTGGTTGGATGGTGAAACCCAAGAACTTCGATTCACAGAAAAAGTACCCCGTCGTGATGTATCAGTATGGTGGCCCAGGCAATCAGCAGGTGAAAAATGCCTGGAATATTGGCATGAACGGTCAAGGAGCTATCCTTGAGCAGTATTTGGCTCAGCAAGGCTACATCGTGGTTTGCGTGGATAATCGCGGCACGGGCGGGCGCGGAGCTGACTTTGAGAAATGCACCTATCTGCGCTTGGGCGAGTTAGAGGCAAGAGATCAGGTGGAAACCGCTATATGGCTGGGCCAGCAGTCGTATGTTGACAAGAACCGCATAGGCATCTGGGGCTGGTCGTATGGTGGATGGAACACCCTCATGTCAATGAGTGAGGGTAGGGAAGTCTTCACATGCGGTATTGCCATTGCACCGCCTACCAGCTGGCGCTATTACGATACTGTATATACGGAGCGCTTCATGCGTACTCCCAAGGAGAATCAGAGCGGTTACGACGAGGTGAATCCCATTGCCCGTGCCTCTAAGCTGCATGGTGCCCTGCTGCTCTGTCATGGGTTGGCCGACGACAATGTGCACTATCAGAATACGGCTGAATATGTGGAGGCATTGGTGCAAGCCGACAAGGACTTCAGACAGTTGGTCTATACCAACCGTAATCATAGCATTTACGGCGGCAACACCCGTAACCATCTGTTCCGTCAATGTGTGAACTTCTTCAACGATCATCTGAAGTAGAACCGAATTATCAAAATACCAATTACTGAAATGAGAAAGCTATCATTACTATTGCTGACATTCCTTCTTGTCGTAGCATCGGCTGATGCCCGCTCGAAGAAAAAGCGCCCCGAACCCAAGCCACAGCTCTCAACGATTGAGATGATTGTGAAAGTGAACGACTATTGGCAGCAGCACCACAAGCCGCAGGTGCGATCCTTCTGGGACGAGGCTGCCTATCACACGGGCAATATGGAAGCTTACCGCCTGTTGGAGGTGGCTCGCTGGAAAAACTATAGTGAGGACTGGGCGCGCCACAACCGTTGGATGGGTGCACAAGGAAAAGATGCTTCGAAATGGCGCTACAAGACCTATGGCGAGGGGCATGACTTCGTGCTCTTTGCCGACTGGCAAATCTGTTTTCAGACTTATATAGACCTTTACGAACTGAATCCAGATCCGTTCAAAATCAAGCGTGCCATTGAAGTGATGGATACAGAGTGCCGTTCGCAGGAGACCGACTTTTGGTGGTGGGCTGATGCGCTCTATATGGCTATGCCTATTTTTACCAAACTCTATAAGGTGACGGGTGAGGTGAAATATCTTGACAAACTCTACGAAAACTTCAAGTGGGCCGACGAACTTATGTACGATAAGGACGAACAGCTCTACTATCGTGATGCCAAATACATTTATCCCAAAGTGAAGACTGCCTGCAATGGTGGTAAGAGCTTTTGGGCACGTGGCGACGGATGGGTGTTGGCCGGACTGGCAAAGGTGCTTGCCGATATGCCCAAGGACTACAAGCATCGCGACTTCTTCTTGCAGCGTTTCCGCGAACTGGCTGAGGGCGTGGCTCGCGTGCAGCGTCCTGGCGGCTACTGGAGCCGTTCCATGCTCTGCGAAGAGGATGCCCCAGGTCCTGAGACCTCGGGTACGGCTTTCTTCACCTATGGAATGTTGTGGGGTGTGAACCACGGTCTGCTCGATCGTGCTACATACGAGCCCGTCATCAACAAAGCGTGGGCATATCTGTCGCAGACCGCCCTGCAAGCCGACGGTAGTGTGGGGTTTGTGCAACCAATCGGTGAAAAGCCTGATCCCACGAAGACTGTAGATGCCCACTCGCAGGCTAACTTCGGTGTGGGGGCCTTCCTCTTGGCTGCCTGCGAAAAGGTTCGCTTCGATGACAACTCCGTTTGCCCGGAGGCTGCTGTGAGTGCTAATGCTGCCGCTACTCGTGTGGCTATTGTTAACGAGAGCGATGAGTTCCGTCAGCAAGTGGTGGAGATTGATGCGAAGGAGCTGTTTTCAAAAGTAGGCATTCAAGGTGGTCGTCAGTTCGTCGTGTTCGATGAGGGCGGGCTGGAAGTTCCCTACCAGTTGAGCTCTAATGGAAAGGTACTGTTGGATGCAGGCGTTCGCCCCCACGCCACGCTTACCTTTACCATCAAGAAAGGTACTCCTAAGAACTATGCTACCGTTTGCTATGGCCGGGTCTATAATGAGCGTAAAGACGACTATGCATGGGAAAACGATCGTGGTGCCTACCGTGTGTATGGTCCAGCCTTGCAGAAAACGGGTGAGCGCTCCTATGGTACAGATGTATGGTCGAAGAATACCCCCGAACTCGTAGTAGAACAGCGCTATTGGATTGAGGATGTGGTGATGATGCCAGCCGTTGATAAACTTCGTAAGGAGAATCGCCAGCGTGGTGACTCGCTCTATCGCTTGAACTCTTATCATAATGACCACGGGCGTGGCATGGACCTCTATAAAGTAGGGGCAACCCTGGGATGCGGCACACCGGCTCTGATGACTGATGGAAAGCTGAACTATCCCTATTGTTTCAAGGATTGTGAGATTCTTGATAATGGCCCGATGCGCATGAAGGTACACCTTATTTATAATCCTGCTCGTATAGGAACCGATACCGCTGTTGTGGAGCATCGCTATATCGAACTGGACAAGGGGTCGAACTTCAATCGTGTCGAAGTGATATACGATGGTCTTACGCAGGCTGTTGACTTGGCTTCTGGCATCGTGCTTCACTCTGAGGATAAGGACAATGTGGAGCTGAGCCGTGAATATGTGCTCTATGCCGATCCGACCGACAATCCCAGAGTGAACAACTGTCAGCTGTTTGTCGCAACACTCTATCCTGAAGGTGCCAGCGAAACGCGGAAGTTGCTTTTCGACAAGCCAAGTGGTGGTAATGAGGGACATGCGCTGGGCGTGAAGAACAATTATAAGGGTGAGAGCTATACCTATTATTTTGGTTCGGCTTGGTCGAAATATGACATCCGCACCATGCAAGAGTGGAAGGCGCGCACAGAGTGGACCCTTCGCTCATTGAGACAGCCATTGAAGATAGAGTGGCGATAGTCTGTTAAAATTTGGTAAACTACGTGCAACATCTGATAAGATTTACAAAAATGAACAAAGAGTTAGGGGGCTACTCCTAACTCTTTCGTATCTTTGTGGAGTTATAACTTTAAAACATAATTTTACATTTAACTATGGCAAACAGAGAAAAACTCTTTACCGAGTTTGCAGCGCCTACCACTCAAGAGTGGCTGGACAAGATTGAAGTTGACTTGAAGGGAGCCGATTTCCAGAAGCGCTTGGTATGGAGAACAAACGAAGGATTTAATGTACAGCCTTTCTACCGCCGTGAGGACTTGAAGGACCTGAAGACCCCTGATGCACTCCCCGGTGAGTTTCCATTTGTGCGTGGCAACAAGAAAGACTCAAACGAATGGTATGTTCGTCAAAACATTGTGGTCGAGGATGCTAAAGAGGCAAACAAGAAAGCACTCGACATTCTGAACAAGGGCGTTGACTCCTTAGGCTTCAAGCTCCCTGGTAAGATGGTGAGCAAGGAAACTGTTGAGACTCTGCTCGAAGGCATTTATTGCGACATTGTGGAGGTGAACTTCAATACCTGCAAGCGCCATTCCCTTGAACTGGCTCAGATTCTGGTAGAGTATTTCGAGCAGAAGGGCTATGACAAGGAAAAGGTGGTGGGCTCTATTGACTGGGATCCCATGGAGAAGATTGTGATGAAGGGTAAGGATACTACCCCTATCCTTGCATTGGCTCCCCAGCTTGTCGAGACCATGAAGGATTATCCCAACTTCCGCGTGATTGCTGTCAATTCTGATTCACTCAACAATGCCGGTGCCTATATTGTACAGGAGTTAGGCTATGCGCTGGCTTGGGGTAATGAGTACCTGCAGCAGTTGGTTGATGCCGGTGTTGATGTTGACTTGGCTGCCAAGAACATCAAGTTCAACATGGGAGTCAGCGAAAACTACTTCATGGAACTTGCCAAGTTCCGCGCTGCCCGTCTGCTTTGGGCTCAGATTGTGAAGCAGTATGAGCCGAAGTGCGACTGCGCTTGCAAGATGATCATCAACGCCACTACCTCTACGTATAATCAAACATTGTTTGATTCCTACGTGAACCTGCTGCGCTCGCAGACCGAAGCCATGAGTGCAGCCCTCGGCGGCATTCACTCTATGGTGGTCACACCGTTCGATGTACCTTACGAGCAGGCTACCGACTTCTCGGAGCGTATCGCCCGTAACCAGCAGCTGCTGCTGAAGGAAGAGAGCCACTTCGGTCAGATTGTTGATCCGGGTGCAGGCTCTTACTATATCGAGCATCTGACCGATGCACTCGCTCAGGAGGCTTGGAAGATTTTCCTGAAGGTAGAAGACGAGGGCGGTTTCCTTGCAGCTATCAAGGCAGGAACCGTTCAGGACGATATCAATGCCACGAATGTGAAGCGGCATGGCGATGCAGCCAAGCGTAAGGAATTCCTGCTGGGTACCAACCAGTTCCCCAACTTCACGGAGAAGAGCGAGGGCAAGCGCCCCGCAGCTTGCACATGTTGCTGCAGCAAAGCTGAAAACGAGCATGAGGAGGCACCCTTCAAAGCCATTGCAAGCACTCGCCTTGCAGCCGACTTTGAGAACCTCCGCATCCATACTGAAGAAAAACGCGTGCCTACGGCCTTCATGCTGACCATCGGTAATCTGGCTATGCGTCAGGCTCGTGCTCAGTTCTCTTGCAACTTCCTCGCCTGCGCTGGCTATAAGGTGATTGACAACCTCGGCTTCAAGACCGTGGAGGAGGGTGTCGATGCTGCCCTTGAGGCTAAGGCCGACATCGTGGTCATCTGCTCCAGCGATGATGAGTATGCTGAGTATGCTATCCCTGCTTTCCAGTATCTCAACGGACGCGCCATGTTCGTCGTAGCAGGTGCTCCCGCTTGCATGGAAGACCTGAAGGCAGCTGGCATCGAGAACTATATCCACGTGAAGTGCAACGTGCTTGAAACTTTGAAGGAATATAATCAGAAACTTGGTATCTAAAGAAAGGAGACTTGACTTATGCGTAAACAATTTAAAGATATTGATATCTATGCAGGCATCAAGGCTCAGGATGGTGCCAAATGGATTAAAGACAATGGTATTGTAGAGAACTGGAAGACTCCGGAACATATTGAGGTGCGCCCCGTCTATACGAAAGAAGACCTTGAGGGCATGGAGCATCTTGACTATACAGCCGGTATTCCTCCCTATTTGCGTGGTCCGTACTCAATGATGTATCCGTTCCGTCCGTGGACGATTCGTCAGTATGCAGGTTTCTCTACGGCTGAGGAGTCGAATGCCTTCTATCGTCGTAACCTGGCTTCTGGTCAGAAGGGTCTTTCGGTTGCCTTCGACCTGCCTACGCATCGTGGCTACGACCCCGACAATGCCCGTGTGGTGGGTGATGTGGGTAAAGCTGGTGTGTCCATCTGCAACGAGGAGAACATGAAGGTGTTGTTCTCGGGCATTCCCTTGAACAAGATGTCGGTCTCAATGACCATGAACGGTGCCGTGCTGCCTATTCTGGCTTTCTACATCGTGGCAGGTCTGGAGCAGGGCGCTCAGTTGGAAGAGATGGCAGGAACCATTCAGAACGATATTCTGAAGGAGTTCATGGTGCGCAACACCTATATCTATCCCCCTGCATTCTCAATGAAGATCATTGCCGACATCTTCGAATATACCTCACAGAAGATGCCGAAGTTCAATAGTATCTCAATCTCTGGCTATCACATGCAGGAGGCTGGTGCTACAGCCGATATTGAGCTGGCTTATACCTTGGCCGACGGTATGGACTATCTGCGTACAGGTGTGAATGCCGGTATCGATGTTGATGCCTTCGCTCCGCGCCTGTCGTTCTTCTGGGCTATCGGTATGAATCACTTCATGGAGATTGCCAAGATGCGTGCAGGACGTCTGTTGTGGGCTAAGATTGTGAAGTCGTTCGGTGCCAAGAACCCCAAGTCGCTGGCTTTGCGTACTCACTCTCAGACCTCCGGATGGTCGCTCACCGAGCAGGACCCCTTCAACAACGTAGGCCGTACTTGTATTGAGGCTATGGCTGCCGTGCTGGGTCACACTCAGTCGCTGCATACCAATGCGCTTGATGAAGCAATCGCTCTGCCTACTGACTTCTCGGCTCGTATTGCCCGTAACACTCAGATCTATATTCAGAATGAGACCAAGGTGTGCAAGCAGATTGACCCGTGGGCAGGTTCCTACTACGTGGAGACCCTGACTAACGAGCTGGTGCATAAGGCTTGGGAGCACATTCAGGAGATTGAGAAGCTGGGTGGTATGGCAAAGGCTATTGAGACAGGTCTGCCCAAGATGCGTATTGAGGAAGCAGCAGCCCGCACTCAGGCTCGTATCGACTCGGGTGCTCAGACCATCGTTGGTATCAACAAGTATCGTCTGGAGCACGAGGATCCCATCGAC
>JAEEGG010012557.1_pt1 | contig 18256 bp, 19 predicted proteins | sample 9134161 | NCBI WGS metagenome assembly JAEEGG01 (sample SAMN16246543, study PRJNA631951) | gut metagenome | biome: gut microbiome; feature: rumen; material: CR-attached | host: Bos | place: Iran: Karaj | collected 2018-10 | reverse complement strand
TCCGCACGCGGCTCCGGGCATTTTAACTCCCTCCTGCAGAAGCCGTTCGAGCGCTTCATTCAGGTCCGTCTTTCCCCCGGCATTGCAGAAAGCCGTCAAAACACAAGCGCCGTCCAGAATGTGGTGTTCCGGACCGTGCATGGGAACGAACGGATTCGCAGCCACATGGAAAAAGATCTCGAACGGATCTCTCGACGTTTCTTTTTTACAGGCTTCTATAATACTCCGCCCTTTTTCATAGATATCAGCCACCCGGATCCCTCCTTCATGAAACTCTTCACACCCAGTTCCACCAGATATACCGCTCCATCTCCGGTCTGCCGTAATAGTGCGACGAATGCACCTCGCAGGGGTAGTGCGTGTTCCGCTCGTGCAGCCATTCCAGCAGACGGATGCCCTTGCCTCCGTAAAATTCGTACATGCCGAGGTCGTAATCCAGGTCGATGACCTCGATGCTCTCGCCCCGGCGCTCGCAGTCCTCGATCAGGTTTTTCGCGTCTTCGACGCAATACGCCCTCGTGTATCCCGCGGGGGTGTCCCGCAGGTCGTCCAGCCAGATCTTCATACCGTTACGCGTCCTTCTTTCTGCCGCCGGCTTCCTCCGGGACGCGGTCCAGGATATAATTCAGCACAAAATCGAAGTCCGCGCCGTTCGCGTACACCTGATTATGCTCCAGCAGCTGGTTGACCCGGATCACGTGCATGGCCCGGTCCGCCTTCACCTGCTTTACGTCCGCAAACACAGACGTGGAGACGCTCTTCGAAGAAGCGAGCAAGCCGGACCCGGCGGCGCTCAGGCTTCCCGCGGCAAGTCCGGCCATGGCGGTCAGCCAGCCCATCGCCTGCGCTTTCTTCACCTGTTTTTCCATCTGGATGTGGCGCACTTTCGTCTCGTCCATCTCGAACAGCACCATATACTTTCCGCCGTATGCAGCAGCCACGAGCAGGTAGCCGAGGATGCTCAGCGGAAGCAGGATCAGAAGCGCGGCGCCGAAACCCTTCCCCAGGCCCAGCAGCGAATCCGGTCCGTCGGTGAACAGCAGCGGCACGCCCACCAGCACAAGGCAGATCGCGCAGGATACGAGCAGCACCTTCCATACCGTGATCAGGATCGTCGGATTCTTCACCATCGGAAACTCGTAGATCCAGCGGTATACGCCGTCCGGACAGAGGTAGACGTTTTCCGAGACCTTTTTTCCTTCCAATCTTTCGCTTCCGCTTGCCATGGATATCCTCCTCAATCCATCTGCGCTTCGACAGACCCCAGCTCCGTATAGATCATGCCATGCCGGCCTCTCGTCGACTGCATCAGGGAGATACGGTCCGCCTGCATGCTGACCGGCGCGGCGTCGATGCGCGGCAAACTGCCGCTTTTCGCGTATGCGGCTCTGCGCAGGATCGTGCAGTGCGCTTTGAATTTCTTTTTATCGAACGGGATCCCGGCGTCCGCCAAAGCGCGACGCAGGTTCCTTACCAGGTTATCCAAAGGCTTGCTGTCCGCAAAACCCGTCCACCACAGGTCGCCGAAACAGCCGGTCTTTTCCATTGTGAGAGAAAACGGAGAAAACCGGACAGTCTCCATCGCGTCCAGGACGCTGTCCGGGTCACCGTATTCTCCGATGAATGCCAGAGTCAGGTGCAGGTTCTCCGCGGGCGTATAATTGCCCCGGACGCCCTGCCTGCGGAACGCGTCCTGCGTTTCCCGGACGCTTTCCCTGACTTCATCGTTCAGTTGTATGGCGATAAACAATCTCATCGGTCCCACCGGGAAGACGTTCCCTTACGTTCATTATGAGACCGACAACTTTATTCTGCAAGAAACTTCTTCCCATGCGCGTCCAGCCACCTGTTAAAGTCCCGGACCGCCTCCAGCAGCGCGCTGTTGTGGTACATCGTATGACGGAACCTCGTGTCCTGCAGGACCTCGCAGGCTTTGCGTTTCAGTTCTTCCGGGATCCCGTAATACGTTTCCGCGATCGCGCCTGCCATCGCGGCGATCGTATCGGAATCGCCGCCGATGGAGATGGCTTTCCGGATGACGTCCTCGAAAGAGTCCCCTTCCAGAAACGCCTTGATCGCCTGCGGGCAGGACCCCTGGCAGCTCTCGTCGAAGCCGTAGTGCGGACGGATCTCGTCCAGCGTAAAGTCCAGCGCGTAGAAATTCGCTTCCACGAACTGCCGGATCTCCTCTTTCGACTTTCCTTTTCTCGCCAGGAACATCGCGGCTGCGATGGCCTGCGCCCCCTTGATCCCCTCCGGGTGGTTGTGGGTCACCTCGGCGGTCAGTTTCGCCGCGTGCAGCGTCTCCTCCAGCGTGTCGTACATCCACCCCGCCGGAGAGACCCGCATCCCGGACCCGTTGCCCCAGCTGTTGTACGGGCGCCTGTCGCTGTTCGCGAGCCAGTAGAAAAACCTGCCGCCGTAACCGGCCCGCGGGAACAGGTGTCCGTAATAATGCATCGCGTCCACGAGCGTCTGCCTGATCACGCTGTCGCTGTCGCCCCAGGAATCCATCAGCGCGCGGGCGACCGCAACCGTCATCACGGAATCGTCCGTCGGGAAGCACCCTTTTTTGAACAGTTCCAGCCTGCTCCGATCTTTCTGGTTGTGGAATTCGTAAACAGAACCGCAAATATCTCCGATGATCGCTCCTAACATAGTTATCCCTCCATTCGTACGTACCGATAAAATACCGCAGGACCAGCCTGCGGTATCATCATACGATATGGCGCGCGCGAAAACGTCAACCGGCGGTGGACGATTGCCGGCGAGGTCTATTCCCGCACATGGATCTGGCAGGAGCGCATCGTTTCCAGGGCTGCCAGGTGCTTCTCCGGCGTGACCCCGGCGCAGCAGGACGCATCCACGGAGATCCGGGCTTCCGGCATGGCCGCCTTCAGCAGCAGCGCGTTCGAAACGACGCAGATATCCGTGCACAGACCCACCAGTTCCAGTTCGACGTCCTTTCCCTCTTCGCAATACCCCTGCAGATCCTTCGCCAGGTCCATGCATCCGAACGTGGGTTTTTCGTAGATGTTTTCCGGAAGGATCAGCTCTGCCAGTTCCGGACGGATCTGCCAGCCGTCCGTTCCCTTGACGCAATGCATTACGGGAAGATTCTTCCCCTCCTGCGTTTCCATATAGTCCGGGAAGTGGGTGTCCATCGTCGCCAGGACGTCCTCCTTCGGATAGGAACGGATCTTCTCCTTCACGGCAGGAACGATGGCCTGCGCCTCTTTCGTCCCCAGGGACCCGTCGATAAAATCGTTCTGCATATCGATCACGATCAATATTCTTGTCATCTTTATTCCTCCGCTCCGATCAGTTTTTTGAATCCATATTTCAATATCTGTTCGTTGAACTCCCAGATGTCATACTTGCGGTTCTTCAGAAAATACGTGACGATGATGTCGTATTTGCTGGCATTGTTGAGCGCTATGCCAGCAGCGTTGAAGAACGGCACCGCTTCCTCGTAGGTCAGCCGCAGCGCGAACGCGAGACCGACGACCGTTTCCATCGACGGCCTTGTAACGCCCCCGCTGATCAGCTTGCTGAACGCCTGTTTGCTGACGCAGGCAGCTTTATAGAGCTGGGAATTCTTTTGGATCCCCCGTCCGTCCATATAGCGGTAGAGGATCTCCACGAAACTCTCGCTCTGCTTTGCGAGCAGGTCCTCCAGCGACGGCGTTTCCTCCGGCTTCGCCGGTTTGAAAAGCGCCGCGACGTACGCGTCGAGGCCTCCGAACATGGACTTCTCGATCTGTTCTGCCGCTGCGCCGTAAAGGACGAGGAAAACGCTCATGTCCCCGTAGCACTGCAGGTATTCGCTGATGGTCACGACCGCGATCTCCAGCGCTTTCGGGATGGGAAAGCCCATGCTGCCCGCGGCGATCAGCGGGAACGCGACAGACTTGCAGCCCAGTTCGTCCGCCAGTTCCAGACAGCTGCGGTAACAGCTGCGCAGGATGGCCGCTTCGCCGAACTGTCCTCCCTCGAACGCGGGGATATGCGTGTGGATCACGTACTTTGCCGGAATGTTGTATGCGTTCGTGTACACAGCTTCTCCGGGGAGCAATTTCCCGGCTTTTTCCCGGCATTCCGCCTCGAACGCCTCGCCCCCCAGCCGGTGCAGGATCTCGTCTACGCCGGAAAAACCTATCATCCACGGATTCGACGAATTGACGACCGCGTCCGCTTCGACTGTCGTAATATCGTTGGTAAGAACGTTCAGACTCATAAAGCATCCATCCCCTTCTTCAGCCTGCGCAGCGCTTCTTCCAGCGTAGCTCTGGTGCAGGCGCAGTTCAGACGCATATGGTCGTCCCGGGACGGATCGAACTCGCGGCCGTCACAGAGATCCAGTCCGCAGCGCTTTACGAGGTATTCGCACAGCTCGCCGCCGCGCAGCGGCGTCTGCGAAAAGTCCAGCCAGAGCAGATACGTACCCTGCGGAACGTAAGTGCTGATGCCGGGAATACTGTTATCGATATAGTCCGCGGCATATGCCAGATTGGCGCTCAGATACGCGTTCACCTGGTCCAGCCATTCTTCGCAGGCGGGGTCCGAATACAGTTCTTCCACGGCAAGCGTTCCGAAGACCGTGTCCAGGGTCATAGCCCAGGCGGACAGCTTTTTCCGGAATGCTGCCATCACCTCCCGGTTCGGGATCAGCACGCTGGCGGTCATCAGACCGGCTACGTTGAAACTCTTGTTCGGGCTCATCAGCGTAGCGCTCCGCTCTTCCATGCCGGGCACGCTGCCCATCGGGATATGGCGGACGCCCTCCCGCACGATATCGCAGTGGACTTCGTCGGAGATGACGAACACATCGTGACGAAGGCAAACGTCTGCGAACGCAGCCAGTTCTTCCTCTGTCCAGACCCTGCCGACCGGATTGTGCGGAGAACAGAACAGAGCCAGATGGATCTCCTGCTCGACGACTGCATTCTCGAAGGCCTGCAGATCCATCTTCCAATCCGCGCACCGCAGGGGTCCTTGCGGTTTACAGAGCAGCGGCGCGGTCACGAGACGCCTGCCCATGGACTCCGCGGCGCCGTACAGAGAATCGTAATTCGGCATAAAGGCAAATACTGCGTCGCCGGGTTTCGTCAGCACCTCGATCAGCATGCACACCGCCGGAATGACCCCGGGAGGACAGAAGTGGATCGCCTCTTTTTCCAGCGTCCAGCCGTAGCGGCGCCGCAGCCAGTCCTGAATGATCCCGTAGTACTTCTGCCCGCGTATCGTATAGCCCAGCACGCCGTGATCCAGCCTTTTCCGCAAAACGTCGAGCATGGGCGCAGGGCTTTGGAAGTCCATGTCCGCCGTCCACATGCCCAGAACGTCCCCGCAGCCCATGTGCCTTTCGGGGATGTCCCATTTAAAGGAGTTTGTGTTCCGTCTGTCGACCGGTTTATCGAAATCGTATCTCAAGTTGCTCTCCTTTTTCCATTTCAGCAAAAAAGCCCGCAGATGCGGGCTTTTCGTTTACATTGCATCCTTTCCGTCCAGTTTTTCCAACAGGCCGGAGAATACCATCAGCAGCGCGTAGCTCAGGAAGATGCCGCCGAGGATGTCGGTAAACCAATGCACGCCGGAGATCAGGCGGCCGATGACCGCAACGAGCAGCAGCACGATGCAGATATTCTGCAGCAGGGCTGCTGTTTTTTTATCTTTCACGTAGTCCTTCAGCATCATGGCGATGGCGCCGAAGATGACGATGGCCAGTACCGTATGCGACGACGGAAATGACGCCTCCGGCACGGTCTCCCCCTCCATCAGCACGGGACGGCAGTTCACGACCACTTTTTCGAACAGCACGTAGATGACCCCGAGCAGCACGAACAGACCGCCGAGCGCCAGGATCTCATGATCCACGTCTTTCAGGCTCCTGCGCTCAATCAGCTGTTTTAATCCGATTACGGCGAACACGCCCCCCGCCGCCAGTGCCAGATAGCCCAGATAATTAGTGAGTTTATACCAGATCATATGCACGCCGATCAGATCGTGCACGCCCTTGTTCAGGTGCGACAGGCCGACCGTCGTGCCTGCCGGGCCGACCGCCGCGACGTCCACGCAGGTGACCAGCGCGATCACCAGGATGAACAGCGCGAAGCTGATAGCGGCTTTTCCGTATTTACGGTTCAGTTTTCTCATACTCTTTTCCCCCTGTTTTTCTTTAATTATACGCTTCTATTTCATTCTTTTCAATCAACGCACAAATCGTGCGTTATAACGGTTGACTTTCCTGAACGCCTATAGTATCCTGAACTTACTACCAACATTAGATAATCCGTTTTTCATCGCATATGGAGGGCTCATCATGGCAATCACCGAACGTGTAGAAAAGATCCGTCAGAACTACGTCAACACCAAACCGCACATCTCGTACGAGCGCGCATGGGCCTGGACGAAATCGTTCCAGCGCACCGAAGGCCAGGCTCACATCATCCGCACGGCGCAGGCTTTCAAGGATACCTGCGAAGAACTGTCCGTCAACATCTGGGAAGGCGAACTGATCGTCGGCACGAGCGGCGAATTCCGCAAGTGCGCCATCCTGACGCCCGAATTCGGCTGGCTTTGGATCAACGAGGAAATGGACACGTTCCCCGAACGCGGCCAGGATCCCTACGACGTGACCCCGGAACAGGCTAAGTTCATCCGCGAGAACATCTTCCCCTACTGGAAAGGCAGATCCGTGGAAGAAGCCTTCCTGGCCCGCATCTCCGACGATACGAAGAAGATCGGCGTGGATACCGGTTTCCTGGACACCGACTCCAAGTGGAGAAACGGCATCGGCGAGATCTCCGCGGACTACATCGACGTGCTGCTGCCCAAGGGCTACGGCGGGCTGAAGAAAGAAGCGCAGGAGTACATGGCGCAGCTGAATGAAGCCAAGCCCGAAGATAAGAAAAAGATCGATTTCTATAAGTCCATGGTGCTCATCGCCGACGGCATGATCACCCTTGGCCGCCGCTACAGCGAAAAGGCGGCTGATATGGCGAAGACCGAAGCGGATCCGAAGAGAAAAGCGGAACTCGAAGAGATCGCAGCGGTATGCGCCCGCATCCCCGAATGTCCGCCCACATCGTTCCGCGAAGCGGTGCAGTTCGTCTGGTTCGTGCAGCTGGGCGGCATCATCGCCGAGAACCCGCTGGCCTGGAACCCCGGCCGTTTCGATCAGTACATGTACCCGTACTACAAGGCGGATGAGGAAGCCGGAAAGATCGACTACGACACGGCCCTCGAACTCGTCGAATGCCTGTGGCTGAAGTATTCCGAATGGGCTTGGACGATCTCCAAGAACACCGCAAGCTTCTTCGCCGGCTATACGAATTTCGAGAACCTCACCGTCGGCGGCACGAAGGTCGACGGCACGGACGCTACGAACACCATGTCCTACATGGCCATTCAGGCGACCCGCGAATGCATGACCCACCAGCCGACCCTGTCCTGCCGTATCCATCCCGACTGCCCGCCAGAATTCATGGAAGCGGTCACAGAGCTGGTCTCCACCGGCTGCGGTTTCCCCGCCATCCACGGCGACAGAACGGGATATCAGATGCTGTCAAACCTCGGCTATGCGCCGAAAGACGCCCGCGACTGGAATAATTGCGGCTGCGTCGTGCCCCACTCCAGAAAGACGTTCGAATGGACGTCCGCGGCGAGCATCAGCTTTGCGGCAGCCCTGGAATTCGCGCTGAACGAAGGAAAGAGCAGACTGTCCGGCGAGCAGGTCTCCATCCCTGAAAAGGATCCGAAGACGTTCGCGTCCCTCGACGAGATCATCGAAGCCTGGAAGAAGCAGTTCTCTTATCTTGTGAAACAAGGCGTCATCTCCCTGGTCACTGCGCAGGAGATCCACAAGGAGATCGGCCACAGACCCTTTATGAGCGCCTGCAACGAATACTGCATGAAGAACGGCGCCGACCTCGTCGACGGCGGCGCGAAATACAGCATCGGCCCGGTGTTTACAGGAGTCGGACTTTCGGTGACCGCCAATTCCCTGGCCGTCATCAAGAAGCTCGTGTACGAGGACAAAGTCTGCACGCTCGCGGACATCATCGACGCGATCAACGCGAACTGGGAAGGCTGGGAAGAGTTGAGAGCCAAGGCTCTCGCCTGCCCGAAATACGGCAATGACGACGATTACGTCGATTCCATCGCCAGAAACCTGGCCGACTACTTCTACGACGAAGTCACCGGTTACGACGACCTGTACGGCAATCACTTCGTGACCGCCTTCATGGGCATCTCCAATTACCTGCCGACCGGCAAGGTGCTCGGCGCGACGCCCGAAGGCCGCCACGCCTGTGACCCGATCAACGAAGGCGTCTCCCCCTATACCGGCACCGATACGTCCACCTGCCTCGCGGCCCTGCGCAGCGCGGCAAAGATGGAGCACGAAAAGCACAGCGGCGGCACGCTGCTCAACCTGCGCCTGAACCACGACCTCGTGGCGACGAAGCGCGGCAGAGCGAACCTCGGCGCCATGCTGCAGAGCTACTTCGCGCTCGGCGGCTTCCACGTGCAGTTCAACACGATCTCCAACGAAGTGCTGAAGGACGCACAGGCTCACCCCGACAAGTACAGGAGCCTGCTCGTGCGCGTCGCGGGGTACTCCGCGCAGTTCACGAACCTGTCGAAGGAGATGCAGGATTCCATCATGGCAAGAAATGCCCACGAGGCGTTCTAAATGGCGCCCAAAGGCTACGTGATGCAGCTGCAGCCGTTCTCCGTCAACGACGGCGACGGCATCCGCACCGCGGTCTTTCTGGCCGGCTGTCCGCTGCAATGCGCCTGGTGCGCCAACCCGGAGGGCTGCACGCACCAGTTCAAGACGGGGTGGTACGTGCGCAAGTGCATCGGCTGCGGTGAATGCGCAAAGGTGTGCCCTCAGGGCATCGGTATCGATCTGAACGCGGAGCGCGAAAAATGTACTGCCTGCGGCAAATGCGCTGATGCCTGCACGCAGAAGGCGCGCGTACGCATGGTGCTGGAGATGGACGCGGACGAAGTGCTGCAGCAGATCCAAAAGCACCGGTTGTTCTACGCCTACAGCGGAGGCGGCATCACGTTCTCCGGTGGCGAGGCCTGCATGCAGCCGGAGTTCCTGAACTATCTGACGGAAAACATCTACGACATGGGCTATTCCATGGCGATCGAGACCTGCGGCTGCTACGACTTCGAGACCGTGCGGCCGTCGCTCGAACGCATGGATATGATCTTCATGGACTTGAAGCACATGGACAGCGAGGTCCACAGATGCTGGACCGGTGCGGGCAACGAACAGATCCTGGAGAATATAAAAAAGTTGGCAGATCTGTCCGCCGAGATCGTCATCCGCATTCCCTGCATCGGCGGGGTCAATACAGATGAAGACAACATCCGCGCCTCTGCCGCTTTTGTGCATCAGCATCTGCCCAAAGCCAAAATGGAACTTCTGCCCTACCACAGCTTCGGCAAGATCAAGTACGAAGCGCTGGGCATCCCTTATGAACATCCGGAGTTTTCCCGGCCGTCTCCCGACGAGATGGACCGCCTGCGGAACGTCGTCCGCGAAGAAGGCGTAGAAACAGCCGATTTCCGGTGATATAATCTTCCATGAATAAACTCGACAATCCATCCGACATGAACCGGGTCATCCCGGAAAACTTAAAGAATCTGCGCGCGGAGCGCAAACTCAGCCTCGGCGAAGTATCCGAACTGACCGGAGTCTCCAAATCCATGCTCGGCCAGATCGAACGCGGCGAATCCAGCCCCACCATCGCGACGCTGTGGAAGATCGCGACGGGCCTTGGTGTATCTTTTACTGCCCTGCTGGAAAGTTCCGACAAGGAGATCGAGATCATCAAAGAAGCAGATATGACGCCTTTATTGTCCGATTTCGGGCATTTTAAGCTGTTTCCCGTCGTTCCCTCCCATAAAGACCGCAGTTTCGAAGTCCTGGATCTGGAATTGGACGAAGACGCCATCTCCGATTCCAAACCGCACGCACCTGGCACGGAAGAATTCACGTTCGTATACGAAGGCGCGCTGGAGATCGTGCTGGGCGGCGAAGAGAAGCAGAGCTATACGGTCGAACGTGGTTGCCTGATGCACTACCGCGCAGACCAGCATCACACGTACAAGAACGCCTTCGCGGGAACGACGAAGGCAATGATGGTCATCCACTATCCGCAGGGAGATGCCTGATATGAGTACAGCCAATAAAAATAAAGGAGCCCTGAAGAAGCGCGTCTTCGAGGTCATCCAGATCGGCAACACGAAGGATACGCCCAGCCGCTTGTTCGACGACGTACTGATCGTGATGGTGCTCGTAAACATCGTGCTGATGTTCATGCAGACGTTCGAGGTCTTCGAACCGTACATGAATATCATCCGGGTCCTGGAAGGCGTCACCGGCCTGTTTTTCTGCGTCGAGTACGTCCTGCGGCTCTGGACCGCGGATCAGCTCTATCCGCAGGAGAAGAATTCCCTGAAAGCCGCCTGGCGCTTCGCCACGTCCCTCGACGGCATCATCCTGCTGCTGACGATCCTGCCTTTCCTGCCGCTGTCCGGCTTCGTCGTATTCCGCATGCTGCGCGTCGTGCGCATCCTGCGCCTGTTTAAAGTCAACCAGACGTTCGACTCGTTCAACGTCATCGCGTCGGTCATCTATGAAAAGCGCAACCAGATCGTTTCGTCCTGCTTCATCATCCTGATCCTGATGCTGGCGTCGTCCCTGTGCATGTACAGCGCCGAACACGAAGCGCAGCCTGACGCGTTTAAAAACGCCTTTTCCGGCATCTGGTGGAGCATGTCGACCATCCTCACAGTCGGTTACGGCGATATCAGTCCCATCACGCCCCTGGGGCAGGTCATGGGCATCATCATCGCCTTCCTGGGCGTCGGCGCAGTCGCGATCCCAACAGGTATCATCTCCGCAGGCTTCGTCGAACGCTATACGGAGATGCAGGCCAGTTCCGATCCCAGAAATCTGAACATCCAGACGATCTACGTCGATTTCGACAGCAAATGGATCGGCATGACCGCCAAAGAGATCGAAGAGCAGTTCGGCGTTTCCATCCTGGTCGTGAGAAGAGGCATGGCGAAGATCCTTCCCACGGAGGATTTCCGCATCATGCGGGGCGACGCCCTGGCTGTCAATATCATCGAAATTACAGAGTGGCCGGAATCGGGAGAATAAAACGCAATTAAAAGAGGGTGCCCTCCGGGACACCCTCTTTTTATTTTGCATAGGCTGTACGTCTTTGTTTCCTCAGGAAGAACACGGCTTCCTGCAGCGTGATACGGTCGAGATCCGGAACGCTTTCCGTCAGGTCCCAGACGTCTTCCCGCCGCAGAGCGTTTTTCCGGATCTGGGCGAAGAACAGATCTGCGTCCCGCAGCGTTCCCACCATCTGCGCGCCTGCCAGGCGTCCGTCCTCGAACAGCAGCCTGCGGTACACGCCCTTTCTCTCCTCTTCCAGAACGATGCCTTTTCCTCCGGCAAGCTGTTCTTCGGTCTTTCCCATCGCCAGGATGGAAAGGCAGCCCTTATTCGTCAGGAACAGAGGAGCCGTGCCCCCAAAGACGCATTCGCCGCCCGCCGCGTTGACCCCCGCAGCCGCTCCGCCCCGCTGGGCAGGTTCCCAGAACAGATAGGCGCCCGGGGCGCCGCCGAAGATGTCCTGCGTCTGTACGCAGTCCCCGCAGGCGTAAACGTCCGGCAGATTCGTGCGCATGCGATCGTCGATGCAGATCGCGCCGGACGGAGCGGTCTCCACACCGCAGCTGCGCGCCAGATCCGTATCCGGCCGCATGCCGATACCCCAGAGCACGAGGTCGCAGGGGATGGTCCGCTTCGCCGTGACCACGCCCTCGACTTTCGTTTCGCCCTGCACTGCCTGCACGGCCTCCCCTGTCAGCACTTCCACGCCGAAGGATTCCAGCTTTTCCTTCAGGGCGTCCGAGGTCCTGCGGTCCAGGGACTTCGGACTGAGCCATTCCAGCGCCTCCACCATCGTGACCCGCTCGAACCCCCTGGCCTTTAAAGCCATGCTGCCTTCGAGCCCGATGGCGCCGGATCCGACCACCACGGCGTTTCTGCCGCCGTAAGCCGCGATCGCGTCGATATCCGCGACCGTCTTCATCACGAAATTGCCGGGCAGAGCCGTGCCCTGCATCTTCCGCAGGCGTATGGGCTGGCTGCCCGTCGCGAAGACGAGGGACTTCCAGGCGATCTTATCGCCGCCCGCCAGCGTAACGGTCTTTTTCTCCGGATCCGCCGATACGGCTTCGCCGCACAGGACAGAGATCCCTGCTTTTTCGTATTCATCCCAGGCCCGTACGTACACCTTCTCCCGGGCGATCTCCCCGGACAGCAGGTCCGGCAGCGCCGGAGCGGAATAGACGGGTTCCTCTTCCCTGCTCAGGATCAGGATACTGGCCTTCGGGTCGGTCTGTCTGGCCGCAAACGCCGCGCTGCTGCCCGCAGCGCCGTTGCCGAGGATCAGGATGTCTGTCTGCTTTTTCATCTACATCCCCTCCTCTTCCGCGTTCTGCCGGATCTGCGCCCGGACAGCCTTCAATATCTCCGCGTCTGCCGCGATTCCTGCGCCGGCGAGGATGTGAACGATCTTTTCCCACTGCGCGTCCGTCAGTTCTTCCGGTGCTGCAGGGCTTTCCTCAAACATTTTGACCGCATAACCGCTCCGCAGTTCCATGCTGGTCTGCGCATCATCCTCCAGCCGGAGCGCGCCGGAAAGGCACACCCGCACGCAGAGCGGATCGCCCCCGCACAGATCGCAGGCCGTGAAAGCGTTCAGCGCTTCGTCCTGCACGCAGGCGCCCACCGGACAATTCACCGCGCAGGCCGCGCACCGGAAACACCCCTCGTGCCGCCGGGTCACGAGACCCGTTTCCGCATCCTTATCGATGATCCCCCGCATGCAGGCGGTGACGCAGGCCGGTTCCTCGCAGTGACGGCAGACCGCCGCCCGCAGCGGAACGCAGCTTCCGGCTGTCTCGATGCGGATCCGGGACTGGGACAAGTCCGGCTTTCCCGCCTTGATCAGGGCGCAGGCCGCCGCGCAGGCGCCGCAGAGGCTGCAGCGGAGCGGATCGAACGCGATGCGCTTCATTTACCCACCTCCTGCAGCAGAGCCGCGAAGGGACCGTACGGCGCGGCGTTCTGGCTGTAGCGCTGCCGCAGGATCTTCGAGATATTCTCCGGAGTATCGCACAGAATGGCTTCCGCCGGGCAGTTCATGGCGCAGGCAGGCAGCATGCCTTCATCCAGACGGTGTACGCACATCGTGCATTTCTGCATGCGGCCGTTTGCGCCGAACTGGGGTACGCCGAACGGACAGGCCATCAGGCATTCGTGGCAGCCGATGCACCGGCTCTGCTCTACGAGCACGACCCCGTCCGCCCTTTTGTACAGCGCTCCTGTGGGGCACGCCCTGACGCAGGGCGCGTCGCCGCAGTGCTGGCACGGGACAGGCAGGAAGTTCAGCCGTTCCGTCGATCCCTCTCCTGTCTCCACTTCCGCGACCATGGTGTAGCGCGGGCCGGCCGGCAGATCGTTTTCCAGTTTGCAGACGGTCTCGCAGGCCCTGCAGCCCATGCACCGCTGCGTATCGATATACAGGATCCTCTGCTGTCTTACTTCCATGTCTATGCCTCCTGCTCCATCTTCTCGATCTCGACCAGCGTATTGAAATACGAACCCGTGTTGCCGTCCAGCAGCGGATCGTATTCGCGCAGGATGCCGTTTTCGGCCAGGATATCCCTGGGTCCCGCGGGGATCAATTTCGTCAGCTTGTTTACGCTGCCGCCGAGTTTGACCCACATGCCGCTGGACATCTCCGCGACGCCGGGCTTCAGACGGATGCCGACCCGGGCCGTGATATTCTCCAGGCAGCCGCGGTCGTTGAAGATCCGCACCTTATCGCCGTCCGCGATACCGCGGTCCGCCGCGTCCTTCCTGCTCAGGAACACGCGGGCAGGACCCTCGATCTCCTTGATCCAGGGCAGGTTGTAATATTGGGAATGCGTGCGGAACGACGGGTGCTGGGAGATGATGTTCAGCGGATATTTCTCCGCCAGCTGCGGCGTCGCCGCGATGCTTTCGTCCGGTTCGTAGTACACGGGCAGCGCGTCGTAGTGACCCGGGAACTTCTTCCCTCTTTCCTCCAGTTTGGACGAGCGGAACTCGAACTTGCCGCTGGGCGTATCGAACGTCCGGTACGGCACTTCGGGGCACCACTTCTCCGGGTCGCGCACGGGGCCGTTCGGCGAAACGCAGGAATCGAAGTCGATCTCTTTTCCGATCAGCAGGCGGCACCAGTCCAGCCCGGACATTTCCCTGGGAAAGTATTCCTCATAACCAAGCCTGCGGCCCAGTTCCGCGAAGATCTCGATATCGGGCACGCACTCGTAAGGCGGCTGGCACACGGGCACCAGCACCTGGTTCCAGTTGTGCCAGTAGGACGGATGCACGCCGTATTGCTCGAGATAGTGGCAGGCAGGAAGCACCAGGTCCGCGTAATCCGTATCGTCCGTCATGAACTGCTCGATGGTCACGAACATGTCGAGGGACTTTACGGCTTCGATGGTATAGTCCACGTCGGGCTGCTGGGAGATCAGGCCGCCCCGGTAAGAGATGACGCCTTTGATGGGCGGTTCCTTCGCCTCGCGGATCGCCTTCGCCACAGCGGCGATGTTGACGAGCCGCGTCTTCGGGATCTGCGCGCCTTCCGGCACGCTCACAGCCGCGTTGTCCGCGAAACCGGTGATCCCGGGGAACGCCATGCCGGAGATGCAGTCGTAGTTGGCGGAAGGCTTCCCGAAGCTGCCGCAGACCGCGGCGAGGCAGGCCAGCGCCTGCTGCACCTGATGGCCGTTGCTGTAGCGCTGCTGGCCGTAACCGGTCTCGAACATGGTATCGGTCTTCGCCAGCAGTTCCGCGACTTCGCAGATCTGCGCCTTCGGAACCGTCGTCACCTGTTCGGTGTATTCCGGGGTCCAATCCTTTACGTATTCCGCCAGTTCTTCGAAGCCGGTGGTCTTCTCCGCGATGAACTGCTTATCTTCCCAGCCGTTTTTCACGATCCAGTGGATCATGCCCAGCGCCAGCGCGCCGTCCGTGCCCGGACGGGGACGCAGATGGATATCGGCCTTAGCCGCGACGCCGGTCGCGTAGGGGTCGACGACGACGAGCTTCGCGCCGCGCTCCTTCGCGCGGTACAGGAACGGGAAGATGTGGGGATTCGTAGCCGTGCAGTTGCGGCCGACCAGAAAGATCGTCTGCGCGTGTTCGGACCAGATCTGCGGGTCCATGGTGAACTGGCTGCCGACCGTTCCGACGGAACCCGCGACCCCCGATAACAAACAAAAGCTGCCCACAAGCTTCGAAGCCCCCATGAGGTTCCAAAGTCTTGCGGCGACAGCTTTCGCCATATGTTCTCTATTGCCGGAATAACAATACTCCAGGATCGCTTCCGGTCCGTAGTTTTCCCGGATGGAACGGATCTTTTCCACCATCCAGTCCATGGCCTCGTCCCAGCTGATGCGCCTGAACTTGCCTTCGCCCCGTTCGCCCGTGCGAAGCAGCGGGTATTTCACCCGCTCGGGACTGTTGATTTTCTGCACGTTCGCGAACCCCTTCAGGCAGAGATGGCCTTTCGTGATGGGGTGATCCGGATCGCCTTCGATCTTGATCACCTTTTCGTCCTTCACGTAGACCAGCTCGCCGCAGGTATCGTAGCAGTTATGGGGGCAGCACGTCTTCACGACGCGGTCGGCGGTCACCTTTTTGCCGCCGATCCAGACGGGAACGTTCCGTCTGACCGCATATCGGTCCAGGTCCTCGTGCCTTCTCCAGGGAATGTCTTGATAGATCTCGGACATGGAACACCTCCGTATCCACTCTGATGTCTACTGATATTGCAATACGATAACGCCTTCAGGACTGTCTTTCGTCAGTTCGAAGGAATTGGTTCCGGTATAAGTCACTTCTTCCGGCGCATAGAGCGACGTGAACTCGTCCAGCGTACCGATCTCCGCAAAGCCCAGGTTCCCCAGACGGTAGTGCATGGGGATGATGACCCGGGGCTGAAGGATGTCCATCAGTTCCTTCGCCTGCTTCGCGTCGATGGTATAGTGTCCGCCTACCGGCACCATGCAGGCATCCAGACCCTTCAGTTTTCCCAGGTCTTCTTCGGGAGGGAAGCATCCGATATCGCCGAGATGAGCGACCTTCAGCCCGTCCGCCATGAAGATATGCATGGTGTTGGGGCCGCGCTTTGCGCCCTGTACGTCGTCGTGATACCCCTTTATCCTTGAGATCGTGAACGGATCGTCCATGAAGAGGACTTCCGGAAGTTTGACGGCAACCCTCCAGCAATGGTCGTCATGGTTGTGGGAGCAAAACGTCCTGTAGGCCTCGATCGACAGCGGTCTGTATCCGGGGACGTAGTCCCGGTACGGATCGATCGCGACCGAAAACCCGTTGCATCTCAACGTAAAACAGGAATGTCCGTAGTAAGTGATCTGCATACTCATAATGATCCTCCTATTTGGGAAGCGATATGGTACGTTTTTCAGGGTCCGGAGCCTTGCGGTACAGCACGAAGCGGCGTCCGATGGCCTGCACGAATTCGGCGCCGAGCCGCTGCGCGGCCTCGTTGGCCGCGTCCTTCGTCTGCAGGTCCGATCCCTCCTGGATCTTCACTTTCAGCAGTTCGTGCGCGTTCAGGTAGTCGTGCATCTCGGTGACGACGCTCGCGGTCAGGTTTTCTTTTCCGATGTAGACGGCGGGCTGCAGCTGCGCCGCCAGACCTCTCAGATAGGCTCTCTGCTTTCCGGTCAGCATGGCGTTCACCTACAGATTCTGAATGACGTCCACGATGCCGTCCAGCCAGTCGCCCTTGAATTCCTCGATCTTGCCCTTGTCGCAGGCTTCGGCCAGCTTCGGGTCGATGGGCAGGGACGCAGCCAGGCGGATCTTGTACTTTTCCGCCAGTTCCACGAGACGGCTCGCGCCGAACGGATAGATCTTTTCCCCGCAGTTCGGGCATTCGACGAAGCTCATGTTCTCCACCATGCCCAGCACGGGGATGTTCATGAGGTTGGCCATCTTGACGGCCTTTTCGACGATCATGCCGACGAGTTCCTGGGGAGACGTGACGATGATCAGCCCGTCGATGGGCAGGCTCTGGAACACGGTGAGCGTGACGTCGCCGGTCCCGGGAGGCATATCGATGAACATGACGTCCTCGTCTTCCCAGATGACGTCCGTCCAGAACTGCTTGACGGTACCCGCGATGATGGGTCCTCTCCAGACGACGGGATCGGTCTCGTTGTCGATCAGCAGATTGAGGGACATGACGTCGATGCCGGTCGCGGTCTGCACGGGTACGATGCCCTGATCCACCGCATACGCTTTGTCGTGGAGTCCGAACGCCTTGGGAATGGACGGTCCGGTGATGTCCGCGTCCAGGATCGCGGTCTTTAAGCCCTTGCGGGCCGCGGAGACCGCCAGCAGGGACGTGACGAGGCTCTTGCCTACGCCGCCCTTGCCGGAAACGACGCCGATGACCTTCTTTACGGAAGAGTATTCGTTCAGATGTTCCGCGAAATCCGTCTTTCTTTCGCCGCAGTCCTTGTCGCAGCCGCTGCAGTCGTGATTACAATTTTCAGCCATTGATTTTTCTCCTTGATTTTTGATTTATAGCTTTTCCAGGATCGCCCGGGTGACTTCGGAGGTCTTCGAGGAACCTCCCAGGTCCGGGGTCCGGTATTTGCCTTCTTCCAGCACCGCTTCGATCGCGGCTAAGATCTTTTTGCCCAGGTCGGGGCGTCCGAAGTGATCCATCATCTGGGACGCAGCCCAGACCGTAGCCATAGGATTCGCCTTCTCCTGACCCATAATGTCCGGCGCGGAACCGTGGACCGGTTCGAACATGGAGGGAAAACGCCCTTCCGGGTTGAGATTCGCCCCGGCGGACATGCCCATGCCGCCCGCGATCGCGGCGCCCAGGTCCGTCAGGATGTCGCCGAACAGGTTGGAACAGACGACGACGTCGAACCTGGCGGGGTCACGCACCATGAACATGGACGCGGCGTCTACCAGAAGACTGTCCGCCTCGATCTGGGGATAGTCCGCGGCGACCTGCGCGAAGATCTTATCCCAGAAGACCATGGAATAGTTGAGCGCGTTGCCCTTGCTGACGCTCGTGACGCGCTTCCGGCCTTCCCTCACAGCCAGTTC
>JAEEGG010012553.1_pt1 | contig 18261 bp, 14 predicted proteins | sample 9134161 | NCBI WGS metagenome assembly JAEEGG01 (sample SAMN16246543, study PRJNA631951) | gut metagenome | biome: gut microbiome; feature: rumen; material: CR-attached | host: Bos | place: Iran: Karaj | collected 2018-10 | reverse complement strand
GAAATCAATATTTTTATAAACATTTAAAAAACAATTGAATATGAAAAAAGGTTTGCTCCTTGCGGCAATTGCAGTTGTCGCTCTGTGCTTCCCGATGAAGGCACAGGACAAAGAAACAAAGGAAGATGAGGGTTACAAATTCACCATCAAGAAAGAGATCCCCATCACTTCCGTTAAAGACCAGAACCGTGCAGGTACCTGCTGGTGCTATTCCGGCCTCGGCTTCATCGAAGCTGAATTACTTCGTATGGGTAAAGGCGAGTACGACTTCTCTGAAATGTACATCGTTTATAATACTTACATCGACCGCGCTAAGGCCGCTGTCCGTACCCACGGCGACGTCTCCTTCTCACAGGGCGGTTCTTTCTACGATGTGATTTACGGCATGAAGACCTTCGGTCTCGTACCCGATGTTGAGATGCCCGCTGGTGCCGCTTACGGCGACACGCTCTCCGACCACACCGAGCTCTCCGCCGTTTCCGATGCAGTGGTGAAAGCCATCGCTACCGGCGACCACGAGAAACTGCAGAGAGGCCCCAACGGTCCTCTGTGGGAACAGGCCATCCGCGCCATCCACACCGCTTACCTCGGCGAGTGCCCCACCGAGTTCACCTACAATGGTAAGAAATACACCCCGAAATCCTTCTACGAGTCTCTCGGCCTCAACGCCGACGACTATGTCTCCATCACCTCTTACACCCATCATCCTTTCTACGAGAAATTCGTGCTCGAAATTCAGGATAACTGGCGTTGGAGCCAGTGCTACAACCTGCCGCTCGATGAGTTCATGCAGGTGTTCGACTACGCTATCGAAAACGGTTACACCATCGCTTGGGGTTCCGACGTCAGCGAACAGGGCTTCCGTATCGGTTCAAGAAAAGGTTTCTGCGTGCTTCCCGAGACCAATGCTTCTGCTATGGTCGGTAGCGACATGGCCCACTGGACGGGCATGAGCGCCAAAGACATTCAGAATGAGGCTGCTAAGCACCCCACCCCGCAGCGTTGGGTGACCCAGGAGGAACGCCAAGAGGCTTTTGACAACTGGGAAACCACCGACGACCACGGTATGCTCATTTACGGTACCGCCGTTGACCAGGATGGCAATGAATATTATATGGTAAAGAACAGCTGGGGCGACTACAACCCGTATCACGGTATGTTCTATGCCAGCAAGGCTTTCGTGCGTTACAAAACCATGAACATCGTGGTTCACAAAGACGCTCTTCCGAAAGATATCAAGAAAAAACTCGGTATCAAATAATCTGAGTGAGAAGATAAAAGAAAAGGGGTGGTTTTCATCACCCCTTTTTTATTGGAAAAAAATATGGTGAAAATATTTTCTGTGTTAATTTTCATATTACAAAAATTTCTATTTTTGCCCCGTAATTTTAACCGTATGAAAAAAATCATCTTTATCCTTTTCTGGTCGCTGCTTTTTATGCCGATGACCTACGCCGCTTATTTTGAGAATGTTCCGCAGACAAGGGTGCAACCCAATGGCGACACGCTCCACTGCTTCGCTACGGGCGACGAGTATTTCCATCGTCTGCACGATGCGGACGGCTACACCATTGTGCTGGATCCGGCCACGGGATACTATGTTTATGCCGACAAGGTGAGCGACGAGCTGGTCCCCACCACCTATGTCGCAGGGCGCACCAACCCTGCCGAGGTGGGACTGACTCCTGGCTTGAGCATCTCCGCCCAGCAGTGGTACGCCCGCCGCGCCCGCTGGAACGAGCCTTCCCGCGAACGCGCCACCACCCGCGATGGGGAATATAACCACGGCCACATCAACAATGTCGTCATCTTCATCCGCTTTGCCGATGATGACGACTTCACCAACTCATTCTATGATGTGAACCGCATGTTCAACGACTCAACAGTGGGCTACTCCTCCATGAACAATTACTTCAAGGCGGCCACCTATAACCAGTTGACCATCACCTCCAGCTTTTATCCTGTGCCAGAAGGGAATACCATCCTGTCGTACCAAGACATCTACGACCGCAGCTATTTCGAACCCTACAGCAGCGCAAACCCTAACGGGTATGGCGATGGCGAACAAGCCGACCGTGAACACCAACTGCTGGCACGTGCCGTGGAGGCGGTGGCCGACCAGATCCCTGAAGATCTTGACATTGACTATGATGATGACGGATACGTGGATAATGTTGTTTTTGTGGTGCGGGGTAATGTGGGCAATTGGAACGACCTCTTGTGGCCGCACCGCTGGGCCTTGTATGCAGCGAGCGCTTATATCCATGAGAAAAGGGTGTGGGATTTTAACTTGCAATTGGCCGATGCCTCCTCCTACTTCAACACATCCGTACTCTGCCATGAAATGAACCACACGCTTGGTGCCCCCGACCTGTACCATTATTATGAGGGCACTGAGTTGACCGCAGTCCATACATGGGACTTGATGCACCAGAATACGAATCCGCCGCAGCACATGGGTGCCTATATGAAATATCGGTATGGTAACTGGATTGATGATATTCCTGAAATCACGGAATGCGGAACCTACACCTTGCACTCGCTCGGCTCTTCCGCCACCAACAACTGCTACAAGATAGCCTCACCCAATGAAAATGAGTTTTTTGTCTTGGAATATCGCAACCTTACCGATCCTTTCGAAGGTACACTGCCCAGTTCCGGACTGTTGGTCTATCGTATCAATACTGACTTCTATGGCAATGCCAGTTATAATGGGGTGGATGTGTTTGACGAGGTGTATATCTTCCGTCCCGGCGGTACCACGACAGAAAATGGTAATATCTACCAAGCTGCCCTCGGCGCCGACTTGGGCCGTACCGAGATGAACACCAGCACCAACCCCTATCCGTTCCTGACAGATGGAACTATAGTAGGGGCGAGTGTTTTCTCCATTCAAGATGTTTCCGCCACCGGCGACGAAACCATCACCTTTACCTTCTGTCCTCTGTCTATATCGGTGATAACCAGTGATGTATCTAATATTACCACCACCTCGGCCACCTGTGGCGGTACCGTGGAGGTGGACGACGGTGTAGAAGTGCTGTCACGTGGCGTGTGCTGGAGCACCTCTCCCAATCCGAGCATCGCCGACAACTTCACTGTTGATGGCAATGGTGTCGGCAGTTTCTCCAGCACCCTCACCGGACTTGCGCCAGCCACCATGTACTATGTTCGTGCTTACGCCACCTACGACGGCGGTACGGCATACGGTGCGGAGACGGATTTCGCTACCGAGTGTGAGGTTATTGTGGTTACCGAAGACACCCCCTACCACGAAGGTTTCGAGTACTTCGGCATCTGCTGGGATGTGGAGCAGGTGGCCGGTAGCGCAGGCTGGCAGCTGGACACAGAAGGAAATGCCATAGAGGGAAGTGTTTGTGCAAGAGCTCCTTATACACCGGGTGCTCAGAGTGTTCTCATCTCTCCTGTGTTGGATCTGTCTCAGATGGCAACCCCGAAACTTACATTCCAGCACTTGCAAGCCGCTTGGAACGATTTGGTGGATGCATTGGCTGTCTATTACCGCACGGCTGACAATACGCCGTGGCAAATGCTTGCCGAATACACCGAGGCGTATAGTTCCTATACGACTGAAATCATCCCGCTGCCGGAGCCTTCTGCCACCTACCAGTTGGCCTTCCTCGCAACCGGCAACGATGGATGGTATGTCTTCTTGGATGACATCAATATCATACCGGGTTGCGAATTAGCTGGTGCGTCGATCATCGGCGATACTGAGTTCTGCGAGGGCGGCTCCACCACGCTGACCGCCCAGGGTGGACAAGACTACCTCTGGAATACGGGTTCCACCGAAGCCTCTATTCTTGTCACCGAGGCAGGAACTTATGAAGTGATGGCTTCCGATGAGCATGGATGTACCCAAACCGTTGAAACAGTGGTGGTAATGTGGAATGCCGCCTCCAGCGAATTTACGATTGTCACCGATGAACCGAGCTACACGTGGAACGGGGAAAGTTACGTCATTTCTGGCGATTATTCACAAACCTTGACCACCGTCCACGGCTGCGACTCCATCGTCACCCTGCACCTCACCATCACCGCCGGGGTGGGCGAGTGGAACGGCAGCACTTTCAACATCTATCCTAACCCCACCACCTCCATCCTCAATGTGGAATGGTCGATGGGAAATGTGAATGCGGATGCCGCGGAGATACAACTGCTGGATGTTTATGGCAGGTTGTTAGATGTCGTAAAGGCGAACTGTGGTACCACGCAAATTGACCTGTCGGCATACGCCAAAGGCGTCTATTTTGTCCAGCTGGTCGCCGACGGCCAAGTGGTGGGCGTGCGGAAGGTGGTTCGTCAATAAAGTTTGATTTTGAAGATATGAAAAAGGGACTTCCAACGAAGTCCCTTTTGTTATGTTATTCAAATAATGATTCGATGACATCGGCGTGCTTTTGGGTGATGAAACGCCGTTTGAGTTTGAGGGTAGGCGTGAGTTCGCCGGTGCTAACGCCCCACTCGTAATCCATGAGGGCGAACTTCATCACACGCTCAGTCTCGCCGAGGGTGGCATTCTTCTGGTCGGCCACCTTCTTGTATTTCTTCAGCACCATAGGATGCTTGATCATCTCCTCGTTGGTGGTGTAAGGAATCTCTTTTTTGGCGCACCACGAACGCAAGTCGGCGAAGTTGGGCACGATGAGGGCGGCGGCGAATTTCTTATTCTCTCCCACCACCATGATATTGTCAATCAGCGAGTCTTCAGCGAAAACGCTCTCCACATGGGTGGGAACGATATACTTGCCGAAGGCGGTCTTGAACATCTCTTTCTTACGACCTGTGATACGAAGTTGTCCTTCGGGTTCGAAGGCCCCCATGTCGCCGGTGTGGAACCACCCTTCCTCGTCGATGGCCTCTTTGGTCTGCTCCTCGGCGTTAAGGTAGCCTTTGGTGAGGCACGCGCCGCGGGTGAGAATTTCGCCATCTTCGGCAATCTTCACCTCCACACCCGGCAGCGGCTGTCCTACGGTGCCGAACTTCATGCCGTCCTTGAAGAAACTGCTCACGGCAATGACCGGTGAGGTCTCGGTAAGGCCATAGCCTTCCAACACAGGCATTCCGGCAGCCCAGAAGATGCGGCAGAGACGGGGCTGTATGGCTGCGCCACCCGACACGATAACGTCGATTTTCCCGCCCATTGCATCTTTGAACTTGTTCAGTACCAACATTCTGGCGGTCTGCAGCGAGCGGTTGTACTTGCCAGATCGTCCCTCCAACTCGTAGCGGCTGGCCACCTCGTCGGCCCAGAAGAAGATCTTTTTCTGTCGTTTGGGCAGCTTGCGGCCAGTTGCGACGAAACGGTCATAGAATTTCTCCAACAGTCGCGGTACCGTAGTGAAAATCGTCGGCTTCACATCTTGCAGGTCGGAGGCAATGGTGCCGATGCTTTCCGCATAATAGATGGGGATGCCGAGGTAATGCCAGGCGTAAATCATCATACGCTCGTAGATGTGGCAGAGCGGCAGGTAACTCAGCACGCGGGTCTGCGCATGGGTGGGCACGATGGGCAGAATGGCCTTGAAGTTGCTGATGATGTTGCGATGCGACAGCTGCACCCCCTTCATCGTGCCGGTGGTACCGGAGGTGTAGATGATGGTGGCGATATCATCGGGAGTGATACGATCGCGTATCTCGTTGAGGTACTGTACACTCGGATTAGCAACCCCTAACTCTATCACCTCGTTGAGGTGGCGGTAGCCGCGCAGGTTGCGGAAGGTATAAACATTGTCCTTCAGCTGGGGAATCTCCGAAAGAAGGTTCTCGATTTTGCGGAGGATGTCCCATCCGGATACAAAAACCATCTTCACATCAGCATGGTGAAGAATATACTTGTAGTCATTCTCGCTGATGGTGGGGTAGATGGGCACATGGATGGCTCCTAACTGCATGATAGCCATGTCGAGGAAATTCCACTCGGGCCGTCCCGCGCTGATGGAGGCAATCTTGTCGCCCTTCTTAATGCCTAACTGCATCAGTCCGTAACTGATGTTATTGACAATGTTGACGTACTGTTTCGTACTATAATGTTTCCATACTCCGTTCTCTTTACCACATAAAGCATCTTCCCTTGAAAAATGCGTGGCATAATGAGGGAGCAGGTCAAAAAGTCGGGTTACTTCCATAGTAAATGGAAACTATTTGACAATCAGTTTTTTGGTGGAAATGGCTTGGCCGTTGACCTCGATGGAATAGAAGTAAATTCCAGCGACGAGGTTGGAGAGGTCGATGTTGGTTTTGCCAGAAGCGTTGTTGATGGGTTGTGTATAAACGCGGTTGCCAACGAGGCTGGTAATCACAATCTGTGCGTTATTGCCGATGGTGCGGCCTGCAAGGTCATACTGGATGGTGACGTTGGAGGTGGCAGGATTCGGGTAGGCGTTGAACAACTTGGCGGTGACAGGCTGCTCTTGAATTCCAACTTCACCTGAAATGTAGTTCACCACAACTTCTCGGGCGGGCTCGTTAAGACGCTGGTCAGCAAAACGGAAAATAACGGTGGTGATACCAACACTTCCCATCGGATTATAGACGAGGTGAAATTGTCCATCGGTGGAAGCCTCCCCGGCGGCAAGGTCAAGAGTGGCAGGTGAAACAGTAACGGATGGGTCGTAGCAACTTCCTAAGCAGAAGGTGTTGAATGACCCAGGAACCTCTGAAATCAATTCCTTAGACACGGTAATAAAAAGTGAATCGTTAGTGTTATTCTTGACACTCAACCAAATGGTATTGTCATCATCGAGATTTTCAATGTTGAGGTTCAGGGTATCAGACACCTCTTCATTATTGTAAAAAAGCTGGATGCTTTGGGAGAAAGCAGTCATCGAAAATACTGCTAACAGAAGAGATAGAGCTATCTTTTTCATAGTTATAAGTTTTATTATTTCACGATGCAAAATTACATGATTTTTTCAAATCAAACATGATGATAGACAATAAAAATTTTTAAAGGTTCAAAATTTTATTATTTCCGAAATTCGTGTAAATTTGCAACCGCTAATTTTATCGTTCTCAAACTTTAAAAACATTAGAAAATGAAAAGGATATTGTTGATTCTCCTTGCGGTATCATTGTGCGCCTGCGGGTGCAAGACCACCAAAAATTCGGCCGACAAGCCAGAAGCCGCCCCTGTGGCCTCCACATCAGATAATGATAAACCTGCATACAAGCTCACGGAAACGAAGTGGATGCTGACGCATATCAACACACAGGAAATCGGCGATTGCCCAGAAAGTCCGTACATGGTCTTCACCGGCGATCGCATCTCGGGAAACCTCGGCTGCAACTCGTTCTTCGGCACATTTTATGCGAATAAGAATGGGAAAATCGACATCGAATATACGGGTTCCACCAAGAAACTCTGTGGCGAGATGCAGGTTGAGCGAGATTTCATCTCCGCTCTTAAAGTGGACAAAAAATCTTATGTCATCACCGGTGATTTATTGATCATCAGAGGGGAGAAATTGATGGAAGATGGTTCGAAAAGAGAAATGGAGGTGCTCCGATTCAAAGCAGAAGAAAAATAGAGTTAAGAGGTGTGCTAATTTGTTCTAATTTATTATGAATCAAGAAGAAATTATTAGACAAAGTATCTTGGAAGATGTGGGCGATGGCGACCACTCTTCGTTGGCTTGCATTGATGCAGACCGCATGGGACAGATGAAATTGTTGGTGAAACAGAATGGCATCCTCGCCGGTGTGGAGGTGGCCAAAACGGTGCTGAATATCGTGGATCCCACTATCACGATGGAGCAATTCCTGCATGACGGCGACGCGGTCAAGGTGGGCGATGTGGCCTTCATCATCCACGGTCCCGTCAGAAGTATGCTCACCGCCGAACGCACCCTGCTCAACTTCATGCAGCGCATGAGCGGCATCGCCACCACGGCTCGTAAATATGCTGATATGGTGGCGGGTACGCATACCACCATCCTCGACACCCGCAAAACCACCCCCAACATGCGCATCTTCGAGAAGTATGCTGTGAAGGTGGGCGGCGCCTCCAACCATCGCTTCGGACTTTTCGATATGGTGATGCTGAAAGACAACCATATCGACTTCGCCGGCGGCATCGAGCAAGCTATCGACAAAACCCACACTTACCTGAAATCCAAAGGGTTGAATCTTAAAATCGAGGTGGAGACCCGCTCGTTGGACGATGTGCGGCGCGTGCTGGCACATGGCGGCGCCGACCGCATCATGTTCGACAACTTCTCGGTGGAACAATGCCGCGAAGCCGTGGGTATTGTAGCCGGACGCTGCGAAACGGAAGCCTCCGGCGGCATTACCGATGAGACTCTCCGCGCCTACGCCGAAACCGGTGTGGACTTTATCTCCGTGGGTGCCCTTACCCATCATATCAGCAGTCTCGACATGAGCCTGAAATTCTGTAAGAATGAATAGTTTACCATTATTTTAGTATGAATACACAAAATGACGACCTCGCTGCGAAAAGCAGCCCCGTTGCGGAATCCCAAAATACCGAGCCAGCTCCCGTAGCCGAACAGACAGCCGACAAGGCTTCTGAAGTATCGAAAGATGAGGAGAAGCCCAAGAGAAAGCGCAAACGCAAGCCGCTTCGTAAATCACTTAAGGTGCTGATTGTCATCGCTGCTGTGCTGGTGGGGCTCTTCCTGCTCCTCGCCGCCATCATCTCGCCCGTAGCCCACTGGTATATCGAAAAGCACAGCAAAGACCTCTGCGGCCGTGTGGTCACGATGGACGACCTCCATATCAACCTCTTCACGGGTTCGGTGGAGATTGAAGGACTGGTGGCACTGGAGCATAACGACAAGGATACTTGCCTCGCCTTCGACCGCCTGTTTGTGGATATGTCGTTGTGGAAATTGTTGGGCAAGACGGTGCAACTTAATGAGATAACATTGGAGAAACCACTGGTGGTCATTGTGCAGTATCCGGGTCGTTTCAATTTCACCGACATCTGCGAGTTTTATAAAGATGACGATGACGACGATGATAAAGAGAGTACCTGGGTGGTGGATTTGCGCAATATCAGTCTGACAGGCGGCAATGCCATCTACCGAGATGCCTCCGTCGGCAGCCGTTTCGACCTCAAACAGCTGGCTGTCAAAATTCCCCGCATCTATTTCAGCACCGAGAAAACCGACTTCGGCATCGACCTGAAGTTCGACAATGGCGGCGGCCTCAACGTGAAACTGCTCTATGGCATGAAGAGCAGCGAATATGACCTGTCGCTCGTGCTGACTGATTTTCAGTTGGATGCCATCGCTCCCTATCTGCGTCAGTATCTCAATATCAATGATTTTGGTGGAAAACTGACGGCTAAACTCAACCTCATCGGCAATACCGACCATATTTTGGAAGTGGTGGCCAAGGGCGATGTGAAAATATCAGATGTGTTCGCCACCGACCCGAGCAACAAACGCCTTGCCGCCGTGCGAAGCATCACGTTGGAGGGTATCAATGCCGACACCAAGAAGTCGGATTATTACATGAAAAAGTTAGAGGTGGCAGGCATTCATTTCGACTATGAGGTTTTCGCTGACCATCACACGTTCGACAATCTCGTGAAAGGCAGTTCCGCACCTGCGGATACGGTGCAAACTGCTGCCGACACCTCCAGCAAGTCGTCTCTCCATCTGCTTGTGGATGAACTGGTAGTCACGGAATCTTCCCTCAACTATATCGACCATACGATGCACCATGAGGTGAATGTGCCTGTGTCGGGTATCAACATCCGCTGCATGCATTTCGACCCCGATGCGCCTATCACCCTCGGCTTGAAGGCACTGGTAGGGGAGAGCGGCGAACTGATGGCCAACTGCGACGGCAGCCTCACCGATTTCAGCAACATGAAGCTGAATGTGTTCCTCAAGAATTTCAAACTCACCTATGCTTCGCCGTATGCGGTTGAGTATTTCGCTTATCCTATCACCGATGGTGTGCTTTCGTTTGCCAGCACCAACACGCTGGTCAATAATAATATTTCGAGCCAAAATAAGGTGGATATTTTTAACTGTCAGGTTGATAAGAAATTAAAAGACTTCAAACCCGAGTACAACATCCCGATGCGGGCTGCCGTGTATATCCTCACCGATCGCAAGGGCAACATCCAGGTTGACCTGCCGGTGTCGGGCAACATCAACGACCCGACCTTCTCGTACCGCAAGATTATCTTCAAGACCCTATGTAATCTGATTGTCAAGGTGGTGACCGCGCCGGTCGATTTCCTCGTGAAGGCCATCAATGGCGAGCCTGACCTGTTCGACGACATGGTTTACGACATCCGTCCGCAAGGACTGGGCAGCGAGTCGTCCGACCGTCTCAATAAGATTGCCGATGCTATGAAACAGAAGCCCGAACTGCATCTTACCATTCAGCAATCTGTTGATATAGAAGAGAATATAAACGAGTATGCGCTTTTTAACGCACAGAAAGAGTATTATATGCAGAAGCATCCCGGCCAGCTGACGATGGAGGATTTCAACAATATCCGCGCCATCAAACCGACCAACAAGGATTTTGTGGATTATGTGAACAAGCGTTTGGAAGGAAACACCTCAACTCCTATCGACATCTATGCGAAGTGCGTGGCACTGTATGACCGTCAGGTATTGCGTCAGCAGATAGATGCCAATATTGAAAGAAGGAACCAGCAGATTGTCAATCACTTGGCTACGCAAGGCATTGGCCGCGAACGAGTGGATGTGCTGCCGTTAGGGGATAAAAAGACTCCGAAAGGAAAGACCTTGGTGTCGTTCAGCGTGCGACTGCCGGAAGAGTAGGGGAGTTGAAAATTGAAAATTGAGAACTGAAAATTGAAAATTGGGGGCTAGGACAGTAAGTTGTCAGCCCTCAGTTTATTTTACCCTGGTGCAGCGAGTGTCGAGCTGGTTTTCTTGGATGATTTTATTCAGTTCCTTGGCGGCGTCGGTGTAGGTGTGGCGCGGTCCGCAGTCCCACATCTCCAATATCGGGTCTTTATCCAATATCTTCTGGTACAAGTCGTTGGGTACGTGTTGCATGTTGGCGTACTCCTCATAGGTGTAGGAAAGGAAGGCGATATTTGGGGAGATGCCGCGGTTGTCGAGCCAGTAGCCGTTGCGCAGGGGCGTGGGTGTGGCGAGTTTGCCGTTGGTGTAAAGGTCGGTGGGGGCAGGGAAGAAGGTGATGCGGTTGTTGGCATACCCCACGAACACATTTTGCGAGTAGTCGTTGCGGGTTTTATAGATATAGGTAGGCGGCGATGGCACAGACGCTGTAGCGGGCGCTGGCTTTTGCGTTTGGCTCTGCGGGGCAGGAGTGTTGTTCTCGGCGGCCTTTTTCTGTGTGTGACAGCTAAAAAGAGCGATGGAGAGTATGCTCAAAACGATGATTTTTTTCATTTTTCTAAAATTTTGAATTGCGCTGCAAAAATACAATTTTATTTTCCAAAAAAAGTGTGTAAATTTGCAGCCGATTTTTTTAACACTAAAAACCTTATACTATGGGTCGAGCATTTGAATATAGAAAAGCAAGAAAACTGAAACGTTGGGGGAACATGGCACGCGTGTTCACCCGTCTGGGAAAAGAAATCACGATGGCTGCCAAAGCCGGCGGTCCCGATCCCGACACGAACTCGAAACTGCGTCTGCTCATTCAGAACGCACGTTCCGAAAATATGCCGAAAGACAATGTGGAGAGAGCCATCAAGCGCGCTTTCGAGAAGGACACTTCCGATTATAAGGAGCTGGTATATGCCGGCACCGCGCCCCACGGCATCGCAGTGGTCATCGAAGCCGCTACCGACAACAACCAGCGTACCGTCGCCAACCTCCGCAGCTACTTCAACAAGCTCGGCGGCTCCTTCGGAAGCCCCAACATGCACGACTTCCTCTTCGACCGGAAGTGCAACTTTGTGGTGGCCAACAAGCCCGGTACCGACATCGAAGAGCTCGAACTTGAACTCATCGACTGCGGCTGCGACGAAATTTTCGTCGATGGCGACGACATCGTGGCTTATGCCGACTTCCAGAGTTTCGGTCCGATGCAGAAGTATTTCGAGGACAACGGTTTCGAAATCAAAAGCTTCAAATTTGAAAGAATTCCTCATGACCTCAAGAAACTCACCGACGAGCAACGCGAGGAAGTGGAGAAATTGTTGGAGAAAATTGAAGACGATGAGGACGTTACTAATGTCTTCACCAATATGGAGTAATCTCCTTCCAACCAGCCTATTAACCTTTTAACTTTTTCACCATGTATTTCTACAAATTCAGGGTCTATTACGACGAAGTAGAGGATTTTGTAAGGGATATTGAAATCCTTTCCAACGACAACTTCGAGAATTTTCACAAGATTCTGCTCTCCTCCATCGGTCTCGACGGACAGGAACTCGCCTCTTTCTACATCTGCGACTCCAAATGGAACAAGCAGAAGGAGATTTCTTTGATGGATATGGGCGATGATAGCGAGAAGGAAGAGCCTGAATATGAGGAAGGTGATGAATTTTCACTCCGTTCCAAACTGCCCATCTCGGTGATGAAAGACTCGCTGTTGAAGGACTTTATCACCGACCCGCACCAGCACATCATGTACGAGTACGACTTTCTGAATCCGAAGGTGTTCTACATCGAGTTGCTGAAGGTGCTGCAGACGGAGGATGGCAAGGGTTTCCCGCGTTGTACTCACAAGGAAAAAGAGCTTCCGAAGCAGGTAAAACAGCAGCCGCTGCCTAATCCTGATGACGGTTTCGACGAGCTGTTGGAAGAGGAGGATGATTTGGATGGAGGCTTTGAAGAAGGTTACGACGATCTTGATTTGAACGGGTTAAGTGAATTTTCCGATTTATAGTCGTCCCACGCTGATTGTCATTGCGGGACCGACCGCGGTCGGAAAGACGCAGTATGCCATTCAGACAGCCATAGAGCGCGAATCTGTCGTTATTTCGGCAGATTCGCGTCAGTTTTACCGTGAGATGAAAATCGGCACGGCGGCGCCCACCGAGGAGGAACTGGCGCAGGTGAAACATTACTTTGTTGGGCATCTTTCCATACAGGATTATTACAGCGTGTCGCGGTTCGAGCAGGATGTGCTGGCGCTGCTGCCCGAACTGTTCGCCCGCTACGGCACGGTGGTGATGACCGGCGGCTCCGGCATGTACATCGATGCGGTGTGCCACGGCATCGATGACCTGCCCGACCCCGACGAGCAAACCCGCAGCTACGTGCACGATCTGTTCCAACAGGAAGGGGTGGCCGGCCTCCGCGCCCAGCTGCGCCGCCTCGACCCGGTTTACTACGACCGCTGCAACCTCGCCGACCATAAACGGATGATGCGCGCCATCGAGGTGTCGCTACAAACCGGACAGCCCTATTCCAACTTGTTGACCAACAATCGGAAACATCGTGACTTCGACATTGTGAAAGTCTGTCTGGCCCGTCCCCGCGAGGAGCTTTTCGACCGAATCAACCGCCGCGTGCATGTGATGGTGGAGCAGGGATGGCTGGGGGAGGCCAAGGCGCTCTATCCCTACCGCCAGCTCAACGCCCTCAACACGGTCGGCTACAAGGAGCTGTTCGACTATTTTGACGGGAAACTTACCCTGGAGCAGGCCATCACCGACATCCAAACGCATACGCGCCGCTATGCCAAACGGCAGATGACTTGGTTCAAACGGGATGGAAGTTATCAGTGGATAGATGTGTAAGGAGTTGATAGTTAATAATTAATAGTTAATAATTAATAGTTAATAATTAATAGTTAATAATTAATAGTTATTGGCTGAGATGTTTCAGTCAGAATATTTTGATGAATTATGTTATTGGAAGAAATCAAGAATTATAAAATCTATTTGGCTTCGCAGTCGCCGCGGCGGCGGGAGCTGCTGGCGGGCATGGGGTTCAACTTTGAGGTGATGCCCACGCATGTCAAGGAGGTGCATCCTGAGGGGTGTACGCCGGCGCAGTTGGTGGAGCATCTCTCCCGCCTCAAACTCTCGGCTGTGAAGTTGGAGGATTTTCCGGAGAACGCACTTTTCATCGCTTGCGACACGGTGGTGGTGCTGGATGATGAGGTGTTGGAAAAACCTGAAAACGAGGAAGATGCATTCCGTATGTTGCATAGCTTATCAGGTCGTGAGCACGTGGTGATGAGTGGGGTTACGGTGAAAACCCGCCGTTATTGTGCCACCCGCCACAGCGAAACCCGCGTGCGTTTCCGCACATTCAGCGACGAAGAGCTGTGGTATTATATCCGCCAATACCGTCCGTTCGACAAAGCCGGCGCCTATGGCATCCAGGAGTGGATCGGCTATGTGGGGATGGAGGGCATGGACGGCTCGTTCTACAACGTGATGGGGCTTCCGACAGATGTGGTTTGGGATATGCTGCAAAATGCTGTAAAAGAATAATATAAAAGAAATTTTTCTTTTATATAGATGTAGGCAACATTTTTTTTGTATTTTTGTAGATTGTAAAAATAGAGAAAGATTTTGGCTATGAATAAGCATATTGTCTATGTTCTTACTTGGGTTGTGGTTTTGTTTTGTATTGGTTTACAACCCGTTAAAGCGCAGAATGCCTCCACGCAAGGAACCGACTTCTGGTTTGCCTTCATCAACAATAACGGATCTAATCCTACGCAGACCTGTCTGATTTTGTCTGCGGAGCGCGCTTGTAGTGTCATCGTGACGAATCCGAACACGGGTTGGCAGACCAGTGCGACCATTCCGGCAGGTGGTCGTGTGGATGTGGATGTTCCTTTGGCACAAGGGTATCACTCTTCCACTACCGATGGCGTGGCCTATAATTTGGGCTGTCACGTGGTGGCCTCCGACACCATCTCGGCTTATACGATGAACTACCGCGATGCCTCTTTCGATGGCGGTCATCTGCTGCCGACCAGCACCCTGGGCGATGAGTATATGCTTGAGACCATTCCTCCTGGATTGAACGGCAGTGTGGCGATGCTGCTGGCCACGCAAGACAATACGGTGATAGAGGTCACTCCTTCAGCTCCCACCACCAACGGCTGGAGCGCAGGCAGTACGAATACCGTCACGCTCAATGCCGGACAGGTATATCAATTTAACACCACCAGTACTGACGGCACCTTATCGGGCACGCACATTCAATCACAGGACTGTAAGCCGATCGCCGTGTTCGCAGGAGGCAAGTGCGCACAGGCTCCGTCAGGCTGCACCTACTGCGACCACATTTACGAACCCATGATTCCCGTGATTTACTGGGGAAATCATTTCGCAGTCACTACTTCGCAGACCCGTACCAAAGATGTGGTGCGTGTGACGGCTAAGAATGCGGGCACCACGGTCACCAAGAACGGCACTGTAGTGGCCAACCTGAATGCGGGTGGCACTTACCACTTTGAACTTACATCCAGTGAGGGCTCTTGCTACATTGAGACCTCCGGTCCGGCAGTGTGCTACCTCTATATCACAGGGCAGAGCTGCGGTGGCGGTTCAGGAGACCCCTCCATGGTCTATATCGCTCCTATAGAGCAGAACATCAAGAAGATAACATTCGGAACATACGAGTATTCAGGCAATACTACCAATCACTTTGTGAATGTGGTGACCCGAACTGACAATGTCTCCTCGATGCGCTTGGATGGAAACGATGTGAGTGGACAGTTCACCACACTGACGGGCAATGCCCAATACTCTTTCGCCCGCATCTCTATCTCCCATGCCACGCACACCCTGCAATGCGACAGCGGTTTGGTGGCGCATGTGTATGGCCTCTACAATGTGACTTCGTATGGATATTCGGTGGGTTCGAGTGCTATCAACCTGACATCCAGCATGTATGTCAACAATGTCAATACAGTCGAGATTCCTGATAATCAGTTGTATTGTGTGAATCGCAACATTGATTTCGAAGTTCAGCTGAACTATCCCTACAACAATATTGAATGGGATTTCGGAGATGGCGCCACCAGCAACACGAACCCGACCTCTCATATTTATGATACCTGCGGATCCTATCATGTGACAGTAATTATTGAGCGTGTGGGGCAGGACAACTGCTACGGCAACATCTACGACACCCTTTACACCAATGTGAATTTGCCGCCGACTGGCACCATTCTGAGGTATGTACCGCTATGCGCAGGTGGAACATACGATTTCTACGGCGAAATTCTTGATGAGCCAGGCGTTTACACACATACTGTGGAGACAGGAAGCGATTGCGACTCCGTTATCGAGCTGCATCTCTCCATCGTACCCACCGACCCGATTCCCATTTACGCCTCCATTTGTCCAGGAGAGACGTATTGGTTCAACGGCCGAAGCTACAACCAGGTAGGCATCTATTACGACACAGTAGCCACTGCTGCAGGCTGTGACAGTATTGTGGAATTGCACTTGAATTACTCCACCATTCCGAGTGTGAATCTCGGCAGCGACAAGGTGCTATGTAGCAGTGCCGATTTCCCGGTTCTCTTGTCGCCGTCGGTTACAGGAGGTGGCAGCAATGCTACCTATGCGTGGAGCACGGGCGAGACCACCCGAACCATAGAAGCCCATCAGGCGGGTACCTATCAGGTGACGGTGACCAACGAGGCCGGCTGCTTCGGCTCCGGCAGCGTTGACATCCGCGTGCAGGAAGCGCTAACTTTGGAGATTGAGCAGACCGAGGACTTCTGTGACAATGGCGTTACCACGCTCGTCGCCCATACCAACGCTCCGCATTTGCAGTGGAGTACGGGCGAGAGTGCGAGCGAGATCGTCATACATGGTTACGGCCGCTATTACGTGCGCGCCTACGACGGCCCGTGTGAGGTGTCGAGTAATATCGACATTCCCCGCTGCCCCTTCAACCTCTATTTCCCCAACTGCATCACCGCCACCTTTGACGATGGCGTGAACGACTACTTCTTCATGTCGGATCCGAGCCTGGTGACCGAGTTCGAGATCTGGATCTATGACCGGTGGGGCATGCTGGTATATCACTCCACCGACCCCCACTTCCAGTGGGACGGCACGGTGAACGGCAAGGTGGCCGCCAACAACGAGTTCTCATGGAGGGCTTTCGCCAAGCCGAGGACGGAAGATAAGAAGTACAGTTTCTTCGGAAGTGTGCTGGTTCTATAAAATCAAAAAGACGCTGCAAAGCGTCTTTTTTTATATTTGCTGAATAATATGCGATGTAGATTGTATTAAATTAATTGTTCATTGAAATCTTCAATTATTAATCATTAAAAATAAATCACTATGAAAAAGAAAGTTTTATTAGCAGTTTTTAGTGTGATGTTCTGTATGTCGGCCGCTTTTGCACAGGCTCCCTACAAACACAGCATCGGTGCTACTGTTGGCTCTATGCAGGCCTTTTCTTACAAGACCTTCGTGACCAACCATTTCGCTATCCAAGTGGATTTGGGTACCAAAATCACCCATACCGATGGTGAAAATATCAGAGGTATCAATATTTGGGATTTGGAGTTGAATCCGAATTTCATGTACGAGGGCAACTTCGTGGCTGGTCTCTATGGCTTTGCTGGTGGTGGTGTGAGCCTGGGGTATAGCTGGAATTGGTGGTATCCTCGTTATCATTATGAAGGTGGTTACTATTATTATCATCATCGTTGGGATTTAGGTAAATTCGGCATCAATGCCATTTTAGGATTGGAGTACAAGTTGGATATTCCTCTTACCCTTCAGTTGGATTTCCGTCCCGGTTACGGTATGCTTTTTGATGATAGGTATTATTTTGGACCTGACGTGTGGAACTACTTCGACTGGAGCCTGAATGCCGGAGTACGGTACACATTTTAGAGATTTGAGGCTCACTGCGTGAGCATTTGAAATTTAAAATTTTTGAAAAATATTGAACGGGGAATGCCTGCATTTCCCGTTTTTAATAGTATCTTTGCACCTCAATTCTAAAAGACGAAATGATGGAAGATATTATCAGATTGTTGCCGGAGGCGGTGGCCAACCAGATTGCGGCCGGCGAGGTGGTGCAGCGGCCCGCCTCTGCTGTTAAGGAGCTGTTAGAGAATGCGGTGGACGCGGGCGGCAAGAACATCCAGCTGGTGGTGAAGGATGCGGGCCGCACGCTCATCCAGGTGATTGACGACGGCAAGGGAATGAGTTTCAACGATGCAAGGCTCTGCTTCGAGCGTCATGCCACCTCCAAGATTCGTAGCGCGGAGGATCTGTTTTCCATTCATACTAAAGGATTTAGAGGCGAGGCTCTGGCTTCCATCGCCGCTATCGCCCATGTGGAGCTGAAAACCAAGCGGGCGGAGGATGAA
>JAEEGG010012550.1_pt1 | contig 18263 bp, 15 predicted proteins | sample 9134161 | NCBI WGS metagenome assembly JAEEGG01 (sample SAMN16246543, study PRJNA631951) | gut metagenome | biome: gut microbiome; feature: rumen; material: CR-attached | host: Bos | place: Iran: Karaj | collected 2018-10 | reverse complement strand
AGTTTTACCAACTTCTTTTAATTTAGAATCTACTTCTCCACCATTTTTAAAAGTAATAGAATATTCTTTACCATCTCTTTTAGAATTAACTATCATATAAGAAGATAAAGCATTAACAACAGATGCACCAACACCATGTAAACCTCCAGAAACTTTATAGTTTCCTTCTTCAAATTTACCACCAGCATGAAGCATAGTATAAATAACTTCTACTGTAGATTTACCAGTTTCATGTTTACCTACTGGTACACCTCTACCATTATCTTCTATTGTAATAGAACCATCTTGGTTTATAGTAATCTTAATAGTATCTCCATAACCATTCATAACTTCATCTATTGAGTTATCAACAATTTCCCATACTAGATGGTGTAATCCTCTTTTATCAGTTGAACCAATATACATACCTGGTCTTTTTCTAACTGCTTCTAAACCTTCTAATACTTTTATCGAACTTTCATCATATTTTGCAGGCATATACATCCTCCTTTAGTTTCACACATTATGAATTATAGCAATAATTTGCTTTAATATCAAGCAAAAAGGAAAATGAACGTAAAATATTTTATTCATTTTCCTCTTTTTATTCTTTAATAATTATACCACATTTTTAATGTAGTATACCCCAAATAATAATATCTAATATAAATAAAGTAAATAATACTACTGATATTACTATAAACGCTTTTTTATTTACTTTCTTAGCTATTTTGATAAAATTTGGTACCATTGAATATATAACAAATATACCTCCTAAAGTAAATAATAAAACTGATCTTAAACATACATATCCATTTATATTACCAAAGTTAAGTATTTCTTCAGAATAGTTCCATAGCATATTATGAACTATTTTATCAAAAAACCATCCTGTTACATACTCTACTATAAATGTAATAACAAAACTAAGTATTGTTACTAACCATGGTTTACTTTTAAATCTATATAATCCTATTATTATTAATATTGTTCCAACAGCATATACAGGTATCCATGGTCCATAAGTAGAACCTCTATTTATAAACTCACCTTTATCAAATCTATAAAATATTACCTCATAAATATAACCTATTATACCTGCTATTACAAAAGATAACATAAGTATACTTAAAGTTAATTTATTATCTATTTTTTTATCATTTAAAGTAAATAATTTATTAATTGTCGATTTCATTCATTATTACCGGTACAATTTGTTTCTTTCTAGATACTACATCCTGAAGGAATGTTAATTCTTTAAAGTCCTCTATTTTGTATCCTCTCTCTAATATTTCTTTCATATTTTCAGTATATATAACATATGAACCATTTCTAACTATATCTGTTATAAATAACGAAACGTAATCTAAATTCATTTTTATTTTTATATCTTCTAATTCATTTATAAATGAATCTAAATCATTTCTAATAGATTCTACATCTAATGTAATTATTTGACCTATACCAAGTTTTCTAGTATTTACATCAAATAATTTAAAGTCTCTTGTTATTATTTCTTCTTTAGATAATCCTTTTAGGGAAGTACCCTTTTTAAACATATCTAAAGCAAATCTAACATAGTTAATAGATAATCTTTCAGATAATCTTTCTACTGCTTCTTTGTCTACTAATGTAGTAGTAGGACTTTGAAGTATTAAAGTATCTGACAGAATACCTGCAAGCATTATACCTGCTATATTATTAGGTATTTCTATACCTAATTCTTTATACATTTCATAAATAATAGTATTAGTAGATCCAACAGCCATATTTCTAAAATTAATAGGCATTTTAGTAGTTATATTACTTATTTTATGATGATCTACTATCTCTATAATATTTGCTTCTTCTATACCAGGAGCACTTTGTTCAAACTCTTGATGATCTACTAATATTACTTTTTTCTTATTTTTATCATTAACATCTGTTACTCTTATTAAACCTAAACATTTACCTTTAGAGTCTACTACAGGATAGTTATTATGTCTTAATTTTTTAGTAATAGATAAAAAGTCATCATAATAATCTGTTTCTTTAAAAGAAACTAAATCTCTACTTGTAAGTATATTTATTTCATTAGCTTGACTAATTAATCTAGATGTATGAAATGCATCTAAATTAGTTTTAATAATATTAACATTATTTTCTTTAGCTAAATTAATATTTTCTTCTGTTATATTAGAGTTATCAGTTATTATTAATAATCTAACTCTATGTTCAATAGCATGTTTATGTATTTGAGGTCTATCACCTGCTATTACTACATCATTAGAAGTTAATTTAATATCATTAAAGAATGTTTCACTTTTATATGATGCAACAATTACATTACCATCTATTTCATCTTCATATCTAGTTATTATTTCACCATTAATTATTTTTAATATATTTTCATAAGTACTATCTAATTCTGTAAAATCACCAAGTATTAGATTTTTAGCAATATCTTTAACAGTTATTATTCCAAGACACATATTATTATCATCTACTATTGGAACTCCGGTTACATTATTATCTAACATATAACTATATGCCTCTTTTATAGTACTTTTATTATTTATATATAAACCTTTATGATATGTAACATCTCTTATTTGAAGTCTTACATCATTTAAATATTTAGGTGCTTCTACATTAAAATAATCTAATACATATTTAGTTTCTTCATTTATGTCTCCTAATACTCTAGCTTCTGCATTCATACCTAGTTTATTTTTTAAATAAGCTAAACTAATAGCAGATGTAACTGAATCTGTATCAGGTTTTTGATGTCCAAAAATATATATCTTATCCATGTAACCACCTTCTATTCTTTTATAATTATATCATACATAATAATCTGTATAAAGTAAATTATTGTAAATATATGTTAATAATGATATAATTTTGATAGTTGCTCAAGTGGCGAAATTGGTAGACGCGGCAGACTCAAAATCTGCTGATAGCAATATCTTAAGGGTTCGAGTCCCTTCTTGAGCACCAAAAAAAGAATAAACTGACTAATAATAGTCAGTTTTTTATTTTATATTCTTTAATAATTCTAAAGTATATTCTAAAGTCATACCATCTAAAGTAGATTGTCTTCCTTCTTCTAAATGGAAAAATGATGGCCCAAGTACAATAGCACCGCAGCTATCTAATGGATTGTATTCTTCTATATAGTTATCTATTTCTTCATCTGTTATATTATCCATACTCATTCTAACTTCATCAGTTATATTAATACTTTGAAGTATCTTATCTTTATCTACTAATAAAATAGCATTACCAGTATAAGCATATATTTCTTTAGATCCCATCATTTCATAAAGAAATTCTTTTGCTTCTTTAACATCTACTGGTTTTTGATACATTTTACCATTAAAATACATATTTTGATCTGCTGCAACTATTAATCTTAATCCTCTATCTTTAGTATCCTCTAATACTTTCATTGCTTTTCTCATAGCTATTTCTGCTAATTGATCTTTAAATGATAATGATTCATCAGGAGTTTCATCTACATTAGAAACTATTACTTCAAAATTAAGATTTGCATCTACCATTTGTTTTTTTCTATATCTAGAAGATGAAGCCAATATTATATTTAATTCATTCATAACTATACCTCCATTAATAATATACCCATAAAATTTGCTAAAATCAATAAAATTTGGTATTATACTTGTGCTTTGAGGGGATTATTATGAGTAAATATGTAGAGGATATAGCAAGAAAATTTAATGAAGAATATTTAGATGCTACAATAACAGGTTTAAAAAATGGTTCAATTAGATTATATAATAATGATGAAATAACTAATCTAAGAAATACAATAAATGTAATACCAGCATCTATAACACTTTTATGTTTTGAATTATGTAAAGGTAAATGTAATGAAATGGCTTTTTTATTATCTAGATCATTTCTTGATTCAGATGATGATATTAGACTCTGTAATGCAGATATTAATGCCCTTAGATTTAATCCCCAATACATAAAAGATCATGATCAAGATTCTCTTGCATATGATCATTGTTTTGTAATTAGAACAACTAAAGATGGAAAGAAATATGTATATGATACATCTGTTGGATTCGTGTATGATTATGATTTATATATGAGAATAGAAGAACCTACATATAGAAAAATAGTCGGAAAAGGATATATTAGAGATAGATTAGAATACTTAAAAAGAACTAATCCAGAAAGATTTGAAATTAATGATGTATTTGGTGTTATTGTAGTAAATAAGCTTAAAGAACAATATAAAAAACCTCATGAATTCTATTCAAAAAAGAATAATAGTGGAAAATTAGAAAGAGAAATAGATTTATTCAAAGAACAAATAGATTATGATAGAATCATAGTTGAAAAGGCAGAAGAAATAAAATCATTAAGTTTAAAATTAGGACAAAAAAAGGAAGATTAATATCTTCCTTTTATTCTGCTGTTAATTCCATTATTCCATCTATTGTTTCTTTATCAGTAACAGTAACTATAACTGTTTCACCATCTTTTTGTTCTAGTTTAACAATAGCTATTTCTACAGGTTTATCTGTAGTCATTAAATAGAAATAATTAGTATTATTATAATTTACATCTTTTAATACTAAATAATCTCTTCCATCAGATTCTAATGTAATAATATCTCCTACTTCTAACATTATATACTCATACCTCCTTTAGTTTGTGTATCTACAAATTCTTCTGCTTCACTTAATGCTTCTTGTGAATAACTTCCCATATTACCAACTATTTCATAATCTTCTTGATTATATGTTACCCATCCTGCAGATTCTTCTGCATGTTCACTATAAGTATTAGATTGTCTTCCTAAACTAACATTATATCTTACTTTTACTTTACCAGAGTTAACATCATCCATAGTAAGATTATTTCTTTCTAATAATTTATCAAGGCTATCTCCTAAACCTGAAGTATAACCAATTATATCATTTGTTTCACCATCTAATATAGCAATAACATCAACTGTATATTCTCCCTCTTGTCTATATGGATTTTGACCTATAATACCATATCCACCATCATCAGCTTGACTATTATGATCATATCTAATACCATCTTTCATTTCTACTATGTCACCTATTCTAAGTGATGGTTTAACTTTTTCTATAGTAGATATTTTCTTTTCTATTCTAGGTTCATAATATGTTTCTTCTACACGTTCTATTCTAGTTTTTCTAGGTTCTAGATCTTTATTTTTTCTAAAAGGATAATCTCCAACTCTACCATGTAATAATAATATAGTTATACCTGTTATTAATAAAGCAGAAGTTATCTTTTTAGCATAATCTTTCACTTTTTCTTTTACTGTAGGTTCTAATTTTCTTTTAGTAAATCTAGTAATAATAGATTTCTTTTTAGGTATTCTATCTAAAGCTTCTTCTACTTCTTTTTTAGTTGGTACTTCTATACCTTTTACTACTTCATTAGTAGATTTAACAGGAATAGGAGTAATAACAGGTTTATTTTCTTTTCCTTTTTCATCCAATATTGATACTATTACTGGAATATCTTCTTCTTTTTCCTTAGGAACAGGTATTATTGGAATAACTGCTTTTTCTTCCTCCTCTGGAATCTTTATTGAAGATAGTATCTTCATAGCAGCAGCACTATCTATATATTGACCTTCTTTTACATTTGATTCTTTATTTGTAATTAATCCACCAGTCTTTTTAATACTATCACTATTTTCATTAGATCTAGATACTGTATAAAAATCAGCATTATTTTTAGAATTATTTTTCTTGCTAATATATAAACTACTAAATTCATGTAATGCTTCATCTACTACTTCTTTATCTACTTCTACTTTACCTTTTTTAGTAAATGTACTAGTTTGTTCTTTTTTAGTAGACCCTATAAAATTATTAATTGCATTTAAAAAATCATCTAAACTATAATATATTCCTTTATATGAAACATTAGATGCTTCATTATGACTAACAAATATACCTCCTGATTTTTTTATTTGACCATCTTTAATAATAGATATAGTTCTTCCTTGAACATTACTAACATTCATTGTATCCGCTGCTAATTTATTATTAATAGCAGCCAATATTTGACTAATTTCATCCTCAGTTAAAGGTCTTGTATTCATATATATCACCTATTCTTTATTATTTATATAATATAATATTTTTATTTTATTTACAAACATACTTTGTAAATGAATGTAAATAAAAAAACTAACAAATGTTAGTTTTTAGTTTCAAGTAATAATGGACAATGATCTGAACCCATTACATCATCTAATATTTGAATATCTTTAATATTCTTTAAATTAGATTTAGATGTAATAAAGTAATCTATTCTCCAACCAATATTATTTGCTCTAGCAGATCCCATATAGCTCCACCAAGAATATTGTACTTTATCAGGATATAATTCTCTAAATATATCTACAAAACCAGATGCCAAAAGGTCAGTAAACTTTCCTCTTTCTTCATAAGTAAATCCAGCATTACCAATATTTGCTTTAGCATTTTTTATATCTTGTTCTGTATGAGCTACGTTAAAGTCACCACATACTATTACAGGTTTACTTTTTTCAAGTGATTTTAAATAATCTTTAAAATCATCTTCCCAAACCATTCTATAACTAAGTCTACTTAAATCTCTTTTTACATTAGGTACATAAACTGTTACTAAGTAGTAATTATCAAATTCCATAGTAATTACTCTACCTTCATGATCATGTTCTTCTATTCCAATACCAAATGTAACTGATAATGGTTTTACTCTAGTAAATACTAAAGTGCCAGAATAACCTTTCTTTTCAGCAGGATTAAGTATCATTTCATAACCATCTTTTTTATAATCAAATTGGTCTTCTAAAACTTTTGATTCTTGAATACAATAAATATCTGCATCTACTCTATCAAAGAATTCATCAAATCCTTTTTTTAGAACTGCTCTAAAACCTGCTACATTCCAACTTACTATTTTCATTATTCTCCTCCTTTATATCTAGAAGCAAAACCTTCTGCTACTTTAAGTGCATCCATCATTGATGTAGTTATTCCTCCAGAATAACCAGCACCCTCTCCTACTGGATAAATACCTTTAATATTTGATTCAAAGTTTTCATCTCTAAGAATAGTTACTGGTGAACTAGTTCTAGTTTCTACCCCACATATTAAAGCATCATCCATATTAAAACCTTCTATTTTATTATCAAATGAATCTATTCCTTCTATTAAAGAATTAACTATAAAGTCAGGAAATATACTTCTTACATTTGATAATGAATATTTACCTTTAGTTTCAGGAGTAATATTACCTATTACTTCTGATGCTTTATTATTCTTAAAATCTATATATCTTTGAATTGGTATTTTACCATTACATAAATTATATGCTTTATTTTCAAGTTCTCTTTGAAAATTAACTCCATCAAATAAATCATGTCCATAGTTATTTTCATTTACTGAAACTACTATAGCACTATTTGATGATTTAGAATCTCTTAAATAATTACTCATTCCATTAACTACTAATTTTTCTTTTTCAGATGATGCATTAACTACGTATCCTCCTGGACACATACAAAATGAATATACTGATCTATCTTCATTATTATAAGTTAACTTATATGTTGATGGTGGTAATTTGTCAAAGTATTTACCATGATTAATTCTATCTATATATTCTCTATCATGCATTATTCTAATGCCTACTGCAAATGGTTTAGATTTCATATTAAGACCATTTTCATAAAGCATTTTAAATGTATCTCTTGCACTATTTCCTACACATAAAAATAAATAATTTGTTTCTATTTCACCTTTATTAGTTATTATCTTAGTTAATCTATTATTATCCACAGTAATATTCTCTAAAGATGTAGAATACATAAATTCTCCACCTTTATTAATTATTTCATTTCTTAGATTAACTACTACTTTTTCTAGATTATCTGTTCCTACGTGAGGTTTACTATCATATATTATTTCTTTTGGAGCTCCCATAGAAACTAATAAATCAAATACAAATTTATTTCTACCATATTTATCTTTAACAAGCGTATTTAATTTACCATCAGAAAATGTACCTGCTCCGCCTTCTCCAAATTGAACATTTGATGATTCATCTAATATTTCTTCTTCCCAAAATTTATATACATCTTCTTTTCTTTCTTCTATTTTTTTACCTTTTTCAATAATAATTGGTTTATATCCGTATTTAGAAAGAATATAACCTAAAGTAAGTCCTGCTGGACCTGCTCCTACTATAACTGGTCTACTAGATATAGTTTCTTCGCCGGTTACTTTAAACTCATATTTAGTTTCATTTACTTTTCTTACATTTATATCATCTATTCTAGATAGTACTTTATCTTCATCTTTTACATTTACATCTAAATTATAAACATAAAGTATATTATTTTTATCTCTTGAATCTATAGATCTTTTATCTATTTCATAAGAGATAATATCTTCTTTATTTACTCTTAATATTTTAGTTAATTTATTAATTAATGATTCTTCCGAATCATTTAATATACTAACTTTTATTTGACAAACCCTAATCATTTTAAATCCTTTATCTTATCTGATGCTTTTAGGGCTGTTAAGAAAGCTGATGTAAGATTATATCCTCCACAATCACCATCTATATCAAGAAGTTCTCCGATTACATATAAATTAGGAACTTTAATTACTTCAAAGTTATCATTTACTTCATCAAGTGAAAGTCCTCCTTGAGTAACTTGTGATGATTTAAAGTCTTTATAATCTATTACATTTAGTTCAAATGCATATAAACCATGTCTTACATTATTCTTTTCTTCATTATTTAAATCATTATACTTTTTATCTCTTGGAATATGATATTTATTTAGAATTACATCTACTAGTTTTTCATCTAATACTCTATCTAATGTTTCTTTAATAGTTAAATCATTATTAAATAGTTCTTCTAAAGAAAAATCTTCCATAAAGTTAATTTTTACTTTTGGAGTCTTACCATCATCTAATAATTTAACTATATCTCTTGATATATTAAATACACATATACCTGAAATACCATAATCTGTTAATAGTATTTCTCCTTCTTCCTCTTTTAATAAAGTATCATTATCAAAAGAAGATACTATAGCTTTAGTTCTAATACCATTCCATTTATTAAAGAATGATCCTTCACATATTAGTTTAGTAAGTGATGGAAGCGGTCTTATTGTATCTAAATTAAATTCATCTAGAAAATCATATCCATAGAATATATCATAGTTAATACCAGACATACTTCCTACTGCTAGAACTAATACATCACATCTTAAATCATCATTTATAATAAATCCTTCATTATCTTTCTTAATACTTGTTACTTCATAATCACAAATAATATTTATACCTTTTTTATTACATTCACTAATTAAACTATTATTAATAGTTTCACTCTTATTAGAATATGGATAATAGTATCCATTCTTAGTACTATATTTAATACCTATACTATTAAAGTAATCTAATACTCTATTTGTATCACTAAAAATATTATTTATCTTATTACTATTTGAGTGATATCTATTAATATCTTGGTCATCATTATAAAAATTACATCTCCCATTACCAGACATTAATATCTTTTTACCAGGACTACTATTTCTTTCTATGATAGTTATCTCATTATTGTTAGTTTTAGAATTAATAGCACACATTAATCCTGATGCACCTGCTCCTATTATAATTATTTTTTTCATAGAATCACCTTCGAACTAGATATATTATATCATATTTGTTATAATTAAATATAGGTGATACTATGAAGAAAAAAATAATACTTGTCTTGTTTACACTATTACTTTGTGGATGTTCATATGATAAATATGAAATGCCAAAAGATGCTTTTATTAATACTAATGAAAAAGAATATAAAGTATATAGTAAAGATGGTAAATTATATGATTTAATTGGAGACAATAACGTAAAAATACTTAGTAAAAATGAAGTGTTAGATACTGAAGATATTGGTGAAAAAGAAATTGAAGTTAGTTATAAATATAAAAAGAGAGATTACTTATACAAGATTAAATATACTGTTATTGATGATGAAGCACCAATACTACTTGGATCTAAATCTAATGTTACATATCTAGTTAATAGTGAATTTGATTTATGTAATCTAACTAACTATATCGATAACTATTCTAGAGTACCTACTTGTTCTATAGTTGGTGATTATGATCCAACTAAAGTTGGAACATATTATCTAAAATATAAAATAAATGATCAAAGTGATAACTTTGTAGAAGAAGATTTTACATTAAAAATAGTTAGTGAACTACCAAGTTCATCTAGTGGTGGTAGTTCTTATAAAAAAGAATATGTTTTATTTAAAGATGAAGTTAAAAAAAATAAGAATGAAAAAACTATGGTGGGTATAGATGTAAGTAGATGGCAAGAAACTATAGACTTTCAAAAAGTTAAAGATGCTGGTGCAGAATTTGTTATTATGAGAATTGGTATACAATCGGATATAGATGCTGAAATATCTAAAGATGTATACTATGATAGATATTTAAAGGATGCTAAAGATGCTGGATTAAAAGTTGGTGTATATGTGTTTACTAGTTCTATAAATGAAGAAATGGCTAGAGAAAATGCTAAAGAAACAATTAAATATTTAAATGGTGTAGAATTAGATTTCCCTGTAGCATATGACTTTGAAAACTGGTCTGATATTAAATCATATAATATGAATTTACATGACTTAGAATCAAGTATTAATACATTTAGAGATGAACTAAAAAAAGCTGGATATGATACTATGCTTTATTCATCTAAATGGTATTTAGAACATGTATGGCCTAATGAAGATGAATATCCTGTATGGCTTGCTCATTATACATCTAATACTAATTACCAAGGTAAATATATATTGTGGCAGAAAACAAATGAAGGAAAAATAGATGGTATATCTGGAGATGTAGATATAGATATTTATTATATGCAATAAAAAAGACATTCAATGAATGTCTTTTATTAATGCTTTAATATATTTCCCACATTTTCAAAAGTAGTATCTTCATCAGGTAAGTTCTTTAAATATTCAACTATAGCATAAGAAGATAATCCTGTTTCTCTAGCTTCTCTTATTTTTCTTTTGAATGAAATATATTCAATATCTCTTGCAGTAGGATTAATTTGTTTTTCTGAATAATACATATTAAATATATCTTCTTCAGTATAACCATGTTTTAAATTATCTAAATATAACTTATAAATTCTTGCGGCTTCTTTATTTGTCATATATATCACCTCTATTATTTGTATTATATCATATTACTCTCTATTTCTATTTCTTTTCATTTGATGTAATAGTTTTAATGTCAAATCATTAAAATCTACACTAGGTTCTATATCATCATCAGTTTTATCACAAAGAGGTTCAACTACTACTCCATCCTTTTTTCTTTTTTCTTCGTTTAATTCGTCAAACTCATCTACTTGATTAATTGATTGAACCATTAAAGTTACTAAATTATGAATATAAGTTTTATAGAATAACGGTAATGATGCATAATCATTTATATATTCATCATCAAATGATAAATTTTCTTGTTCATCATATAAAGTGTAATAATGGAATGCTAAATCTAATAAGATATAATCATCTCTTTCTAGGTTTTCAATATCTTTACCAATACTATCTATATATAAATATGCATTAAATAGTCTTAATACTATCTTTTTTAATTCAAGATAATATTCATTTAAGAAATAATATGATATATCATTCATCATACTATCCCTATCCATAGGATCTACACCCTCAGGTAAGTAATTACCTGCCATTAATGCATAATCCATTATCATTTCTGATTGTGCTTCGTCAGATAATTCACCAAGTTCTGGAATATATGTTGAAAATGTCGCACTATTATTTCTCATCTTTTCTAATAATGCTGCATTTAAAGTATCAACATCATGATTCATTTCATTATGAATTTTACAAAAACTTTTAATTGAAATAACTCCAGATTGAATAGCTGTTGAAAAGTTCTCATAAGACTCTAATGAATTAGCTAAAATTTCTTCTCTTTCATAACTATCTGCATTATCTATAACAATACTCCAATCCATATTATTAATTCTATATGCTTCATATGAATAAATTTTTTTAACAGCATCTAATTTTAATAATCTATCTATTACTCTAGAAGTAGCAAAATGTTTTGTATTAAAATTTCTTACTTTTGCATGAAGTTTATCTAAGAATACTAACTTTCCACTATCTCTTTTTATAATTCTTCTTTCTCTTTTATATTTTTCAGACAAATCGAAATATAAAGAAACCATGTTAATAGTATCCATGTTACTTACATAGTTATATAGAATCTTGTTTAACATTTCATTAGTATTACCAGGAATCATATGCTTTCTAGACATAACCTCACACCCTTATTACCTTTATTTTATATTATTAAATATAAAATGTAAATATTATGCATTTTCTATAGATCTAATAACATTTTCAGAAGATGCTTTCTTAGATGGAATATAGGCTCCTAAGGCCCCTAATCCCATACTAAGTAATATTAGTAATATATTATCTGATAATCTCATAGAATATATTTCAGATGACTCTAATAATTCTTTAGTTACCAAATTAATTGGTCCAGATAGTATTATAGAAATAAGTATACCTGTTATACCAGAGATAAATCCTAAGATTATATTTTCACATATAAATAAGTATTTAATATTAGTTTTGCTAACACCCATACTTCTTAGAATTCCTATTTCTTTTTTTCTTTCTAAAACAGAAATATAAGTTATTATTCCAATCATAATCGAAGACACCACTAATGATATAGAAGAAAAGAAAACTAAAACTGTAGTTATTACATTTATTATTTTAATAGACATATCATAAAGTGTTTTAGATTCATCAATTATATTTACTTTATTTAATACATAATCTTCATTATATTTATTAATTAGTTTAATAATATTATCTTTAGACTCAAAAGAATCAGGATAAACAAGTATATTACTAATACACTTTTCTGATCCTAAATAACATAAGAATTCTTTCTTCTCTTTTTCGCTTAGAGGCTCTCTAGTTATTAAGTTATAATCCTTATTCTTTTGTTCACTTACTATATCAGAGTTTTTATTTTTACTAATAACTTGATTAACTAATGTATCCATATAATAAATGGAATTATCAGACGTGACTTCATCTACTTTATCTTTTTTTACTTTTATTATACCTACTATCTTTAATTTAATATTATTTTTATTATCATACATTTCTTTATCAATAGTTTTCTTATTAAAACTATCTTCATTTCTATAATAAAAATCATTATTCAATACCAGTTTAATCTCTTTATTAATAATTGTATCTAAAGCATCATTATTCTTTAAATTTAAACTCTTAGAGATATCAGAAGAAAAACTATTATCTGTATTTATCTCTAATAAAAGTTCATCATACCTAGATGGTAATCTACCCTCTACTAAATCATAGTTTTCTTTTATATTATTAGGCATAGTTTTAAATATACTATTATCTAACTCATAATAATCTTTATTAATAATATTTAGTTTAACTAAATAATTATACTTAATTGATGATACATATTCTTTATTAATATTATTAAAATAATTAATAAATGTTTTATTAATGTAATTACTATTTTCATCTTTATTAATATTAATAATCTTTGATTCACTATATTTTTTATTACTCTTTTCCTGTTTATACGCAGATATAATTACAGGAACTTTATTAGAAATATATTTTTCATATTCATCTAAACTATCATTAAATCCATTTGAAATAGATAAAATGATTGAAATACCCACTATACCTATCGAAGCTGTTAAAGCAAGTAATATATTTCTTTTCCTTTTAAGTTTTAGATTACTATAAGCTATCTTAATAATAGTTTTAATATTCATCTTAATCTTTGGTATTTTAAAGTCTTCTATAATATCATCTGTTTTTTTATTACCAGTATCACTAATTATTTCTCCATCTTCCATAGTAATAATTCTATTAGAGTATTTCTTAGCAAGTTCAATATTATGAGTAACCATAATAACTAGTTTTTCTTTAGATAATTCTTTCAATATATTTAATATTTCTATACCAGTTTTATGATCTAAGGCTCCCGTTGGTTCATCACAAAGAATTATTTTTGAATCAGATGAAATAGCCCTAGCAATAGCTATTCTTTGTTTTTCTCCACCAGATAAATACATAGGAAGTTTATTCTTATATTTATATAAACCTACTTTCTTTAAGGCTTCTTCTGCTTCATATATAACTCTATTTTCATCATCATAAGATATAGTCATTTTAAGTTTAATATTATCTATTACTGACATATGATCTATTAAGTTATAATTTTGAAATATGAAACTAACATATTTATTTCTATAACTATCAAGTTCATTATCAGAAAACTCTCTAATATTTTTACCATCAACAATTAACTCTCCAAAATCACTATTATCTAGACTTCCTATTATATTTAGAAGTGTGGTTTTACCGGAGCCAGATTTACCTACTACTGATATTAATCCCTTTGAGGATAAATCTAAATTAATATTTTTTAAAGCAACTTCATATATACCATTAGAATGGTAACTTTTACATATATTTTTTAATTCAATCATAATAACACCTATATATTATATTGACTAAAAAATAAAAAGTTCCACTATTTTTTTAATAGTGAAACTACAATTAATTCAGGTCTATTATTTACTCTTATAATTGCTTGCATAGAATTACCAAGACCTCTACTTACAATCATTCTTGTATCTTTATCTATATGCATACCCATAGCATACTTAGGAAATAAACCTTGATTTGGTGAAAATATAGGACCAAGTAAAGGTATTCTAAATTGTCCTCCATGAGCATGTCCAGTAAATACTAAATCTATATTATAATCAGTATAAATATCAAAGTATTCTGGTCTATGTGATAATAATATATTATATTCTTTTTTCTTTAAATTAAAGCTATCTAAATACTCTTTAATAACTTCTTCTTCATCCCTTGGCATACCAAATATTGGATCTTTAACACCATGAATAACTATATTATTATCTAGTTTAATAGTTTTATTTTCTAATACATTTACTTTATTATCTAGAAGAATTCTTCTTAATTCTTCATAGCCTCCAAATAAGTATTCATGATTTCCTGGAACATAATATATAGGAGCTAAATCATGGATTTCTCTTATTAATGTTTCTGCATATTTAGCATCATCTATATCAATTAAATCTCCAGTTATAACTATTATATTTGGTTTTTCTTCTTTAATTATTTCTACTATTTGTTTATGAAGCCATTTATTCTTTTCATTATGAAAATCTGATAATTGAACTATTTTATAATCCTCTTCAATTTCATTAGTTTCTATTTCAAAATGATTCTTTTTAACTTTAAAATCTTCATAATAAACATTTATTATAAATAGTATTAGTAATACAATTACTACTCCTATAATTATATATATCATTTTTTACCTCTATTCTTTTGTTTTTTTTCCTTTGTTAAAACATTTGCATTTGCTAAATCATCTTTCTTTGGAGAATCCTTAGCGGCCTCTACTAATATTTCTTCAAACCCTTTAGGTAAATGAATTATAAAATAACCACGTAGTATTTTTTTCTTTCTTAATTCTGGATTTACTACAGTATACATTCTAGTTTCATCGCTTTGAAAAATAAAACTAAATTGATAAGGTAACATTGATGAATCAAATGCACTAATATAATACTTACCTTTTGATAAGTTTCTAACTCTATTAACATAATGTTCTAGTCTTCTGTTACATATACTATATTCATTCAATGTTATAAATGCTGTAGCTGCTACTACATATGGACTAATTATTCTCATACTATTTCCAAACCTTTCTATGTTGTTTTTTACCCTGTAATATCATTATAACATAAAAAAAGATAACTATTAATCGTTATCTTTTTTATTATTAGTAAATCTATAAGTTTTTGTACCCATTATATCGGATAAGTCTTCCATAATATTATTACCCTTATTACTTAATAAGTACTTTTTAAACTCTTTCTTAGTTTCTTGTAATTCTATTTCAGCTTCATTATCACCTGGAATTGAATATCCATATAGACGATTATGCATATAAACTATATACCAGTTATCACCAATAAATACTAATGAGTTTTCTACAGGAATATTTAACTTTCTATAATTCTTTCCTTCTAATAATGAACCCATAGCTCTTATTTTATTTACTTTATTAACTAATTCATCAGTTATATTACATGTAGCTGTTATTTCATTTCTAGTTCTCTTATAAGTAGGTTCAACATCTTTAAACTTTAGACTATTTTCATCTAATTTAGATGTATCGCCAGCCATACATATTAATTGGAATTCTTCTTTTACAAGGTCTGTTGTAAAGAAGTTCTGTTTATAAGATTCTTTTAAATTTCTATTTAGAATAAAATCTTTCCAGTCCTTTTCATTTTTCGCATATAATTGTAGTCTTTTTCTAATCCTATCAGTAACAGTTTCACTTACATTTCCTTTTTGACGTTCCATAGCATAACTTCTTGTAATAAACACATACTTTATTCTTTCTTCTTCACTTTCATATTTAAATGAATTAAGAATAATATCCATACAAGCTGTTCTTAATGTATCAATTATTTGAGAAGTTTCAGAATCAGAATTATTAGAATAATCATTATTACCTAAGTCATAGATTGTTCTTAATTGGTTAATAAGTACAGTATTACCATCTCTAAATCCTGCTACTCTAGCAACCATATTACCTTCGTTATCAGTAATCTTAATAACAAATCCATTTTTATCTAATGCGCAATAATGGAAGAAATCATTATCTGTACCATCACATTTAAAGCATGAATGTGTATCTATACCAGATAATAAATATGAGTCATCCATAATATCATACATAAAGTATTTATAATTATTTGTTTGACCATTTATAAATGGAACAGTAAATTCTTTTCTAAGTGCTCTTTTACATACTAATTCTTTAGCTATTTCTATAATTCTTGCAGGATCTTCATCTGTATAAGCTAAGCTTGTACCTAATTCCATAATATTTTCTTTTCCAAGAATTGCAATAGCTTGTTCATCAGCACAAGAAGAAATAAATACTGCTTCCATGTAGTCATTAAAATCATCTAATTTATACTTATATGAGTTAGATAATTTAACGATATCATGCATATTATTAATTAACATATTTAATGTATTAATATTAACATAGTTTTCATCATTCATTAGTAAGAATTGTATTAAACCACTATTAGATACAAACTTCTTTAATTCTCCGTACATATCATTATCAAATATAGTATCTACACTTCTTAAATTTCTAGTATTAATACACTTTGTTCTTAAATCACTTAATTTAAATGTTTCTAAGAACTTCTTACTATCAAACACATAATATTCATCAGTAAACGGAAAATCTTTTTTACTTATTTCTTCTTCAAGACTTTCTTTTACCTCTTCGTCCGAAACACATATAGTTTTAGCCTTTCTTATAAGACGCTCTTTTATCCAATTAAAGGCTCTCTTATGTAATTCATAGTCCTCTATTTCTTCTAAGATAGCTTTATTATCAAAAATATCTATAATCTTACTATGTATTTCATATTTACCACTATATTCACTAAAGAAAATCATATCTCTATAATTAGTTAATTCTATATCAGTATAACTAATATTTCCAAGATTTAATCTTTTAACTAGTTGTAAAGCAGCTATTAATCTTCTATAAGTATCATGCTCTTTTGGTTTATTATAAAAATCATCAATACTATTACATCCATCTACAAGGAATCGTTTAGCATACTCTCTAGTTAATGATCTTTGATCTTCTTTAGATAATTGTGCTAAGAATTCATATAAGTCTCTATCATAAGATTCAAATCTCTTTGCTAATATTTTTCTTTGAATATTTAATCTTTGTTTTTCAAATATCTTTTCATTATCTTTTCTAATAGCAAACCATTTCTTTAATTCGATAGTATTCTTTTCAATTTCATTCTTTTTATATAACTCTTTACATTTAGCAGAATATAAAGCACATAATCTTGATAAACGGTTTCTTACATCATTAATATCTATAATTGTAGATTTATCATGATAGAAATCATATAGTTGTATTAATAAATTTTCTAATATTTCATATTTGTCTTCTAATACTTTTTCCATATTAGTTAATAATTCGCCAAGATTATTTAGTGACTCATGAATACTATCATTCTTTTGAATTTCAGCAGTTATCT
>JAEEGG010012548.1_pt1 | contig 18265 bp, 11 predicted proteins | sample 9134161 | NCBI WGS metagenome assembly JAEEGG01 (sample SAMN16246543, study PRJNA631951) | gut metagenome | biome: gut microbiome; feature: rumen; material: CR-attached | host: Bos | place: Iran: Karaj | collected 2018-10 | reverse complement strand
CGCGGGGACGGCTATGCCGTCCGGCAGCGGGAGAGGACGGGTCAGCAGGGCCATGTCGGCGGCCCTGACGCAGCTGCCGCCGCCCGCGGACAGGGCTGAGACGGCCGAAAATGACCCTCCGTCCCTGAGGGCGGCTCCGTCGAGGGACGACAGGCAGGCCCTGACCCTGCGCCGTGCGGCCCTGCCCCGGACGGGGCCTATGCCGCCTCCCATGAGCAGGGTCCGGCAGCCCCTCCTTCGTGCCAGGGAGCACATGCAGGTGTAATAGGCAAGCGAGCGGGCGCTCGTTCCGTTCTGAAGCAGCGTCCCGCCGCACAGGGCAAACAGGCGGCACGAGGACATGGCCCGGGCGCAGCCGGCAAGGTCCGCCTTGGCCAGGGGGACGGTCCCCTCCGGAAGATCCTTCCGGAGCGGGCCGGAGGTGACGTATATCGGGCTGTCCGGGGCAAACTCCCGGATCCCGCTGACCGCGACCTCGAGCGAGGCGTCGTCGCCGGCGTTCCCCGCGCCGAAGTATCCGCACAGGAAGACGCCCGGGCGCCTCCCGGCGACGGCCCTGCGGTAGACCTCGAGAGTCATGCCGGCGACCGCCGCGGCTCCGTTGTGCGAGCGAACGAAATCGCGGCAGTGGGCGGCGCCGGCCTCCAGCCGGGCGGTCCCGCCGCCTACGGCCTCCGCGAGCGCTTCCCACAGGGATGGCGAGCCGGGCTCCGCTCTGCAGGTAACGTAATTGTTCGGGAAGGCGGCCTCGACCGAGCCCGGGCCCATAATGCCGGAGCAGACGCTGCCCCCCGGTACGGGCGACAGCAGCAGGACCGGTATGCCGGCGGCCATGGCCTCGGCGGCGGATCTGGACGAGCCCGCGAACAGATCGGTCCCCGGATAGAGCGACGGCACGTCCGTCACGGCCCCGGCCAGTCTCACGCAGCCTTCGTGGCCGGGCAGCTTCATGATGGCCTCGGCCCGCTCGGCGACGGCCCGGGCCGCGTTTCCGTCGCCGGCCACCGTAAGGACGGGGCTTGCGGACGGGAAGCGCTCCCTCAGCGGCACGAGGAGGTCCAGCATGTCGAGCACGGGGCCGGCAGAGTCGCGGTCGAGCCTGCAGCACATAAGGATGCCGAACCCTTCGTGGGGCGGTCTCACGGGATCGGCAGGATCGACGCCGTTGGGTATCACGGTGATGCGGTCGCCGGGGAGGCCGTAGGAGCCGACGAGCTGCCCGCGCACGGTCTCGCTTACGGCGACGGTGAGGTCGCCCCACTCGGTGAGCGGCCCCTTCGGGACGGAGGGATCGTACAGGCCGTGGGCGGTCGTCACCAGGGGCGGACGGCCGTTCCTGCGGCCGAGCGTGCCGCAGACGAAGGCCGGAAGCCGGCCGTGGGCGTGAACGACGTCGGGGCGGAGCTCCCGGAGAAGTTTCTGCAGACCGGCACGGGAGCGCAGCAGGGCGGGCAGACCGCGGCGGTCGAGCGGCAGCTCGTAATGAGAGACCCCCGCCGCCTCGAGCGCCCGGACGTATGCACCGCCGGACGACGCCACGGCGACCCGGTGCCCCTTGCGGACAAGTTCGGCGGAAAGGGAAAGAACGTGCGTCTCCGCTCCGCCGATCCCCATGCGCGGCGTGCACATAAGTATATTCACGCGTCCGCCTCCTTCCGTGTGTATTCCGACTCCCATTATACCATCACGGGCCGGCATTATCAAGTCTTTTTGCAAGGGTCGCGCGGCGCGACCGCGGGGACGGGCAGACCGCCGCCGCGGTCGTGGAGGACCGGCCGCCGGGGCGTGAGGGAACAGACGGCAGAGCACGGGAGGACAGCCCCCGGGGCGGGAGGAAAAAAGCCGCCCCGGGCCGATTTGTGTTGAAAAGGGGCGCGGAGTATGATATAATAACCTAGGAGTGGTTTGGAATGAAGAAGGGCCGCCGGCCGTGCCGGAGCCCCGCGCTTCAATACGTTCCGGACTGCCGGAGGCATCGCATGAATGAGAAAAGACCGCTTCCCCCGCTGCCCGACGTTCCGCTGTACATAGATACAGGCCTGTTTTCGGGAGGACATCTTCAGGGAATAGCGGTGGACCCGGACAAGCGCTTCATATATTATTCGTTCACGACCAGGTTCGTGAAGGCCCGCCTTGACGGCAGCGTCGTGGGCTCGGTCCGCGGACTCACCGGCCACCTCGGCTGCATATCCTTCAATCCCGAGGACGGCAGGGTCTACGGCTCGGTCGAGTACAAGCACGACGCCATAGGGCGCGGCAGAATGAAGTCGACCGGCCACGTCCTCGCCGACGAGGACGCGTTCTACTGCGCCATATTCGACGTCGACCGCATCGACCGACCCGACATGGACGCTGAAAAGGACGGGGTCATGACGGCCGTCTGGCTCCCCGACGTGGTCGAGGACTATTCCGGGACCGGCGAGGACGGGAAGCCCCACAGGTTCGCCTGCTCGGGCATCGACGGCACCGGCTTCGGGCCCGATTTCGGAGCGCCCGAAGGCTCGCCCCTCATGCTGTTCATCGCCTACGGCGTCTACGGCGACAACGACAGGCGCGACAACGACCACCAGGTGCTGCTCCGCTTCGACTGGAGGCGGTTCGGGGAGGTCGCCCGTCCGCTCAGCCAGGACGCGCCCCACCACTCCGGCCTTCGCTGCGACGCGAAGCTCTTCGCCTTCACCGGCAACACGACGTGGGGCATACAGAATCTGGAATACGACGCCTGGACCGGGTGCTGGATCGCCGCCGTATACAAGGGAGGCAAGCCCGGCTTCGGAAATCCTCCGCTGTTCTTCATCGACGGCTCCGCCGCCCCGCGCGACGTGCCGCTCGAGGGGCTGGAGGATCACGGACCTCTGCCGCTGCTGACGCTTGCGCCGACCGGCTCGGCCGACGCCAGGGGCATTCCGCAGTGCGGCTGGCCAAGGGGCTCGACGGGGGTCTACTCCTTCGGGAACGGCTACTACTATTTCGCCTATGCGCGGACCGTCCGCACGCCCGAAGGCGAGCGGCTCAACCGCGCCGACATAAGACTCTGCGCGTATGACGGGGAACTGCCGGACAGGTTCTTCCTCGCCGGGGGCGCGGGACCTGCCGAAGGCTTCTGAGCCCGGGCTCGGGAACCGGCACTGAAATCAAACGATATTTTGCGGGAGGGAACAATGGAAGCCGTAAGAGGAACTTTCAGGTCGAGCGACGGAAAGACCGACATAGCCTACAACATCTGGGAGCCGTCATCCCCCGCCGAAGCGCGCGCCGTGGTGCAGATATCGCACGGCATGTGCGAGTATTCCGGCAGATACGCACCTTACGCCGAGCACCTAACCGGTCAGGGGTACATAGTCGCGGGCAACGATCACATAGGGCACGGCCTCTCTGCGGCGTCGCCCGACGACCTCGGATACATACCGCCCGAGGACGGCCCCGAGCTTCTGGTGGCCGATCTGCACTCCATGACGCTCCTGCTCAAGGAGCGGTATCCCGGGAAGCCGGTCGTGCTTCTCGGCCACAGCATGGGCTCCTTCATAGCCAGGTACTATCTGTCCCTGCACGCCGAGGAGCTCGAGGGCGCTGTAATAATGGGCACCGCCGGTCCCGGGGCGCCCACGGGCCTTGCCGCCTTCATAGCCTCGGCGGTCGGGTCGGCCAAGGGTGAGCGCCACCGCAGCAAACTGCTGACGTCGCTGGCGTTCGGCAGCTACAACAAGCACTGCGCGAAGGAGGAAGGCCCGTTCGCGTGGCTCTCGACCGACGCGGAAAACGTGCGCAGGTACGAGGCCGATCCGCTGTGCGGGTTCATGTTCACCGTGGCCGGCTTCAAGGCGCTGTTCTCCCTGCTCGGGTTCGTGAACGGCCCCGACTGGCCAAAGACGGTCCCCACCGACCTGCCGGTGCTGCTTATCAGCGGCGAGGACGACCCCGTCGGCGCCTACGGCAAGGGCGTGAAGAAGGTCGCCTCCATGCTGGGCGGCGAGGGCGTGAAGCATCTCACCGTCAAGCTGTTCCGCGGCGACCGGCACGAGATCCTCAACGAGACCGACCGGGCGGAAGTCTGGGCTTACATCGACCGCTGGCTCGGCGATCTGCCCGCGGCCGCCGCAGACGCCGGGGAGGAGGATAAATGAACGAAAAGGGCCGCGAGGCCGTGACCGAAAAGCGGAAGCGGACTATCATAAACATCGTCTACTTCGGCATCTTCTTCGCCCTGTCGGTGATACTGGTGCGGTACGCGCTATCGCCGCTGTTCCCGTTCCTCATCGCCTACATAGTGTCGCTGATGCTCAACCCCCTAGCGCGCTTCCTCGTCGACAAGCTCAAGGTCGACCGCAGGATAATTTCCGTGCTGCTCGTGCTGCTGTTCTACGCCACGGTCGGCCTGGCCGCCGTCTTCCTCGCACTCGAGGTGGCCGAGTGGGCCATAGACATCGTAAAGCAGCTGCCTAAACTGTACACGAACAACATAGCTCCCGCGCTGACAAGCGCCATAGCCAAGATCAAGGAGCTCGTCGCAAGGTTCGACCAGGACGGGTCCATCGACATCGACGGCACCCTCGGCGAGGCCGTGACCCGCATGTCCGGCGCCGTCACCGACCTCTCAGCGAAGGTCATATCCAAGGTCCCCGGGCTGGCCATATCCGTGTCCGGCGGACTCATCAAGTTCATAGTCGCCATCATCTCCACCGCGTTCCTGCTGATGGACTACGACATGATAACCAGCTTCATCCACCGGCAGTTCTCCGAGAAGACCAGCCACATCATAAGGTCGGCCGGCCAGCATCTCGGCAGGGTCCTCAAGAAGTACATACTCTCGTACGCGCTCATAATGCTCATAACGTTCACCGAGATCCAGATCGGGCTGTCCATAATAGGCATCCGGAGCGCGCTGGCGATATCGGCGCTGATCGCCGTCTTCGACATACTTCCCATAGTCGGTTCGGGCATGATCCTGTTCCCGTGGGGCGTCATCGAGATCATAATCGGCGACATAGGCACGGGCGTCGGAGTCCTCATACTCTGGGCGGTAGTCGTGCTGGTGCGGCAGATCATCGAGCCCAAAATCGTGGGCGACAGCGTCGGCATGCACCCGTTCCTCACGCTCTTTGCCATGCTGGCGGGCAACTTCATATACGGCGGCATAGGCGTGCTGCTGCTCCCCGTCTCCCTGGCGCTGTGCCAGAGCCTGAACGAGGCCGGCATAATACACCTGTACAAGCCGCTGCGCGAATCCGACAAGGAAAAGGTCAGAAAGGGCCGCGTGACGGGCTTCCTCCAGAAGGTGTCCGACAGATTCTTCGGCGCCGTGGGGTCCTTCTTCGGCAAACTGTGGCGTAAGATCTTCCCGAAGCGCGCAAAGAAGAAGGACGCCGCGCCGCCCGAAGGCGGCACGGCTGAGGCCGGGACCGATAACGTCACGGCGGACGCTTCCGGAGACGCATCTGACGCCGGCGGCGGAGACGAAGCCGCCGGCGCAGCCGACGGAGACGACGCCGCGCAGACACGCGGCGGGCCCCGACCCTGACGTACCCCTAACCCCTACCCTGACGTACCCCTACCCTGAATAACGAACGGAGGCAAGAGCCATGATCAAACTGATAAAGAACGCACATGTATACGCCCCTGCGGATCTCGGGATCTGCGACATACTCACAGCCGGCGAGAAGATCGTCCGCGTGGAGGCGGGCATCGAAGGCTACGACTCGCTGCCGGACGTCGAGGTCTTCGACCTCGCCGGAAAGACCGTCGTGCCGGGCTACATCGACCTGCACGAGCACATCACCGGCGGAGGCGGCGAACAGGGTCCGACCACCCGCGTGCCCGAGCTGCAGCTGAGCGAGGTCATCCGCTCCGGCATCACCACCGTCCTCGGCCTGCTCGGCACCGACGGCATAACCCGCAGCCAGGAGAACCTGCTGTCCAAGTGCCAGTCGTTCAACGAGCTCGGCATCACGGCCTTCATGCTCACCGGAGCATACGGCTACCCCTCGCCGACCCTCACAGGGTCCATCGAGAGGGACATAGCCATGATAAAGGAGTGCGTGGGCGTCAAGCTCGCGGTCTCCGACCACAGGAGCAGCAACCCGGGCGTCAGGGAGCTGTGCGACGTCGTCACCGCCGCCAGGCGGGGCGGCCTCATCGGCAACTGCGCCGGACTGACAGTGCTCCATATGGGCGGCGGCGGGAAGGCCGGCCTCAAGCCCGTTATGGACCTGCTCGATCAGAGCGACATCCCGTGCAAGAACATCCTCCCGACGCACATGGCCGGAGGCCCCGCGCTGCTGCCGCAGGGGCTCGAGTTCGTAAAGCGCGGAGGCACCATAGACATAACCTGCAGCTCCAGCGACTCCGGCGGGTCCGCGTCGACCATCGCAAAGCTCTACCGCGACGGCGTGAACTTCTCCAAGATCACATCGTCGAGCGACGGCTGCGGCAGCATGCCCCGCTTCGATTCGTCCGGCAACTTCGTCGGCATGACGTACGCGTCGCCTCTCGGCCTGCACAGGCAGATGAGAAGGCTGATCCTCGACCAGAAGATGCCTCCCGAGGACGCGCTGCGGATCCAGACCGTAAACCCCGCCAGGGTGCTGGGGCTCACGGGAAAGAAGGGCTGCATCGCAGCCGGAGCAGACGCCGACCTCACCGTCTGGGACGGCGAGCTTGCCATCGTCTCCGTGTTCGCGAGGGGCAGAACGGCCATGCTCGACGGCAAGGTCATAATGAAAGGCAGATTCGAAGACTGATCCGCCGCGCGGGCCGAGGGCGCCCGTGCGGGCCCCGGCTTATTATCTATTGGAGTAGACCGGCGCCGGACGATGTCCGGGCCGGCGGTAAAAGCAAATGACCGACGACGTCAGAATGAGGAAGCTGATGAACCGTCTCGGTACGGTCCTGATCCTCAACAGCGTGCTGATACAGACCCTGGGCGGCATTCCGACGCTGCTCACCGAGTTCTTCTGGACCGAATCGACGCCGGCCCAGGTGGCCAACGCGGACATCCTGTACAGCCTTATCTACCTGTTCTCGTTCATGTTCCCGGTGGGGATATTCGCGCTCATATCCCGCAGGCTGGGCCCGCAGCCCATGAGGCTGTCGCTCAGGGTGGACGGAGCGACGCCGCTGATGATAGCGGCCGGCATGGCCGTCGTGACGGCGGCTGCCCTCGTCAACAGCATCCTGTTCTCGTGGGTCGACCTTACGCTGCTCGACGCCAAGGATTACGACACCCCGCTCAAGTTCATGCTCGGCTTCGTGTCCATCGCCCTCGTGCCGGCGGTCTGCGAGGAGTTCCTGTTCCGCGGCTGCGTGCTGTCGAACCTCCTGCCTTACGGCAGGACCACGGCCATAGTCGGCTCGGCCCTGCTGTTCGCGCTGATGCACAGCAACTGGCCGCAGTATCTCTACACCTTCTGCGCGGGCATAGTGCTGGGAGCGATATACACCGTCACCGGCTCCATATGGCCCGGCATGTTCCTGCATCTGTTCAACAACTTCTATTCGCTCATACTGGAGGCCGGCGCCTCCATGTTCGACGAGCGGACATATGAGCTCGTCACGCTGCTCTCCGAGGCCGGCATCCTTCTGGCAGGGCTTGCCTCGGCGGCGTTCCTTGCCCTGCGCTACCGCGGAAGGGCGGCCGATCCGGACCGCGGAGCGGTGCCGACCTTCAGGGCGGCGCTCACAAAGAGTCCGGCAAAGCTGTTCTTCTCGCCCATGATAGTCATCTTTGCCTGCATTTCGGCGGCGCTGGCGACCTTCGTCATACTGATGGCCGCCGCTATGAGCTAGCCATGTCCGCGGCTGACGACGAGCTGTTCATGAGGGAGGCGCTGGAGCTCGCCCGCGAGGCCGGGCAGGCCGGCGAGATCCCCGTGGGCGCCGTGGTCGTCCGGGACGGCGTCGTCGCAGGCCGCGGCCGCAACCGCCGCGAGGGCGGAGGAGGGGCGGTCGCCCACGCCGAGACCGAGGCCGTGACGGACGCCTGCGCAAGACTCGGCGGCTGGCGCCTCGGCGGATGCACGCTGTATGTGACGCTCGAGCCCTGCCCCATGTGCGCCGGAGCCTGCCTCGAGGCCAGGATCGGCAGGATAGTTTTTGGCGCCCCCGATCCGCGAAAGGGGGCCCTCGGGGGACTCTTCGACCTTGCCTCGTACCCGCTGGGCTGCAGGCCGCTCGTCACGGGCGGCGTGCTCGGCGACGAGTGCGCGGAGCTGCTGCGCGGCTTTTTCGCCTCAAGGAGGACCGAGGCCGCGGAGCTGAGGCGCAAGACCCGCAGGCTCCAGAGGAGCTTTTATACGGAGCGGGCGGACCTGCTGGCCCCGGCGCTGCTCGGAAAGTACCTGTGCAGACGCGACCGCGCGACCGGCGGGGTACTGAAGTCGCGGATCACGGAGACCGAGTGCTACCTGGGCGTCTCCGACACGGCCTGCCACGCCTCCTCCGGCATGACCGACCGCAACCGCGTAATGTGGGACAAGGGCGGGACCGTGTACGTCTATCTGTGCTACGGCATCCACAACATGCTCAACGTCGTCAGCGGTCAGAAGGGAAGCCCCGAGGCGGTGCTCATCCGCGGGACCGAGGGCTGTCCGGGACCGGGCAGGGTCACAAAGGCCATGGGCATCGACCGCTCGCTCAACGGTTCGGACCTCGTGCTGTCCGACGAGATATGGATAGAGACCGACGGCGGAGTGATACCGGAGTACGACTGCCTGCCGCGGGTGGGCATCGACTACGCGTCGGACATTGACCGCGCAAGACCCTGGAGATTCGTGAGCCGGGAACAGTGATCCGGCAGCATTGAGCCTGAAACAATGTGCCGGCGCATTGAGCCGGGAACAGTGATCCGGCAACGGAGGTAAATGCCGTGAAAAAGACAAAAAGCGCCGCGAGTGGCGCCGAATATATCTTTGCGGGGGCGCTCAGGACCGCAGTTGCCCTCATGATCCTGGCGGCGCTGGCCGCCGGGCCGCTTTCCGGCTGCGGAGGTCCCGCGGAGCCGGGCGAGACTTCGTCGACTGCCGCCGAAGCCGTCTCATCAGACGTCTCCCCGGGCGTGACGGATGAGCAGACCGAGCCCGCCCCGGACCCGCGCGAGGGCTTCACCATGAAGCTGCCCGAGCTGCCCGGCGTCGACCAGGCCCGCACCGCCGCCGCCGCGTATATGAAGAAGATGGCCACGGTCAAATGGATCTGCTCCGAGACGACCGACTTCCGGTCGGTCAACTCGACCACCGGCTCGCTGATATACAGGAAGGGCTACACCTACATCGGCCTGCCATACTGCTCCGGCAACGGCAACGCCGAGGCCTTCTCCGCCTACCTCGACGAGCGCAGTATCTACCGCGGGCCCACAGCCTGGAGCCAGATGCCGGGCAACGTCTGCGGGACGGCGGTGAAGATCGCCTATGACACCATTTCCGGGGCCGCCAACAACGCGGAGGTCTCGTACGAGTTCTTCCCCTCGGCAAACCGCAACATGGTCAAGGTCGGCGACTACGTGATCCCTGCCCTCGGCGACGTCCAGAAGGCGCTCACCGCCGACGTCATATCCGCCAACTCCGCCCAGGCGATGGCCGAGAGCTACGCCAAGACCCAGCCGGGCGACGCCATATTCAGCCGCTGGAAGAGCGGTTCGTCGGTCCTCGGCCACGTCCGCATGGTGACCGGTCGGACGACCGTCAAGCGCGCCGCCGACGGCACCATCGACCTCGACAACAGCTTCATCCGGGCGACTGACCAGTGCTCGAGCTTCGACAACGTTACCTATCCCTCCGACTCGACGACCAAGTCCAACTGGCACGTCGACAAGCAGTACTCGTTCCGGGCTCTTATGAACGGCGGCTACATTCCCGTCACCCTCAGGGAGTTCGCCACGGGGAACTTCTCATCCATAACGCTGCAGACCCGTCAGCTCCCCGGCCCCGACAACGTGACGGCGACCAACACCCCGGGGACGCTGCTGCGCTCCAACTACACGATCTATTATGCTTCCGCGCGGATCACGGACGCGGGCGGCAACGTCGTCAGCAAGCTCGAGGCTGTGTCCGGCGGCACCAAGACCCTGAGCTTCGGCAAGGAGGGCTTCGACAGCGACGTCACGCTTCTCCCGCCCGGCGAGTACACGTTCACCTTCCGCATCCGCTTCGGCTTTGCGGAGTTCGTCTACGACCGCTTCCGCTTCACGGTGGAAGGGTGACGGACGGACAAAGAGGATAAGTCAATAGACCTCTTGACTTTTGGCACAGAATCATTTATACTATGTACAATCCCATTGGGAATGGCACTCGCCGTCCCATTGGAATTGCCGTTCAAAGCGGGAGAGCTGCCGGGGAATTGGACCCCGTGGATCCTCACCATTTGGGCGGCTTTTTTTGTCCCAGTAGTAGATACCGCCGTTGCCGTTGGCTTCGGAAGCGATAGCATCTCTGAGCAGACTTGTAATAGCATTACCCTTAGAATAGGCAGATGCCACGGCATTGCTATCGATTCTTTTTCCTCGCATTGACCCTGTGCCGTCCACTTCCACAGCAGCGACAACAGGTTTGCCCTGTCCTTGCAGTTCCACGATGGCTACAAGCCTGCCCGGACGAGATGAACTGTCGATGATGGCAATAGACCTTTCCATCCTCTTACCGCATGAGTCTGTAGACAGTAACGATTACCTTGGGAGTAGGTTCGGTTCTCACGGAGTAGCGGAAGAGAAGATCATCGTCACCGGAACTTTCGTCATGAGGCTTGACAATCTGTTCGGGTTGTGATATACTCTTATCAAATGAATCCGTTTTTATAGCGTAAGCGGCATCCGTTGAGATGTGTCCAGCCCGCTCCACATTGGATATCCAATGGGCGGATTCATTTATTTCTTTAGTGACATCATAGAGATGGTAGACTTCCCGCCTTGGCGGGGAGTTTTTTGCTCTTCCCACATTGAGATAGACCGGATACACATCTTTCCCATACTTCACATATGCCACATAATATCGGAAGTATCAAGCACATGCAGGTCTTCAAAGGGATAACAGAAAAACAAAGAGCCGCCCGGCGCAAGGCCGGGCGGTGATCCTTTTGGCTGTGATTCTATTGGCCGCGGTGCCGGTCCTTATTCGGCGGCATCCAGCTCGGCAAACGGATCGATCCTGTCTATGTTGCAGGGGAGGATCCTGAACGAGAAGGAAAAGTCCTTCTCGGTGAGGCGGTACCTCTCCGCCAGGGCCGGACCGCAGGAGTTGGACCCGATGCCGGACTGGCGGTAGTCGATGTTGACGCAGGTCGTCCTGTCAGGCACGAGCTCCCAGTCGTGGGCGGCCGCGGTCAGGGCGGCGGGCGTGAAGTGGCTGCAGTTGAACGAGAACGGACGGGCGTCGCGCAGGAAGACGAGGCCTCTGCCGGTCAGAGCGGTGACCGCTGCCCATTCGGTGTCGGCGTGCGCCATGTTCTCCTGCGGCCTGATGTAGGGCTCGTAGTGGTCGCAGACGCGGCAGGAGAAGAGCCCGATGCGCGACGCGTTGCGCTTGTCCTCGTAACTCTCGAGCGGCCCGCGGCCGTAGTACCGAAGCTTTTCGCTGCCCTCGGTCATTATGAGCTGCATGCCGAAACGGGGCAGGAACAGGGGCCTCAGCAGCGTCACACCGGCGCTCACCCTGAGGCCGCGGCCGGGGGCAAAGCCGTAGGTCACGGCGATCTTCGCGAGCGGCTCGAGTGCGGGCGCGGCCAGGATGAGCTCGGCGCTCACCTTTGCCGTCCCGTCCTGACCGGCGCAGACCGAGAACGAGCGGCAGGATGTCTTTGCGCGCTCGATGCCCTGGCGGCGCCACTCGCCCTTGACGTTGCGGTCGTTGTCGGTCGGGGCTCGCCATGCCGTGAAGACCGCGGGTCCGGCCAGCAGCTCCCGGCCGGACGATACGACGGAGCGCAGCAGGCCGTCGTCCGAGCCTATGACATAGACCGTGTCGCCGTCGGTCACTCTCACCTCGCCGTCGCCGCGGACGAGTTTTACCGGCGCCGCGGGGCGCACGGCCTTTGCGGCCTTGGGGGTCGAGCGGAGGGCGGTCTGGAAGAAGCCGACCTCGTATCCCGCCTCGGCCCATTCGGTCGGGAAGCGGGAGCGGACGGAGAAGTTCATATGGCATCTGCCGGTGAGCGGAGTGCCGCCGGCGCCTGTCGTGTACACGGCGCTGCCGCAGGGTCCGATGTCGAGGCTGGGAACGAAGCCGCTCTTTATCACGCGGCCGTCGCTCTCGATGTTCCAGAACAGGCAAAGGTCCGAGAGGGAGGTGAAGTATCTGCGCGACCTGACCCCAAAGGACGAGCCGTCGTCCGCGGCGTCGAAGATGCCGAAGGGCGCCAGTACCTGCTTGTACTCCTCGAGACCCGAGTGAGGCCTGCGGTCGGGATAGACCAGGCCGTCGACGCAGAAGTTGCCGTCGTTGGGGTGGTCGCCGAAGTCGCCGCCGTATGTGAAGCGGGGCCTTGCGTAGACATCGTCGCCGACGGCGACGGAGTGGTCGGTGTACTCCCACACGCAGCCGCCGAAGAAGGAGTCGCGCGAGCGAATGACGTCCCAGTACTCGGCAAGGTCTCCGGGGCCGTTGCCCATGGCGTGCGAGTACTCGCACATGAAGAAGGGCTTCGTGAAGTCCGGGGAGTCAAGGTAGTTGGATATCTCGTCGAAGCCGGGATACATGCGGCTCTCTATGTCGATGAACGGGCATTCCTCGGCCCACTGTGGTTTTTCCGGGCCTCCGGCGTGCAGGCGGCGGCTGATGTCCTCGCAGTGGACCAGCGCGCCGGGAATGCGCGATTTCACGTATTCGGACATCAGGCGCTGGTTGTCGCCGACGCCGACCTCGTTGCCGAGCGACCAGAAGATGACGCACGGGTGGTTCTTGTCGCGCTCGACCATGCGCCGTACGCGGTCAAGCAGCGAGGGGGCCCATGCGGGCTCGCGGCAGAAGTAGTCCCAGTCGCCGACCGGGGACATGCCGTGGGACTCGTAGTCGGTCTCGTCGCACATGTAGAAGCCGAGGCGGTCGCACAGCTCGGGGAAGCGCGGGTCGTTGGGATAGTGGCTGGTGCGGATCATGTTGACGTTGTGGCGCTTGAGTATGTACAGGTCCTCGAGCATGTCAGACAGAGGCGTGGCAGAGCCGAGCCAGGGGTTGCTGTCGTGGCGGTTGACGCCGCGCCCCTTGACCTTCCTGCCGTTGATATATATGACCCTGTCGCGGACGGCGATGTCGCGGAAGCCGGGACGGAGGCAGATGACCTCGGACCCGCAGTATAAGAACAGGCTGTAGAGCGAGGGCGTCTCGTCCGACCAGAGCTCGGGCGAGTCCACGTCCAGCCCGAACGAGCCGTCGGCATCGGCGGCGCCCGAGGCAAGCTCTCTGCCGCCGGGCGAGAGCAGCCTGTAGCGCACCTCCGCCGGGCCCGAGAGGGTCAGTTCACAGCGCAGCCGGCCGGATGAGAAGTCCGGGGCCAGCGACGGCAGCAGGCGCACGTCCTCGATGCGCACGGCGTCGCGCGAGAGCAGATAGACCTCGCGGAAGATGCCGGAGAAGCGGAACTTGTCCTGATCCTCGAGGTATGAGCCGTCGCACCATTTGAAGACGAGGACCCTGATGTTGTTGGCCCCGGCGCGCAGATACGGGGTGATGTCGAACTCGCTGGTCATGTGGCTGACCTGGCTGTAGCCGGCCAGCGAGCCGTTGACGAACAGATAGAAGCAGGAGTCGACGCCCTCGAACACGATGCGGATCCTGCGGCCGGAGAGGAAGTCCCCGGTCAGTTCGAAGTCGCGCGAGTACAGCCCGGCCGGACCGTCGTCCGGGACGTTGGGCGGATCGACGGGGAAGGGGTAGCGCACGTTCGTGTAATTGGGCACGTCATAGCCGCGGCCGGTCACGGTCTGCCAGCTGCGGGGAACGGTCATAAGATCGGGCAGCTCGGGGGAGTCGCCGGTCAGGAGCTCCCACGGCACTCGGCCGGAGGGGAAGAAGCGGAAGCCCCAGTCGCCGCATAGGCCGAACAGGCGGTCGGAGCGGTCGCGCAGGCCCTCGGCGGCGGCGGTCTCGTCGCCGAACGGAATGAAATAGGCCCTGGGTTCGAGGCAGCCCACGTGAAGGATGCCGGGCGTTCTGTGATAGCTGAGATCGAAAAGCATGAACTCTCCTTTCGAAGGGCCGGCAGTGTTCCGCCGCGCGCGGCGCGGACCGGTTTCCGGACCCGGTTCCATTATACAGTCGAAAGGGAAAAAAGTCAATGAGAATCGTCGGCCACGGGCGCGGAACTCAATAAGGAGTTGTTTTGACGCCGAAGATATGATATAATAAATGAGGCGGTCCGCGCGCCCGCCTGAGCGCGGCGCCGCGCGGCCGGGACCGCGCGCCGGAACGGCTTTTCCGATCGGCCGGCGCGACTCCCGCGCAAAAAAGAAAGGATCACATATGACTATCGAACAGACGCTGGCCGCGGAGCTCGGCCTCGGCGAAGAACAGGTCGTAAAGACCGTCGCCCTCATAGACGAGGGAAACACCATCCCCTTCATAGCCAGGTACCGCAAGGAGGTCACTGGCTCGCTCGACGACACCGTGCTCCGGACGCTGTACGACCGGCTGAACTATCTGCGCGGGATCGAAAAGCGCAGGGAGGAGGTCCGGGGCCTCATCGACGCCCAGGGCAAGCTCACCCCCGAGATCTCGGCGGCCATAGACGCGGCTCAGACGCTGACCGAGGTCGACGACATCTACCGCCCGTTCAGGCCCAAGCGCAAGACGAGGGCCTCCGTCGCACGCGAGAGGGGCCTCGAGCCGCTTGCGGTCCTGCTGCTCGAGCAGCGCGAGTCTTACGGCAGTCCCCTGGAGGACATCGCCGCCGGATACGCCGACGCCGAAAAGGGCGTCCCGGACGCCGCGGCGGCTCTGGCCGGAGCCTGCGACATCATAGCCGAGGACATATCTGACAGCGCAGCCTGCCGCAGATCGGTCCGCACCCTCACCAACGAATACGGGCTGCTCGTGTCAAAGGGCCTGAAGGACGAGGACTCGGTCTACTCCCAGTACTACGACTACAGCGAGAAGCTCAAGAAGATCCTCCCGCACCGCGTCCTTGCCGTCAACAGGGGCGAAAAGGAGGGCTTCCTCAAGGTCAGCGTAGACCCGGGCAGCGAGCTTGCCGTCACCTATCTGCGCAACAAGTTCGTTAAGTCCGGAGGCAGCCCGGCCTCGCCCTACGTCGAGGCCGCCGTCCGCGACAGCTACGACAGGCTCATAGCCCCGTCGGTCGAGCGCGAGATCCGCAACGATCTAACTGACGCCGCCTCTGAGAGCTCCATCCGCGTCTTCTCCGAGAACCTGCGCCACCTGCTCATGATCCCTCCGCTGAGGGGAAAGACCGTGCTCGGCTACGACCCCGGCTACCGCACCGGCTGCAAGCTCGCCGTCGTCGACCGGACCGGCAAGGTGCTTCATACGGCGGTCATCTATCCGACGAAGCCGCAGGAGCGCATAAGGGAGAGCGGGGAGACCGTCGCCGCCCTGGTCCGCAGATACGGCATCGATGTGGTGGCCATCGGCAACGGCACCGCCTCTAAGGAGAGCGAGATCTTCATCGCCAATCTCATAAAGGAAAAGGGCCTGCCCTGCAAGTACATAATGGTCAGCGAGGCCGGCGCCTCGGTGTACTCGGCCTCCGAGCTCGGCGCCGAGGAGTTCCCGGATTTCGACGTCACGCAGCGCTCGGCCGTGTCCATCGCCCGCAGGCTCCAGGATCCCCTGGCCGAGCTCGTCAAGATCGATCCCAAGGCCATAGGGGTCGGCCAGTACCAGCACGACATGAAGCAGGCCAGGCTCGACGAGTCGCTCACCGGCGTCGTCGAGGACTGCGTCAACTCCGTGGGCATCGACCTCAACACGGCGTCGTTCTCCCTGCTGTCTTACGTCTCCGGCATCAGCAGGCCTCTGGCCAAGAACATAGTCAGGTACCGCGAGGAGAACGGCGAGTTCCGCAGCCGCAGGGATCTTCTCAAGGTCCCGAAGCTCGGGGCCCGGACCTTCGAGCAGTGCGCGGGCTTCCTTCGCGTATCCGGCTCCGAAGAGGCGCTCGACTGCACCGGAGTCCATCCGGAGTCCTATCCCGCCGCCCGGGGCCTGCTGCGCAGGTTCGGATACGACGAGTCCGAGATCCGCGGAGGAGGTCTGCGGCAGCTCGGAGGCAAGGTCGCCGCGGCCGGGAAGAGCGAGCTTTGCCGCGAGCTCGGCGTGGGCGAGCCCACCCTCGACGACATAGTGAACGAGCTCGAGAAGCCCGGGCGCGACGTGCGCGACAGCTTCGACCCGCCCGTCCTTCGAGACGACATTCTGGACATCGCCTCGCTGAAGGAGGGGATGGTGCTGGACGGCACCGTGCGCAACGTCACGGACTTCGGAGCCTTTGTCGACATCGGCGTCCACCAGGACGGCCTCGTCCACATATCCAGGATCTGCGACCGGTTCATAAAGCACCCGTCCGAGGTCCTGGCCGTCGGAGACAAGGTGAGGGTAAAGGTGCTCGAGGTGGACAGGCAGCGCAAGCGCATCGCCCTCACCATGAGGTTCCGCGAGGAATAATAACGGGACCGGCATCCGGTTTTGTAAATTTAATTTACCTGTTTTTCCCGAAACGATCACGCCGGCGGGGCAAAAACCGCGCATATCCCAGTTTTCTTGGATATGTTGAACAAATTCTCCCCGGAATTTTTGGGAATAAAACATCTACCATTTTCAGCCGAAATTTGGTACAATATTACTGTTAATCAAAGAGGGGCCTCCAGTGTCAGGCCCGCTCGGAAAACGGAGGACTTTGTTTTATGGCAAGCGTATCCCTGAAGCACATCTATAAGAAGTATCCCGGCGGAGTCACCGCCGTGTCTGATTTCAACCTCGACATCAAGGATAAGGAATTCCTGGTCCTGGTCGGCCCTTCCGGATGCGGAAAGACCACCACCCTGCGTATGATCGCGGGCCTCGAGGAGATCACCGAAGGCGAGCTCTTCATCGGCGACAAGCTTGTCAACGACGTCGCTCCTAAGGACAGAAAGATCGCCATGGTGTTCCAGAACTACGCTCTGTATCCTCACATGACGGTTTTCGAGAACATGGCCTTCGGCCTCAAGCTCAACAAGACCCCCAAGGAAGAGATAAAGAGACGCGTTGAGGAAGCCGCCCGCATCCTCGACATCACCCACCTTCTCGACAGAAAGCCGAAGGCTCTGTCCGGCGGTCAGAAGCAGCGTGTCGCCCTGGGCCGCGCCATCGTCCGCAAGCCCATGGTCTTCCTTCTTGACGAGCCGCTCTCCAACCTGGACGCCAAGCTTCGTGCATCCATGAGATCCGAGCTCACCAAGCTGCACAACAGCGTGCAGACCACCTTCATCTACGTTACGCACGACCAGGTCGAGGCTATGACCATGGCTACCCGCATCGTCGTCATGAAGGACGGTCTCATCCAGCAGGTCGACACCCCGCAGAACCTCTACGACGCCCCCTGCAACATCTTCGTCGCCGGCTTCATCGGCACGCCTCAGATGAACTTCATCCCCGGCAAGCTCGTGAAGAAGGGAGAAGAGGTCTTCTTCGAGTTCGAGGACAAGTCCCTCAAGCTCCCCGCCGAAAAGGCGACCGATCCCGACCTCAAGGATTACATCGGCCAGGAGGTCATCGCGGGCATCCGTCCCGAGGCCATCCACGACGAACCCATGTTCCTCAACGCCATCTCCGAGGACGCTCAGTGCGAAGTCGCCGTCGACATCACCGAGCTCATGGGCGCCGAGATCCATCTGCATCTGATCATCGGCGAGACCAACCTCGTTGCCAAGGTCTCGTCCCGCTCCACCTCCAGGGCCGGCGACAACATCAAGGTCGCCTTCGACCTCACCAGAATGCACTTCTTCGACAAGGACACCGAAAAGGTCATCATTCACTGATCAGTCGGACATTATAAGCGGTGTGCCGTGCCTGTGGGTGCGGCGCACCGCTTTTTTTGGTCCCCGGCCGCCGCCCGCGCCGCGGGGAGATCAACAGGGAGATAAAACATGTCTTTTCCGCTCTTTACGATACTTACCACCGTCATGTGGGGCGTCGCCGAGCTGTTCTACAAGAGGGGCGCCCGGGAGGACGAGAGATACGCCCATCTTAAGATTGCCGTGTGCGTAGGCGCCGTCATGGGCCTGCACGCGCTGTTCACGCTGCTGTTCAGGGGCATCTCTTACGATCCCGTCAACCTGCTCCTGTAT